>Ga0265298_10008555_pt1 | contig 12282 bp, 11 predicted proteins | sample AusTroGonzalo_MG_3_FD_193486 | JGI IMG/M metagenome (GOLD analysis project Ga0265298, IMG submission 193486) | Bovine rumen microbial communities from tropical cattle in Woodstock, Queensland, Australia - Gonzalo_01 | ecosystem: Host-associated > Mammals > Digestive system > Stomach > Rumen ...
CACCGTGGAAGGAACCGCTTATCCCGGGTCGGAAGTGATCGTCGTGGCCATGGACTATACAAAGACCACGCCCGGCCATCCCTTCTCCGCCGTTGCCGGAAACAACGGTAAATTCAAGGTGAAGGTCACCCTGCCGCAGGAAGCGGCCTACCAGGTGTTTATCAATATGTATATCGCCAACACCTGCGTCGCGGACGCGTATCTCAGCCAGACGACCTACTCCAAGTTCGCCCTTCCCTATACGTTGGACACCCCGATCCCGAAGGAGCTTACCACGGATGAGCTTGTCATCTCCGGAACCACGGAAAAAAACGTGACCATCCAGTGCATTGTCACCAACGGGATCACCACCTTTGACAAAACCATCAAAACCAACGGAACCGGAAAGTTCAGCTTCAAAGTCCCCACAAAGGATGAAGCGGAGTATGATATCACCGTGGTGTTCTCCAAGAAGAACCTCAGCACCGAGCGTGTGAATGTCAAGGCTTCCCGGAATCTTACAGAGCAGGACAACAGGAACAGGACCGCCGCCAAAGCCCTGCACCCGGCCTATGCCGCGCTGGTGAAAAACCTGAATTCCTATATCGGCCAGACCATGGTCTATGAAGCCCATGTCGTCAAAGTGGAGCAGGTGGATCAGGAATGGGTCATCACCGCCGCCATGAAGCTGAACAAGGGTGTCTATTCCAGCTTCCTTTACTATATGTCAAAGGAAGATCCCGGACTGGCCGTCGGCTCCAAGGTAAAGCTGTACGGTAAATGCATCGGTGCCTATCAGGTCCAGTCCGAGGAAGGCAGTGACCCCTATCCCGGCTTTGACTATCTGTTTTTCGAATAATCGTTCCTGAGAACCGATAAAGGCGTCCGGATTTGTTTTCCGGACGCCTTCGTGTGTTTCAGGGCTTCGCGGCTGTGTCAGCCTGAGCCGATAGCGAAGAATCTTCTTCATTTTTTCTTTTTTGCGTACGGGCACAGGTCTTTCAGCCCGCATTCTTCGCACAGCGGCCGCTGGGCCTTGCAAAGTTTCCGCCCGTGCCAGATCAGCCAGTGGTGCGCCTGTCCCCATTTTTCTTTGGGAATCAGGCGGGTCATCTGCCGCTCGGTTTCTTCCACGGTGTCCGCCCTGCATAATCCCAGCCGGTTGCTGACGCGGAACACATGGGTGTCCACCGCGAAGGCGGGAATCCCGAAGGCGTTGGAAAGCACGACATTGGCCGTCTTTCGTCCCACGCCGGGCAGCGCGGTCAGGGCTTCCATGCTGTCCGGCACCTGTCCGCCGTGCTGTTCCCTGATGATCCTGCAGGCTGCGATAATGTTTCCTGCCTTGCTTTTGAATCCGCAGCTTTTCACCATCGGGAAAAGCTCGTCCACGCCGGCTTCCGCCATGGCAACGGCGTCCGGCCAGCGGCTGAAGACCGCGGGAGTAACCTTGTTCACCTGTTTGTCCGTGCATTGGGCGGACAGCATGGTTGCCACCAGCATCTCATAGGGATTGGAAAAGACAAGCTCCGCCTTTGCCTCGGGATACATCTCTTCCAGCTTTTCCAGGATCTGCGTCTTCTGCGCCCGTGTCACTTCTTTTCCCTTCCCTTTTCCGGCTCTTTCGCGTTTTCCGTCAGCACATATTCTTCCGTGAACAGTTTCGTCATTTCCTCGCGGGCCGCGGCCTTGGATTTGCTGAGCCCTTCCAGTTCCTCCATCAGTTCTCCCGGGTTCTCCGCGCCGGAAACGTCCGCCTTGTAAACGGCCACCCGGTAAGTGACCTCCGGACTGAACGCCCTTGGATAAGCGGACTCAATAATGCACACCGTCTCTTCCGCCGCCAGTTCCGGATGCTTCTCCATCACGTATTCTTCTATGGCGCGGTTCCGCGCGAGCCGCTGGTCCGGCGTATAATCCTTGCTCAGCGACGTCGTGTTGTAGCTGTATACGCCGTATCCGAACACGCATCCGGCGCCGACGGCAAACAATACCGCCAGCAGCAGCACATGCTTTCTGGAAAACTCCAGCCTGTCTGTGCCCGAGAACAGATATCCCATTTTCCTGAAAGGAGGCAGCAGGCTGCGGAAGATTACCGCCAGCAAAACCGCCTCAATCGGAAACAGGACGATGTTTTTCACAATCCGGATCCAGGTCAGGGAGTAATCCTTCCCGAGCATGATGCTGTAATATGCCGCATGAATCGGGTAAGCGAGCAGCACATTCACGAAAAAGCAGATGCAGAACCGGCACAGGATCAGCCGTGGGATGGAAATCTCAGCCCTGTACAGGAACAGGGCGAACACAAAGCTTCCGGCCATTTCCGTAATCATGTACGCGGGAAAATACACGCCGCTGGGAAACACAAGAAACCCCAGCGTATCGGAAAGCGCCCCGCTGAGCAGCGCCACGACAGGCCCGTAGACCATGGACCCGAAGGCGTTGATGATAAACCCGATTCCTTCTGTCAGATCCCCCGCGATCGTAATGGACAGGGGTTTTACCGCGATCCTCAGGGCGAGGATCAGCGCGGCGAAAACCAGCGTCCTCGGATTCTTCAGTTCGCTGAAGGCAAGCTTCCAGTATTCCCCGCTGAACGGGGTTTTGAAGAGTTTCCTGTTTGCTGTTGTCTGCATGAAAAAAGCCTCCTTCCGAATTCACAAAAAGCATTTCCTGTGATTCGCAGAGGCTCTTGCTGTAAATAGCAGCGGGATGCGCGTTTTCCACCGCACGGCCCCGGACCGTTTCGTTTCATGACAACTCCCCGTTCATGAACACTTGACGCGGAAAACACTACTCTGCCCAGCGAATCTGTTCGTTTATCCTTCCCGCGTTCAGGATGGCATATTCTTCCGTGTCATTCTGAGCGGAGCGCAGCGGAGTCAAAGAATCTCCTTCGCGGCTTTTAAAGCTTCTGGCTTCTGATTTATCTTGCCTGGATATATCCCTTCCTGCACAGCAGTTCCGCCGTCAGGATGCCGCCGCCCGCGGCGCCGCGGATGGTGTTGTGGCTCAGGCACACAAACCGCCAGTCAAAGATTTTATCCTCACGCAGCCGGCCGATACTGACGCCGAATCCGTTCTGGAAGTCACGGTCCAGACGGGTCTGCGGCCGCGACGGGTCCTCAAAATACTGCAGGAAGGGCTTCGGCGCGCTGGGCAGTTCCAGGCGCTGGGCTTCGGTCTCATAGTTTGCCCACCGGGCCAGGATTTCTTCCTTCGAAACCTTTTTCCGGAAATTAACGGATACTGCGGCCATATGGCCGTCGCTGCAGGCCACGCGCAGGCACTGGGCGCTGATCACGGGTTCCGCGGCATTCACGATTACCGGGCCGTTCCCCCTGTCTTCCGGATGGCCCCACAGCTTCAGGGGCTCGTTTTCGCTCTTTTCATCCTCGCCGCCGATATAGGGGATGACGTTATCCACCATTTCCGGCCAGGATTTGAAGGTTTTGCCGGCGCCGCTGATCGCCTGGTAGGTGCATACGCTCACCTGTGTGGGCTCAAAATCCAGCAGCGGGGTCAGCGCGGGCACATAGCTCTGGATGGAGCAGTTGGGCTTCACGGCAATGAAGCCGTACTTGCTGCCGAGCCGTTTCCGCTGGGTTTCAATCACGACCAGATGGGCCGCGTTGATTTCCGGCACGACCATGGGCACGTCCTCCACCCCGCGGCAGGCACTGTTATTGCTCACGATCGGGATCTCGTGCCGGGCATAGTTCTCCTCCAGCGCGCGGATCTCGTCCTTTTTCATGTCCACCGCGCAGAAGCAGAAGTCAACCTTGGAGCCGACGGCTTCAACATCCGCGGCGTCCGCAATGATCATATCCGCCGCATAGTCCGGAATCGGCCAGTCAAAGGCCCAGCGCTCACCGACAGCTTCCCGGTAAGTCTTTCCGGCGCTGCGGGCAGATGCTGCCAGACAGGTTACTTTAAACCAGGGATGATCCTTCAGCAGGGAGATAAAACGCTGCCCCACCATGCCGGTAGCCCCGATAATCCCGACGCGATACTGATTCATAGCGGTACCCTCCATGTAGCAAAAAACCGGGCTCTGCCCGTGATTACAAAGCATATTACCATGCGCGTACTTGTGTGTCAACCGTTTCACCCTTCCGGAACACGCGAAGAACAAGGCAGGAATTGCCTTCCTGTCTGTGGAAATAAATCATTATGAGTTCGCGGAGGAATAACGTCATGAAACTTATAAAACCGAAAGTATCCAAAACAGTTCCCGAAGCAAATGAATATGACAGGAAAAACGAGCGGATCGGCCGTCCCATGCTCTTCCCCATTTTCTTCTGCCTGGTCAGCGGTGTTCTGCTGATTCTGCTGGATGACCTGACCAGGACGATCACCGGGTATGTACTCGCCGCTGTCGTGATCATCTGGGGCTTCTGGCAGATCTTTGAGTATATCCGTTCAGACGCGATGGTCCGCATTATTGAGGCCAAGCTCGCCGTCGGCCTGATTTTGGTGGTCACCGGTTCGCTGATTGCCTTCAGTCCCGATTCCCTTCGGGAGCTTTTCCCCTATGCCTGGGGCCTTTCCCTGCTCTTCGGCGGATTCCTTAAAATCCAGTACGCTTTCGACCGCAAGGCTCTCGGCTCCCAAAGATGGTGGATCCTGCTGATTCTGGCCGCTGTCTCGCTGATCATCGGCATCGTCACCCTGCTCAATCCCGCTTTCCTGGGGGAAAGGAAAGCGATGGTCATCGGTATCCTGCTGACCCTGGAAGCTGTCATCGATATCACGGTTTTCATCCTTCTGAAACGAAAAATCAGGAAAAGCACCCTTACCCTGAAGGAGCCGGTTTCCGCTCACGCCGCCGTCCCCGCTCCTGCGGCTTCTTCTGATCCCGTGGCTGCCCCTGATCCGGCGGAACCGGAAGCGTCGGAACCCGCTCCCCCGGAAACAGACGCCTGACCGCTTTCCCCGGTTTCCCGCGTACGCCGCCCGTTGTCCCGTGCCGCGTTCGCATTCCCTGATATCTGAAACAGTAAGGTGGTGTCATCATGGCATACGAAGAACTGCAGCGCATGGTGGATGAAAGTGAGCGCATCGTCTTTTTCGGCGGCGCCGGTGTTTCGACGGAAAGCGGTATTCCGGATTTCCGCAGTGTGGACGGTTTGTATCACCAGAAATACGATTATCCGCCGGAAACAATCCTTTCGCATACTTTCTTTGTCAAAAAGCCGGAAGCGTTTTTCCGCTTTTACCGGGATAAGCTGCTTCCCCTTGACGCCAGGCCCAATAAAGCGCATCTGAAACTGGCCGAGTGGGAGAAGGCCGGGAAGCTTCTGGCGGTCGTTACCCAGAACATTGACGGCCTGCACCAGGCCGCCGGGAGCAAAAACGTTTATGAGCTCCACGGCAGCGTTCATCGGAACTACTGTATGAAGTGCGGCAAATTCTATCCGCCGGAATTTATCCGGGACAGCAAGGATCCCGTTCCCGTCTGCGAATGCGGCGGCCGCGTCAAGCCGGACGTGGTCCTCTATGAGGAAGGGCTGGATAACAATGTGATCTCCGGCGCCGTCAACGCCATTTCCAAGGCGGATATGATGATTGTGGCCGGTACCAGCCTCACCGTTTATCCCGCGGCCGGTCTGGTCCGTTACTTCCGCGGCAAACACCTTGTCCTCATCAACCGCGACGCGACGCCCATGGACAGCCAGTGCGACCTTGTCATCCACGACAAAGTCGGCGAAGTCCTCTCCTCCCTCACCTGACGGTTTTCCTGTATAAACAGGTATCCGGAACGCTTTGCCGGTCTGCAAAGCGTTCTTTTTTATCAACAGTCCCTTTTCCCGGTCCCTTGTCCTCAGTCCCCTGACCGCTATCCGCTGATCACCGGCCGCCGGTCCCGGTCCCCGGAAAAAAAGCGGGAACAAAACATATTAATCAATCGTTTCATTTATGTGTCAATTATGATATAATCATTCTATCCTTTTTTAAAGGAGGCGGCCCCTATGCCTGATCTGTCCAACGTTACGGCAATCCTTCCGGACCTTGCCGATTATATCGTATACGCTGCCATCGCGATCGTCACCCTGATCGGCCTTTTCAAGTGCCTGATCCCGCTGTGGCGCACCACTTCCGCCCTGCGCCGCGCGATTACGCGCCTGCAGCAGAACGCCGGCAAAACCCTCGAAAAACCGGTCTGGCAGGAGGCCCGCTTTGTCGGCAAACGCCTGAAGAACAGCTGGCTTCGTTTCCTGCAGAACGCGGAACAGCTGGACCGCCGCGGCCTGCCGACCAATGTGGAAGATTATATTAACGACGATACGGTAACCCATGGCCCGGGTAACGCCGGCCTGGCCGAGCTGATCCCGAACCTGCTGACATCCCTCGGTATTCTGGGCACCTTCATGGGACTGATGCGGGGACTTACCTCCCTTAATTTCGCGGATTCCGCTCAGCTGATCTCCGGCATCCCGGACCTGCTCAGCGGCATGCGGTTCGCTTTCGGTACCTCTGTGGCCGGTATCAGCTGCAGCCTGCTTTTCAACATGCTCAACCGCATTTCCCAGGGCTCCAGCTACCGTGCGATTGATGATTTCATCACTTCCTTCACCCAGCTGGCCATGTCCCGCCCGCTGGACAACGATGTCCAGATGATTATCCAGAACCAGGACCGCAACTTTATGCTCCAGGGGATCAACGATACCCTAGCAGACCGCCTGGCGGAAAATGTCGGCCATTCCATCTCCCGCGCCCTGAATCCTGTCGCGGAGTCAATGGACCGCTTCATTGTCGGTACAACCCGTAACCAGATTGAGGGTGTCAACCATATCGTCAGCCGTTTCCTGGCTGAAATGGACCGAAGTCTGGGAAATCAGTTCTCCTCCCTCGCGCAGACCATGGGCTCGCTGGAGCAAAGCCAGCTGCAGGCTGCCCGGGCTACCGGGGAAAACCTTTCCGCCGCGGAGGGAATCATCCGGAACGCCCAGTCCCTGCAGGAGATCACCTCTCACGCGCTGGATAAGTTTGACCGCTATATGTCTTCCCTGAACACGGTCCGTGAACGGGATGAGAATTTTGAAAAGCGCGCTTCCGATCTGCTGAACGACATGCGCCGGGAGAGCAGGGACATGGCTTCTCTCCTGTCGAACCTGACCGATAAGATCCAGGGACTCTCCATCCGCGAAGATGATCCGCTGAACGACGAATTGAAAGAAATCCGTACCCTGATGTCCGGCCTGAACGATCAGGTCAAAACCGTGTCCGAAACCCTCACCCGTCTTACGGAGGAGGCTTGATTATGGCACGTCAGCGTATCCATAACCGGCGGGCCGGCCGCGGCTCCTCCGGCACCGGCGCGAGCTGGATCAGTTATTCCGACATGATGGCGGCCCTGCTGCTGATCTTCGTCCTGATCCTGGTTTACAGTCTCTATCAGTATTTCACCATGCTGGAAACCAAGACAAAGGAGCTCAATGCCCAGCAGCTGATTCTGGACCAGCAGGCCATCGACCTTCAGCTGGCCCGGGATGAGCTGGACGACAAGGAAGCCCGCCTCGTCATCATCCAGGGGGACCTGGATGACCTGAAAGTCAAGCTGGACGACCAGGAAAAGACCCTGGCGGAGCTGCAGATCGTTCTTTCCGCCAAAGAGGCGGATCTGGAAACCGCCACCCTGAAACTGCAGGAACAGAAGGATCTGCTCGCCGCCCAGGCAAAGCGCATTGATGAGCTGATCGGTATCCGGACCACCATGATCCAGGATCTTTCCAATACCCTGTCCGCGGCCAGCCTGAAGGCTGCCGTGGATCCGAACAACGGCGATATCAAGCTGGACAGTTCCGTCCTCTTTGAAACGGGAAGCTCCGTCATCCGCCAGGAAGGCAAAGACCTGCTGGACCGCTTTGTCCCCGTGTACCTGGATGTGCTCCTGCGGCCTGAATATGAACAGTACCTCGGCGAGATTATCATTGAGGGCCATACGGATACCGACGGCTCCTACGAGTCCAACCTGAAACTGAGCCAGAACCGTGCCCTCCAGGTCGCGCTGTACTGCCTGAACATGCCCACCCTGTCCTCCTACCAGAAAAACAAGCTGCAGCAGATCATGACAGCCACCGGGCGCAGCGAATCGGATCCGATTTACGTCAACAACGTGGAGGATAAGGACGCTTCCCGCCGCGTGGAATTCAAGTTCTCCCTGAAGGATTCGGATATGATCCGCCAGATGAACGAAATTCTCTCCGCGCAGGATTAATACTCTCTCTCCCGTGTCCCCGCGAACTTTTCCCCATGTTCTCCTGAATCCCCCGTGTCATCCTGAACGCGGTGAAGGACCTCGTTCCCCCGTGTCATCCTGAACGCGGTGAAGGACCTCGTTCCCCCGTGTCATCCCGAACGCAGTGAAGGATCTTCCAAAAGGAGTCTTTGCCCGATGAAAGCCGCCGGAATCATCCTGGTCGTCCTTGTGCTTGCAGCCGTCTGCGCCGTTGGTTATCTGTACCTGAACGCGAATCTTGAGGTACGGTTTGTTTCCTGTGTCGCCCTGGACGGCATCAGCCAGCTTGAGTCCTTCAACGCGCTGAAAAAAAGTGTGGAATCTTCCACCTTCGTCGGCACGCGCTTTTCCTCCGATCCGATCGGAACCGCTGACCAGTACCAGTTCCTGGAATACACCGTCGCGCTGGGCAATCACGCGTTTCTCAACGCGGAAGTCATCGAGATGCGGATCACGCCTATGCAGGGCGATGTACTCCAGATCGGAGAACAGCCTGAGCACGATCTGGCATCCGGACGGGAAACGCAGCTTTCCGCCATCATCCTGACGTCCAGGAATAACCACTCTGTCCGTGAAGCTACCGTCTCCTGCTACTTCTGGGGTATTCCTTTCACCACAAAACTAACCCTCGGAAAGTAGCTTTCCGGGGGTTATCCCGAGCAGATAAAATGCGTCGAACAATTAAAAAAGCCCTTCCTTGCGGAAGGACTTTTTTTGAACCCCAGGGAGCCGATGCCCTCGTTTTTTCACCCGCTCTGTAAAGCAGGCTGGTGCCCTGCCGAACGCCTTTGCCGTCCCCTGGCGTATAAAACGGGGGCATGGCATATCATTCATTGGACCCGGGCTCCATTTTTTGAAATGTGGGGAAAACCGAAAAGCTGTCGCGAACCCCAGGATGTCTGCTTTTATTATATTCAGGAAAGTATTCTCCGTCAAGTACAACCTGTTATGTTAACGCTGCAAAATCCGGCCTCCCATAAATTATGAATTATGAATTCCGAATTATGAATTGCCTTCCAGTCTTTCCCTTATGGCTTTCAGGAACTCTTTGCTGTTCACGGCTTTCGCCTCTCCCTCATACAGCAGGGCAAGATCCTTTGTCATGATTCCGCTGTTGATCGTATCCAGTGTGGCCTGTTCCAGCTTCTCCGCGAAGGCCTGCAGCCCGGGCAGCGCGTCGATTTCTCCCCTTTTGCGCAGCGCGCCGCTCCATGCGAAGATTGTCGCCACGGGATTGGTGCTGGTTTCCTCTCCTTTCAGATAACGGTAATAGTGCCGTGTCACGGTGCCGTGGGCCGCTTCGTACTCAAACTGGCCGTTCGGGCTGACCAGCACGGAGGTCATCATGGCCAGGGAGCCGAAGGCCGTGGCCAGCATATCGCTCATCACGTCACCGTCATAGTTCTTGCAGGCCCAGATAAATCCGCCTTCAGACCGGACCACCCGCGCCACAGCGTCGTCGATCAGTGTGTAGAAATAGGTGATTCCGGCCTTTTCAAACGCTTCCTTGTAATCTTTCTCATAGATTTCCGCGAAGATATCCTTGAACCGGTGATCATATGTCTTGCTGATCGTGTCCTTGGTGGAGAACCACAGGTCCTGCCGGATGCTCAGCGCGTAGCGGAAACAGCTGTGCGCGAAACTTGTAATGGACTTGTCCAGGTTGTGGATGCCCTGTACCACGCCGGGACCCTTGAATTCGAAAATGGTCTGCCGGATTTCTTTTCCGTCTTCTCCCGTAAAGACGATCTCCGCCTTTCCGGCGCCGGGAATCCTGATTTCCGAGTTTTTGTATACGTCGCCGTAGGCGTGGCGCGCGATGGTGATGGGCTTTTTCCAGGTCCGCACCGTCGGATGCACGCCGTTCACCTGGATCGGCGCGCGGAAAACCGTGCCGTCGAGAATTGCCCGGATCGTTCCGTTCGGGCTTTTCCACATTTCCTTCAGCCCGTATTCCTCCACCCGCTGGGCATTGGGGGTAATGGTGGCGCACTTGACCGCGACGCCGTATTTCAGGGTCGCGTTCGCGCTGTCCACCGTCACCTGGTCGTTTGTCTCATCCCGGTGCTTCAGCCCCAGGTCGTAATATTCCGTCTTCAGGTCTACAAAGGGCTCCAGCAGTTCCTTCTTGATCTCTGCCCAGAGCACCCGTGTCATTTCATCCCCGTCCATCTCCACCAGCGGTGTCTTCATCTGGATTTTGCTCATTGTTTTCCTCTTTTTCCCCGCCGCAGCGGTCACAGTGAATTCTGCATTATGAATTCTGAATGTTGAATTCATATAAAATTTCCCCGAAGGAGATTTTATGCCTTCCTTCGGGGAGATACAAGCGAACTGTCAAAAAACAACACAGAAACAACGATCCGGCTTTTACTTCTTCCTGAACACCTCGTCATATTCCATCGCGGCGGAATCCGGCTCCGGGGTCGGCGTGGCAAAGGTCTGCAGGTGATCGTAATCATCCGTGGAATAGTATCCGTCATACTCCGCGTCCTGGTCGCTTTCCCTGTACGGCGATGAGGCTTCCTCCGCATTGCTGATGATCCCGGTCTCCTCGTCCCAGCTGCCTTCCAGCGGGAAAATGATCATCAGCTGTATCCAGTTGACCTTGTCGTGGTATTGGTCCGGATAATACGCGTAGAATTCCCGCGGAGAGGTCCCGTTGAGCTTTTCCTCCTCCACCTCGTCCTCAAAGGAATCCGCCGGGTTCTGGATCGCTTTCCGTGCCCGTTCCGTCGGTGTTTTCAGGGATTCTTCCTTCGTCATGGTCAGTGGATACAGCGCCCGTCGGAACGCCGCCGCGATCGCGGGAAAACGGGCCGCATCGTTCACCCGCAGAATCAGGTAGTTAATGCTGCCGTAATAGAGATAAACGGTTACGGTCACGCCTTCCGGCATTTCAGAATCCGGCATGGTGGTGATCCCCATTTCGGTGATCAGGTGATATTGTTCAAAGACCTGGTTAATCTCAAATTCCCCGTTCTCCGCGAGAAACTGGTTCACATTGCCGATATAGGTTTTCAGGCTCTTCTGGCCCGGGGTCTCTTCCTTCAGTTTCAGGTCCGCGAGACTGCCCCCCGTCATCAGGACAAGGGCAAGCAGCAGCGCGGCGATTCTTTTTACCATTTCTGTTCTTCTTCCTCGGCCATTTTCTTTTTGATCTCCACGCACCGGCAGATCAGGTCCACGCAGCCTTCAATGCCCAGCGTTCCGGTATCCACGCACAGGTCGTAATTGCTGACGTCTCCCCATGTGCCTGTCGCGTAATAGTTGTAATAGGAGGCGCGCTGCTTGTCCGCCTTGCGCAGGATCTCCTCCGCCTTGACCGGATCTGCCCCGTTATACTTGATGATCCGCTTGATCCGCTCTTCCGGCTTCGCCTTCACAAAGACATTGATGACATTCTCGTGGTCCCGCAGCACATAATCCGCGCAGCGTCCCACGATTACGCAGGGCCCTTCGTCCGCGATCCGGCGTATGGTATCGAACTGCGCCAGGAAGATCTTGTGGTTCAGGGGCATGTCCATATACATGGTCCCCGGCTCTCCCCGGGTCTGCGCCCCGCTGATCAGGGAGAAGAGCAGGTTCTTTCCCTGCTTCTCGTCATAGGTCTCCAGCAGTTCCTGGCAGATGCCGCTGTCCCGGGAAGCCTCGGCCAGCAGTTCTTTATCGTAGAAAGGGATATCAAGTTTCTCCGCCAGCAGCTTTGCCACATAACGGCCGCCGGAACCATACTGTCTCCCAACGGTGATGATCGGCTGATACTTCATAGGAACTCCCTTCCTTTCTGTCTTTTCAGGTTATATACGCCTTGTCGTCTTATTTTATTTATTCTCTCCGCTGTCTGTTTTCTCCTGCTTTTTTCCTTTTCCGTTCCTTGTTTTCACCGTCATTCCGTGCTATGCTACACATTGTAAATCAAATCAAGGTTCAGAATTTCCCTTCTGGATTCTGAATTGTAAAGGAACGAAGTTCTGTATGAAAACGCCCGTCAGCTCCCGGACCCTGAAGCAGCATTTCACTTACAACTGGTGGAAATATCTTCTCATTGCCGCGCTTGC
>Ga0265298_10008556_pt1 | contig 12280 bp, 11 predicted proteins | sample AusTroGonzalo_MG_3_FD_193486 | JGI IMG/M metagenome (GOLD analysis project Ga0265298, IMG submission 193486) | Bovine rumen microbial communities from tropical cattle in Woodstock, Queensland, Australia - Gonzalo_01 | ecosystem: Host-associated > Mammals > Digestive system > Stomach > Rumen ...
AAAATATAAAGGGAGGCGCATTACGCCTCCCTAATAAAGAGTTAATTAATCCTCATCATCAAACAAATCTGGATATTCACTCTTGAAATAATCTTTAAGTGAAGTATCGAAGAATGTGAACTTGTATGGTGTGAGAAGTTGGGTATAAGCATCTTTAATGTAAGAATCTTTAGTTCCAAGGACTTTAGCGACTTGTCTACCAATTGTTTCTTTGGTTTCTGTATCGCCATCACCATAGTCTGTATTAGATTTGAGATCTAATTTAGCTGTGGATGGAGCTTCAAGAACTTCACAGATATAGAATGCTTTTGCGCTTGTGTCATTTAAGACATAGTTGTAATGACGTAAATCGAATTTAAGAGCATCACTTGGAAGGACGAACTTTCTATCATAGATTTCTCTCATGTATGGAGTTCTCATCTTGTGTTCTTCGTAATATGCTTCGTGTGCGCCAATTTCGCCATCAACACCTTCATTAAATAAGGCATTAGCTTTATCTAAGTCGTTTGCGACTCTGATGTTGAATAAACGATCTCTAATTTGTGATGGGAGTTCGCTAAGACCTCCGTTTTTGACATACCAACCATCAGTTGTGTAGTCTTCTTTAACTAAAGAAGAGATCTTTTGAAGTAAACCATATTCTTTTGTCTTACCATCAGATGTGAATGAATCTAATGCTGCTTGGTTTTCTTCGGTTGGGAATCTACCTTGTTCTTCAGCTTTTCCTGCTTTTTCGAAGTCTTCTAAGATTTTGCCAATCTTAGTATCTTTGTAGTAGGTACCGTTTTCAACAATCTTAACGTTGAGATAAGAAATATCGTCTGCGACAACAATCTTCTTATCATCAAGTTCTGCGGCTTTGTAGCATGATTCAACAAGTTTAGCTTCATTTGAAGCTGCGCCGAGTTCTTTAACTAATGCATTAGCAGATGAACTCATCTTGAAGCCTTTGACTGCATCAACTAAAAGTTCATAGTCGATTGCACTCTTTGTAATATTTTCTTCAATATATTTCTTTGCGAATGCTTGAAGTAAATTTTCTTCAAATGTTGATTCTGCTTCATATGTAATCTTTACATATTGAACGTTACGAGCATATGCACGACCGAGTGAGGAACGGTTTTCTCTATAGACATAGTCTTCAACGATTTTGTTACGGAGAATGTCTGGATAGACCTTTTCTTTAATATAACCACGGCCATCAGTAACTTGATATGCTGCTTTATTGAGCTTGTCGAGTGCGTTTTTCTTTGTTAATGATTTATCAACGAAGAATGTCTTGAAGTCACCTTCATTAACTTTTCCAAGTTCATAAAGTTCGTATTGGTGTGCTTTGTAGAGTTTCTTTTCTGAGAATCTTCCTAAATCATCATTATATGATCCAGAAGTAATTTCGTTATAGAAATATTCAGAAATTCTTTCATTAAGGTCAGCCTTGAGTTCGTCATATCTTGTTTTTAAACGAGCTTCTTCTTGGCTTCCGTTTTTGAAATAGTTGTGGGAAGCAATGAATTCTTTATAATTATCACCTTCTTGTGATTTTAAGAATTCTTCATATGTACCGAATTGCTTTTCAGCAATTTCAGTAAGGATTTGTTCGACAACTTTGGAGTTTTTGTCGCCAGTAATGGCGTCAAAGAGTGTACCAAGGTTATTACCATCTAATTCAATATTGCCATCTTCTGTAGCAACAATTGGATCATTGTAATTTTTTGGAACTGCTGCAACTGGGTCACAGCCTGCGAGGATCATGCCAGCGGATAATGCAAGCATTCCTGCGAAGAATTTTTTAGAGGTGTGCTTTGCCATCGTTGAAGATTCCTCCTTTCACTTTATACCAATCACAGAGTGGGGTAGCTTTATCTTCGCCATGTTCGCCAAGATAATTTTCTGCTTCTGTATCGTCAGCTGCTTTACCTGAGACAAGAACTGCTTCAACAAGTTCAGCTTTGTGCTCAGCATAAGCTGTTGCACCTAATACAGCATAAACAGATTTATTTTCATTAGCGTGTTCATAGAGGAAAGTACCGACTTGTGGGATGAGTTTTGAACGTTCAGCGTTTTGTCTATCAAGCTTATCGAGATAGTCATTAACTGTCTTTTCCCAGTTTTCTTTCTTTTCTTCGCTCTTCTTATCGAGGGATGTTTTAATCCAGTTCATAAGAGCTTTTGCGAGTGTCTTGTTATCGCCAAATGTAATCTTTTCTTCATTTAAGTATTTTAAGAAGATATATTTTCCAATCTTGTCAGAATCGTAAGATTTGAGCTTTGAGGCAAATTCTTCAGCTCTTGCCTTAGTCTTTGAATCTTCGTTACTTAAGAAGTTGACGTATGTTTGTTTTGCTTTGCTATTTGTATCTTTTGGATAACCAGCTTCTGCAGGATAGAATGTTGTATAGTATTCGCTTAAGCTGACACCACTAACTGATCTATTTGGTAATGTTGGATTGCCAAGTAAATCATTTTCGTATGGTGAACGGTTAATAACGATAAAGTGGATTTCTTGTTTGTCTTGTGAACTACCACGAACTGCAATTACTGGCTTATATTCGCCATTAATTTCAGCGTGGAGAACATATGGATTTGTAGAAACGCCATTTAAACGTCTATATTTTGATTTTGCACCTAAAGCAATTTCATCATCTAAATCATCACCTGATTTTTCAATGAAATAAACTGAGTGAATATTTAAATACTTGTTATAAATGATGTTTCTTGGTTTAACAAGTGATGAACCTTCGATAACAGCTTCGCCATCTTTGTCGTTATCTTTTTCAGCATAGCTGAATAAGTCCTTAAAGACATTATAATTGACAGTTGGGATTTCGTCTGCTCCGATATCAAATGTTTCTGCTACAGTTTTCTTGTAGATAACTTTGTCGGAATCATCTTTCTTGTCCATTTTGATAGCATCATTAACTTCGCTTGTGTTTTCTGCGTAGAATTGTTCATAAGCATAAACGCCTAATTTGAATTCTGAAATGAATGATGTATCGTAGTCCATGATACCAAGATCGCCTTGCTTTGCTCCTGAACCAGTGTCGTCTGATTTATCAACAGCAACTGCGCTGAATGATTTGTTAGGATCACCTAAGTCATTAACGACGTTGTAGAGCTTTTTAGCGTTGTCTGAGGAAATAGTACCATTGTAGTAGTTGGTATCGCTTGTATCATCGAGTGCAACCATGACGTGTGAAACGTGATATGGAAGTTCATCGTTGATATAGCCGTTCCAATCAAAGGTAAATGATGTTTCATCATCAATCTTTGTTGTAATGGTCTTTGTGTTTCCGTTGTCAGCGCTCTTGAGTTCTTCAAGACAATATGTATAGAAGTTATCTTCAAATTTTTCTTTTTGAAGTTCTTCGACATATTTTTGCTTTAATTCATCGGTGTCATTAACACCTTTTGAATCGAGAATTGCCTGTAATTCTTTTTTGTACCTAGTATTATTGGCTTCTGCATTTGACTTTGCAGTTTCTTCATCGATGCTTACTTTATCTTCAGCTTCAGCATTGATTTCGTCCATTTGGCTTAATCCGAGAGGTTCTGGTTTAGCACCTTCGTAAAGCACGCCTGGTTCACGTTCTTTTGCAAAGTAGTTTCTGACGACAACAGAATAGATAGTATCGTAAATTGTTTGATACTTTGAAGAATCATCATAGTAGTCGGATAAAATTTTATCTGCTTTGATGCTATGTTCGTTTCCGTCTTCGTCAAAGTAAGTCAATAAAACTCCGTCTTGTGAAGATTTAACTTGTTTTTCACATCCAGCCAAAGCACCGACTGAAAGTAAACAAGCTATCATACAAAGTGAGAGTTTTGTTTTCTTCATTTGATTTGCCTCCTTTTTCAAATATAGCGAGAAAATTATATTCTTTTGTATGTTTAAATACAATAAAGATTTTTCGAAAAGTGCATAGACTTGTCTATAAGGAGGCAATTTTTGATTATTTTTCTAAAAACTTCAAAAACTAAGTTTTTGTAATATTTTTTATCATTTTATTTGCAAGCCCCTTTTTCTTTATATAAAATAGTGCTCGGTCTAAAGGGAGAAAAACGCCTATGTCAAAGCTAAAAATTGAGAACTTATTTGTAAGTGTAAAAGATAAGGAAATCCTAAAAGGATTAACTTTAGAATTTTCATCTGAAGAAACCATTGCTTTACTAGGTCCAAACGGTAATGGAAAATCTACCCTTTTACAGACCATTATGGGTAACCTAAATTACACTATTAAAAGTGGTAATATTTGGTTTGATGATAAAGATATTACAAAATTATCTGTCGATGAGCGTTCAAAATTAGGACTTTTCCTCGGAATGCAATACCCATCTGAGGTTCCAGGAGTCAATAATTCTGACTTTTTAAAGTCTGCTTTGAACGCCCATCGTGAGAAACCTGTCTCATTATTTGAATTTTATAAATTAATAAATAATGCGTATAAAAAGATGCATATTCCATTTGAAATGTCGACTCGTAACTTAAATGAAGGTTTTTCAGGTGGCGAGAAGAAAAAGAACGAAATTCTTCAAATGTTGATCCTTAATCCTTCAATCGTTATGTTAGACGAAATTGATTCAGGTTTAGATGTTGATGCGATTCAGATTGTCGCCAATGTTATTAAAGAAGAACAAGAGAAAAGAGGATTTTTGATTGTTTCTCACTATGCCAAACTATACGACTTGATCAAAATTGACAAGGCCGTTGTTCTTGTTGATGGCAAGGTCGCAAAAGTTGGAGATAAGTCATTAATTAAGAAGATTGATGAGCAAGGATATGAGTGGTTAAAATCTGAAGGAGTTGAGTTCAAAAAAGAAGAAAAAATGAGCTCAGTTTCAATCGGAACTTGTGCCACAAAAGAAGCATTAAAAGGAAGCAAATGAGCTGTAAAGAAATCGTATTAAAAAAGAACGAAAAAAGTGTGCTTGAATACACTGATTTTTCTGATTTAAAAATTGAACTTTCTGAAGGTTCAAATCTTTCCTTAAAGCTTGCAAATTTTAAAGAAAATCAAGAAATTAAAATTTATGGAAAAGTCGGAAAAAATGCAGGAATTTCCGTAGTTTTCGCAGATTTTTCCAAGAATTTTACAAAAGTTATTAGCCAAATTGATCTTGCTGAAGAAGGCGCTTTTTGCGACTGGCATTTAGCAACTTTATCAAACAAAAAAGACAACAAAACTTTTGACATTTCTTTCAAACATTTAGTGGGTAAAACAACCTCAATAATGGACAATTATGGAGTCGCTCGTGATGAGTCAAAAATTGTCTTCTCTGGAGTGTCTCATATTACTGAAGGAGCCAAGGGTTCAAACGCTAAACAAAATGCGAAAATTATTGTCTTCGATCCAAACTCTCAAGGTGTTGCTTCTCCTATCTTAAAAATTGATGAAAATGAAGTTCAAGCAAGCCATGGAGCAGTTGTTGGTCAACTTAATTCCGATCATATGTTCTATTTAATGTCGCGTGGACTCACACGTGATGAGGCAAGAATGATTATTACTTTAGGTTATCTAAAACCTGTTTGTGATAAGTTTTCTAGTGAAACTCAATTGAAAATTGAAAATGCAATTAAGGAGGTAATGTAATGTTAGATCCTTATAAGATTAGAAAAGATTTCCCAATGTTCACTAACAAAATCAAGATGCAAGGTCATGATTTAATCTTTTTAGATAACGCTTCAACAACTTATAAACCACAATGCGTCATAGACGCAATGAATGAATATAACACTAGAGTAACTTCAAATTCTGGTCGTGGTGATTACGATACAATGTATGCAAATGACCAAATGTTACTTGAAGCAAGAACAAATATTGCAAAATTTATTAATGCAGATCCAAATGAGATTGTTTTTACATCTGGAGACACAGAAGCACTTAACTTAGTTGCATTCGGATATTTTAAAAGTCATTTAAAAGTTGGTGATGAAATTCTTATCACTTTTGCTGAACACGCTTCAAACACACTTCCTTGGTTTAGACTTCAAAAGGAGATTGGCTGTAAAGTTAACTTCATTCCTTTAACCAAAGAAGGAAGACTTACTGTTGAGAATGTCGAACAATCAATTACAAGTAAAACTAAGGTCATCGCAGTTGCTAATACAACCAATGTTTTAGGCTTCCATACCGACATGAAAGCTATCTGTGAATTAGCTCACAAAAATGGCATTTTAGTAGTCTGTGACGGAGCTCAATCAGTGCCTCACGAAAAGACCGATGTTAAAGAAAATAGTGTGGATTTCCTGGCTTTTTCCGGTCATAAGATGTTCGGACCAACAGGCATTGGAGTTCTTTATGGTAAGAAAGAATTGCTCAAAGAAACAGAGCCATTAATCTATGGTGGCGGCATGAACGAAACCTTCGAAATGGATGGCGAATATGTTCTTCATCCAGTGCCTGCAAAACTTGAAGCAGGAACACACAATATTGAAGGCATTTATGGTCTAAATGCTGCTGTTAAATATATCCAAAATATTGGAATTGACAATATTAGAGAATATGAGAAAGAACTTCGTAAATACGCAATTGAAAAAATGAAAGAAGTTAAAGATATCATTATTTATAATGAAAACGCTGAAGCAGGAATTATTTCTTTCAATATTAAAGGTGTATTTGCTCAAGATCTTGCAACATTATTAAATTCAAAAGGTATTGCATGTAGAAGCGGTAATCACTGTGCTAAAAATCTCAAATACCAAATTAATGAGATTGCCACAGTTAGAGCTTCATTTGCTATTTATAACACAAAAGAAGATATTGATGCTTTAGTTGAAGCACTTAAACAAGGAGGGAATTTTCTAGATGCCTATTTTGCTTAGTCCACAAATGATGAGACAGGTTATTATGGACCACTATGATAACCCTCAATATAAGAAAACCCCAGAAAATCCTGGGAATTTTGAGAAAGTTCATATGCATTCATCGAACTGTATTGATGATATTAATGTATATGCTTTAGTAGAAGATGGAGTTGTAAAAGAAGCTTATTGGGATGGCGTTGCTTGTACCATTTCAACATCTTCTACAGATATTATGTGTGGTCTTGTTATTGGTAAGAGTTGGGATGATGCTAAATACATTATCGATCAATATCACAAAATGATTCATGAAGAAGAATATGATGAATCAGTTCTTGATGAAGCAATCGTCTTCATGAACACATCAAAACAAGCAGCAAGAATTAAATGCGCATCTATCGGTTGGGACGCAATGGATGAGATAATCTGTAAACACAAACATGAAAAATAAATTACCAGAAACAGAATACAAATATGGATTTAAAGATAAAGACACATCCATAATCACAACAGGTGTTGGATTAACTGAAGAAGTTGTTAGAGAAATTTCTAAGTTAAAAAACGAACCTGATTGGATGCTTGAATTTAGACTTAAATCTTACAAGGCATTTAAAGAACTTCCTATGCCTTCTTTTGGACCAGATTTATCATTCTTAGATTTTGATTCTTATACTTATTTTACAAGAAACTCTACAAAAGTAGAGAAAGATTGGGATGCTGTCCCTGAAACAATTAAGAATACATTTAAGAAACTAGGTATTCCAGAAGCTGAACAAAAGTATCTTTCTGGTGTCACAACACAATATGAAAGTGAAGCTGTTTATCACAATATGCTTAAAGAAGTTGAAGATAAGGGAGTTATTTTCCTTTCAACTGACCAAGCAGTTCAAATGTGTCCTGATATAATGAAGAAGTATTTTAATACTGTTGTCCCATATCGCGATAATAAGTTCTCTGCCCTTAATGGTGCTGTTTGGTCTGGAGGATCATTTATTTATGTTCCAAAAGGCGTCAAACTTGATAAACCACTTCAATCATATTTTAGAATCAATAACGAAAAGTCTGGTCAATTTGAAAGAACTTTAATTATTGTTGATGAAGGCGCTGATGTTCATTATGTTGAAGGATGTACAGCTCCTATTTATTCACAAGATTCTTTACACGCTGCAGTTGTTGAGATTGTAGTTTTAAAAGATGCACATTGTCGATATTCAACTGTTCAAAACTGGTCTACTAACATAGTTAACCTTGTCACAAAACGTGCCAAAGTTATGGAAGGCGGCCATATGGAATGGATTGACGGAAATGTTGGTTCACAAACAAATATGAAATATCCAGCCTGTATTTTGGCAGGAGAAGGTGCCAAAGGCACCTGTATTTCTATTGCAGTTGCAGGTAAAGGTCAATATCAAGATGCTGGTGCTAGAATGATTCATTTAGCATCTAATACTTCATCTACGATTATTTCTAAATCAATTGTTAGAAATGGTGGTGTTGCAAACTATAGAGGTTCAGTTAAACATCTCAACGGTGCATTAAATTGTAAATCTCACGTTGAATGTGACACTTTGATTTTGGATGATATTTCTAAATCAGACACTATTCCTACAAATGTAGTTCAAAACAATACTTCATTTATCGAGCATGAAGCTACTGTTTCAAAAGTAAATGAAGATCAACTTTTCTATCTCATGTCACGCGGCATTTCAAAGAAAGATGCTGTTCAAATGATTATTATGGGCTTTATTGAGCCATTCTCAAAAGAACTTCCAATGGAATACGCTGTTGAACTTAATCAGCTTATTAAAATGGATATGGAAGGAAGCGTTGGATAATGAAATCTTACGATGTCATTGTAGTTGGTGGTGGTCACGCTGGTGTTGAAGCTTGTGCAGCATGTGCACATATGGGTTTAAGCACACTCCTTATCACCCTCAACAAAAAGATGATATCAAATATGCCATGTAACCCATCAATTGGTGGTAGTGCAAAAGGCGTCGTTGTTAGAGAGATTGATGCTCTTGGTGGAATGATGGGAATTGCAGCCGATCATGAGTATTTACAAATGAAAATGCTCAACACCGGAAAAGGCCCTGGAGTACAGTGTTTAAGAGCACAAGAAGACAAGTTCAAATATCCAGCTTATATGCAAAAATTGCTGGAAAATACTGAGAATTTAGAGATTTTAGAGGCTGAAGTAACAGGTATTTCTCACGATAAAGAAATCGTTAATGGAGTCATCCTAAAAGATGGTTCAATCATCAGTTCAAAGGCTGTTGTTATTTCAACTGGAACATATATGGAAGGAGCCATTTTAAGAGGTCATAAATCCGTTAGTGGAGGACCTGATGGAGAAAAGCCTTCAATAGGTTTATCTAAATCACTCCAAGATATGGGTTTAGAGATTTTTAGACTTAAAACCGGCACACCTCCAAGAATTAAAAAGAGCTCAATTGATTTTTCAAAAGCCACTCCACAATACGGAATGGAAGGTAATTACGCTTTTTCATATTTAACAAGAGAATTTAAACCACTTAAAGATCAAGTTCTTTGTTGGTTAATTTATACAAACGAAAATACTCATAAACTTATTACAGATAATTTAGATAAGACCGCAACATTTAATGGTCTTCAAACTGGTGTTGGTCCACGTTATTGTCCATCTATCGAATCAAAGGTCATGACATTTAGAGATAAGGCAAGACATCAACTCTTTTTAGAACCTGAATTTGAAGATGGTGAATCTATCTATTTACAAGGCTTTTCAACCGCAATGGATGAGGACATGCAGCTAAAAATGGTGCATTCACTCGAAGGAATGGAGCATGCCGAATTCTTAAAATATGCATATGCAATTGAATACGATGCTTTAGTTCCAACACAATACGATTTAACCCTTGCAGTTAAGAAATATAAAGGTTTATATGGTGCTGGACAAATCTGTGGCACTTCAGGTTATGAAGAAGCTGCTGGATTAGGTTTAGTCGCAGGAATTAACGCCGCCTTATATGTTCAAGGTAAAGAACCATTCATTCTTAAAAGAAATGAATCATATATTGGCGTTATGATTGATGATATTGTAACCAAGGGAACACTTGAACCATATCGACTCTTATCATCACGTGCTGAATATAGATTATTGCTTAGACACGATAACGCTGATGTGCGTTTAACTCCATATGGTTATAAGTTAGGACTCATATCTGAAGAACGCTATAAAAAGTTCGTAGAAAAGAACGAAAATGTCGAAAAAGCCCAGGAAATCCTAAGAAAAATTCATTTAGGATCATCAAAAAGAGTCAATGATTATTTATCAGAAAAAGGCTTTGAAACATTAAAAGCTGGAGTCAGCGGTGCGGAGCTTTTAAAGCGACCAGAAATACATTATGAACATATTTGTGACCTTATCCCTGAGATTAAGGAAATACCTTTAGACTTTATTGGAATTGCTCAACTTGAAATCTCAGTTAAATATGAAGGCTATATTAAACGTGAGCTTTCTGAAGCAAATTCATTTGCAAAGTTTGAGAGCTACGAGATTCCAGATGGAATTGATTATATCAATATGCATGGTTTAGCATTGGAAGCTAGACAAAAATTAGATAAAATAAGACCAAGAACAGTCGGACAAGCCGGAAGAATTTCTGGAATTAATCCTGCTGACATTTCAATTCTTATTTTGAATTTAAAGAGACTTCAAAAATGAAACTTCTAGAAGAATTTGGCTTATCAAAAGAACAAATTTCTAAATTTCAGGAATATTTAGAACTTCTTTTAGAATGGAATGAAAAATTTAATCTAACCGCAATTACTGACAAAGATGAAATTGAAGAAAAACACTTTATTGATTCAATTGAGCTAATTAAGTTTTTTGATGTTAAGAACAAAACTCTTTTAGATATCGGATCTGGTGCAGGTTTTCCAGGAATCCCATTAGCAATTGCTGAGCCTTCATTAAAAATAACTTTGTTAGAATCTAATGGCAAAAGAATAAGTTTCTTAAAAGAGGCTGTAAAAGAACTTGAATTAGATAATGTTGAAATTATTCAAGGTAGAGCCGAAGAACTTAATACAAGAGAAAAATACGATATCGTTACTGCTCGAGCAGTCAAAGAATTAAACACTTTACTCGAAATATCTTTCTACTTAGTTAAGGTAGGCGGAAGTTTTATTGCATATAAATCTAGTGGTGTTGACGAAGAGATTTCAAATGCAAAAGGAGTCTTCAAAGCACTACAAATTGATGAATTTAAAAAGTTCGAATATTCCTTACCAAAATCTAAAAATAGTAGGGTTTTCCTGGAGATTTTGAAGAAAAACAAGACACAAAAGAAGTATCCAAGACTTTATAGTGAAATAATTAAACATCCATTATAAAATCTTGTGGTATAATATTTACGTTTCAGGGCAGGGTGAGATTCCCGACCGGCGGTAAACTCCGCGAGCCAATCGGCTGATCTGGTGAGATTCCAGAAGCGACAGTAAAGTCTGGATGAAAGAGACTATTTCATGTATTTGCCTTGGAACACGAGGCATTTTTTTATGAATTACATTACACTTATCTTTGGAATCTTAATCGTAATTTATATTTTCGTGTTCCTTAAGCTCTACTATGTAGAGAAACAACATGCTAAATATAAATTCGGCACAAAACAAATTGTTAGAGTAGCTGTTTTTGGTGCTCTATCTGGAATTTTTTATATTTTCATTAAATTCCCAGTTCCATTTTTCCCATCATTTTTAGAATTTCATTTTGATGAAGTTCCTGCATTTATTGCATCTTTCGCTTATGGCCCAATTTCTGGAATATTAGTTTTACTAATAAAAACATTAATTAAACTTCCATTTACCAAAACATTGGGGGTTGGAGAATTATCAGATTTGATTTATTCTGCAGCATTTATTTTACCTGCTGCTCTTATTTATAAGAGACATCGTAACTTCAAGGGTGTATTTACTGGTTTATTAATCGGAACCGTTTTCCAATTAGCAATTTCTCTTATTTCAAATGTCTATGTAATGATTCCTTTCTATATGAAAGTTATGGAACTTCCAGAATCAGTAATATTAGGATGGTGTAAGTTAGCTAATCCGAAGATCAATAACCTAGGTTGGTCGTATGGCCTCATCGCGGTATTACCATTTAATGCAATAAAAGATGCAATGGTAATATTGTTAACTTTGTTCACCTATAAATCAGTCCATAGATTTATTGATAAATTACACGAATAAAAAAGACACCCTTATGGGTGTCGTTTTTAATTATAACTTTTCTTATTCAACGTCGATAGCACCGAATGGACATTCGAAGCCAAGTTCACCTTCGCATTCTGCGACTGCTTTTGCGCGGCCTTCATCGTCAAATTCGAATACTTCTGGACGTGATCCGACGCAGAGTCCACATGATGCACAAAGTTCTTGATTAACTTTTACTTTTGGCATGGTTTTACCTCCGCAATGAAGACATTATATAAAAAACGT
>Ga0265298_10008557_pt1 | contig 12278 bp, 7 predicted proteins | sample AusTroGonzalo_MG_3_FD_193486 | JGI IMG/M metagenome (GOLD analysis project Ga0265298, IMG submission 193486) | Bovine rumen microbial communities from tropical cattle in Woodstock, Queensland, Australia - Gonzalo_01 | ecosystem: Host-associated > Mammals > Digestive system > Stomach > Rumen ...
AAAGAACAGATATTCCCGCATTTTATACGGAATGGTTTATAAATTGTATAAGAAGAGGTTCATTTTGTTACAGAAACCCCATGAACCCTGTACAAATTCTTAGGGTTCCGTTATCGGCAAATAATGTTGACTGTATAGTTTTTTGGACTAAAGATGCAAAAAATATAATGAAATATTTACCGGAACTTGATAAAAACGGTTATAAATATTATTTTCAATTTACAATAACTCCTTATGATAAAGATATTGAAGGTAATATCAGAAACAAAAAAGATATTATCGAAACATTTAAAGAATTGTCTTTGAAAATAGGAAAAGAAAAAATAATTTACAGATACGACCCCATTTTGATAACGGATAAATATTCCGTTGATTTTCACATAAAAGCTTTTGAATTTACGGTTTCAAAATTAGCCGATTATACAGAAAGTGTTGTTATAAGTTTTATGGACGATTACAGGAAAATTTCTTCAAATATGAAAATGTTAAAAGTTAAAGAATTTACGGAAGCCGATATGATAAAAATTGCCGACAATTTTTCAAAAATAACAAAACAACATAATTTAAAATTGATGACTTGTGCAGAACAGATAAATTTTGAAAATTTCGGTATAGAAAAATCCAAATGTATAGACGGTGATTTGATAGAAAAAATTATCGGCTGCGAAATAACACATAAAAATACTAAATATGATAAACAAAGAACGGCTTGCGGTTGTATTCAATGTATAGATATGGGCAACTACGATACATGTATTCACGGCTGCCTTTACTGTTATGCAAATGTGAACAAACAAAAAGCCAAAGAAAATTTTAAATTGCATAACCCGAAAAGTGAAATATTGTCAGGTAACATTTTAAACGAAAAAATAATTAATAAAAAAGATACCGAAAGTTTTAAAAAAGAACCGACATTATTCGGTTTATAAAAAAATAAAATTAAGAGGATAAAAATGAAAAAAATTTATTATTATTTAACGAAACATTGTTTTTTAACGGCATTTATAGGTGCAAGTATTATATGGAGTTTTTTAAGTTACAACAGTTTTTATGAAAGGTTTAATAAAATTGAACTTTTAAATTACAGCATAGAGAACACAATATTTGATATATGTTCGCAAAAAACAGATTTCGAGTCTAAAAGTAAAGAACTGGAAAACAGGTTGGAAGTTTTGAAAGATTTTCACATTACCGTATCCAATAAAAAATACGGTAAACTATATGAAAGTTCAAACTATAAACCGAAATGGTATATGCATACCAGTGTTATGGGCGGTGGTTTTAGAGCTTCGGTAAATGCCGAAGATTCCGAAAATTATGAATATGAAGCGGAATATCAGTACAAATACATTTTACCTATGGCATTGTTAAGAGTATGGACTTTTTCGATAATACCTAATATACATAACTATAGATACTATATAACAACAGCAAACAAGTGGATATTAAGAACATTTATAAAAATACATAGTCTGCAAAGTTTATATTTTTGGATAATGTTTTTTGTTTTTTATCAATTGTTGAAATTTTACAGGAAAGAATTAAATTTAATGCCGGAGCAAAAAGATGAAAAAGAAAATTTTAACAGCTGAAGATTGTAATAAATTAGCCGAAGAAAACGAGAACAATGAAAGAGAAAATAAGTTTTGGAAAATATTAGCCAAAATGGCTGTAAGCCGTAAAGATAAACAAATGATTGATGAGCAAGAAAAACAAGAAATGTTAAATTATTTAGCCGATGAAGGCGAAAGTGAAACAGCCCTTGCATTGAAAGGAAATGTAACAAGCCAATTTACATTGGGTGAACAATATTATCAGCAGGAGAATTTTAAAGAAGCATTCAAATGGTTTTGGCTGGCGGCACAAAACGGGCATGCCGAAGCTGCGGATTATTTAAGTGTTATGTATGCAAACGGTGAATATGTCGGTGTTAATTATGCTTTAAGTTTGCAATGGTGTAAAATAGCATCAAACAGAGGCAGTGCCGAAGCAAAAGAAGCACTTGTAAAAATAAAAAATTTTCGATTAAATTAAAAAGAAAAGACGGATAAAATTTATTATAATTTTATCCGCCTTTTTATTTGTTGTTAAAAATTATTTTATCAAAGAAATTTTATAAGTGTATTCGTGCGGGGTTATACTTACTTTGTTTTCCCTTGAAAGCCAGCCCAATGCCAAATACAACATTGTATTGGACAAGCCTAAATTTGCTTTTATTTGTATCGGGGTAGATTCCCCGTTTGTATCAAGATATCTCCAAATTTGCCCTGCAACGGTTCCTATAATCTCAATCATATTTTTACCACCAACTTAACTAAGCTAACAAATTGCTTTGCAATTTGTTTTTACATTTTTTCAACAATAAAAAGTTCGGTATCTTTATCAACGGGTTTGCCGTTTTCAACTAAAATTTTAATTATTTTAACTTTTGATTGTGCTTTTATTTCGTTCATAACTTTCATAGCTTCAACTATGCATAAAGTTTTACCTTCACTTACAATATCGCCCTCTTTAACGAAAGTAGGACTGGAAGGCGATGCAGACCTGTAAAAAACACCCGTCAATGGAGATTTTAAAGTTTCATTATTTTCTTCTTCTTTAACAACAGGCTGCTCCTGCACAATTTGTTTGTTATTAACATTTTCAATAACATGTTTTATGTTATTACCTGCTGTTTTTCTTTTTATATGAAACCTTGAAGTTTCGGATTTTATATCGATTTCTTCAACTTTTTCGTCACACATCACCTGATATAAAGCCTTAACCTCTTCCCTTATTTGTTTTTCTTTTTCGTTATTAGGCATATTTACCTCTACATATTTTTACTTAAGTTTACTCTGCCCTGACTGTCTATCTCGTCAACTTTAACTACTATTTCCTCACCTACAGAAACTACATCTTCAACTTTTTTAACCCTTGTTTTGGCAAGTTTTGAAATGTGAACCAAGCCTTCTTTACCGGGTAAAAATTCAACAAAAGCACCGAAAGCCATTATTTTTGTAACTTTACCTTTATACAATTTACCTACTTCGGCTTCGGCGGTTAAACCTTCAACCATATTTTTTGCACATTCCAAAGATGCAGTGTTATCTGCGGAAATAAATACGGTTCCGTCTTCCTCTATATCAATTTTGGCACCGGTAGATTCCTGAATATTCCTTATATTTTTGCCTCCGGGTCCTATCAAACCGCCTATTTTACTTTGCGGAATTGTTATTATTGAAATTTTAGGAGCATACTTTGAAAGTTCTTCTCTCGGTTTGCTTATGGCAGCTTCCATTTTATCAAGAATTTCCATTCTGCCGACTCTTGCCTGTTCAAGAGCTTGTGCCATAATTTCCGTTGTAAGCCCGGTAGTTTTTATATCCATCTGTAAAGCGGTAATACCTTTCCTTGTTCCTACAACTTTAAAGTCCATATCACCGAGGTGGTCTTCCATACCCATAATATCGGTTAATATTGCATAATTTTTGTCATCCTGCATAAGCCCCATTGCAATACCGGCACATGCCGATTTTACCGGAACCCCTGCATCAAACAATGCAAGGCACCCACCGCAAACGGAAGCCATCGACGAGGAACCGTTTGATTCCAAAATATCGGATACTATCCTTATTGCATAAGGGAACTCTTTTTCATCGGGAAGAATTGCTTTAAGCCCTCTTCTTGCCAAAGCTCCGTGGCCTATTTCTCTTCTTCCGGGGGACCTTTCCGGTTTAGGTTCACCTGTTGCAAAACCAGGGAAATTATAATGTAACATAAACCTTTCTTTATATTCGCCGGTTAACTCGTCCATAACCTGCATATCTTCGGGTGTTCCCAAAGTAACCGAAGCCAACGACTGTGTTTGACCTCTTGTAAATATTGCACTGCCGTGTGCTCTGGGTAAGTAACCTACCTCACATGTAATAGGCCTTATTTCGGTTAATTTTCTGCCGTCTGTTCTTATATTTTTTGTCAATACCAACTGCCTTGCTTTGTTATAGAAAATATCTTCCATAACAAAATCGATATCTTTGCTTTTTTCCGGGAAAGTTTCGGCTAATTTTGTTTGTATTTCTTCTTTAAATTTAGCCCATGTTGTATCTCTTTCGGTTTTATCTTTTATTGTAACACATTCTTCCGCTTTTGAAACAACTTCCGTCTCAACTGTTTTTTTCAATTCTTCGTCTATAACAGGTTCTGAAATAGGAAGTTTTTCTTTTGAAGGTAAACCGTCGATAAATTTGCAAATTTTGCTTACTTCTTCTTTTGCCAAATTTAAAGCATCAAGCATTTCTGTTTCCGAAAGTTCGCTTGCACCCGCTTCAACCATTGTTAAAGCATCTGCCGTTCCGCCGACAACCAAATCCAATTCGCTTTTTTCCTGTTCTTCAAGTGTAGGGTTTACTATTAATTTACCGTCTATTCTGCCTATTCTGACGGCACCTACGGTTTTTTCAAAAGGAATGTTTGAAAGTTTTAATGCAATTGATGCACCTATTATACTTATAATTGCAGCTTCGTTGACACAATCGTGCGAAATAACCGTTGCCGTTATCTGTGTATCGTTTCTCCAAAAATCGGAAAATAAAGGTCTGATTGTTCTGTCGATAAGCCTGCTTACCAAAATTTCACTGTTTTTGGCTTTTGCTTCTCTTTTAAAGAATCCGCCGGGAATTTTACCTACGGAATATGTTTTTTCTCTGTAGTCAACGGTTAAAGGCATAAAATCCGTACCTTCTTTAGGCTGTGCCGAAGCAACGGCATTAACCAAAACCATTGTATCACCCAAACGAACTACACAGGAACCGTTAGCCTGTTTTGCAAGGTGGCCGAATTCAACTTTAATTTCTTTTCCTGCAACATTAAAGGATGTTTCTGTTTTTTCCATTTTCACTCCGTTTGTTCGTCACCCAATTACACAAAAGATCTAAAAAATTACACCTGCTGCGGTGGAACTTTTTACATCCTTTGTGCCGATGCCGAACATATTAATTTAATTACTTTCTTAAGTTAAGTTTCTTTAATATTTCTTTATATGATTCTTTTTTCGTTCTTTTTAAATAATCCAAAAGGCTTCTTCTTTGCCCTATCATTTTTAAAAAGCCTACTCTTGAAGCATAATCTTTAGGGAACTTTTTAAAATGTTCCGATAAATAATTGATTCTTGTTGTAAGCAATGCAATTTGAACTTCAGGCGAACCTGTATCTGTTGCATGTGTTTTAAATTGTTCTACTACTTCTTTCTTCTGTAAAGCCATTTAATTCCTCCATATTTTTACAAAAACATTAAAATTTATAACCAGAAGTTTTATTTTACAAAATTATTTTTGATATGTAAACATAAAAAGTTACAAAACAAAATTTTTATCTCTTGATAAAAATTTCTATTCTGTCGTTTTTAGCTCTGCCTTCTTTGGTTTTGTTACTTGCTATAGGCTTTTTGGAACCGTATCCCCTTACTTTTATCTTCTCCGCTTCTATCCCGCATTTTACAAATATCTGTTTTACTCTCTTTGCTTTTATTATCGAATTCTTTTTGTTTTCCGCTTCATCTCCGCTTATGTCTACCACATGCCCTGCTATACCTATTGCTTCTATCTCTTCTTCCGCTAACCCTTTTGCTAAATGTATTATATATCTCTTCTGTTCTTGTGTTAATTCGTTTGCTTCAACTTTATTATTATTTTCCAGCTCTTTTTCTTCTATCCTGCCATCTATTGTCACTTCCCTAATACTGTCTTTTCTTAGTATAACTTTTTCTATTTCATTTGTATTTATTTCTTCTATTCTTACTACTTTTTGTTTTATCTGCCCTTTATTTTTATTATTCAAACTTGCTCTATCTTTTATATCTTTTTTATTTTTATTCCTTTCTTTTTCTCTTTTCTCTCTTTCTTTCATTCTCGCTTTCATCTCTTTCTCTCTTTGTTTTTCTCTTATCTTATTTCTCTTCTCCTTATCTGTTATTTTATCATCATTCTGCACTACTTGCTTACTTCCGCCAAAACCATACCTTACCCCTATATTCCACCCGAAATTGCTTTGGCTGTCTCCGCTTTCCATTGTTACCAAACTATATGCACTAAATCCTTTCGTTAAATAGGCATTTACTCCTCCGCTTACCTCAAAATATCCTCCGCTAAAATCACTTGTATATTTGCCTTTTCCATATGTTATATCGGTCTTGCCTGCCATTTCCGTACCGTATCCTAACTCTATTATCGGCTCTATCAACATCTCATTTTCCAACTCAAATTGATAACTTCCTCCTACTTTTAATTTCCCGTTTAATACCGTCGTCCCGCCATATTCCAATTTCTCACCGCTTGTCGTTTCCATACTCTGACTGCCGGTCGTCCCGAATATTAATTCTACTTTCGGCTCTACTCTCAATTTGTTATCACTTACATCAAATTCAAATTCTTTCCCGAATTCCCCGCTAAATCCTATATAATTGGCTTTCGGTTTATACCCTATTTCATCATCCTGCCTGCTGTAGCTTGTCATATTTAAATCTATCATAAAATATCTTAATGCCAAATCTACAAAATATCCGTTCTTGCCTATCCAACTTCCATATGCTCCGAAACTCGGTGCGGTTCCGTCTCCGTGCCCGTCACTTCCTCCGTTGGTCTGCTGTGTCTTGATACTGCCTACACTTTGATACCCTATCATTAATCCTATATAATATCTATCCTCACTGTCTTTTTTAACTCTAAAATCATATCCCCCTTCTACTCCGAATATATCTACCGTCGTCTTTATTTGGTTTGTTACATCGTAATTCTTCCCAAATCCTCTTGCCCATACTCCGCTATAACTGTCTTCAGGAGTCCGCCTTATATCTCCTAACCTTCTGTTTAAACTGTTCATCCCGCTTTTAAATACCAAACTTAATACTTCCGGTGTGTTGTTTATTGTCTTAAATGCATCTGTCCTTTGTTCACTTTGTACTAAATACCAACTGTATATGTCACTGCTGTTTTTGTATTTCAATTCACTTCCCTGATATAAATCAAAATCGTAGCCGTTTTTTTCTTCCCAATAATAAAAAGGTCTATTTCTTCCTGTTGGGGTTTGTACTGTTGTAGATATTAATTTTACTACTGTTCCTATTCTACCGGGAGTATCATATTCTATTTCCAATTTATATTTTCCTTCTATTGCATTTGTTACCTCTAATATATTTGCCTGCTTATTATCTAAATCCACATTAAATTCCAATACCCCTTTTTGATTGCTTGTATTTACTAAGTTTGCCACTTTTAATTTATTATATCCACCGTTCTCTATAGCCCTATTTATTCCATTACTTGCTACAGAATTTATCGGACTACCGCTTGCTGTTTTTCCTCCCAAATTTAATTTTCCGTCACCTGCTATTGTTACCGTTTTTACTTGTGCATCTCCGTTTAATTTCCATTCCGATTTGCTATATATGTTCACATTTATATTATTGTTCTTATCCTGTAAACTTCCTGTTACTTTGCTATTTTCTAACCTTATATCCGTAGCCGTTTTTGCTTCTATAAAATTACTTGCTATTTCCGTTTGACTATCTATTATTCTTATTATTGATTTATTGCCTTCGGTCTCTATTGCTGCTTTATTAGCCATTAATGAGGTTATTGTTGTTCCTGTTATATTTAATGTACCATTTATTAATTTTATTCCCGTTTGTTCTTCATCGGAAGATAAATTCAACATCCCAACACCATCTATATTTCCCGTTGTATTATCTATTAATATACCGATTGTATTATTTGATAATTTTAATGTATCCTTTATTGACAATTTACCGCCATTTGCCAACTGTATTGCTATACTGCTGTTTTTTATTTCAAAATTTTTTGCTTCCGTTGATACCTCTATTGTTCCTTTATCCGCTTTTAATAATATACCTGTACCTGTTATTGTTACATCTTCACCTATTATTACCTTACCATTTTCCTTAGAATGTATACCTAAATTAACATTATTTATCATTTCTATACTACTACTTGATATTGTTACCTCACTTGGTATTTCCGTTGATGTTACTATTGCAGCCTCAAAATTACGGAAAGTAATATTTGTTGAACTTATCTTGTTGCCCATACCAACAACATTTATCCCTTGGTCTACATCTTCCATATATAATGAAGCTATTTCTATTTGTCCACCGTTTTTTAACTCAATACCGGTAGTATTATTATACATTTCAGCTTCTTGTGTAATTATTATTGTTCCTTTTTCTTCCGCCAATAATACCGTTTTATTATTATTTGCTTCCAATTCTTTTATTTCAATCCTTCCACCATTATTTGCACTAATACCACCGGATATCATATTTTCTAACTCAAGTTTATTATCAAATTTTATTAACGATTTTATACCTGTTGAAACTGCACCGGCTTTATTCATACCTGCAAATTTGAAATTTTCCGATTCTACTTCCATAAAGCCGTTATTTGATTTTAAAGATAATTTACTGTCTCTCTGGTTTCCGGTTATTGTTATTGTAGAATTATCAGTTACATAAACATCCGCTTCTTTGTTTCCCAATACATTAAATGTTGTTTCTGATAAATTCATTTTAAACTTTACATTTGATGATACCATTAAACCATAATTGTTATTTTGTGAAATAACCGTTCCACCACTTATATTGCTACCTTGTCCGTTTATTAATATACCGGCATTACTATTGTTTTTTGCAGATAAATTCGTTTCATTTGCTAATTCTATTGTACCACCGTCTTTTACAACTATTCCATCTGCCCTATTTGATATAGTTACACCTAAACCGACTATTGATATTGTAGAACCTTCTGCCGAATATATTCCATATTCTCCCGAACCATCCTCTTCTATTTGTTCAGAAACATCAAAGTTTATATAACTTTCTTTTTCTGCTTTTAAAAGAATATTATTATTTCCTATTGCAAAATTATCCATGTCATCAATTTTAATTGTTATACTTCCACTATTTACAGCATATACTGCAACATCATTATTTAATATATTAAATATACTATCCTTACCTGAAAAATTTAAATTAAAATTTTGTCCGTCAATATATAAACCATATTTATTATCCATTACCTTAAAGGTTTGAAAATTACTTACATTACCATTACTTTGCTCAACGGTTTTTTGTGTTTTTATTCCGTAAGTATTTGAAGATATTATTAATGCCGTTGAACTATTATTTTTCCCTTTAATAAAATTTGTTCCTGAAGACAATAAAAAACCCGTTGTATTCTGTTCTTTATTTCCAACTATATCAACAGTTGCTCCAGCTTCTACTTCAAATGTACCACCCTCTAAAAATATTGCATTTGTTTCTGAACTTAATTCCATTTTAAAATTACTGCTTACATTAACTTCTCCGTTATCTGAAATAAAAATACCATTTTTATTATTTGAACTGTTTAAAGCCACATTATTTAAAGACAATTTTGCCGCCGTTGTATCCTTACCGGATACTTTTATTATATTTTCATTATTTATTGCTGTTATGCTTGATGAACTTATTGTAATTACAGCTGCTGTAGACACATTTATCCCTGCTATACTGTTTCCTGTTAATGTAATAGTTGAATAATTTATATCAAGATTAGCCCCTTTCTGTATACTAAAGCCATAAGCATTATTTTCCATATTTATAGTTGCATTTGATATATCAGAAGAACCGCTAAAAACTTCTATACCGGTATAATTATTTCTCAAAGTTGCATTTTCAAAAACAACTTGTCCACTGTCTTCAAGTTTTATCCCGGCTGCTTTTTCCCAATTATTGTTACTAATTGTTAAACTGCTTACTTGTATTAAAGAATTACTGCCTTTTGAATAAAGTCCATAAGTATTTGAAGATATGCTTATAGAATTTTGCAAATATATTTTTCCTCCATTATCAGCCTCTAACAAAGTATTATTTCCTTTACCTATTATTTGGCTATTTATTGTCATTTTGCTACTATCCCCAACATATATACCGGCAATAGTATTATTATTCAAATCAACTATTGAATCCTTGTCATTTAAATCAAGTTCTGCTTCACCATAATTCTCATTAAAATTTAAATATATTCCATATTGATTTTCATTCAGTGTTAACTTTTCAAAATTTAAATTATTTCCATCAGCTTGTACATAAATACCATATTTGCCGGAATTAATATTTATTTTATTAAAAGAAACATTTCCAGCTGTTAAGAAAATACCTTTCTCATTATTGTTTAATTCTATTTCATTTACTTTAAAATCTATAAAACCATTTGAGGCTACCCTAATAGCCGTATTATTATCCTCCATTTTTAAATTTATATTTTCTATGGTTAAACTACTACCCCCTCCTTCTGCTTGTAATCCTATGCTATTACTACTTACTTTTAATGTGGGTGTTGTTGAAAAATTATCAGCTTTTGTTATTTTTAAAGTTTGTATTGTATATATTCCTGCTTTGCTATTGGAACTTACCGTTACAATATTCGTCGCAATTTTCACTGTTCCATATCCTGTTATACCATAATCATTATTTTCAAAATTCACTACTCCACCGGTATCGGTAGGAACTGTTTTTGTTTCCCCGTTTTCAACTATTAATTGTGTTGCCTGAATAAAAACAGTAAACAAAAAAAGACTTACCAAAATTAATAATAATTTTTTCATGATAAAAATACTCCGTAAGTTAAATAAACAATAATAAAGGTTATAGGCTAAATTTTATTTAACCTATAACCCTTTAAATCAATTTAAATTAAAAACCGTATCTAAAACCTACATTATAAACTAAGTTCTCTTGGTCGCTTCCTTTCTCGTAACTTACTAAACTGTATCCGCTAAATCCTTTGCCTAAATATACATTTAACCCTATTCCTACATCTCCATATCCGCCGCTTAAATCTTCCGTAGCTCTATATGCCATATAGCTTACTTCCGTCTTATTATCAAATTCATAACTGTATCCGGCTTCCATATACGGCTGCCAGTTTATTCCGCCTGTTGTCTGAGCATTTAACCCTAACATAAAACCTATCTTTCCTTTTATACTGTTTGTTGCTCCATATTCCAACTTCTTACTGCTTGCACTGCCTGCATAACTGTATACCCATTCCGTCTTTGGCTCTATCACTACTTTTGTTCTGCTTTCTGAATATAACTCAAATTCTTTACCGAATTCTCCGCTTATTGCTATCTGGTTCCTATACGGCTTGCACCCTTTTATTGTCTCATTCATATCAAGGCTTATCCAGAAATTCCTTACCGTTATATCGGCAAATAATCCGTTCTCGGCTATCCATGTTCCATATACTCCTACACTCGGTGCCGTCCCTTCCCCGTTTTGTTTGGTTCCTACTTTTTCTTTCTTCGTTTCTATTTTGTTTATATTCTGATATCCTACCATCGCTCCTATATAATACCTGTCTTTCTTTTCCTTCATTATCTGCCTGTCATATCCGCCTTCGGCTCCGGTCATCTCCATCTTCGTCTCTATGTCTTTTGTGAATTTATCGCTCCTTCCGTATACCCTTGCCCATACTCCGTTTAATTTGTCCTCAGGTGTCCGCCTTATATCTCCCAACCTTCTGCTTAAACTATTTAACCCTGCCGTTACTACCGCATTGGTTATACTCGGTACTTTACTTGCCAATTTACTTGTTTTACTTGCTCCTTTACCGGTTAATGTCCAAGTTTTATTTGTACCCGTTTCTTTTAAACTGTATGTATATCCGTTTACTTCTACTTTATCTGCAGGTAAACCAGCCTCATCAGTTAAACCAACCGCTATTGCATTTGCAGAAAAAACTACTGTCCCCTCTTTAAAATAACTATCGTCATCTTCCGCTTCCAACCCTAACATTAATCTCTTTTTATTACTGTCTGTAAAATTCAAAGTACCTATTTTTATATCTGCATTATCCGTCGTGCCTATTGCTATCTTATCAATCTTATTATTATTTTCATCTTTATAAATATTTAATACTATTATTCCCGTCCCATCCGTCTTTAATGTCGGTATATTGCTACCTGCTGCATTCGTTAGTCTTCCTAAATTCGTTAATGCTACTGTTAAATTATTTGTACCTGCTCCTATGATTTTCCCTTCTACCCTTGAATTATCTATTCCCATCTCTTCTATTACTGCTCCGCTTTCTATACTTATCAATGCTCCTTTTTCTCCTTTGAATTTTACTACACTGTCTACTAATTTTATTTCACTCTTGCTGTTTTTCTTTACTACTATCCCTGTTGATGTTATTGTTTGTGTTGTCCCGTTTATTTCTACCTCTGATTTCGCCGTTAATGTT
>Ga0265298_10008558_pt1 | contig 12277 bp, 12 predicted proteins | sample AusTroGonzalo_MG_3_FD_193486 | JGI IMG/M metagenome (GOLD analysis project Ga0265298, IMG submission 193486) | Bovine rumen microbial communities from tropical cattle in Woodstock, Queensland, Australia - Gonzalo_01 | ecosystem: Host-associated > Mammals > Digestive system > Stomach > Rumen ...
GCTCTTCGAGGCGCTGGCCGTCCAGCGCCTCGAAGAGCTGCTCGAAATCGTCCTGCTGGTACGGCAGAATCTTCGCGAGCGCGATGGACCGCTCCTCCACCGTGTCGGCGCAGATCATCTGGCGGAACGGCGTGATGCGGCTCTGCGAGAAGAACATGTGCTCCGTACGGCAGAGACCGATGCCCTCCGCCCCCAGCTCGCGCGCCTTCTTGGCGTCGCGCGGAGTGTCGGCGTTGGTGCGCACTTTAAGCTTGCGGAACTTGTCGGCCCACATCATGATGCGGCCGAACTCGCCCACGATCTTGGCGTCCACCGTCGGGATGAGGCCGTCGTAGATGTTGCCGGTCGAGCCGTCGATGGAGAGCCAGTCGCCCTCCTTGAACACCTTGCCGCCCAGCACGAAGCGCTTGTGCTCCTCGTCCATCTGGATGGCCTGGCAGCCCGACACGCAGCATTCGCCCATGCCGCGCGCCACCACCGCCGCGTGGCTCGTCATGCCTCCGCGCACCGTGAGGATGCCCTCGGCCGCCTTCATGCCCTCGATGTCCTCGGGGCTCGTCTCCAGCCTGACCAGCACCACCTTCTCGCCGCGCTCTTTCCATTCCATCGCGTCTTCGGCCGTGAAGACGATGCGTCCGCAGGCCGCTCCCGGCGAGGCCGGCAGACCCTTGCCGAGCGGCGTGGCGCGCTTCAGCTCCACCGTGTCGAACTGCGGATGGAGGAGCGTGTCGAGATTGCGCGGATCGATCATGAGCACCGCCTCTTCCTCGGTGCGCATGCCTTCGTCCACCAGATCGCAGGCGATCTTCAGCGCCGCCTTGGCCGTGCGCTTGCCGTTGCGCGTCTGGAGCATGAAAAGCTTCTTGTTCTCGATCGTGAACTCCATGTCCTGCATGTCGCGGTAGTGGCCCTCGAGCGTGGCGCAGATCTTCTGGAACTGCTTGAACACGTCGGGCATCACCTCGGCCATCTTCTCGATCGGCATCGGGGTGCGCACGCCCGCCACCACGTCTTCGCCCTGGGCGTTCATGAGGAATTCGCCCATCAGCTTCTTTTCGCCCGTCGCCGGGTCGCGCGTGAACGCCACGCCCGTGCCGGAATTGTTGTTCAGGTTGCCGAACGCCATCATCTGCACGTTGACCGCCGTGCCCCAGCTGTACGGGATGTCGTTGTCGCGACGGTACACGTTGGCGCGCGGATTGTCCCAGCTGCGGAACACCGCCTTGATCGCCTCGAACAGCTGCTCCTTGGCGTCGGACGGGAAATCGCGGCCGATCGCGCTCTTGTACTCCGCCTTGAACTTGCCCGCGAGCTCCTTGAGGTCGGTGGCGGTGAGCTCCACGTCCTGCGTCACGCCCTTCTTGGCCTTGAGCTCGTCGATCAGCTTCTCGAAGTGCTTCTTGCCCACTTCCATCACCACGTCCGAGAACATCTGGATGAAGCGACGGTAGCAGTCCCACGCCCAACGCGGATTCTTGGTCTGCTTCGCGAGCGACGCGACGACCGTCTCGTTGAGGCCCAGGTTGAGGATGGTGTCCATCATGCCCGGCATCGAGGCGCGCGCGCCCGACCGCACCGACACGAGCAGCGGATTCTTGGCGTCGCCGAACTTCTTGCCCGAGCTCTGCTCCAGCCGGTCGATATACTCCATGATCTGCGCCTGGATGTCGTCGCCGATCTTCTTGCCGTCGTCGTAATAGCGCGTGCAGGCCTCGGTGGTGATGGTGAAGCCCTGCGGCACCGGCAAGCCCAAACCCGCCATTTCCGCCAGGTTCGCACCCTTGCCGCCCAACAACTCGCGCATGTTGGCGTTGCCCTCGGTCTTGCCCGCACCGAAGAAATAAACGTACTTTTTCTGCTGGGGCTTGACGCCCGCCTCTTTCTTGGTAGCCATTGTTTCTTCCTTGTGTTTTGACATTGTTTCTGGATATTATATCATATTCCCGCCCGAAAATCAAGCGGAAAGTGCACCAATCGGTAAATCGGACAATCGGTAAATCGGTAAATCGGTAAATCGAACAATCGGTAAATCGTTAAATCGAACAATCGGTAAATCGTTAAATCGAACAATCGGCAAATCGGACAATCGATAAATCGGTAAATCGGTAAATCAATAAATGCCCCTCAGGGAGTGCGGCTATTGTCGAGGACGTAGAGGGTGATGCGGCCTTTGCCGGAGTGGGGCTCGGCCTTGAGGACCAGGATGCCCCTGCCCCGATCGTGCTCGTTCAGCCACTTCACGGCCCAAGTGTCCGTCTTGGCATTGCCGAGCTCGTGTCCGATCTCCATCTCGATCCGCGTCTTGATGTCGGCTGCAATCCGCCTCGCGTCGAGAAAACTCTCCGCCTCGCCCTCGCCCTTGAGCCCGTAAATCTTCCCGTCCTTCTCCCGCGCATACGCCGTGTACTTGGCAAGTCCCGGCATCGCCTCCCGCGCCGCGATCTCCCAAATGCCGCTCGTCCCGCGAGGATCCTTGCCTACCTTCGTCCCTTCCACCTTCTCCCCGAGCCGCCACCCGAACAGCCCGTGCATGTCCTTGTCCACCCCCTGTTCACACCCCGCCATCAGCGCCAGCAGCGCCACCGCCAAGATTTTCGATTTAAGCTTTAAGATTTTCGAATGCATTGTGTTATTCCTCAATTGTTCAATCCCTCAAACTCAATCGGTAAATCGGTAAATCGGTAAATCGACAAATCGACAAATCGGTAAATCGGTAAATCGGTAAATCGATAAATCGATAAATCACTTTCACTTCCGCTTCCATTTCCGCCACTCGTACGGATTCACCGGCTCCGGGTCCTGCCACAAACCGCGCCGCTCGCGCCGCGCCTCCGCCTCAGCCTCCCGGTACGCTTCCGTCTGGTCATGATACGCATAATGCCACGCCAGCCCCAGCTTCACCAGTTCCAAATTCACCTCGCGCCCCTCGCACCAGATGACCGAGAGCCGCCTCCCGTACCGGTCCGTCTTGTCGCCCACCAGCTCCACCTCGCGCCCCATCACCATCCGCGCCAACGCCTCCCGGCTCTCCTTGCCCCACTTCTGGTCGCTCTCCGGCGCGTCGATCTTGTCGAGCCGCACCTTAACCCGCTCGCCCCCGTCCTTCACCCACACCGTGTCCCCGTCGCTCACCTTCACGACCGTCCACGCCGCCAATATCGCCACCAGCCAGGTCACTTGGCCCGCTCCTTTTCCGCTTTCACCTTGTTCCGGCAGCACTCGAACGCCCACCTGGAAATGAAGTCCCGGAACTTCTCGTTGCTGAAAAAGTTCGTCATGAACTCCAACTTCTCGTTGCCCATCTCCGTCACTACCGAATTCAGCGTATTGTAGAACAGCATCTCCGCCTTGTCGTATTCCTGATCCCGGATGGCCGGAGCAATCATCGAATCGCTCGCCATCACCCGGTCCGGCAACGATGCCACCTGACGCTTCACCTCGTCCACGTCCTTCCACTCTATCTCGCCGCCAAACTGCCGGTTGAAATCGTCCACTATGTTCTGCAGCGTGTCCAGCACCGCCACCTGCATCTGTCCACCTCTCCCTACCGGCACCGGGTCCACTTCGCCCTGAATGTTCTGCAGCAAGATCGACTGTTCATCTTGCTTCTCAATCCGGTACTTGTCGAAATCGACGTACTCCACCAACCCTGCCGTTCCGTCCACCCGTGCGATCTTGGGCAACTTCGTATACAGCTTGGCGTAGAACAAATAATGTTCCTCCCAATCCACGCTCTCGTACGGCATGATGCTGGCAAAGAACGGATATATCCGCAAGTACCGCTTCATCGCCCCCTTCACGCTCACCTGCTCGTCCTCAAGCAGTTCCTCCTTGAACCGCTCCACGCAAAAATCCAGCATCGAATCGAGTTGCGCCCTTTCCGCGTCCGCCCCCTTCAGCAATACCCTTACCGCCTCGCGCATCGCATCTTCCCGGTAAAAACGCTTCCGTTCGATTTCGTCGATGAGATCGGAAAGCTTGTTTACGTCCGACTCTCCATCCTGCACCGTCCCCTTGTAATACTTCTGGAACGCCTCCCGTATCGCATCCGGATCGTTCGCGAAATCCAACACGAAAGTATCCGTCTTCTTGGGACAGCACCGGTTCAACCGGGAAAGCGTCTGCACCGCCTTGACGTCGCGCAACTGCTTGTCCACATACATCGTATGCAACAACGGCTGGTCGTAACCCGTCTGAAACTTGTCCGCCACCACCAAAATCCGGTACGGCTCCTCCTCGAACTTGTCCTCGATCTGCGACGACGCGAACCCGTTGTACATCGCTTCCGTCTTGAGTTCCCCGCCTATCGTCTTGTCGGTGAACGCCACTATCGCCTTGAACCTGCCGCCCCGCTCTTTCAACAACCGGGAAATCGCCTCGAAATACTCGATCGCCCGATCGATCGACGAGGTCACCACCATTGCCCGCGCCTTGCCGCCTATCTTGCAGAAAACCTTAGTGCAGAAATGGTCCACGATTATCTTGGCCTTGGCCGCTATCGTTTCCGGTTGCGCTTCCACATACGCCTTGAGCCGCTTGGGCGCTTGCTCCTTGTCGAACAGCAAACATTCGTTCGTCGTGCTCACAACCTGGTAATAAGACCGGTAAGGCGTATAGTGCTTGACCACGTCCAGAATAAACCCTTCCTCGATAGCCTGCTTCATGCTGTATTCGTGGAACGGCTCGAACCGCTCGCCCACCTTCTCCCCGAACAGCTCCAAAGTCTTGTTCTTGGGCGTAGCCGTGAATGCGTAATAGTTGGCGTTCTTGGCCAGTTTCCGGCCCTTGATGATGCGGTAGACCATATCCTCCACATCCTCTTCCTCGCCCTCTTCCTGCCCCGACACCACCCGCGCCAGATTGTTGGCCATCTCTCCCGCCTGGCTCGAATGCGCTTCGTCGATCACAATCGCAAACCGCCTGTCCTTCAGCGCCCCGTTCAGTTCGTCGATAATATACCCGAACTTGTGGATGGTCGAAATGACTATCTTCTTGCCCGCATCCAGCAGATTCTTCAAACTCCCGGCGTCTTCCGCCCACCCCAGCACGTTATCAAGCTGCGCGAAAGCCCGGATGTTGTCGCGTATCTGTTTGTCCAGATTCACCCGGTCCGTCACCACCAGCACCGAGTCGTACCGCGCCGCATTCTCCCCGTCCAGCATCTGCGCCAGCTGGAACGCCAGCCACGTTATCGTGTTCGACTTGCCGCTTCCCGCGCTGTGCTGAATGAGAAATCTCCGCCCAGTCGGCTTCTTGCCGGTCTCCGCCAACAGCTTCCGCACCGCATCGAGCTGATGGTAGCGCGGCCAAATCACCTTCTCGGTAGTCTTCTTCGTTTTCCGGTCCGTCTCGGTTATCGTCTGCGCATAGTTTTCGAGGATGTCCGACAAACTCGACTTCGTCAACACCGCTTCCCATAGATACGATGTCATCGTCTTGCCCGGAATGGGCGGGTTGCCTTTCCCTCCGTTCACGCCCCGGTTGAACGGCAAAAACCAACTGTCCCGGCCTTTCAGTTCCGTGCACATGTAAACGTCCGTATCGTCCACGCCCAAATGCACCGCGCACCGTTTCTTCCGGAACAATAGTTCGCCCGGATCACGATCATCCCGATACTGCTTGATGGCATTCTCTACCGTCTGCCCCGTGTAATGGTTCTTGAGTTCCATTGTCATTACCGGTAGCCCGTTCAGGAAAATCACCACATCCACGCTTTCCGTGCTCTTCCGGGAAAACCTCACCTGCCTTACCACGCCAAAGATGTTTTTCGCGTAATTCGCCTTGGCCGTATCGTTCAGTTCCGAGGGCGTGGCATAATACAAATCGAACTTGGCTCCGTTATGCTTGAATCCATTCCTCAGCACCTCCACCACGCCGTCTTTCGTAAGCTTGTCCGAAAGCCTCGTATAGAATCTGGTCCGTTCGCTCTCGCTCGAAAAGCACTTGCTGGCCGCCACCTTTTCCGGTTGCGTGGCGTTGATGAATTCTTCCACCCAACCCTTGATAAGGCCGGTTTCCGGATCGTAGGTAAAATCCTTGTCCGACTCGTTCGCCGCGAGTTCCCGGTAACCGTTCACGTCCCGCAAGTAACTGACTATCAGCGTTTCCAGACCTTTTTCCAATGTGTCCATTTTACACCACCTTCCTTTGCCCGGTAACCGCTTCCGCGATAACACTCTGCTTCAATTCCTTTAAGAGCTCCACTTCATGCTCCTTCGCCTTCACCGCCTCGTCTATCTTCCCGCACTTCTCGTCCAAATACTTCACAATCTTCTCCTGCTCCGCAAGCGGAGGAATAGGGAGATACTGTCGCGCAAATGTATCATACCTAAAATCTGACGATCGCTCCCGTATACCTCGCGCCAAAGATTTAATATAGCCATTATGCCCCATTAATCTAACAACATGCGCATAGTAATGTACATTAACATCTTCACGTCTCGGCAAGCATGCGATCAATATCGGAGAACCCATACCATCAGAATCACTTACCCCAGCACAACCGGCAAATGCATCCATCTGGTGGATAACCAAATCACCTTTGCAAATCATCTGATATCCACTATAATCAGTTGCTTCTGTAAACCCGGTCAACCGCCTATTCTTGCGCAGTGTAACCTGTCCATCTCTAAACGCCGTTACAATATCACACAACTCATTTACTGGGCGCTGATGCTTCACAAAAAGATATTTAGCTCGCTTCACTTCCCACTCAGCTGGCACTTGCGGAAGCCACTCGATTCCCGTCTGCTTCATCTTCCGCTTACCCTGCACACCCTTAGTCACGGCTTCGGCAATCAAACTCTGCTTGCACTCCTTCAAGAGCTCCACTTCGCGCTCCTTCGCTTTCACCGCCTCGTCGATCTTCCCGCACTTCTCGTCCAAATACTTTACAATCTTCTCCTGCTCCGCAAGTGGAGGATAAGGGAATTGCATATTGCGCATTTCTTGATACCGTGTTGTCCAAAGGTCTGCCACAATACCCCGCCCATTTCGGTAAAACTCTTCTACCCAAGGAGTAGACCGAAAAAGATAATGAATATATCTAGGCACCACGTTCTTTGGTTCAAGCACGATACTTATTGTAGTAACCGAGCCATCACAAGGAGCAATTCCGCACGAACCTTTCCTATCGGAACGTGAGTTCACCACATAATCATTTTTGCGCACCAGTTTGCGGGTATCACCCTCTGCCAATGAAATTGCCGCATCTTCCAGCTTGGGCACTATCCCCATCTTGGCAACTGACAAAGGAGCATAATCTTCTTCCGATACTTTTTGACTTCGAAGATTGAAGCATTGCCGCACCTTCTTAACTTCCCACTCCGCCGGCACTTGCGGAAGCCACTCGATTCCCGTCTTCTTATACTTGGCGTACCTCATCCCATAATCTCCTTCAGAACGCGCGACGCCTTGTCTTCCACCTTGCTCAGCTCGGCCATTATCTCCTTCACTCCCCGAAGCTCAACCGGCTTGTAGAAGTACTTGGTAAACGATAGTTCGTACCCGATTGTCGGCTCGCCCAGTTCCACTTCGCTGTCGTAGGGCTTCACTTCCTTCTCGTAGAACCCTTCGATTCCACCCGGATACTTGAGCGGAATTTGTTCCGTCTCCCGCTTGACCTGTGCCATCACCACCTTGCCCTTCTTGCGGACAATGTTCCCGACTTGGTCGCGCTTGGGTCGCAACACTGGCACTTCCCAATACCCGAATTCCTCGTTGTCGAATATCTTCGATTCCGGAGTTTCCTTGAAATCCATCAAGAGCTTCATTATCTTGTCGGCATCCGTCTCGCTCGTCTCGCAATTCTTCTCGCCCAGATTCTTCTTGAGCGGCGTGAAGATATTGGTGGCGTCGATCAATTGCACCTTGCCCTTGCGCCTCTCCTCTTTCCGGTTCGTCACCACCCAGATGTACGTGCCGATGCCCGTATTGTAGAAATCCTTCTCCGGCATCGCCACTATCGCTTCCAGCATATCGTTCTCGATGATATACCGCCTCAAATTCGATTCTCCCCCGCCCGCGTCACCGGTGAAGAGACTCGACCCGTTATGCACCTCCACAATCCGCGTGCCCATCTCCGTATCGCGCATCCGGCTCAAGTTGTTCGCCAAAAACAGCATCTGGCAATCGCCGATTCCCGGCACGAAACTCGTCTCGCCGTCATAGAAACGCCAATCCGCAATACTGCCCTTCTCCTTTTCCCCCAGTCCCCAATTCTCCAGGTCCTTCTTCCAAGGCGTGCCGAAAGGCGGATTGGAAACGCAAAAATCGAACTTTTCGCCCTTGTGTCCGTCCTCGCTGATGGTGCTGCCGAATGCGATATACTGAAACTCTCCGTCCTTGGTCTTGTATCGGAAATCCTTGATGTCTCCCGCAATCATCAAATCCGCCTTGCAGGTGGCGTAGGTGTTGCCGTTGAGTTCCTGCCCGAAGATCATCAACTTTACCTGTTTCCCGTCCTGGGCGGCAATCCGTTTCATCTCCTCCTGGGTCACCGTGAGGATGCCGCCCGTGCCGCACGCACCATCATAGATGGTGTAGGTATGGTTGGTCTTCATCCGGTCCTTCACCGGCTCCACCGCCAGCCTCGCAAGCAATTTCACATAGTCGCGCGGCGTAAAGTGTTCACCGGCCTCGGTCACGTTATGCTCTTCGTTGAACCGTCTCAAGAGCTCCTCGAAAATCGTTCCCATCGAGTGGTTGTCCAATGCCGGCAACAACTCTTTCCCGTCCGCGTCCAGCACCGGCTTGGACGAAAGATTGATACTCGTATCGGTGAATTTGTCCAGAATCGCCCCTAATCTTTTCACTTCCGACAGTTTGGACACCGTATGCCGCAAATCGAACTTGGCGATGATGTCCTGCACGTCCGGCGAGAACCCGTTCAAGTATTCGTACGTGTCCGCTTCCAGTTTTTGCGCGTTTATATTGTTCTTCAACGTCTTCATCGTGAAGCGCGAAGTATTGTAGAACGGGAAACCCGTAACCGCCTGGAGTAGCGGACCCGAATCCTTTATCTTGTGCTCCTCGCAAAAAGCCTGCTTCTCCAAAACCGCCTTTTTCGTCTCTTCCAGCAGAATATCGATTCGCCGCAATACGGTAAACGGCAAGACGACGTTCTTGTACTCGCCTTTTTCGAAGGCATGCACCAAAACATCGTTGGCGATATTCCAGATAAAGTTGACTATCCGGTTGTGCTGCGCACTCTCCATCTTCTCTCCTTTTTCTCTCTCACATTTTTGCCATGCTCACTGCATATTATACCATTTTTTTTTTTTCCCTGTCAAGGATTATTGTAAACTTTTTTCTCTAACTTTGCTCTTGCTTTTCGCGCCAATATATGATATAATATCTCCCGCTTTCGCAGGATAGTCCAAATCTGGAAAATTTCGTACCACACTGCGCGGCAAACCACACTCTTGGAGGTGTGTGGTTGCGGTGTGGTATGGCTTTCCAGAGCCCGGACTTGCTGCTCCATACACCTCCTTCTATTGTATCTTATGAAGGACGTTTTGAACCGTTATGGAACCTGACATATCCGAGTTGCCGCTTGTGCGGGCAATCGTGACCTCGCTTTCCCCTGAAGTCCGCACCGAAATCCTCAAGCTCGTCCATTCGCCCAAACCCGGCGCCCCCTTCAAGGCTGCTCGCACCGGCTTTCCGCAACGCAAGGTGGCCAACTGGTTCAAGGTGTCGGAAAAAGAGATTTCGCGTTGGGACAATAACCAAAGCACTCCCCCTCCCGGCTATTCGTTGGCGCTTCGGATGAGCGGCAATTGGGACGAGATGGAAACCGTCCTCAAGACGTATTGGAGTCTCAAGAACCTCAAATCCGGCGACGCCTACAATACCGGTCGCCTCATCCACACCGACAACGCCGAGTTCATCGAACGTCATCGTCTCAAATAACCGGACATCAACCGGACATCCCCCAAAATATTTTAACTTTTTGCTAACCGCGTCTTTTTAGGCGCGGTTTTCTGTTTTATATAACTTAACGGCCAGCCCCATATTCCGGGCTGGCTTTCTTTTTGCCGTCTAACCGGACATTTCCCCGGACATCCACCCCCATTGTCAGCAGGCGTGACGTCCACGCCCAACCTCAAGAAAGGAACTGACAATGGAAACGATTCAGGCCATTGGCCTAGCCCTCATGATTACCGGTGCCATTATGGGCATTGCCGGCAACCTCCCCCCGCTGTACGACATCATCCGCGATGCCGTCACCTCCTGGTTCTCCTCCGAACCGGACCAATCCCAACCCGAATAACGTCATTTAAGGTTTTTATAAAAAACTTAAATGACAGAAAGGAAACTACCAATGAGTAAAGAACAAGCAAGCAAAGCACGGCGCAAAGAAACTCTGTATGTCATGCCTAGTCCATTCTGGCATGAAGACTATCCCCGGCAATTAAGGGAGTACTCCAAACGCCGCGACTCTTTCGAGCGCATATTGGATAAGATCGTGCAAAACTATTGGGAACAGCTTAGGCTTCACATGTACCGTTCCGGTTCCGAGAAAGGCATTGACCGCCTACGCTCCGTATGGACGCTGGAATTCGAAATCAAAAAACGTCTTGACGAGTTGCACGCCCTCCTGACCCACCCCGAAAAGCTCCATTAAGGTTTTTATAAAAAACTTAATGGACCAAAAGGAACCACAAAATGAAACCAAAATCTCCATTGGCCACATTGTCACATTCCCCAACCCCTTCCCCACACCCTATCCCGATCCCTTCCCCACACCCTATCCCGATAAGGTCCAAAAATCTCTATCTCCCTATCCCTATCCCTATAGTCCCTTTCCCTTTCCGGATTGGGATTGGGATCGGGAGGATCAAAAAATGATCTCTTATTGGGATAAGGAAAAGGTATGTCTCGCCGTCATGGCCGAGATGGAATGGCCCGAACGCGACCGGCCTTTGCTCGTCTGGTATATTGAAAAGCTCGGCATAAACAACTTTATCGCCGTTTGGCAAGATCAGACTTTCGCCAACGAGCACCGCCCTCCCCGTTCCAAGTACCGCGCTTTCCGCGCCCGCCTCTCCAAGGCCATCACCCCCACCCCCTAACCCTTTACTATACTATGCAAAGTGTTGTAAACAACCAAGAAAAGGAAGCAAAAACATGGACAACGAAATAATAAACCTCATCTATCAAATGCTCGAAAACCTCCACAACCGCATCACCGCACTCGAAGAAAGGAACAACTGAAATGAACATCAAAATCCCCAATAGCCGTGAAATCCGTTTCAACGCCAAGTATCAGACTCGCACTTATCTGCGCACCGGCTCCTGTCCGGAAGGCCGTCTGGTGCACGAAAGCCCGGTCGTCAACTGGCGCTTTACCGTCAAATTCGGCAAACTGCGCAACCTTTCGCGTCGTCTCGGCTACGAAAAGGCCGTCCAGGTAATCCGCGCCGCCGAATGCAAAAAACTCTGTCATGGCCGCTAAACTCAAGCCGGTAAGTTCGCTTACCGATTACTGGAAGCGGGAAAAAGACTTCCGTCGCCGCCAAGTGGCGCTCATCGACGAAAAGCGGGTCTTTTCGCTCGACACGCCCTCGCCCCATTACGGCCGGACGCTCCCGCCGAAACCGCGCCGCCACTCCGCCGAATGGGAGCTGAGGCGACTGAACCATGCCGCAGCCATCATGCCCAAGCGTCTCTGGAAATACCGGAAAGTCCTCTTTGCCATCTACTACCACGCGCCCGATGTGGAAAAGATCGCGAGGTCATGCGGATTTACCGTCCGCCACTACTACCGGGTATGGGCGCTGCTGTGGGATTTCTTCATCCTCAAGGCGCGCCATTTCCGGACTATGGACAGGGGGGGGGTCTAAAAAAGTAAAAATTTTTTCCGCCCCTGATTCTATTGGGTGAAATGCCCATAAAGGCCGGTTTTGCCTCACCAAAAATGTCGCAAAATCGGCTTTTCAAATCCTACTATTTTGGAGGGACCAAGCGCCCGACATAAAACCCAAAACCTAAACGAAAGGAAAACACCAATGCCTGAACTGACCCAAGAGCAAATCCACGACTTCACCGAGCTCGCCCACGCGCTCGACGACATCGCCCGCGCCAACGAGACAGTGCGTCGCATGGCCGGAAAGTACGTCGACTTCATCGACGCCTACGAAGACAAGCTTCGTCAGGGCGTGACGGTCGACGGCCTCCATCTCGGCCTCAAGATCTCCCGCAAACTGCTCGCTTTCGAAACCCCGAACGAGTGAAAACATTTACGATTTATGATTTAAGATTTAAGATTGCATTT
>Ga0265298_10008560_pt1 | contig 12276 bp, 8 predicted proteins | sample AusTroGonzalo_MG_3_FD_193486 | JGI IMG/M metagenome (GOLD analysis project Ga0265298, IMG submission 193486) | Bovine rumen microbial communities from tropical cattle in Woodstock, Queensland, Australia - Gonzalo_01 | ecosystem: Host-associated > Mammals > Digestive system > Stomach > Rumen ...
CGGCGATGATGCCGAGGCTCTTATCGCCGAGAAGATCGCGCAGATTGAAAAGGAGCCCAAGAACATGAACTTCCGCCGGGCCCTTGCGCGAATCTACATCCAGAACAAGCGTTATGCGGAGGCTGTCGACTGCCTTTCCGCCGCAATCGAGGCCGCCGGAGCCATGGACCCTGAGCTTGACAGGATGCTTTCGCAGACCAGGGTGCAGTACTACGACCAGCAGATCGATGCGCTGAAGGCAGAGGGTAAGGAAGATGCCGCCGCCGAGCTTGAGGGCGAAAAGAACCAGTTCGTGTTCGACGACCTCGCAGCGCGTGTCGAGCGCTATCCGAACGATCTCCATCTTCGCTATGAGCTTGGTGTGCAGTACTTCACATACGAATACTATGATGAGGCCCTTGAGCACCTGCAGCTCGCGCAGAAGAGTCCGAAGGATCGCCTCTGGGCGCTCTACTATCTTGCCATGTGCTTCCTTATGAAGGGGCAGACCGACATGGCCGTCATGCAGCTCGAGACGGCTCGCGACCAGATACCGACAATGGACGAACTCAAAAAGAAGGTCGTTTACCAGTTGGGCCTTTGCGCCGAGAGCCAGGGAGACCTCGACAAGGCGTACCAGTACTACAAGGACGTCTATTCTACGGATGTCGGATTTGAGGATCTCTCCGATCGCATGCTGGCCGTTTCTCAGGCGATAAAGGAGCGTCAGGGGTAAAAAATTGGCAGCCCCAAGGAGAGTCGAACTCCTCTACCAAGCATGAAAAGCTCGTGTCCTAGCCGATAGACGATGGGGCCGCTTGAACAGGTGTGAAGTATATCATATCTTGCCTCTCCTTGGCAAGGGGGTAAATTTTGCCGTTGCTTTCTGAACGAGAAGCCTGCGTTGCGTTCAACCTTACTGATAAGATTGGCTCTGTAGGCGTCGGCGAACTGGCTGAACGTTTTGGCGGCATATCCGCCGCATGGGAGTCTTACGAAGGAAAGATCTCCAGAAAGGGCGGAGCGATTGACGTGAAGGGCGAGTTCGACAAGGCTCGCAGATACGGCGTAAGGATACTGACGCAGGTTGACGACGAATATCCCGATATGCTTCGCAAGACGCGCGGACATCCTCTGGTGCTGTATGTGAAGGGGGATGTCAAGGCCCTGTCGATGCCATCTGTTTCGATAGTGGGTACGCGCCGGGCCACGTCGTATGGATTGGATCAGGCAAATCGCTTTGGACATGATCTCGCGCAGAGCGGTTGGTGCGTGGTGTCTGGTCTTGCGCTTGGCATAGATGCCGAGGCTCACAAAGGCGCTCTTGCCGCCGGTGGTGTCGCGGTGGGAGTGCTTGGGTCTGCGCTGGACAGGTTCTATCCCGAGCAGAACAGGGAGCTTGCGCGGGATATCGTAAAGCGGCATGGCGCGGTCGTCAGCGAGTTTCCTTTTGGTCGCGAGCCGGACCAGCAGACTTTCCCCCAGCGCAACCATGTCGTCGCCGCGCTTGCGTTGGGCGTTGTCGCCATCGAAGCGCCAGTCAAGAGCGGCACTCTCATAACGACATCGATTGCGGCGGATATCGGCCGCACGGTAATGGCTGTTCCGGGGCGGGTGGATTCGCCTCGCAGCGCAGGATGCCTTGATCTCATAAGGAACGGCGCCACGCTGGTGAGGTGCGCGGCAGATGTCTCCGAGGCTCTTTCTGCGTTTGCGCCACCACCGAAGGCAAAATCTGAGACGCGTCGCAAGGAGTCGCGCTTGGCCGGTGCGCCGTCCACCGCCCCTGCGTTCACCGTAGAGGAATCGATGGTCATGCGCGAAATTACTTCGGAGGGCCTTTCGATGGACAAGCTGGTGCAGCTTACCGGACTCTCGGCGTCGAAGGTGAGCTCGCTCTGCATGATGCTGCGCCTGAAGGAGCGCGTCCGCTTCCTGCCAGGCAACCGCGTTGCCCTGCCTCGCCAGACATGAATGCCTCCGTTTGACTTTTTTGCTATAATACGCCTATGACACTTCCACAGAGAGTTGCACATATTGTAAAGCATGGAATGGCCTACCTGCATCCGTGCGTGTACGGAGAACTGAATGCGAAAGGGGCTTTGGAAGGAATCGCCGCCGACCTTGAGCGGGAGATCGCATTGCTTTGTCCTGAACGTGACGCGAAGAAAATCGTCGCGGACTTTGTCGCTCGGCTTTCGGAAGTTCGCAGGCTTGTCGAAACAGATGTGTCGGCGGCATACGACGGCGATCCTGCGGCGACGAGCCGCATGGAGGTTGTAATGGCGTATCCGGGACTGTACGCCGTGACGATCCATCGTTTGGCTCATGAGCTATATCGCCTGGGCGTCCCGATACTTCCTCGCGTCATGAGCGAGCTTGCCCATTCCAAGACCGGCATAGACATCCATCCCGGCGCGACAATCGGCGAGCGTTTCTTCATCGACCATGGAACCGGTGTTGTGATTGGCGAAACAACGGTGATCGGACGCAACGTGCGCCTGTATCAAGGTGTAACGCTTGGCGGACTCTCATTTGATAAAGATGCCAGCGGCGCACTGGTCAAGGGCTTGAAGCGTCACCCGAACATCGAGGACAATGTCGTGATATATGCGAACGCCACAATTCTCGGCGGCGACACCACGATAGGCCACGACTCGGAAATCGGCGGCAACGTGTGGCTCAAGGATTCTGTCCCGCCGAACTCACGCGTCTACAATCAACAGCCTGCGCCGACGATCCGGGCGATGTCCTCATGAAAAATGTCGCGATACTCCGCAAGCGTGCTGCAATATTGCGTCAAATCCGCGCCTTCTTCGATGGGCGCGGTTTTGACGAGGTCGATACGCCTGTCAGAATCGCCGCCCCTGCTCCCGAGCCCCATATAGACTGTCCGCCATGCGGAAGCGAATTCCTTCGTGCCTCGCCGGAACTTCAGATGAAGCGGCTTCTCGCAGCCGGAATGGACAGGATATACCAGATAGGTCCATGTTTCCGCGATGGCGAGAGGGGTAGCCGCCATAATCCAGAGTTTACCATGATCGAATGGTATAGAAGGAACGCAACCTACGAAGATATTGCCGACGACCTCGTTGCGCTGTTCGAGACGCTTGCGCCTGATGCTGGCGCCGCAACAAGGATTACCGTCAGGGAAGCGTATTTGCGATATGCGGGATGGGACCCTTGGACCGACTGGAATCAAGATCGCTTCGACTTCGACATGGCTACAAAGATCGAGCCTTCTCTGCCTAAGGGCCCTGTGTTTCTTATGGATTATCCCAGGGAGGCGTGTTCCCTTGCCAAGTTGCGTGGCGATGTGGCCGAGCGCTGGGAGTTCTACTGGGACGGTGTAGAACTCGCGAATTGCTTTACGGAGCTTTGCGACGGCGACGAGCAGCGCCGTCGCTTCGAGGCTGCGCGAAAGGAGCGCCGTGAACTGGGCGAGGCGGATTATCCGCTAGACGAAGAGTTCCTCTCCGAACTGCCGCAAATCGGCTCCGCCGCAGGCGTTGCCCTTGGCGTAGATCGCCTTGTGATGCTTCTTTGCGGTGCAAAGTCCATCGCAGATGTGATGTATTGACCGCGTAAACGCATAATTGCTATAATTATCGTATGAAACCAAAGCAAATCGGTTCCGCAGGCTACGGGTTCGGCACTTTCCAAGGAGTGTTCACGCCCAGCATTCTTACGATCATTGGCGTCGTGATGTACCTGCGCTTTGGCTGGATGCTTGGCAATGTCGGTTTGGCGACGTCGCTGCTGATCGTCACGATGGGCAGCACTATTACCCTCCTTACAGGACTCTCCATTTCGGCGCTTGCGACAAACATGCGTGTGAAGGGCGGTGGAGCCTACTTTATATTGTCCCGCTCGCTTGGCCTTGAGGCCGGCGCCGCCCTCGGCATCCCGCTTGCGATTTCGCAGACCGTCTGCGTGTCGTTCTACGTTGCCGGTTTTGCCGAGGCGCTTGTGAATTCCGGCTTGCCGGTTGTTTCCGGATGGGATCCTCGCCTGGTGGGACTGACCACTCTCGCCGTTTTGGCGCTGGTGTCGACACTTTCCGCAGATTTGGCCCTTAAGTCGCAGTATTTCATCATGGCCGCGATAGCGTTTTCGCTGGTCTCGTTCTTCATTGGACACGCGCCGCAGAACATTGCGCCGCTTGATGCGGCGTCTGTCCCTCCGCCTCTCGACTTCTGGGTGGTGTTTGCCGTCTTCTTCCCCGCTGTTACCGGAATCCTCTCTGGACTTGGAATGTCAGGCGACTTGAAAGAGCCTGGCCGTTCAATACCAGTGGGCACAATATCGGCGGTGCTGGTCGGCTATGTGATTTATATGGCTGTTCCAATTGCGCTCAGGATCATGGTGCAGGACGATGCAATCCTCCGTTCCGACACGATGATCCTTCAAAAGTGCGCCCGTTGGCAGATGCCGATCCTCCTTGGCGTTTGGGCGGCCACCCTCTCGAGCGCAATAGGGAGTTTTCTGGTCGCGCCGCGCGTCCTGCAGGCTCTTTCCCGCGACAGGCTTCTGCCGTCGTTTTTCGGGCGCGGCTTCGGAAGGGCCGACGACCCTAGACTTGCCGCGGCGGTATGCTTCGGACTTGCCGCCGTCTGCGTCTGGCTTGGCGACATAAACGCAATCGCCCCTGTGCTGACGCTATTCAACCTTTCTACTTACGGGCTCCTCAATTTCTGCGCAGCCGTCGAGGAGGCCATGTCGAACCCATCCTGGCGTCCGACTTTCAGGGTAAAGGCGTTCTTTTCGTTCCTTGGCTTTGCGGGCTGCCTCTCGGCAATGTTCATGATAAGCCCTGGATGGACATTTGTGGCTCTTATCTGCGAAGGCGCAATTTATTGGCTTGTGAAGCGCCGCGCCTTGAGGGCGCAATGGGGCGATATGAGGACGGGCCTTTTTGCGGAACTGGTGCGTCACGCGCTTCCGCACCTCAACGACACCCTTCATGCGGAGCGCAACTGGCGGCCGAACCTCCTTGTGCTGGTTCAGCTGCCGGTACAGGACAAGCGGCTTCCGTCGCTCGCCAACGGCATATCAGGCGGTCGCTGTCTCGTAACGCTCGCATCGGTCCTGCCGGCCGGTTTTGGCGGAACCGAGCGCGAACAGGAGGTTCGTGACGCGGTTGTTCGCATGTCGGAGAAGATCGGTCTCAATGCAAATGTGAAGCTTATCGGATCAAGTGACGATTGGTCGGGCATGTCCGAACTTGTGCGGGCTTACGGATTTGGACCGATCGTGCCAAACACCGTGGTCTTAGGGGCGCCTGTGGAGGATGCGGAGGAGCGCTTTGCCGAGCTGGCCATGCTCGTCTCTCGCTGCCACCGCAACATGCTCGTCGTCGGGGCTGAAGGCGCTGCGGTGCCGGAGAACGGCGGAATCGTTGATATCTGGTGGCGTGGCGGCGGTGCGAACGGAGGCCTCATGCTTGCGATTGCGCTGCTGCTGAGGCGTAGCGGCTTTACGTCGGCGAAGCTCCGGGTCAACATGATCGTTAACCATCGTACACACGCAGAGGCGGAGGCGGAGCTTGCGAAATACATGAAGGGCGTCCGCATCGAGGCCGAAACGCGGGTGCTGGAACTTGGCGACAAGACTTTCACGGATGTGATACGCGAGAATTCGCTGGACGCTAGACTGTCGTTCGTCGGACTCCGCATGCCACGTCCCGATGAGACGGCAGAATCGTATGGCGACTACTTCTCGCTATTGAGGGATGCGTTGTCAGGCATTCCGCAGCCGATATTCGTGCTTGCGGCGGAAAGCATCGACTTCCGCAGAATATTCGAGTAGAGATCCTAGCGTAAAAGTGCGTGCACTTTTCCCTTTGTTTTTAACACCGCTGCTCTTCGGTCTGGACTTTCTTTTGTCTTTTCATTTCGCGCCGCTCTTGAGGCCTGCTTGTCCTCCGTAGCCACCTTGGCGAAGGAGGATGCTTTTCCTCGGCGGCGCGTATTGTACTGACTGCAGCACCGCCCACCCAGCCCAGCGGAAAAATTACTGTCCACATTTGCTCTTGTTGCCATCTCCTCCGTCGAGGTGCGCAGGGATTAGCCCGTCTACCCTAAGGGTACAGGTCTTCTACCCTAAGGGTACGACGGCTTCATGGTCGTCGAGCTTGACGGCTCCGCCTACTGCTGCTATGTCGCTGTCTGCGAGGCAAATGCTTGGCCTTCCTCTCTTATTTGCTGACCCGTTAGATATTACCATTTGTGCTGAACTCTGTCCTTGCCATCCGAGCGGCGATATGTTATCATATTTGCTGTTTGTGTGGGAGAAATTCACGGGGATTGGGAAAAGATGGTCTTGTCAGATTGCCGAGTGGTCAAATGTGACGCACAAAACGATGATTCTATAAGGAGGTTAAGCATGAGACGGCTGATATGTGGTGCATTAAGCATATTTGCGGCTTGGTTCGCAACTGTTGCCTGTGCTGATACGGAAACAGTTGGCGGTTATACTTGGACATATAACAGTACTAGTGATGGTGGTGTGTGGATTTATGGGCGGTACGTTATTATTACACTGGATTCTTATAATAATCTTATTAACCCTGGCTCTTTGTATTATGATCAGTATACCCCAGCTGTTTCTCCGAAACCAACAGGTGCCATTTCGATTCCTTCTACACTTGGCGGCAAACCGGTCACGATGATCGGGCACTATGCATTTTACGATTGCAGTGGTTTGATGAGCGTGACAATACCCGGCAACGTTACGAGCATCGGGTCCCAGGCGTTTTACGGTTGTAGTGGACTTGATGATGTTCGTATTTCTGACATTGGGGCATGGTGCGGTATTTCATTTGAAGGTTACTCTGCGAATCCGTTATACTATGCGCACAATCTTTATCTGAATGAGGAACTGGTGAAGGATCTTGTGATACCTAGCGGTGTCACGAGTATCGGAAAATATGCGTTTGAAGGTTGCCGCGGCATTACAAGCATAACGATACCAGATAGCGTTACGAGCATTGGAGATTATGCGTTTAGTGGTTGTAGTGGGATTACAAGCGTTACGATACCTTATAGTGTTTGCTCCAAAAAAATGTCCGATGTATTTCCAGACGCATACCGGACTATTACAAACGTAAATATCTCTGCCAGTGTTACTAGCATTGTGGCTTCTGCGTTTTCTGGTTGTAGCGGCTTGACGAGTGTGACGATACCAGACAGTGTTACAAGCATCGGAGATGGGGCGTTTCGCGGTTGTAATGAATCACTATATGATACAAATACCATTGCAGGCGTAAAATTGGTTGATGGTTGGGCGGTTGGTAATACAGGATCTCTTTCTGGTGCGTTGGATCTTGCGGGCATTCGTGGAATCGCACCTTATGCTTTTTCTGATTGCAGTGGCCTTACGAGCGTTACAATACCTGACAGTGTTACGAGTATCGGGGATGGCGCTTTTTCTGATTGCAGTGGCCTTACGAGCGTTACAATACCTGACAGTGTTACGAGTATCGGGGATGGCGCTTTTAGTGGTTGTAGCGGACTTACCAACCTAACGATCCCAGATAGCGTCACAAGCATTGGGGACGGTGCATTTTCCGGCTGTAGTGGACTTAAGAGTGTTACAATCCCTAATAGTGTTTGTTCCAGAAAGATGTCTGAGGTGTTCCCAGACGCATATCGGACTATTGCAAACGTGAATATCTCCGCCAGCGTTACTAGCATCAGGGCTTGGGCGTTTGAGGATTGTAGCGGCATTATGAATATTGAAATACCAGATGGAGTCACACGCATTGAGTATGGTGCGTTTTACAACTGCTGGGGCCTTAAAAGCGTGACGATACCTGATACTGTGACGATCATAGGGAATCAAGCGTTTTCCGATTGCATCAGCCTTTCGAGCGTTACGATACCTGACAGCGTAACAAGCATAGGGGATGAGGCGTTTCGCAATTGCAGGTCGCTTGCTCATGTGTCCTTCCCGGACAGTGTGACAAGCGTTGGCGCAGGATGCTTCGAAGGCTGTCCAGCCTACAACCTTAGTGTCTGCAAGGCGGCCTTCAGCTATGGCGATGTTGAGCCGGTAGATCCTCGCTATACCCTTTCGTCAAGTCAGACGGACCGCTCAATCGCATCCATAACTGTTGACGGAGATTGCGCATTTGACGGGTTCGTGCTTGCGGACGGCAAGGTGTATGATTTAATGCTGTATGTCAGCAACACGGCGGATCGAGAAGTCACGCTGTCACTGCCTGCGGGTCACACATACAAGACGGTTAAAGGCGCAAGTCCGCTGGTTATACCGGCGGAATCGCAGTGCTTGATCTCCATAACGCGGGTCGCGCCCGACGTATTCCTTGTGATGCGCGAAGAACTTGACGACGTGCAGTAGGGTGGAGATTCCCGATGAAACGGTTCTTTGTGAGAGGCGTGTTGTGCGCATTAGTGCTGGCGGGAATGTCCGTCCAGGCAATGCCGCTTGGCGTTCGCACGCTGATGCACGCCCGCGCCGTTGCGCGTCAGTCACAGAAGTGGACGGTGACATTCGACGCGCAGGGTGGAGTGCTGGATGCTGAATCCGACAGCATGGTTGTCGTACCTGATGGCATTGCGATTGGTGCCATGCCCACGCCGACGCGAACAGGCTACACGTTTGCTGGCTGGTTCACGGCGGCGGAAGGCGGCGAACGGGTTGATGGTGAGACGCCAGTCTCGGGTGACATGTTGCTGTATGCGTACTGGCTTGCGAACAAATATATCGTAACGTTTTATGCTAACGGCGGTATTGGCGGCTGGAGACGAGCGATGGAGTATGGCTCTGCGATAATTGCTCCGACAGTAAGACGGATCGGGCACGATTTCACCGGTTGGGTGCCAGAGGTGTCGGCGACGGTGCCGAATTCGAATGTGACATACGTTGCCCAATGGACCATAAGCAAGTATTCTGTGATGCTGGAGCTGAATGGCGGCGAGGGCGAAGGCTCGGTCGTTGTCGAATACGGAGCAAAGGTCAGCGATATTGCAGTTCCGAAGCGCACAGGTTATACGTTCGCAGGCTGGTCCGAGACTGCGGAAGGGGGCGCGCTTGTCAGCGGCGATAAGCGTATCAAGGCAGACATAACCCTTTACGCGCAGTGGACGGCAAACAAGCATACTATTACGTTTGACGCTAACGGCGGCGAGGGAGGCTTGAGTCGTGAGCTGGATTATGGCGCTATGCTCTTCGCCCCGCGTGTAACCCGCGATGGCTATACCTTTGTCGGCTGGTTGCCGAAAATGCCGCAGACTGTTCCCGACGAGGATGTTACATACGTCGCGCAGTGGGCCCAGATCACCAGCTTCACTGTCGTTCTCCACAAGAACGATGGAACCGGCACTGAAGAGTCCGTCGTAGCCGAATGCGGCGAGGATTGCTTCCTGCCGGGCGGGGCGTCCGACCTCAAGTGGGCGCCGAGACGCGGATTTATGTTTATGGGATGGTCCGAGGACGAGAAGTCCAAGGTCGTGAAGTTCAAAGACAAGGAGAACGTCAAGGATGTGCTGAGCGCCGGGGAGACAATCCACGTCTACGCGATATGGCAGCTGGACATGGCGAAGTCCTACGCGATCCAGTACATACGCAACGACGGATCTGGCATGGTGCGAACAATAGGGTTCAACTACGGAGAGCCGAAGAATTTGAATTCCGTGGTAGCCTTGGGCTTTGCGAGGAGGGGCTACACCTTCGGAGGCTGGGCTAAGACGACGGAGGACGCCCGCAACAAGATCGCTTGGAAACAGGATATGGATGAGGTCTCCACCGCAGCGCAGCCCGGCAAGCTTCTCCGTGTCTATGCCATCTGGACGCTGACGGACGGCTATTATTCGATCCGCTTCAATAAGAACGATAATTCTGGCGCATGGCGCGAGCTGGGCTACGAGTACGGCAAGAACACGACATTGCCCACCATCGAGAACGGACTTGGCTGGGGGCGTCCCGGCTACACCTTCGTCGGCTGGCGAACCAAGACAGAGATTGACAAGGGTGGCACAAAGATATGGCTCAAGGACAAGGGTGTAACCAAGACGCCTATCGCCGCAGGCAAGACCCTCAGCATCTACGCCATTTGGGAGAAGAATAGCGAAAGCGCGGTCGAGGAGCCTGCCGTCTGCACGGGCAAGGATTGCGCTTCCGCTGGAACTGCGGTTGCCGAAGCCAAGCTTGTCGAGGCGCTTGTCTACTTTGCCGATGGTGAGGCGTTTGCGGTCGAGGCGAGTGTTGCATCCGACGGCTGGACTGTCGTCGAGCTTGACGGCTCGGTCTATTGCGGATACACCTCGAATGGTATGGGCAGACTTACCAGCGCAAGTGGCGACGTCCTCTTCGTCGCCACGGCGTTGAAATAGACGACTCCTTGCAGGCGCGGGGAAAAGTGCATGCACTTTCATTTAAAAGTGCGTGCACTTTTGTTTGGAAGTGCATGCACTTTTTGTGGCGAGTGGCGCAGGGACGGCTCGTCGGTGTCCAAGCTGCGACCTCAGTCTCGGCTGGTCGAAACCACAAGATCATTTGAGGGTGAGTGTCTGCTTTTGGCAATACGGGTTCGGGGCTGGCCACATACGTTGCAGATGACAAAGGGCAGAATGGTGAAAATCGCCGTTGATTCCTAAGTGGAGGTTGTGGTATAATATTGCTGTTCTCTGAAAGGGGAACGGTGTTCTTTGACATACCGGTCGGGCAGAAAAGCCGGCCGACATTCCCACGCCGAAAGGCGGAGAGGAGTGAGCATGCGGGTGGGAAACCTAACCGCGTGCAACGTACGCAATCTTGCGTATTTGGCTTCGTTCGAAAACCGCCAATTTTCAAGCAAAAGGCCGAGTATGTGGGATGCGCTACGTGTGTAGCAACACGTGGTGTGTCTTCTGTTCGTGTTTTTTTGCAGGGCGCTTGGCGGTGCCTCGAATGAGACATGGATTTACAGGCACGCCACGTTCTCTTTTCTGCGCCTCGACGCGGCGGCCTCACAACCGAGACGCGGGAGAACAGGGAGAGAGTATGAAGATAACATTGTTTGGACTAAGCGCACTTGTGTGCATGGCCGCGTTTGCCGCTACGCCGACCATAACCGGCGTCACCGCGCAACAGCGCTATCCGTGGAACGGGCTTGTAGATTTAAAGTTTACGATAAACGGAGATGATGACAAGTTGTACTCTACTTCCGTGGTGGCAAGAGATCTCTTAGCGGGAACTAATATAATAGCTAATACCATTTACAATACAGATGGTACTTTAGTTTCAAAAGAGGAGATGCTTTCGCCCCGTGCATACAACTGGGTGTGGGATGCCACAGCAGACCTGCCAGAAGGATGGAATAGCGAGGTTTCTGTGAAGGTAGAAGCAGAGGAGAAATCTCCAAGCCCAACCGTTAAATCTGGTTTAGTCGCATGGTGGCCATTTAATGGAAATCTTAATGATTGCAGTGGAAATAAGCACCACTTAGATGGAACTGTTACTTATGTTTCTGGCAGGAGAAGCGAAAGCTTTACAGCTGCGCATTTCACAGGAACATCATTCCTGACACAAAAGACAAACCTAGGTGTTTCTGGCGCTATGACTATTGCATGTTGGGTAAACAACCCGACACATGAAGTGCCTAAGAGTGATATAGAAGACCATCTTGGGACGATAGGACGAGGAAACTATGGTCAAGGGTGGGTGCACTTTGCAATGATTGTGTTCCCATCATATGTTTCGTCAGGAAGAGGGATCGGACTGTCTGTCGCTAAAAACAGGATAGATGTATTTGCTCATGGATCGAGTTTCTATAATGTCTTTCTTGGCTACCCAGTCTCAATAACAAGTGGCTGGCATCATATTGCTATTACTGTCGGGAAATCAGCAACTCCAATTCTCTACTATGACGGCGTAAAGGTTGCGACGGGTTCTACTTCATGGAATGGGTATGAGGTATATTTGGATAAAGGCTCTTCTATAGGTGGTGGGAACACTTATAGTGGAAATAATTATTATAAAGGGGATATTGATGACATAGTAGTCTACAATAGGATATTGTCTGCAAATGAGATAAAACAACTTTATGATGATGGGAAATAATGTTGTAAGGAGAGACATATGTTAAACGCCAAGAACATTTTTGACGCAACGCTTGAACGGTGCGATGCTTTGCTGAGCCTTGGGAGCGCTAAAGACGAATTTGCGGAGAGATGCAATGACGATCTATTGCGAGCTGCGGTGATGCTTTCCGTTGCCGCTCTTGATAAATACTGCAAAGACAGTTTTCTGGATTTCTTTGAACAATACTACGAGCAGATGGATTATGGCGCGAAA
>Ga0265298_10008563_pt1 | contig 12273 bp, 11 predicted proteins | sample AusTroGonzalo_MG_3_FD_193486 | JGI IMG/M metagenome (GOLD analysis project Ga0265298, IMG submission 193486) | Bovine rumen microbial communities from tropical cattle in Woodstock, Queensland, Australia - Gonzalo_01 | ecosystem: Host-associated > Mammals > Digestive system > Stomach > Rumen ...
CGGCGTTCCGCCCGGCTGGTGAACATCCGGTAGGGTTCGTCCGTTCCCTTGAGCACCAGGTCGTCGATCATGATGCCGATATACGCTTCGTCCCGGCGGAGAACGAGCGGAGCTTCGCCGCGACACTTCAGCGCAGCATTGATTCCGGCCATCATGCCCTGCGCGGCCGCCTCTTCATAGCCGGTGGTGCCGTTGATCTGTCCCGCAAAGAAGAGATTTTCGATATCTTTAGACTCCAGATTATGCTTCAAGGCGCGGGAATCGATACCATCATACTCGATCGCGTAGGCATAAGCCAGAAATTCCGCGTGTTCCAGTCCCGGAACCGAGCGAACGAGGTCCATTTGAACCGCTTTCGGCAAGGAACAGCTGAGTCCATTGGGGTAAGCAACCTTGAAATCCCTATCTTCCGGTTCTAGCATCACGTGATGACCTTGCGCATCCGGGAAGCGGACGATTTTATCCTCGATACTGGGACAATATCGCACACCAATACCCTCGATAGCGCCACCATACAAGGCTGAATTGCCAAGATTCTCTCTGATTATGGTGTGAGTTTCCGGGGTCGTATGGGTCATCCAGCAGGAATGTTCCACGTGGAACAATGGTTTGGGGCGGCCTGGGTAAGATGAATTTCGGAAATGTTCCACGTGGAACAGTGGACGCGGATAGGCTCCAGGTTGTTCAATACAGCGGGTAAAATCGCAAGAACTGGCTAAAAGGCGGGGTGGCGTGCCGGTTTTGAGTCTAACTAAAGTGAATCCTAAATCCTTCAACGATTCGCTCATCCGGTTGACGGCGGGACGTCCATCGCCACCCGATTCCTGACAGTCTTTCCCGATCCAGATCCGTCCGCGTAGCGAAGTCCCGGCGGTGATGACGGTAGTTTGGCTGTGGATATCGCCATGATGAAGGGTTTTGATGCCGATCGCGCGGGTGCCGTCGGTCAAGATTTCGATGGCGTCATCTTCCAGTACGGTCAGATTGGGGGTGGCTTCGATGACGCGCTGCATCCGCTGGGCGTATGCGGACTTGTCGCATTGGGTGCGGGTGGCGCGGACGGCGGGGCCTTTGCTGAGGTTGAGCGTTTTGGATTGAAGGGCGGTGGCGTCCGCATTGCGTCCCATCTCGCCGCCGAGCGCGTCCAGTTCGTAGACGAGGTGGCTTTTGGCGAGACCGCCGATGGAAGGGTTGCAGGGCATCTGCGCGATGGCGGACTTTTTCGAGGTCACGAGCAGGGTGGATCTACCCATCCTGGCGCAAGCCAAAGCCGCTTCCGATCCGGCATGGCCGCCCCCCACGATTATGCAGTCGAAATCCATGAGTCTTCTCCAGTTATTTACACCCTTTACCTAGGCCGTTATGCGACATAAGTTTGGTATTACGCTTGCTTCAGCCAATAAATACAGGGGTTTCCCGAAAATACGGTTTTGTCAATAGGGATTGTATGAAATCTTGTCAAAGATTGTGAACAAGTTATCAACACAAGTCAAATCTCGTCGAAAACCGACAAAATAGCAGGGGTTACATCGGCTAGCGACCTCACCCGGGAGCGAAGTTCTTTTTCCTTGGGTCCGACGGCGATAAAGGGCACTTCGTTGGTGGTGTGGCCGCGTTCGCTCATGTTTTCGATATTGCCGTGATCGGCGGTCATGACCAGGGTGATGCCGGCGTTTTCGGTCTGACGCACGAGGGTGGAGAGGAACTGGTCGTACACCCTAAGTACGCTGCAGGCGCGTTCGTAGTCCATCGAATGTCCGCTCACGTCGGTCTGGAAGAATTCGTACAGCGTGAAGTCGTAGCCCTGCGCGAGCGCGAAGAGATGTTCGGCGGCCCGCTGCGGAGAGATGACCGGGATGTCGGGATAGCGGTCCTGGATGGTTTCGCGCGTGAGATCCTGGTAGACGGCTTCGTTGCGCGCGAGGTCGTCGGCGGTCGAGATGGACTTCGGGAGCGTGAGCGCCATCACGGTGGTGACGCTTTTGAACCGGTGCAGCGCGAGTTCGTCGGCGCTGTCCACGAGGTAGCCGTCGGCGAATTTCACTTTCTTGCCGCGCCGGTCGAGCTGCAGAAAAAGGTTGTTTTCGGCGACGAGTTGGCGGAGCGCGGGGCCGGGAAAGCCTTCGCAGTGTTTACCCATCGACGCGGCACAATTGAGTCCGGTGAACATGGTGGCCTGTCCGGTGGCGCTCTGGGGCACGCCCTCCACCGCGAGGCAGGCGTCGATGGGTTTGGAGTGGTCGTTTATGAGACGGCACAAAGTGGGGCAAACCTCGGGATTTACGGGGTTGTCTGCGGCCGGCGGACGCATTCCGACGCCGTCGATGAAGAGGAAAATCACTTTCATTAACTTATATTATATCAAAAATTCATCTTGCATTCAAGAGGGATTTTTGATATAATATTATCAAACTCGACAAAAGGTTCCTTAACATGGCGACATTTCAGTACATCGCGAAGGACGCCGCGGGCAACGAAACCCGCGGCACGATTGAGGCTGGCGACCGCGCGGGAGCAATCGCGGCGGTCCGCGCGCAGGGGCTGTTGCCCACGGCGCTGGGCGAAGTGAAGGGCGGCGGTTCGTCCGCCCCGGCGCCCGCCAAGAAGAAGGGCGGCAAGCCCGCTCCGGCCGCGCAGAAGAAAGGCGGCCTCAACAAGGAGATCAAGATCAACATCAAGATGCCCAAGTTCCTCCAGGGCAAGATCAAGACTCCGGTCCTCACGCAGTTCACGCGCCAGCTCGCGACGCTGGTCAACGCCGGGCTCCCCCTGATGCGCGGCATCGACGTCTTGAAGCGCCAGATGAAGGATCCGCAGATGCTCGAGGCGCTGGAGGGCATTTCCGAGAACATTGCGGCGGGCGGCACCTTTTCCGAAGCGCTCACGCTGTACCCGAAGATTTTCGACAAGCTCTACGTGAACATGGTGAAGGCCGGCGAAGCGGGCGGCGTGCTGGAAGTGGTGCTCGGGCGTCTGGCGGAGTTCGCGGAGAAGAGCGAGAAGATCAAGAACAAGGTGAAGGGCGCCATGATCTATCCGGTGGTGGTGCTGTTCGCGGCCGTCGGCATCACGGGCTTCCTCCTGGTGGCGGTGATCCCCAAGTTCAAGCAGGTGTTCAACGACATGCTCGGCGGCGCGGCGCTCCCGGCCATCACCGAAGCGGTGATCCAGGCTTCGGAGTGGGTGCAGCACAACGGCCTCACGCTCGTGGCGGCGGTGGTGGCCTTCAGCGTGCTCAAGAAAATTATCGGCAAGACGGAGAAGGGCGCCTACCTCTATGACGTACTCTCGCTCAAGATGCCGGTAACCGGCACGCTCGTGCAGCGCACGGCCGTCTCGCGCGTGACGCGCACACTGGGCACGCTCCTTTCTTCCGGCGTGCCGATCCTGCAGTCGCTCGTCATCGTGCGCGACACCACCGGCAACCGCGTGGTCTCGCAGGCGCTCCAGAACGTGCACGACGCGGTGAAGGAGGGCGAAGGCATGACCGGGCCCCTTTCGCAGTGCAAGGTCTTCCCGCCGATGGTGGTGTCGATGGTGGAAGTGGGCGAAGAGACGGGCGCTTTGGCGGACATGCTTACGCGCATCGCCAACACCTACGACGACGAAGTGGACAACGCCGTGGCGGGCATGACGGCCGCCATCGAACCGGCGCTCATCATCGTGCTCGCCGTGGTGGTGGGCACGATCGTGATCGCCATGTTCCTGCCGATGATCAAGATCATTTCGTCCGTATCGGGAGCCGGCGCCTGATGAAAAGAAGCGGTTTCACCCTCATCGAAATGCTCATCGTGGTGGCGGTGCTCATCACGCTGATGTCGATGGTGTTCCGGCTCTCGTCGATCGGGGGCGACACCACCGCGCGCAACAACACGGTGGCGCGGCTGCAGCGGCTGGAGAACTGCCTTTCGGGCTACTACGCCGCGTTCGGCACCTATCCGCCCGTGGCTCTGCACGGCACGCGCGATATCGACGTGAAGGTGAGCAACCACGGCATCCAGACGTCCGACGAAAAGCCGGTCGACTGGAGCGACAGCCAAACGGCCTGGCGCCAGGTCGAGGCCGCCTGCCGCGCCCAGCCGGTGGACGTGGCCTTCCCCTTCCCCGACCGCTACCAGGCCTACGTGGCGCAGGTGTCGGCCGAGCTGGCGGCCAAGGCCAACTCGTCCGAATCGGCGTATGCGTCGTTCCGCGCCGATGGCGTAAAAGAGAAGCTCCAGGCCGGGTTCACCGCGCTCGACGACAACACGAAGGGCAGCGTGATCACCCCGTATTCCGACATGACCGACTGGCGCGACGTGCAGGTGTTCAAGTTCGGCCTCATGAGCTACCTCCTGCCGCGCTATCTCGTAATGCTGTACGGCCACGAGGACTACCTCGGGATGGCCCAGTGGAGCGCCAACAACAATCTGCCGGCCGACCCCATCACCGGCAACCGGTTCACCGGCTGGCGGGCGATCGGACAATACGTCAAGAGCGACAACGCCACCGATCTCATGCGGGTGAGCAACATTCCTTCGCAGGCGATCTGCGCGAGGTGGATGCCGAATTTGCAGAACACGTGCAACGCTGAGCACGAGTGGACGCTCTTCGGGGTGAATATCACGTATTCGGGCGGCAACACCAAGAACGTCCGCTCCGACAATCCCTATATCAGCGTCTACACGCCCGGCTCCGCAGACGACGACTCCGGCTACGGCAACCAGTACGTGCTCGACACCATCACCGTGCAGGACGGCTGGGGGAGCGACCTCTACTACTATTCGCCCGCGCCCTACCAGAGCTACGTTTTGTGGTCGGCGGGGCCGAACGGCAAGACTTTCCCGCCCTGGATTCCGCTCGACACCTATCAGGGCAACAGCGCCGCCCTCAAGGTCATCAGCGGCTGGATCCAGGATGACATCGTCAACATGTCCAACTAATTTAAGGAGGAACAACATGCAAAAAGGCTTTACTTTGGTGGAAATGCTCGTGGTGATCGGCATCATCGCCGTTTTGACCGCGGCTTCGGTGGTGAGCTTTTCGAAGATGATGGGTTCGGCCGACCGCGCGAAGGCCCAGGAGTCGGTGCATCAGACGGCCACCGCCCTGACCGCGCTCTACCAGCAGAACAACGGCGTGTGGCCCAAGCGGCTTTTGGCGGCGAACGCGGGCGACGGACTGCTGGACGAGGCGGCGGCGGTGCCGCTCGCGAGCTACATGTCGCTCAAGACGGATAGCGCCGGCAATCTTGCGGGTCTCGACAAGTACGGCATCCTCGATCCGTGGGGCCTCGCCATCATGAAGGGCAAGGGCACGAAGGCCCAGAAGTCGGACGTGGAGGCCCATATCCTCCGCTTCGCCCTCGACGACGACGGCGACGGCATCACCGAAGCCGCCCAGCTGGGCGTGAAGGTGCGCGCTTCGGCGGTGGTGTGGGGATACGACAAGAAGGGCAAGATCGTAAGCTCCTGGAACGTCAAGCAAGAGGTCAGGGACTGAAAGCCATGAAACGCGGCTTTACCATAGTCGAACTGATGATGGTGATCGGCATTCTGGCGGTGCTGATGACGATCATCACCACGGCCGCCACCGGAGCCATCAAGGAGGCGCGCACGAACCGCGCCAACGCGTTGGTGGTGGCGGTGCAGGAAGGGCTCAACACGTATTACGCCCAGAAGGACGATTGGCCGGAGCCGCTGAGGAGCAAGGCGATAAGCGGAAGTTTCAGCACCAACAGCGACGATCCCGAGCGCTACCGGTTGACCGACTCCGAGGTGGACGATCTCATCTACAACATGCTCAAGGAGACGGTTCAGGCCAACAATCCCGTGTTGGACATTACGGGGCTCTTCGTCTGCAACCGCGCCGGCGCCAACAGCGCCAACGCCGCCGGCATGGATTTCATGGAGGCGGCCAAGGGTTCGCGCAAGAACGCCCGCAAGATGAAGGTCAGCGAGATGAGCTTCGGCTATCCCGACGCCGAAGGCAAGTTCAAACGCTTCAAGATCGTCTATTCCATTCCCGCCGACTCCATAACCGTATCCAAACAGTAACGTATGAAACGCGCTTTTACCTTATTGGAACTTCTGGTCGTGATCGGCATCATGGGCCTCTTGGGCACGGCGTCGATCGGCGGCTACCGGGCCGTGACGCGCGGCATGGAGGAGCGCGGCGCGGTGGATAACGCCAGCCGCTTCATCCATTCCGCCTTCCAGCGTTCGCTCATCGACCGCCAGCCGGTGGCGGTCTATTACTGGAACGAGACGATCAAGGAGGAGACGACCGACGAAAACGCCATCGTGGTGGGCAAGGCGGTGGCGGTAAGGCGGTCGGGGCGCGTTTCCCGGTTCGCCAACAACGTGGTGTACGACGAATTCGCCGATCTCAACCTCACCTATCCCACCAACAACGTCTCCGCCGCCTCCAGCGCCGCTTCCGGGATGTATCTCTACCCGATGGACGATGTTTCCGACACCTCGTTCGAGCGCAGCCGGGTGGCCACGTTCGTGGTGCAGAGCACGGTGACCGAGGCCGACCCGGTGGGCACTTCGGACGAAACCATGCCGCCGCCGGGCATGGCCGCGCTGGTGGATTCCTCCCCCACCTCGATGGAGATGCCGATGTACGGCTTCAAGGTGACTAGCGGCTACAGCGATTGGCAGCGCGGCGATGCGTACGGGTTCGAGTTCCAGCAGCTTACCTTGCCGCACAACTACATTTTCGGCACCGATTTCAGCAAGCAGATGGACAATCCGGTGAGCGGAAAGAAGAAGTTGGTCTTCGGCGGCGGGGCCGGCGGCTACGATCAGCGCAGCAGCAACGTGAGCGGCACGAAGGTGATCCAGGTTTGCGCGCTCCGTCCCGACAAAACCGGCTCGCTCAGTCCGGTTAAGGTGGGGGAGACCAAAGATCCAACCGCGAAGGAGCAGTAAGGAATGACTATGAAACGCGGCTTTACCTTGATGGAAGTGAACCTGGCCATTCTTATCATGGCCGGGGGCATCCTCGCCATGGTTTCGCTCTTTTCGCTCGGCTTCCGCGAAAACCGCCAGAGCCGCGAAGACGTGGGCGGGGCGGCCATCGCCGACACTGTCCTCTCCCCGATGATCATGGCCGCCAGCGCCACCAATCTCAAGTGGACGGCGTTCCGGGACAAGTTCTATTTCCCGTCGGAAGAGGGCTGGAAGAATTATTTCGACTCCAAAGGCATCGTTTCCTCCGATCCGGAATCCCAGGCGGAAAGCGTCTTTTCCCAGTTCATGTCCAAGATGTCGGCCGCGTCCAGCGGCACGCTCGACGTGAAAACCGCGTTCCCGAAAAGCGACGTGAGCGCGGCGGGCTTGAGCTGCGGGCTGGTGGTGATGCACGATCAGGATTCGCCCATTGTCCGCATCGCCTTCCGCGCCACCAAGCAGCCGGGCATGCTCCTCGCGATGCCGATCTACTACACCGAAGTCCACTTCCAGGGAGATCCCGACCAATGAAAAAAGGCTTCACCATTCTCGAACTGTTGGTGGCAAGCCTCCTTTTGGGGATGCTGGTTACCATTCTGACCATGATGTTCAACCAGTCGTCCATCGCCTGGCGCACGGGGGTGGCCGGGGTGGCCCAGATGGACGAGGTGCGCGACAATATCGCCGAGGTGCGCGAAGAGGCCGACAATCTTTTCGTGAGCGGCAGCCAGGTGGGGCGCATCACCTCGCTCTGGAAGCCCGACGGCGGTCTGCGCGATCGCGCCTGCAGCGTGTCCGGGCAGGAAGAGGACGATTCCGACAAGATCGTGCTGTTGACGAGCGTGGGCGAAAACACCACCCAGTCCGACATGACTTCGGTTCCGGTGGGGTCCGGCGAATCCGGCAACCAGCTCGTCACCTACACGGTGGGCGTCACTTCGCTGGGGCCGAATCCCGATTTCGATTACGACGACATCACCACCTGGCCGGACGAAATCCAATGGTAAGCAACATGAAACGAGCATTTACATTAGTGGAACTGCTGGTCGTGATGGGCATGATCGCCATGCTCACCGGGGCGGTCGGCAGTTCCGTCAGCGCCGCCCGGTCGCGCGCCCGGGTGGCCAAAGCGCAGGCGGAAGTGAAGGAAATGACGAACGCCATCCTGGCCGCCGAGAATTTCACCGAGCTCCCCACGATGGATCAGGCCAACGCCACCAGCGACAATCTCAAGTTCATCTTGGGCGGCGAAACGGGCGACAACGGCGAGAAAATCCCCGTGCTCTACAACGGCAACGTGGGCAAAGACGGCGTATTGCGCGATCCCTGGAACCGGCCCTATATCGTCACCATCCGGCAGGGCAATGCGAAAGTTACCTTTTCCACCGCTTCGCAGAATATGCGCACCGGCTATTTTCTCCCCAATTTCTACCGGCTGTCAGTGGAGGAGCGCAACCAATGAAACCAACTGCACGTAAAGGTTCGGCGCTGCTCATCGTGCTCGGCATGTTGACCTTCATGGTCATCTCGGCCGTGGCGTTCGCGGCTTACATGCGTACGGCGCGCCTCCCCAGCTCCTATCTGCGGCGCACCGTTTCTTCGCGTCTCCTCGCCAAGGCGGCGCTGGCCGAAGCGATGGAGCGCCTCGACTACGCCATCAACGACAACCCCTATCCCGGCGTGGGCCGGCAGAAGCCGACCGGCTCCGTGCCGCTCAACCGCGCCACCGCCATGGGGCTTACGGCCGGCGAGATCAACAGCGAGCACAACTATTTCTACCACCACGTGTTCATCGGCACCAACGGCTGGCTGACGGCGGAAGACACCGTCTCCACGCTGACCTTGGAAGGGCTCGCCTACATTCCGCCGCCCCTCGTCAACGCGGCGCGCTACTATTCACGCCTCACCCCCACCGCCACCTGGCATTGGCTCGGGTTCGACGCCGGACGCTACGCCTATTCGGTAATCGACGTGTCCGACTGTTTCGACGTGAACCGGCTTTCGGCCGATCTGCCGCGCAATTCCGCGTCGGGGCGGATTTCGCTCTCGTATCTGTTCGAGAATTCCACCCATACCGGACCCGATTCGCAGGGCATCCAACCTTCGCAGTGGGATGAGTTCCTGTCCAACTATCTGGGGAGCGACGGACTCGTGGACAAGACGAAGGTGCCGCTTGTTTCGATGGCCGACCTGGCGCTGGCGATGAAAGGGAAGAATCCTTTCTATACCTATTTGAGCAGCAACCGGAGTGCGCTTTGCAATCCCGGCGAGACGACGCAGTTCAAGCGGTTCATGATGATGACCGACAGCTACTTCCCCACGCCCGCCACCAACGCTACCGACGTGCTCGACCTGGCTAAGCCCGAGGGCCAGCCGTTCTCGGCCATCACGAAGAACGCCAATATCGATACGGTCCAATACGACCAGAAGGATTATCTGGACGCGCTGACCTCGGTGGGGGTGATGAATCTCTGGGATTATCTGGACGAAGACTCCGTTCCGGTTTCGCTCGGCATTCCCTCCGTCGAGCGCGTGCCCATGATCTGCACGCTCTCGCCGATGCTGGCGGTGCAGGCGTCGCTCGACGAAAAGCTCGATTCCAAGACGGAGCTGGACGGCGGAATCATCGAATACAAGAAGAGTTATACCTTGAAGCTAATGGGTCTGGAGGGGTCGTCGCTGAACGTGGGCCTCGTCTATCCGTTCAAGCGCGACAACGGGGCGAATACCCCGAGTTTCTCCTTGGATGGCGTGGCGTGCCTGTTCTTCTCCGAAGCAGAGGCGGTCAATTTCCGTCCCAACAAGGTCCATCCCGAAAACGGCGTATTCGGCAGTTCGTCCGCCAATTACAAGGATGGCGTAATCCGGGTGCCGATGGCAAGCCAATCGATATCGCTGCCTTCGGCCAAAGACGAGGAGAATGCGCTTATCAACCGTTCGCTTTCGCTTTCCGCCATCTCGGATATCCCGGCCTTCAATGTTACCTATCAGGTCAAAGTGGACCCGGAAACCGGGGCGGAACGTCCGAACACCAAGCAATACACCGACGCCCAATGCCTGCTCTTTCCCGTCAATGCCGACGGCAGTGTCAATTCGGCTTATCAGAACAAGAACAACTTCATCGACAAGCTGAAGGGCGAGCAGGAAGTAAAGCTGCACGTGGCTTTTTACGTGCGGGTGACGAGCGGAGGCAAAACGGTGGATATGGTGCCCGCCGCCATCGGCGACGACGCGCTGAACGGATCCAGCCCGGCGGATGCCTACGCTCAGGTGTTTGGCGCGTTCAACCCGGCGATGAAGTTCACCACCGAGCTTAACGCCAACTTCAAATACAAAGACGCGAAATCCACGCATCAAGTTACGTCTTGGGCGCCGATGGGCGTCTACTGCCCCGACCCCCGGTACAACCACGCACCGGAAAACTGGATCCGGCAAGATAACGCCATTACCGCATCCGACTGGCTTTCGACGGTAAAGAACGAATATCTCGGCAAGGATGGTCGCGCCAACGATATCTGGATGGAGTGTTCCGACCAGGGCTATCTCCAGTCGATCTACGAACTGGCCATGCTGCCCCGGCTCGGCAATCTCAAGGGCGGCGGCGATCCGGCGGCCGGTTATCTGGGCACGATCGGCAACAAGAGCGACTACGGCACGGGCCTGGGCGATTTGGTGCACGGCGGCTTGATGTGGCAGACTTACCGGTGCTTCCCGTCCGCCGGGGCGGCGCGCGACGATTTCGAAAATATCGGCATCGCCAATATGGGCAACAGCTACAAGGTGAATCCGTACGCCCAGAGTCTCGATTCGTTGATGGCGGCGTTCGCCAATACGCCCTACAACTGGTCCGTGGCCTCAACCAACGTCAGCAATGCGGCGCAGGAAATGACGGCGCAGGCGTTCAACAAGAAGTACGCCTTTTCGGCCATGAACGGCAATGCCAAGTTCGGCTGGGAGGATCTGGAGGCGGTGGCCGAGATTTTCCAGGAGGAGGCGCAGGCGCAGGCGGCGAACGGGAAGACCTGGGAAGATGCGTGGGATACGCTAACCTGGGCTGGAACGGAAAAAACCTTGTTCGGCGAAACGTTGACCCAGACCGATTCGCTTTCCGACGTGGACCGCAAGTTCCTCTACGGCTATTGGCGCGATTCCTTCGCCAACAAGCAGCAGCTCTTTCTGATCTTCGTGCGTGCCGAGCCCATGATGATGGGTGGCGGCGCGATCGGCCAGACGCCGCCGCAATTGGGGGCGCGCGCCGTTGCGCTCGTCTGGCGCGATCCCGAGGTGGGCGAGGCCGGGCGGCCTCACCGTATGCGCGTACTCTTCTACCGTCAATTCGATTAAGCCATGAAAAAAGCATTCACACTCGTCGAACTTCTCATCGTAATCGGCATCATCGGCATCCTTTCCGGCGTGCTCCTGGTGTCGGTGGGCGGCACTACCGAGTCGGCCCGCAGCGCCAAGTGTCTGGCGAACATGCGCAACCTCGCATCGGCCTGCCAGAGCTACGGCATGAGCTGCGGCTACTATCCGCTGGCGGCCTCCACCGAATTCAGCTCCATCGACGAATCGGGCGGCATCCGGAACGTGCAGATGCGCTATACGGAGTCGAACCCCCGCAACAGCGCCGTCGGCAAGGCGTGGGTAAGCTGGTATTCCGACGGCGCCTACCGGTCCAAGCCCACGTCTTCGGTGGCGAGCGCGAGTTTCCACGTGTCGCCCTATGCCGATTCGGGTTCGACCGGCGACGAGCAGCTCTACTGCATCACCAACGGCGCGCTGTGGGCGGCGGCCAAGGGCAACCGCGAGGCTTTCATCTGTCCGTCGCACGCCAAGGCGGCGCTCGCCGCGGGCAAGAAGGCGTTCTGGAGCTATGAGATGAACGGCTACTTCGGCGGCGACGTGTCGCACTCCGCCAATACCGTGTCCGAATCCTACGGCGGCGTCAGCTTCGCCAATATGAAGCTGGCCGATCGGCGGCTCCTCTTCGCGGAACTGCCGTTCGGCGAGTTCGACGCCCCCTATGCCGATACGGCCATCCAGTACAAGGGACTCGGCGCCGGCCAGCAGCAGGGACTCGCCTTCAACCATGCTTCCGGCAAGCGCAAGTGCGCGCACGTCGTCTATGCCGACGGCCACGTGGACAAGCTGTCGCTGCCGCGCGGCGGTCTGGGCGAAGACGAGATGAAGGATCTGATGGACTGGCTTTGCCGGGGGCTGGACGTCTCTTTCGACGGGAGCAAATATGAAAAGCTGGACGAATAAACTTCTATTGTCGGTTTTCGCGCTTTGCTTCGCGGCTTCGCTCCGGGCGGACGACGCTTTGGCGCCCGCCAAC
>Ga0265298_10008564_pt1 | contig 12273 bp, 14 predicted proteins | sample AusTroGonzalo_MG_3_FD_193486 | JGI IMG/M metagenome (GOLD analysis project Ga0265298, IMG submission 193486) | Bovine rumen microbial communities from tropical cattle in Woodstock, Queensland, Australia - Gonzalo_01 | ecosystem: Host-associated > Mammals > Digestive system > Stomach > Rumen ...
ATAACTAAGAATGTTGGTTTGACTAACGATAGAATTATTTCTGATAATTCTAAACTTGCTTCTATCAATGCTCTTAGAAGTTTATACAGAGTTAAAACTTTAACGTGTTATGGAAGAGAGCCTAACATTTCATTAGGACTTAATACCCATCCATCTGATTATGCTAACACTCCATTAGAATTTACAAGTCTTAGTGCAACACTTCCTGATTATAGGTATATTGTTGACTTTGCTGTAAATTATAATCTTGGGAGTAATAAAATTAGCAGATGGTTTCCTATTAGAATTGTAAACGATTCTAATCTTGCTGATATACTAAATGACTGGGCGCTTGCTCCTCGTGTTCGTACTCCAATTATGGTAATCTATGCAGATGCTAGCAATTCAGAAAGTGGTGAAGATATGGCATCTACAGAAGGTTCTACTTTTGATATTTATTTTGGAGAAAACGAACCTATCGAGGATGTAGCTTCTGCTATTACAATTCACGAAATCAGAATGTCTTATATTAAAGTTCCTAATAAAGTTAAGTATCTTAACGATATTGGCAGCCCTAATGCTAATTCTGATTTGCCTGAGCAACTTCATATTCCTATGCTCAAGCATGCTGTTGACCTCTATAGAGCGTCTATTAGTGGAAATCTATTTGTAACACAAGACCAAAATAGAGACCAGCAACGTGAAATGGTAAGAAATGAGGCTCGTCCCGATAATGATGGTTATCAATCTTAAATTAATTTATAAACAATGAAACAACTTTTAATTGTAAATAGTAACAAGGCTATTGATGCTGGTCTTACTAGCAATGCAGTTACAGATTTGTCTGCTCTTCAGGAAGGTGCTATAAGCCTTTTTGAACTGGGTGCTCTTGTATCTTTGGCAGAAACTGCTGCTAAGCCTGCTACAAAGAATTTTGGTATTGCTTTGGGTAAAGGAACTAACAAACCTGCTCTTGTAATTCCTGAAGTTGATATTGATACTCTTGAAATCGTTCATACTCTTCCTTACAAGGGTGCTACATTTACTGCTTCGTTTACTATGCCTACTACTGTTGTAGGTAAGGAATACACTATTATTATGTGTAAGAAAGGTGTTGTTCCTAACGAGCGTAACTTGTTCACAGTTAGTATTGTTGCTGGTACAACTACTGCTGCTACAGAAGCAGGTAAGTTGCGTGATGCAATTAACGCTAAGACTGGTGAAATGTTCCCATTTGTAGGTAGTGGTTCTACTTCTACAGTTACTATCACTTGTCAAAATCCTGGTGAAGATTGGGAAATTAAGCTTGCTGATGGTCTGTATGGTACATCTATTTCTTCTATTACTCACGGAAAGAAGGCTATTGGTGATACAGCTTATATCCTAGATTTGGCTCAGCAGTGTGCTGCAGATAAGGGTTTCAATTATCTTGACCAAGAGTCTAAGGATTTGTATCCTGGTTATCCTGAGAAGGTAGAAGCAATAGGCGAAATGAATACTAGCGGTAGTGGTAATTCTAGTACTGTTGGTTATAAGATTTTCAACTTGCGCTTTGCAACTGGTCGTAAGGCAGGTAAGCAGACAGATGAGAGAGTATGGCAGTATATTCATATTGCTATTCCTCTGACTAAGGCTGACGGTAGTACAGCCGCATCTGCTCTTAGCGCTTTGAATACTATTCTTCCTGAAGGTGTATTTAAGGCTGCTACAGCTCCTAAGGCTGCTACAGCTGCTGCTCCTAATTCAGGTTATTTGACTAAAGCTGTTGCAGATACTCTTTATGACCCAGTTTAATAAGGTTGAGTAAGTAATCCATCATCTCTTCTACGGGGGAGGTGATGGACTTAATACTTAATATTATGAATGACTTTCAAACAGTAAACGAGATTGTTAATGAAAGTGTTCGAAATTCTTCTTATTACACCGTAGCTATTTCAAGTTGTGTTTTTATTCTTTATACTTTAATAGTTCAACTTATTGGATATTTCAAAGGAAAAGCTAAAAACAAACCTCTTATAGAAATGGCTGAGGCTATAAAAGAAAACACTGAAAATATAGTTAGACTAAATGGTGTTTTAGACAAAACTTTACAAGGTGCAGAGAAAAAGAAAGTTCGTCAATGCGAGAGTGCTATAGATTTAGCTTTTAAAGCTTCCTCTTTAAGAATAGTACAAGAAGCTGCTTCTATTATTGCTCACAATAATATTGATAAGAACAAAGAGTTTATTATCAGTAACATTAATAAATTTGTTAGTACTGAATATTATAGACTATACTCTGCTTTAGCAATTTATGAAATTAACGACGTAAATGTAGCAAGTAGATTAAAAGAAGAATGGATTAAAGAAATAGCAGATAACATAGTAGATATTATCTATAATGGTCAAGATGCTATGACTCGAGTTACTCAGATTAATAACAGACTTAATGTTTGTATTAACGAGTATTCAACTTACATTAACAATAAGACATTTAATACATAAGGTTTATGTTATACAATGCCGATAAGAAACAAGGAATGCTAGATACTCTTAATAATAGAGTGTCTAGCATTGTCGATGTTTGTGTAGCATTAGTACAGGAAGGCTATATTCCAAATAAGAATAAATTTAATAAACTTTCTTGGACTACAATAATGATTGATGCTTTTCAAAATATCGATGTTCTTTCTGTTGAACAACATACTAACCTTGAAGAGTTATACAATAAAGTTATGATGTTATGAACAGAAGAGAAATAACTCCTGAATATGTTTATATAACTATTCCTGCTGAGTACGTTTGTGTTTATCATAAGATTTTAGCTATGCTTTCTGATTATGGCGAAGAAATGCTAAAAGACTGTAAAGCAAACTGTACTGATAGAAATAGTGGCGTTATTGAATGTTTTAATATGTTTAACGCCGCTGTAGCTGCTAAACATCTAGGTGAAGATAAAAAAGCTGAACTTATAATTAATTATATAAAAGCTAAGATTAATCAGATTTATAAAGGAATCGATAATTCTACAGGATTTGTATTTCCTATTGATGAAAATGGTGTTCTTAAAGCTTTTGTTAGTTGTAATGACAGACCTAGATTTTTTGTAGAAGATGATGATCTTTATAAACTTCCTCAAAACTTAGGAGTTAATGAGAATTATTCTTTAGAAGATGAGAATAATCCTGCGTTAAACAATCCTTTTGATTTTGATTGTGAGGCTGAATATGTTAATGAAAGAATTGTAACTAATCTTAAGTTTACATATAATAAGTTCCCCCTTAGAGAAGATGAATTACAATATGTTACTTACGAGTTTTATGTTAATGGAATATTTGTTCCTGATTTGACAGATTATGAAGTTCCTGGTAATATAACTGTTTCTCTTAGGGTTGTAGCTTATTTTAGAGGTTTAGTCAATAATCACACTTACGCTATTAATTTAGTATAATATGATAACAGAAAAAGATGATTTAGGAATAATAGGAGTTGTTGTAGAAGATTGGGATATTACAAAAGCTTTTAGACCTAAGACTATTACAACAGACTATTCTAGTTGGATAGCTTATATTAGTAGAAAAGCTGTTCCTGAAAATACTCCTATTACAGATACAGAATATTGGAAACCTTTAACAAGACTTCAAGACCAACTCGCTTTTGATTATAATGAATTTAAAAGACAAGTTAATCATGAAGTTGAAGTATTCGAAGGTGAACTTCTTAGTAAATATAATGATTTAGCTTTGTTAGTAAGTTCGTTTTTAAAAAATACTGAACCTAGTATTCCATTTGCCAACGAATTTGGAGATGACGAATCTATAGGAGTTAATCAAAAAGTTATGATGAACTCTATAGATAATATTTACCATCTTTTAGAAGAAGCTTTAGGAAGAACCCTTCTTGGTTTTAATTGGACTGTTACTCCTACTTATATTTATGGAGAATGGCCGACTACAATACATATTGTTGCTAATACAATTAATCAAGAAGATAATTTTGACTTTGTTAAATTAACGGTAAACAATGAAGTTGTAGATACTTCTATTACAAGAAGTAATACTTATTCTTTTGATATACCATTACAAGCAAATTCTACAATTAGATTGGATGCAACAATTCTAGGTAAAGGTTATTATAGAGCCGAAATTGTTAGACATTATGATTCGTTCTGGCTTGGAGCAGGTGATACTTATAGCGATATTATGATTGAAGCAAATAATATTAATATTAGCGAAGGTTCTCGTCTTGCAAAAAATGTTACTGTTTCAGATGGAGATCATATTATAATTGTTATAGGAGAATCTTGGACTTCTGCTTTTGTTAGAGCGGATATGAATGGTATAGAGCTCGATTTTGATGAAGCTATTGTTACTATAGATAATAAGAATTATAAGGTTCTTACTTCTAAAAATACATTTGAGGCTGGTACATATAATATCGATATTAATGGATAATATATTATGACTATAAAGACAACAAAAATTCCTCAGAGACAAAAATGTGTAGACAAAGAACATCCTTATATTGGAGGAGCAACAGATGTTTATGATGATGATCTTAGTTTAACTCAAGCTCAAATAAACGCTATTGTATTAGGAGGTTCTATTTCTCAAAATCTTATAGTTAACGTTAGTGCTATATTTGTAGGAGTTATAGAATCTGTTAAACTTACAGCTACCATTAATACCTCAGCAGATACAATTAAAATATTTAAGAATGGTACTGCTCAACCAATAGCTACAGGAAGTGGTAAAAGTCTTATTTATAACGATACTGTATATCTTTCAGAAAGGGGAAATGTTCAATATTATGCAGAATTTACAATAGGAGGACTTGTTAAAAGACAACCAGCTAGTGGTTTTGTTAATGTGCCTGTTGTAGATTGTGTATATACTGGTGCTGGAACTACATATAATAGCGAAACTTTATTGAGTGATACTACTCCTCATGCTGCTGGATCATTTACCAAACAAATTACAACAGCTGATGGAGATTATCTATTTATCGAAGTTCCTGATAACTTTAATCTTACTCGTATTGCTCTTGTAAGCACATATGAAACAAATCTTGCGTTTACACAAATAGAATCTACAAGACCTGGATATAAAGCTTATAAGAACGATGAGACTAGAGGTGCTGGAACTTATACTTACAAATTTACTATTGCTAACGCTTAAATAAAAGGATATGGCTGATATATTTGAAATAGCAGGTAGAATACATTCTACAAGTCAAGAGCATGTTACATCTCCTGCTGATGAAATATTAGATACTAGTCAAAATAAAAAACAGCATCTTATTAATGCTGATGTTGCTAGACATGAGTCGGAAATTAATAGTCCGACTAATGGTCTTAATAAACGTGTTGAAGATATAGAAGCTTTGGCGCAAATCGGTGATACCCCTGTAGAAACAAATGCTTCTAATATTATCAACAATACAAGTCTTAACGGAAAAGTTCCTTCTGCTTCTGCGGTTAACGGTGTTTATAATGCTGTTGCTGCAAATACTGGTTATTATGAATGTGATACTGAAGGTGCTACTGATGCGAAAGTTGTTAGTGCTCCAGGATATGTTTTAACTGTTGGCGGATGTTTAAAAATTAAAATGACCAACGCCAATAGTGTTAATAATGCTACTCTTAATATCAATTCTACTGGGGCTAAAGCTCTTTATTATGAAGGAGAAAGAGCTAGTAGTTCTAATACTTGGGATGCCAACGAAATTATTGAAGTATATTATAACGGGACAAGTTATTATGCAAACAATGTTGCTGGAGGTAGTAGCGATGGTGTGTTTGATGTTAGTGAAAAATTCCCAACAAGCGGTGTAGAAGGAGGAAATACTTATACTCTTGAAGGAGCACTTGCTGTTCTTAATGCTGGTCTTTCTGCAAGTAAGAAGAAGGGCGGTATGAGCATCAAATTCGTATCGAGTTCTGACAATAAGTATGTACAGTTCCGCTATATGAGTTCTTCTACTGCTATTGCTGATTTCACCAATGTGGCTAATTGGCAGGGTGTAGATGATGAACCAACCGTAGGAAGTGATAATCTGGTTAAGAGTGGAGGAGTTGCTAAAGAATTAATGGAATCTTCGGTGAACTTTACCATCAATGGTAAAGATTCTGATGCGGCAACAAAAGAAATTACAAGTCTATTAGTGGGCAAAAAGTACAGAATATTCATTGAAAATCCAAATTGGAGTAGAGAAAACATTGGCACTGATACGTCAAATTATTTATTTGCTGTCACAGCTTATAAAAGTACTTATAAAGTAAGACTTGTTAAAGTTTACATAGGGGGTACGGTTGAAGATTTTTATAATTTTACTATCCCCAGTACATATATAGATTATGCCTATATACAAGTTGCTATACGTGCTGATGTTGGAACTTCTGTAAAATTTTCAATTCAGTACGTTGGTGACGCATTATATGGAGAATATGGCGGTATTGCAACACCACAAACTATTCCTGATAAAAGATATTGGTATTTGGCGAGACAACCTGGAGATTATTCTAATTTTCTTAATGCCGCCGTACAGACTACAAATATGAAAGCAGGAAGGTGTTGGCAAATACACTATGATGAATCTAGTGGACTTTGGAGAGGTTTATCAATCTTTATTGAAAGTAACACTGTAGATACATTCATATATAATGGTATTTTTAATTTTGATAGTATAAACCATGTTATAACTGTTGCAAATAGTAACAACTTGAATGTTATTTGTAAAGGAGGGAGAATAGGTAGGCACGCAATAAGCAGTGGACAGGTTTTGTCATTGCCAAATTCTTATACTAACACAACTATTGTATATGTAATTTTCAATCTTTCCTCAGGAGAATTTAGATATGAATTGTATGCAGAAGATATGTATTTTACCACAGACGAATACATCTTTGCAATAGTTCAGTTTAATTCTAACTTTGCGAAGATTGTTAAGGTAACTACAACTGTACAATATACTATTGATGGTACAGAACCATACAATATAATTCTTGACAAAGTGAAGAATAATGTTGTATCACTTTCTTGGATTGACCTTACAAGAGGCAATATAAAAGCATCAACTAACACTCCTACTTATTTTACAAACGATACGTATGTATTAAGAACAAACAAGTTTTATGCGTTTGGAACGTCTAACACTATTTTGCGTTCTACAGTTGAAAGACAAGACGGAAGACATTGGGACGCACGTATAATGGTATATAATAGGAAATTTGAGTTTATAGGATATTTCACTCGTACAACTCTTCCTTATACATTTAATAAAGACACAGCATTTAATCTTGGTAGTCCACTTGTAAATACAGATGATTTGGAGCCGTTCTTCTTTAAACCTGTATTCTTTTTATATGAGAGTGGAGGTACATCTTATGTCACTAATCTTACACCAAACCTATATACAGATGGTGAGATAGAAATGACGGGATGTCTAAATAATGTAATGGCAAAGTCGGCATTAAATGGCAATGGGAATGGAGTAATATTCAACACTCTTGATTTCATCAAAACATTAAAAAGCAGAGGTACGCTAGAAACTTGCGGACTTCAACAAGAGTTAAGGTTTAATAACACAACTTACTTAGTTATAGATAATATTCAAGGAGACGTTGTGCAGCCAATGAAATTGTCTTTTGTTGGAAGACGTACGAATACAACAAAAACACCGACCATCAGTATCAGTGTAAGTGGTCTTAATACTATAACGCCCATTGTACTTGAAAATGATATGCAGGAAATAAAGGAGTACATGCTACCTCCATCTTATTTGAACGGTGGACAGATTTATATAACGATTCCTGCGTATTCAGCATTTACAAAATTTGAGGTTTGTGCTGCCAATTTGCCTGTTCGTAATTCAGGTATATTATTCCAATCTCACCTTGGAGTTGTATATGGCAAGAACACAATGAATAGTTTTGTTGCTTCTGCTCAGATGGGATTCAAGTCTTGTGTTACAAATCTTAGACACACATTGGATAATGTACTTGTGTGTGCTCACAACGATAATTTCACTGCTGCCACAGATAGTCAGACATATAACATAAGTGAACTTACTTATGACCAAATAAATGCTTTGGGATGGTATGAAACACGTTCTGCTGTTTCTGGAGAGCCAGACCAAAAGTATTGGTATGATTATTTTGGTGGTCAGAAGATTGTCAAGATAGAAGAGTTCTTGGAGTTGTGCAAGAGGACAGGTATGATGCCAATATTCTCTATTCATGATACTGTTTTTGATTTTGCCGACTTAAAGGTTTTAACTGACAAGTTTGGGTATGTTGAAGATGATAGTATTATGATTAAAACTTCTATTAGCAGATATGCTAATAATGTGGCAAGAGCAATAGCAGTGTTTGGGCATATTGCTCAATATAATATTGGTGGCTATAACTCCGCAATTAACCAAACTATTGTCAATACTTTCTGCACTGATGCTGCGGGGCTTACACGATGGGTAGAATGTGAAGGTGATATTACGGATGCAAATCTTGCTATCATTCTTAATAGTGGATGCAAGGCTATGCTTTTTGATTATCAGTTCAAAGATACTAAATGGTATAGAGACTATATCAAAAAAGGTGTTATTGCCTTTACTGTAGATAGGTTTTATTCTGATGGACTTAATTGGTAAGTAGTACAGGTACTTGATTACACTTTGAACATAGTTCTTGCAGAAAGTAGGTACGTAAGTAGATTCGTTTCATAAAGTATAGTTAGTTGGAAGAGCAGTTACTTAGGTGGCTGTCTTTAAACTAAAAATAATATGACTAAAGAAGATAAAGTTACTAATAGTAATATGCCTTACAGAAATCTAACGTCTAAAGAGTATATTAATAAACTAAAGAATGGAGTAATATGACATACAAAGAAGAAAGTTATGTTCTTGATACTCTTAAAGAGTTGAAAGAAAAGATTAGAGATATGCCTCTAGAACAACTTATTAGAGAAACTCATGAAAATAATATTATGCTTAGACAAATTATTAGAGTTATTAATACTTGGATAAGTCATTATCCACAAGAAAATGCTAATGATTTTAATATGAATGTTATAGCAAATCTTATTAGTAGTGGATTAGATATTAATAAAATGTTTAAAAAGTAATGGAAATAATAAATAATATAATACAAACAACATTAGAGTCTTTTGATTTTGCATATTGTATAGTAGTTAATCTTCTTACATATTTTGTAATTAGTACTATTAATAGTAGACGAGGTCATAAAGATATTAGTACTTGGGCTAAACGGCTTGTGTTACTAATCACAATTCTCTCTACGGGGGTGGTGTACTACCTAATCGGAAGTGACACAAGAGTTCTTCTTAATAGTGCTATTCTTGCTCCTGTATTTTGGTCTTGGATTCTTAAACCTATATGTAAAAAGTTTAAAGTAGATTATAAGAATATTAATCTATTTGAATAAACTTAAAATACTTATAGAATTTAAAATTCGATTTCAGCCTGTCTGATAGTTTGGCTTATCAAATTATCAGCAGGCTATATTTAAAACGCTGACAAGGCTAAAATTAATCAAATAGAGAAAATTAAGATTATTTAAGCCTATAAATTTGCATAATTGCTAATTAATACTTATATTTGTAATCAAATGGATACTGTTATGGCTAATAAAAAGATTAAAGATAGAGGTGTTGCTGCACCCAGTATTCCTAAAGCAGGTTTTACTAAAAGACGTAGAAGGCTTGAAGATGGAGGCAAAGCTACGGAATAGTTTATACAAAATAGAATTACATTGGATTAAGATAATACCAATGGTGGTAGCAGTGTTAAGTTTTACTGATACGCTGCTATCATATTTTGATTATGAAGGTGCGACTATATCTTATATTATAGCTCTATTAATATGGTTATTTTTATATTTATCTTCGTTTTGCTTTCAGTTTTGTAGATGGCATAGAATGTTTTTATATTATATATTAGTAGAAGGTATTATAAATTGGTATGATTACACTTATGGTATTCCTCTTGGTTTAAGACCTATGGTTGCTTTTCAATTAGGTCTTGGTATTGTATTTATTAGTATTGGTTTATATTTTCATCAACATGATAAGCACCCCTGTAGAAAAGATTGTAGTAAAACTAATGAGACAATATGCTGATGCTATTGACGCAGGTAATTCTCATCTTAACTCAGAACAAGCTACTAATATACTTTCTTGTATATGTCATATTGAAATGACTAAACCTGAAGTATGTGAATATCTTAATATTAGTAGAAGTAGATTTGATGATTTGGTAAGAGATAAAGTTATACCACGAGGTAAAAGTTCTGCTCATCGTAATGCTCTTGTTTGGTATAAAGATGAGATTATTTGTGCTGTTGAAACAAATAAAAAATAATTTTACAAATCGGTAACTCTTTAGCCGTCTAACTTGCTGACAGTTAGGCGGTTATTTTATTTATCGGCAACCTTCTGACGCTCATAATATTTTTGTTATCTTTGCAATATCTTTTAAGACGTCTATAAAAGATATTAACGTAATTATTAACAAAATTAAAAATGAAACTATTATGGGCGAAAATGGAGTTTTTGTTTTCCCTGATGCAGCTACCAGAGGTGCTGCTTCTAGCATTGACCCTAATCTTCTGTTGGCTCTTCAAAACAATGGTGGTTTTGGTGGCGGCAATGGAGCTTGGTGGTGGATTATGTTTATGTGGATGATGTGGGATAGAAATGGTCGTAATGGTAATTTTAACGATTATCTTGCATCTGTAAACGGTAATGAAGGTCGCCAGTATCTTGCTGACATTATGAATGGTCGTTTTGACAATCTGAATACTCTTGCTCAACTTCTGAATACTTCTGTTGAAGGAATTAAGACTGGTGTATTTGGTTTGCAGAATGCTATTACTGAAGTTTCTGGTCAGATTGGTATGAGTGGTCTTCAGACTATCAATGCTATTCAGGCTGGTAATACTTCTATTCTTTCTAAACTCTGTGAGTGCTGCTGCGAAAATCGTCTTGCTATTTGTCAGCAAACTAATGCTCTTCAGTCAACTCTTGCTGCTAACCATGCTGATGATATTCTGCAGGCTGAAAAGAATGCTGCTGGTCTTCAGCTTCAGCTTGCTCAGTTAGATGGTGCTGATAAGTTAGCTATTTGTCAGCAAACTAATACTTTACAGAATCAGGCTGAGCGTGATACTAACGCTATTCTTAACGCTATTGCTGGTCAGAATACTCTTATTACTAAGGAGTTCTGTGATTTGAAGGAACGTGAATTGCAGAATAAGATTAATACTCAAGGTGATATTATTACTCAGCTGCGTAATCAGATTAGTAATGACCATCAGACTCTTCAGTTTAATGCTGCTTTCCATGCTCTTGATGATAAGATTGACGCTATTGCTGCAAAACAGCCTAACACTGTTCCTGTTCAGTATCCTAATCTTGTAGCTGTAAATCAGACTCCTTATGCTGGAGGTTATGGCTATGGCTGGGGTAATGGCTTCGGTGGTGGTATTGTATTTTAATTATGGATAGGAGGTTACGTTATGAATAATGGTATTAATATCATTGCTACAAACGCAGGTGGTGTTCCATATATTGTAAGTACAAATACTACTATTGGTACAGAGACTATTGATATAGCTCTTGGTTTTCGTAGAATTCAACCAGTAGGTTATCTGACTATTGCTATTAGTGATGTTGTTCCTGCTGATGCTACTACAACTCTACCTATAACTCTTACTATGAATGGTGTTACTAGAAACTTAGTATTACCTAATGGTACAGTAGTTACTGCTGCAGAACTTCTCAATGTTAACACTATCCTTGTTTTCAACGATAGAAAGAGAGGTCTACTTGTATTAATGTCCCGTACTGTAAGTTAATTAATTAAAAGTGTATAATTATGTTTTCTACTTTAAGTAAAGGTAATGTCCTCTATGGACTTGATAGAACAGATAAGATAAAGTGGTTTACTGCTTCTGTTGAAAATGTAACACCGACTATTGGGAATCATAATCCTAGTATGTTTGGTCAAATGCCTGAGTTAAGACTTGATATTGTTTGCAATATTAATGGTGAAAAGAAAACTTTCCAACAAGTGCCCAGTAATAGTGCTATTGCTGATTTTGGAGAGAAGACTTTTGTGATTGCAGATAATAAAGATTCTCTATATAACTATGTTAAAAGTTTGAAGGATAAAAGTAAAGCTATTGTTGATAGTGCCTCTTATCACGAATCACTTATTCCTCAGTATGATAATGTTCTTAATGAACTTATGCCTGGTAGTGCAAGTAATTCTGATGAAGTCAAAGCACTTAAAGATGAAGTTG
>Ga0265298_10008567_pt1 | contig 12270 bp, 12 predicted proteins | sample AusTroGonzalo_MG_3_FD_193486 | JGI IMG/M metagenome (GOLD analysis project Ga0265298, IMG submission 193486) | Bovine rumen microbial communities from tropical cattle in Woodstock, Queensland, Australia - Gonzalo_01 | ecosystem: Host-associated > Mammals > Digestive system > Stomach > Rumen ...
GCCGGCAATCCCCTTGGCCGTGCATACGTTCAGGTAGATGGCGGCTGGAGTCTCCTCGCCAAGCAGGTCGAATGCAATGCGGAATTTTTTGGAGAGCGCCCTGGCAATCCGTTCCCCGTCACCGAAATTGGCGGCGCATCCCTGGCTAATAATCGCGACGAGGGGCGCTTGCATTTTAGTGCTCGAAGCGCTCCAGCGTAATGCCGGGATAGTAGTGGTTCAATATGTCGAGATAGCTTTGTCCGGCCTGTGCCCTTGCGCGTACGCCCATCTGGCACATGCCTACGCCGTGGCCGTAGCCCTTGCCCTCGAGAATCCAGTAATGCCCGCGGTGGCTGATGGTAAACAGCGACGACGGGAGAATGGTGCCCTTTTGCTTGAACAGCCAGCGCACCTTGTCGCCGGTTACGTTGAACGGACCTTTGTCCGTGGAAATCTGGAGCGTGTAGATTCTTCCGCTGGGTAGTTTCTTGCGGATGGAAATGTCCTTGAGCTTTTTGAACTTTGGAACTTTTGCCTTGGCTTCCTTTCCATTTTTCTGGAATAAAGTAACAAGTTCCTTGTCGGTAAATTTGCGTTCCCACTTGCTGTAGCTGGACTCGTTGCACCAGGGCTGCCCATCAGGGCGTACGTCTGGAACGCTTTTGAGATAGGGCAGGTTCTTCTTGTCCCAGGTCACCATCGTTTCGGTCTTGCCACCGCAAGTGGAATGGTAGTAGGCGATGATGAATTCGCCCCTGTAAGTCATGGTCTCGCCTGCGGTTGCCTTGACTGCCGCATTCGTCAGCGGGGTCGCGCTCTTGTAGCCCATGTACACCTGGTCCTTGGTGTCGGCGAAAACGTCGAATCCCAGTGCGTCGCGACTGTTGAAATGCTTGTACACGTAGGTACGCGCAGCGACGGCCTGCGCCTTGAGGGCTTCGAAGCGGCTGCTGTCCAACTTGCCAATCTCGTAGGGGACAACGCCGCGGATGTAATCTTCGACATCGACGATGTTGATTGCGGTGACCTTGCTCTTTGTGGCCTTGACGATAAAGTAGCCTGGATAGCAAGACGTTTTCAACTGTTTTTCAGTTGGTGCGATGTTCAGGCATTTTTTATTGTCGTCCGTATAGAATTCGCGTTGGGCGACGGTTTCCTTGGTGCCGTTGCTGGCAATTTCAAGCTGGTTGCCGATGGCCGTGATGGCGATGGTTGTGTTGCCCTGCTTGACGAACAGATTTTTCTCGTCGATGAATACGCCTACGCGCACGGGGCGGTCCAGGTTGTCGGGGAATTTCTTGACTTGGATTTTCGGGGGCGTGTCACCAAACTTGTCCGGTACGTTCTCGCTGACGGGTTCCGCTGCCGTGGTCGGCGTCTGCACGGGTTCCGCGGCTTCGGCCTGTTCTGCGCCAGGTTGCACGGGCTCGGCCTCGTCCATGGATTCGCTTTGCGGACCGGCATAGTGATCTTCCTGCGTCGGGACAGTCGGTTGTTCTTCCGGCTGGTTTACTGTCGGGGCAGGAACTTGCCCCGCAGATGCGGGGGGCGGAAGTTCCGGGAGGTCGAATCCATCGTCCATCCCGTCCTGGGCGAATGATAGCGCAAAGAGCAAACTTGCGCTGATGAGGCTAGTTCGGAATAATCCCATCGAATCCATTGTCTCGGTTAGCGCTTGTTCTTCTTGAGCTTTTCCTGTGTTTCCTTGGCCATCTTGCGCAGTTTGGATTGATTCATCGTGCGGTCGGCCGTGGAAATCTTGTCTACAAAGAGGTCTCCGTTCAGGTGATCACATTCATGCTGGATGCAGCGTGCGAAAAGGCCTTCGCAGTTGCGAATTTCCTGCGGTTCCCCGTTGATATCGAAAAAGCGGACCGCGACCTTGTTGGGGCGGACGACATTGCAGAACAGTTCGGGAATAGAAAGGCAACCTTCGTCGTAGTCGACCATTTCGGCATCAGGTTCGGTTTCCCATTCGGGGTTGAACATGATGTAGGGCTTCGGTTCCTCTTCGTCGGGAATGGCCGTGTCGATGACGACCAGCCTTATGTTCTTCCCAATTTGAGGCGCTGCGAGCCCACAGCCCGTGGAATCGTAGAGCGTTTCAAGCATGTCGCGCGCTAGTTGGCGAAGTTCCGGCGTGATTTCAGTAATCGGTTCGGATTTTTTTCGCAGTACGGGGTCTCCGTAGGTTCTGATGGGGAGCAGTGCCATTGGTCGCCTTTTTATTATCGGTTCGTTAGATAATTACTTTGTTTCGGGCTTTGCTTCGGCGTTCAGCACGCGGAGGATGGCGGACTTGTCGAAGTCGATGAGCGTTGTCGATGCCGTGCGGACGGTAATGGTGCTCGAACCTTCTTCCATGGCGGTGATGGTGCCGATGATGCCGGCGGCGGTCATGACCTTGTCACCCTTCTTGAGGGCCTTGCGCATGGCGTCCATCTGCTTCATTTCCTTCTGCTTCGGACGGATGAAGAAGAACCACATCACGACGAAGAGGAGAATCAGCGGGAGGAAACTCATGATGCCGCCTTGTGCCTGCTGTTCGGGAGCGGCGTCTTGAGCGAATGCGGCGATGGAGGAAAGGGTTACGAGGAGTGCAGAAAGTTTCATAATAAGCCTTGTTTTAAGGTGATTGATTGTTTCGCGGTAAATATAGAAAAATAAGGCACGAGGTTCGAACTGTGAGCGATGAGCAATGAGCGGTGAGCCTAGAAACCTCGAGCACAAAGGCACGAGGTGCCGACCTCACAGCCCCTAATTAACCAGCTTTTTATCCAGCAGCGGGAATACGCGGTTCAACTCGACCAAATCAAGAACTTTGTCGAAGTCGGCATAGAAGAACTGGATTTCCTCTATGGGCATGCGTACGTCGTAGGTGGCCGAGGGGAACAGCAGTTTGCGCTCGACGAGCGACCCCATAGTCCGGGTCGTCAGGGTGAATCCGTGCATGGATTTCTTCGCCTCGTCGCAGAGCTGCTTTGTTGTAACGGTGCAGATGCCACCGGGCCTTGGCGACGAACTTTCGCGGGCGACCTTCAGGAAGGTGGAAAGAATCATCTGGTCCGTCATGGACAGAATGTTCGGCGAGATTTTCTTTGTCAGGGCACGATACTTGATGGTCTCGTAGAGAATCGTTATAATCTGCAGGCTGGAGGTATGGACAACATCGTCTTGGACTTTCAGAACGCCGAGTTCCTGCAGCATGTCGAGCAGCTTTGTCGCGTTTTCTGTCGATGTCCCTGCAAGTGCGCGGAGTCCATTGAGCACCGTCTTCAGTTCAACTTTGTCCGAATTGGTCCGCTTGATGTTAGACGAGATGATGTACAGCAGGGGAGGCAGTGCCTGAATGAGACCGTTCTTGCGCTTGTTTTCTTCGGCGATGTGGTAACGGCCCGATAGGAATTGCAGGATGGCCTTTATCCACGACGGCTTCTGTTCCAGGGTCTCGTTGAGGGTTTCCTTGGATATGACCATCAGCTCGCTGGGTTCTGCTGCACGGAGCGTGTACTGGCGCGGCGCACCTTCGAGCAGGCTAAGCTCGTCGATGATGGAACCCGGCCCGAAGTTGATGTAGCGTTCTCCCGAACCCGGGTCTTGTGTCTCGGCCACAATCATGCCGCTCATGACAATGAAGAGCGTATTGGCCTTGTCGCTTTCAAGGCAGACATATTCACCGGCGGTCACGAGCATTACAATACCCCCCGGATGTTAGTTTCGAATCGGAGTGCGGTCAGGAAGTAGTTGACCTTTTCGGGATTGACGCGGAACATTCCCTTGGCCGTTTCGGTACACCAGCCCATTTTCTGGATTCTGATCCATTCCGCGACGCTGACGTCCTTGACTCTTTCGGCAAGGAACGAGAGCCAAGACGGGCCGTCCATTTCCATGCTGTTGTTTGTCGTGGACAGCGTGACGAGCAGTTTCTTTTGCAGGATGGAAAGTTTGAACGGCGCCCAGGAGCCGAATTCTTCCAGGGACTTTTGGTAATCGACGAAGAGTTCTAGGAGGAACGGGTCGGTCACTTTGACGGTTACGGTTTCGCCTTTTCGGCCCAGTTCCACGAAGCGGCGGCGGGCGAGAGACTTGATGTCTTCCTGGATGTTGGCATCCTTGACCTTGGTGAGCCAGCCGAATTCATGGATGATGTTGGCTAGGGGTATTTCTGTCTGGGCCGGGAGGTTGCTGCAGTAAGCCGATAGGCTCATGAGCGAATTGGATGTCGCGGGAGCGTAGAGCGAGGCCTTGAGCTTGCGCGTCTTGCGAGAAAGAGCCCTGATGACAGCTAGGAGCCACACGGGGAGCGTCTTGAGCTCGGATTCCATGCAGTCCTCGTTAATCAAGGTCACCACGGAGTCCTTGGATGCCTCGATGGTCAGGTGGAAGGGTTCTCGTTCGAGCAGGGATGCCACGCCGACAAGGTCGCCGGGGTGCATCTTGAACACCACCTTGCGGTCGCCGTCCGTGGTGTCTATTGCTGTGAGTTCTCCTTCATCCAAAATGATGATGGAACGCTCGCCGGTCTCGGGGGAATATACAACAAAACCCGCCTTCACGTGAATCCGCGCGGGCGGGATAATTTGCTGTCGGGAATCCCCCGTAACCATCGGGAAATAACCGCCTTCGAAGTTCAAGCCGGATTAAGCCTGACGTTCGTCGATACGGGCTGCCTTACCGCGGAGGTTGCGCATGTAGTAGATGCGAGCCTGGCGGACCTTACCGGCGCGTTCGAGTTCGATGGAGTCAATGCGGGGAGAGTTGACCGGGAAGATGCGTTCGACGGCAACGGAGCCGGACATCTTGCGGACAGTGAGAGTCTTGCCGATACCAGAATTCTTCTGCTGGATAACGACACCCTTGAACGGCTGGATACGTTCCTTGGTGCCTTCAATGACCTTGACGTTCACGGTGACAGTGTCGCCGGCGCGGAAATCCGGCATATCGGACTTCACGTTTTCGTTCTGGATTGCTTCGATATTCAGGGACATAGTGTGTACCTCTTTTTATTTGTCGCCAAATTTAGTATTTATTTTCAGTTTTTCAAAGATGTCGGGGCGCCTTTCTTGCGTTCTTTTCAACGATTCTTGGCGTCTCCACTCGGAAATGTTCTTGTGATGGCCCGAAAGCAGCACTTCGGGCACCTTTTTTCCCTCAAATTCCTCGGGTCGGGTGTAGACCGGCCATCCCAGTACGCCCTGGGCGAACGAGTCCGTCTCGCCACTTTCCTTGTGGCCGAGGGCTCCGTCCACCAGCCGGACGACAGCATCCGTGAGGATCATGGCAGGCAGTTCGCCCCCGCTTACGACGAAATCGCCTATGGAAATCTCCATGTCGACCTCGGACTGACGGATGCGCTCGTCGATTCCCTTGTAGTGCCCGCAGACGAGCACCAGGTGGTTTTCCTTGGAAAGTTCCTGCGCAATCGCGTGGGTGAGGGGGACCCCGTCGGCCGTAAGGTAGATGACCTTTCCGCCGTCTTCCTTGACTCCCGTGCTACGGATGGCCTTGGCTAGCGGTTCCGGCCGGAGCACCATGCCCGGTTCGCCCCCGTAGGGAACGTCGTCCACTTGCCCGTAGTCGTTGATGGCAAAGTCGCGGAGATAGACAGTGTTGAACTCGAACAGGCCCTTGGCTTGTGCCCGCCCCATAATGGAACTTTTCATGGGCGCAAACATTTCGGGAAAGATGGTGATGCAATCGATAATCATCTTTCCTCCGGGCACAAGGACTTGAGGTAGTCCGCATCGCAGACAATGAACCGGCCCTGCTCGTCGACTTCCTTGACACAATCGTCTATCCACGGGGCGAGGATGGATTTCTTGCTGAATTCCTGCTGCATGTCCGGGTCGAACTGGATATGGAACGCGTCGACCGTCATGAGTTCCTGCACTTCGAGTACTTCGCCGACTTCGCGCCCGTCTTCCGTCTTGACGCGGAAACCGACAAGGTCGTCGATGTAGTATTCGCCCTCGGGTGCGGGGAGCCTTTCCGATTCCGGAATCATCACGTCGGCATTCACCAGGAACTTCGCCGCTTCGGGGGTGTCGATTCCCTTGAACTTCAGCAGCCAGAGATTGCCGGCCTGCCTGGATTCCTCGATTTCGAGGTCCAGGATTTCTCCGTTCGTCTTTTTCACGGCCACGGCCTTGAGGCTCTTGTGGCGCGTGATGTCGTGGGTCAGAGGCATCGCCTTGATATGGCCCTTGACGCCATGCGTACGCATGAGCTGGCAGACGGTGATGTAGGCGTTGAAATCGGGCATGAGGAAGTGGTTAGGGGTAGACGAGAGACGAGAGACGAGAGACGAGAGACGAGAGGCGAGAGAGGGTAATGGGGCCTCGAACCTCGAGCCTAGAGCCTGGACAAAAAAAGTCCCGTGCGGGGGCACAGGACCTTTTCAAAGAATTGAAGTTATGCTTCGGCAGGAGCTTCAGCAGCGGCTTCGGCCGGGGCTTCAGCGGCAGCGGCGGCGGCAGCAGCTTCAGCAGCAGCGGCTTCCTTGGCGGCCTTTTCAGCTTCGATCTTGGCGAGAGCCTTAGGACCGAGCTTGGCCTTCTTGGCCTTTTCGGCACGCGGAGTAGCGACCTTGCCTTCGATAGAGCGGCCAGCGCGGATTTCGTGGAAGAGTTCCATGATGCCGGCCTTCTTGAGGAGGTTGCGGACGGTGTCAGACGGCTGAGCGCCAGTCTTGAGCCACTTCAGGACCTTTTCCTGATCGAAGCGGATCTCGGGCACCTTGGTGTTCGGGTTGTAGAAACCCACCTGTTCGATAAAGCTATCGTCGCGAGCCTTACGGTTGTCGATAACCACGGCGCGGTAGATGGGGTTGTGACGCTTGCCGAAACGAGCGAGACGGATAACGGTTGCCATTTTAACCTCTTTTTGGGTTTTTCCCGAAAATCGGGGGTGTTGTTCATTTTTGGCCAAATATAGCAATTAAAATCTTGTGCGTAAAGGACGGAATGTAAAATTTTTCCGTCCTTTATGAATAAACTAATTAATGAAGTGCGGAAAATTGGCGAAATTTAACAGAAAAAGCCGTTTTTTAGGGTGCAAAAACTAGAGCGCTTGCGCTAAACGACGCCGGATTTCTTCCATTTTCCACCGCGCCAACGGATATAATTGACGATGGAACGGTAAAATTCGTCGGCGGCCATGCCCAGCCAGATACCTACGAGACCAAGGTCCAGGACGAAGGCGAGCAGCAGCGCTGTGCCCAGACCGCAGGTCCACATCATGGAAGACCCCACAATGGCGGGGAACTTGGAATCGCCCGAGGCCCGGAGCGCCGAGGTGATGACCATGTTTGCGGCCTTGAAGGGCTGGAGGGCCACGTCGCACCAGAGGCAGAGCCTACCCAGTCTTATGATTTCGGGATCGGCTGTGTAGAAATGGAGCAAGTGTTCACCCAAGAGGGCAACGGTAATGGCGACTACGAACCCGCTTGCGCTCCCGGCAATCAAGCTTTGGTGCAGCCGTCGGTTTGCCTTCGCGAAATCGTGGGCACCGACAAGGTGCGCTACCAAAATTTGGTTCCCGCTGCCGAGGCCCACGCTGAAGATGACAGCGAGCATTGCGAAGTTTGCACTGAAAATGCGTGCCGTCATGGCCGTGATTCCCAAGTGGACGACAAGGGCGGTGAGCACGACTTGGAAAAATTGGAAACTTACTGGTTCGACAGCGGCAGGGAATCCGATGCGTATCCAGTCGGGCAGGATGATGCGGGAACGCTTGAAGTCGGTGCTGCGGATCTTGTGGTGGATTTTGAAATGGTGGACGAGGAAAAGGATTGCCGAGGCAATGAGCCACGAGAGCATCGTTGCGAGAGCGACTCCCTTGACGCCCATTTTCGGGAGGCCGAGATAGCCGTTCAGGAACACGACGTTCATCGCAGCGTTCGAGATAATGGTGATGATGTTGCCGAAGAGGTTCCAGATGGTGAGCCCGTGCATGGCGATAAGCGCAGTGAGTGACGATTGCAATGCCCGGAAGGCAAAACCGATGGAGACCACGTGCAAAAAGTCGCGGGCATGGAGGGCGGCATCGCCGGAAAGTCCCATCCAGTTCACAATGTTGTCGGCAAGCGGAACGATGACGAGCGTTATGGCGACGCCGAGGAGCAGGCTTCCGATGAGGACCATGGTCTGTGTGGTGGCCGCTTGCCGGGGGCGTTCTGCGCCAATGAACTGGGAGGCGATGCTCGCCCCGGCCTGGGAGAACGCCAGAATGGCCATGAAGAGGGCGCCCAGGATGGGCATGAGTGCCCCCACGCCTGCCGCCGCTGTTTCGGAGGTGCGCGACAGGAACCAGCTGTCCATCATCGGCTGGATTGTGCCGATGCCGAAGGTGATGAACAGTGGCCACGAAAGGCTCAGTAGGGAACGGTCCTTGACTTGCATGCGCTTCAATATTAGAAACGCCCCCGGTCAGAGACTAGGGGACGTTTCAAAAATTCTGTATACAGATGTAAGCAGAAATTACAGGGTCGTGCTTGCCCCGCCGCAGGTACCATACTTGCCAATCTTATAAATGTTGATAGTATTGCTTGCGGAAATGCTTCCAGAGTTGCACCTTGCTGCGGTATCACCATAAAGCCTGTTGCAGTAATACTCGATTCCGTCCGTTTCGTCGTTCGTGTACTTGATCTGGAAACTGGTGGCATGCCCCAGAGCTTCAGCCTTGGTCAAGTCCGTTTTTGCGTATATGGAACGGTCCAGCGCACTGAATGCGATGTTTACCGTTTTGGCTGACGAACTCGGGGAGGCCAGGTAATAATAGGAGAGTCCTCCGTCTCCTTCGGCCTGGAATGCTACCTCAAAGTAGTTCGTTGCGTCATAGGTCATGCAAATGCCTTCCCATTCAGATAGGTCTACAGATTCTGCTTCTCCATTGGGCGACCAGCTGAAACCGAATCCCGCATAGGGATAAGGATCGGGAGCGAGATAGCCATCTGCGGAGGACCCCTCGAGGTGCCATCCCTTGTAATTCAGCGTGATGTTCAGGTTGAGAGCTGCATTCGTGAACTTGCCAACAGCCGTGGACGTTCCGTTGTCAGCATCATCCAGGTACTTGAACCACCATCCGGAGCTGTCTCCTGTCACTTCGTTGTCTTCGAGGAAGTTGTCTTCGCCTACCGTGTTGAAGAAGGTGCGGGCGCGGGATGCATAAGCCGGTTCCCAGATTACGTCATCCTTGAACGTCACGGATTTTTCGGTGGCCGCACTGGACGATGACTTCGCCTTGGAACTGGAGGAAGAATCATCTCCTTCGTCGTCACCTTCGCTGCCTCCTTCGTCGTCGCCTTCGTCGTCGCCTTCATCGTCTCCTTCATCGTCTCCTTCGTCATCGCCTTCGTCATCGCCCTCTTCTTCGCCGTCTTTGCCTTCTTTTTCTTCGCTGTCTTTGTTTTTCTTCTCGCTGACTTTCAAGGCAGTCCATGTCCATTTCGAATCTTCGTCTTCGGAACAGGTGTAGAATTTTTCGTCGGATGTATCGTAGGCATAAATCAGCTTGGGGTTGGCCGTTGCCCATTTCTTGGTGCACTTGGGCATGTCGCCAATTTCGTCAACAGCGGGGGCCCACATATAGGTCGCTACACCGGCTAAATCAATTTTTGCGCAGATGTAGTCGGTGCTTTCGTCCTTTACGGCAACGATTTCATTGGCATTGGACTTTTCACATTTGGTTGAGTAAAGCTTTGTCAGGCTAGAAATAGTCTTGGACGGCCCGTCCTTTTCTTCGGATTCTTTATCAGAAGATTCCTTGCCGTTGGAGTAGTCTTCGCAAAGGGCTTTTTGAGCTTTGTATGTTTTATCCAAGGTTCCAGAAAGGTCTTTTGTCGTGGTGATGGTGCAGGCGCCATCTTCGAATTCGACTTCCACGCCGTCTTCGTCCAGGTCCATGGCCTTGCAAGAAGCCTTTGCTGTGGCGTTGGATTCTTCGGGCATGGTTATAATCTGGGTCTCAGAAACCATTTTGCCACTTTTGTTGAAAGCGAAAATGATGGTTGTGTTGACGCCTTCGTCGGACATCTTCACGGTTACTGATGATGATGTCTTGGAAACGGTACAGGTTGATTCCTGTTTGGGGGAACCCCCATCGCTGCTGGAATCGTCTCCGCAGCCGAACAATCCAAAGGTTATGGCAAAAAGCGCCGATATGGCTACCATCTGCCCCTTACGAAAAACATGAAGTTTGGACATATAAACTCTCCTTGATGGAATGTTACAAATATATAATAAAAAACTGCTATATGCAACAGCTAATGTTAGTTTGGTTGTGCTTGAATAAAAAAATCCTCTTCGCGGTCAGAATTTGCGAAGAGGAAAATTTGTTCTTAAGAATAAAATGGGTTATTTGCGCTTCTTTTTAACTTTAGGCGGGGTGTAGTTGGAGCCTACGGTTCCGCCGTTATTTTGCTTTTTCGCAAAAGCGCCGACCTTCTTAAACATTTCCTTCATGCCTTCGTACTGCTTGAGAACTGCATTCACGCGCCCGATTTCGGTGCCGGAACCCTTCGCGATGCGTGCCTTGCGACTACCGTCCAGAATTTGCGGCTTCTTTCTTTCTTTGGGCGTCATGGAACTGAGAATCGCTTCCACATAAACGAGTTGCTTTTCGTCAATCTGGTCGAGCGGGAGTTTGTTCAAGCCTGGGATGAGCCCGAGAATGTCCTTGATGCGGCCAAGCTTCTTAATCGTACGCAACTGGTTCAAGAAATCGTTCAGGTCGAAGGTGTTGTTGAGAATTTTTTTCTTCAAGTCCTTCGCATCTTTCTCGTCGATGACCTGCTGTGCCTTTTCCACGAGGGAGACCACGTCGCCCATGCCGAGGATGCGGCTTGCCATGCGGTCGGGGTGGAAAAGTTCGATGTCCGGGAGCTTTTCACCCACGCCGATGAAGCAGATGGGAACGCCCGTCATGCGCTTGATGCTGAGGGCTGCACCGCCACGGGTATCGCCGTCCATCTTGGAGAGGCAGACGCCCGTAAACGAAAGACGCTGCCAGAAGGTTTCGGCGACGTTCACGGCTTCTTGGCCAATCATTGCGTCGGCGACGAACAGGATTTCGTCGGGGTGGACGGCGTCCTTTGCCTTTTCGAGTTCCTGCATCAGTTCTTCGTCAATCTGCAGGCGGCCTGCGGTATCGTAAATCACGAGGTCGAAGCCGTTGTCCTTTGCATACTGGTAGCCGTGCTTGATGATTTCCACCGGGTCGCCCTGACCTTCGTCGTACACGGGAACGCCAATAGACTTGCCGAGCACTTGCAACTGCTTGATGGCGGCGGGGCGGTACACGTCTGCGGCCACGAGGAGCGGCTTGCGTTTTTTCTTGCTACGCATCCAGAGGGCAATCTTGCCGGCGAACGTCGTCTTACCGGAACCTTGGAGGCCGGCCATCATGATACCCACCGGAGCGGGGCCGGAGAGGTTGATTTCCTTGGTTTCACCGCCCATCACGGCCACGAGTTCGTCGTGGATAATCTTGACAATCTGCTGACCAGGAGTCACCGAGTTCAGGACTTCAGAGCCCAAGGCCTTTTCCTTGACGGCCTTCACGAAGTCGCGGGTCACGTTGAAGTTGACGTCGGCTTCGAGGAACGCGCGGCGCACTTCGCGCAGCGATTCGGCAACGTTTTCTTCGGTGAGCTTGCCCTGCCCACGCAGGTTCTTGAGGGTAGATTCTAGAGAGTCGGTCAGCTGTGAAAACATAGTGCGGTAAAGATAGAAAAAACAAAAACCACGGCAAAGCGGTTTTCGCTTATCCGTGGCTGAATAGTATTACGCGTGGCTTGTTATGCTAGAAAACGAAAGCAATACCGACATGCGGCACTATGTTGATGCCGGAGAACATGTAGCTGAGAACTTCATCATTGTCGTCGTAACTAGCTTCAAGGGAGAATGCGCCAAAGCCAAAGAGGTTTGAGGTAATGTCGATACCACCCACAATGGCGAATTTGTCGGAAATCTGGTAGGCGAGGATAAGATCGCCACCAAGCATTAAGTCAATATAAGTTGCCGAATATTCAGCAGATACTTTTGTGGTCCTTGTTTCGTATCTGTTTGAATAATAATCATACTCGTCATCTTCATAGGTCTCTTCAATTTCACCCTCTAGCGCCTTGATGTCGAAGCCCATGAGGAAGTGGAATGCGAAAATCAGTTGGTTTGAAACGGGTGCCATACCCCAGCCAAACTTCATGTTGAAATCCATGCCGTCCATGTCGGGGCCTTTGATACCACGTTTCCCTTCGGTCTCGCCGGTAATGTAACCGATGGAAAGACCAAA
>Ga0265298_10008568_pt1 | contig 12270 bp, 6 predicted proteins | sample AusTroGonzalo_MG_3_FD_193486 | JGI IMG/M metagenome (GOLD analysis project Ga0265298, IMG submission 193486) | Bovine rumen microbial communities from tropical cattle in Woodstock, Queensland, Australia - Gonzalo_01 | ecosystem: Host-associated > Mammals > Digestive system > Stomach > Rumen ...
GTATCATCTGAAAATCATCGCCGTCAAGAAAGCGGAGAAGGTACAGAATTTCATTGGCATCGAGTATAACGCCTCTGTAGTCGTCAACACCACAGAAGAAAATCTGCCATTGGAACCCGATGACGTTTTGGTGTGCTACGGCAAAGAATCGGACTTCAGGAAGCTATGCCGCCTCTGCCGCATTTAGCGCCTTCCCTTATAGCAAAAAACAGCGTGTAACATTGCTACACGCTGTTTAATATAGTATCTTAAATAATATTACTTAACCTCCTCGAAAACGGCTTTAACTGACTATCAATGCGTTAGCACCGGATGTTGCACACATGTCGCAAAAACGGAAATAACCATTGATAATCAACATGTTACAAAATCACTGCAAAGGTATATATTTCTCCCCAAATAACCAAAAGAAAACACAGAAAAAATCACAAACTTGCCACATTTTTTTGATTTTGGTTGGCTTTACGATGCAGAAATGCCCAAATTTGCCACTACTAAAATCTGAGAATATAAACAACTTATAGTCGTGGGGCTTATTCTGTTTCAAAAATGACATGTTTGTACCAGTGATAATGCCAAATTCTTGATAAAATCATCAAATTTTCACCTCAAACAATAAAAAATTAAGTATATTCTGCTGAATTATGAATTATTTTTTGTATCTTTGCCCTCAAACAAGAGAAAACTATCATGGCAAAATTAAATCGGATAAGAATCGTTCTGGCCGAACACGACCTTAACAACAAGTGGTTGGCAGATAAGCTTGGAAAGGATCAGGCAACTATATCCAAGTGGGTGACCAACACAACCCAACCTAGCCTTGAAGCCCTCATTGCAATAGCTAATGCGCTTGAAGTGCCGGTGCAGGAATTGGTGAGACAGGAAGAATTCAATCAAGAGAAATAAGTCGAATGATAACAAAAGACGAAATACAAGAACTGCTGCATAGCACGGAAACCTATCGTGTGGAGCGAACCACGTCAACAGGTGACATGGATAAGTTCCAGGAGGCTATCTGTGCCTTTGCTAATGACCTGCCAAACTCACGAAAGAATGGCTACCTGATATTGGGTGCTTACGACGACGGAGAGTTGTCGGGTCTAAAGGTCACCGATGACTTGCTGAAGAAGATTGCAGCCATACGCAGCAACGGAAACATCCTGCCCATACCCGTGATGAGCGTTGACCGTTTCCAGTTCCCTGAAGGTGACTTGTTGGTTGCTGAGGTCAGTCCGTCCGACTTACCACCAGTTCGCTATCGTGGACGAACCTTTATTCGTATCGGTCCTCGTCGTGACATAGCTACAGAAGCGGAAGAGCGCATCCTTGCCGAGCGACGAATGTCATTCATGGCCACGTTCGACACGATGCCCTGTCTGGCTGCCAAGCTAAATGATGTCAACACGGAATTGCTGCGCACAAAGTATTTGATACCGCTATTAGGTAATGAGTTAGTGGAATCTGACACTCGTCCCATCGAGGAACAAATGGCTGCTGTGGGTATGTATGACACTGAACACCAATGCCCCACATACGCTGCTGTCGTACTGTTTGGCTACAAGCCACGTCGTTTCATGCCAGGTCTTTATGTGCAGTATGTACGCTTCAAGGGTGAAGACGTGACCAGTGAGGTAGAGAACGAAATGCAGTTAGAAGGAAACTATTGCGAACTGCTACCACGTCTGGAATCTCTTTTGGAGTTGTCTGTCATCAAGAAGAAGCCTGTTTTTGTTTCCATCCTACGTGAGGAAATGGTCAGCAACTACCCCTATCAGGCTATTCGAGAGCTTCTTCTCAACGCCTGCATGCACCGCGATCTACAAAGCAATACCCCATTGCGTTTCTATGAGTTTGCGGGGCATCTGGAAATACTGAATGCGGGCGGCTTGTATGGCAATGCACGTCCTGAGAATTTCCCTAGTGTGAACGACTACCGCAATCCACTTGTAGCCAGTGCCATGAAGACGTTGGGCTATGTCAATATGTTCAATCGAGGTGTAGGACAAGTCCAGACAGACTTGAAGGAAAATGGCAACCAACCAGCAGAGTTCAACGTTAATCTTATCACGGCATTCAAGGTTGAGGTGAAAGTCTCACAGAGCTATACCAAAGAGAATGGCGGTAAAACTGGCGGTAAAGTTGGCGGTGATGTGACGCTAATAGAAATGACTGATATTCAGAAAGGTATAATAGATATGATTGAAACTGATGCTTCTGTTTCTATCGACCAAATGGCGGTAAAGATGGCGGTAAAGAAACGCACGTTGGAGAGAGAGATTGCTAAAATGAAACAGAAAGGCTATATCTCTCGAACAGGTTCCCCTCGTTCTGGTAAATGGGAAGTTATTATCCCTTACAATTGCGTTATTGAGATTATGTAGCTAAATAGAGCTGAGCGAAAGAAGTAAGCAAGAATAAAAAGAAGATACATATGATTCAAGAAATCAAGAATAAAATACACGCTCTTGTTGAGAAATATGAGGCAAATAAAGAATTTTATCGCACCTCTAATTTCAACGAAACACAGGTTCGCAATGAATTCCTTGATCCTCTTTTTGAGGCACTTGGATGGGATATTCGAAACTCTGCAGGCAAGAGCACCAATGAGCGTGAAGTTCTACTGGAAGAGGCATTAAAAGCCAATGTTTACACTCATTCCAAGAAACCTGATTATACGTTCCGTCTCTATGGAGAACGCAAGTTTTTCCTTGAGGCAAAGAAACCTTGTGTCCACATAGAGCATGACGATGAGCCAGCAAAGCAGGTGCGTCGTTATGGCTATACAGCTGGGCTGAAAGTTAGCGTTCTCAGCAATTTTGAGCGGCTTTATATTTATGACACATCATATCCTGTAGAGAAGGATGATACACGTGTAAAAGCAATTATTCGTGAGTACCAATACACAGATTACGAGGATGCTGCTGAGGAACTTATGCAATACCTTGGAAGGGATTCCGTTTATACAGGAAAGTTTGATGAAGTATGGAGTGAGATAGAAGGCAACATCAGTCACAAAACAGTAGACCAACTCTTTTTAGAACAAATAAACGAGTGGCGTTTGCTTCTTGGCAAGGAGATACTAAAGACGATGCCAGACATCGAAATTGACTATCTTGGTGATGTCGTACAGAGCTACATCAACAAAATACTCTTCCTTCGTGTTTGTGAGGATCGTAACATTGAGACATACCAGATACTTCTTAGGATTGCTGACCACAATAGCCACAAAGAACTTGTAGAGAAGTTTAAGGAGGCAGACAATAGATACAATTCTGGTCTTTTTGAAGAGTTGCTATCTGAGAGCGTAATTTGCAATATCAGCTCTTCCTTTTGGACGATTATACGCCAACTTTATTTTCCTGAAAGTCCTTATTCGTTTACAGTGCTTTCTTCTGACATTCTGGGCAAAATCTACGAAATTTTCCTTGCTCAGAGATTGGAAGTAAAAGATGGTAAAATCATTATTGTCAATAAGCCTGAAAATGTAGAGCGAGATATCGTAACGACTCCGAATTTTATCGTTCGTGAGATTCTTCGCCAAACAGCATCTTCTCTTATTGATACTAAGAATAACAAGCAGATTTTGTCATTGGAATGTGCAGATATCGCTTGTGGCTCTGGTGCATTCTTGCTCGAATTGTACCAACTTCTTTATGATTCACTTGTGGATTGGTATGTTAAGAATGATGTTTCTAAACTTATACAGACAAGTGTGAACTCGTACAAACTTCCCTATGCGATAAAGCGTGAAATACTGATTAATTGTATCTATGGAGTTGACAAGGACTTTAACGCAGTAGAAGCATGTAAATTCGGTCTTCTTTTAAAACTCCTTGAAGACGAAGATGTAAATACTCTGTCTGGGTTCGCTCCCATATTGCCGGACATGAACGATAATATCTTCTATGGCAATAGTTTGCTCTCGTCTTCTGATGTCCCTTCAAACCTTGCTGAAAAGATCAACCCTTTTGACTTTGACGAACGCAAGTTTGACTTGATAGTAGGTAATCCTCCATACATGAAAACGGAGGACATTAAGGCGTTTACCCCAGAGGAAAAGAAGCTCTATGAAAAGAATCATCTTTATAAGAGCGCATACAAACAGTACGACAAATACTTCCTTTTCGTAGAGAGAGCTCTTTCTCTATTAAAGGATAACGGTTATCTTGGTTACATTATACCAAGTAAATTTATGAAGGTGGGTGCAGCATGTGGATTACGAGGAATAATTTCATCAGGCAAATACCTGAAGGCAATTACTTCTTTTGGTGCGAATCAAGTGTTCGAGGATAAGTCAACATACACTTGTATCATGGTTCTTCAAAAGAAAGAGCAGGAGAGATTCTCATATTCAGAAGTAAACGACTTCGCAGGATGGCGTGTCCGATCAGAAGAAGAAAATGCTGCATCAGTCCGTGAAGCAAAGTGCGTATCGGATAGCACATGGGTACTCTGCACAGACAGACACAAGAATTTGTTAGAGTCGATAATGCAGAATAGCAAACCGTTAGGTGAAATTGTGGGTGATGATTATATATTCAATGGAATACAGACAAGTGCAAACCGAGTTTACGTATTTGTACCAACGTCTCAGGATAGAAGTTCCTATACATTCAAAGCGTTCAATGGTCGTACCTATCAAATAGAGAAGGTGGTAACAAAGCCGTATTTCAAAACAACCCAAGGTATAGAATCTCTCAACACGTATCGAACCTTTACCCCTAATGCAAGAGTGGTATTCCCTTACAAACGAAAACGTAATGGTAAACTTGAACTCCTTTCATTGGCAAAGATTCAACGAAAGTACCCATTATTATATACTTTCTTACAGGATGCAAAGGAGGAACTTGCCAAACCATCGAGAGACATTCAACCACCACCTGCAAATAATAATGAGTGGCATCGTTATGGCAGGCACCAGAGCCTTGATGCATGCGAAATTGACGAAAAAATCATTGTCGGAGTCTTGGCACAATCAGATAAATACGCAATAGATAAGCATGGCACTCTCGTATCGTCAGGAGGAACTGCAGGCTATTGCTTAATCAGCGTACCTACAGATTCTCTATATTCGATTTATTACATTCAGGCGATTCTTGGTTCTATTCAAGGAGAATGGCTAGCTTCTCTTTACGGTGAAATATTCCGTGGAGGATATATTGCTAGAGGCACAAAAGTGTTGAAACAAATTCCTATTCGCACGATAGATTTTGACAATGATGGCGAGGTGAATGCGCATAATGCTATCGTAGAACGCCAAATTGCTTTGATAGAACTTGGCGATAAGATTGCAGCAGCAGCTGGTAATAGAAGGAAACAGATTCCTTTTATTAGACAGTTTGAAGCCATGAAGAAGGAGCAGCAACAAGCTATCAATGTTCTTTACGGAATGTCAGAAGAAGAAGTTTTACAAATTCCAGTAATCAAAGACATCTATGCAGCTGATTGAAAACGCATCTGAACAAAAGCTTAGGGGAGCATACTACACTCCTTCGGCTATCGCTGATTTTATCCTTCGATGGGGAATCAACGGTACCAACAATGCAGACGTGTTGGAACCAAGTTGTGGGGATGGTGTATTCCTTGAGTGTATGGCTAATAGCAATATGCTCTACAGAAGTGTAACCGCCGTTGAATACGATCCAGGTGAGGCTGCAAAGGCAAAAGCAATTAACCTGCATGATTCTGAGGTTATCAATGAGGATTTTCACCGTTTTTGTCTTGATACTAAGAAACGATTCGATCTTATCGTGGGCAATCCTCCTTTCATCCGTTACCAATATTACGATGCAGGACAACAGAAACTCGCTGACGAAATCTTCAAAAACGCAAAACTTAAACGCACAAAACTCACTAATGCATGGGTTACATTCGTGATAGGTTGCACTCAGCTTCTTCGCGATAATGGCAAGATGGGATTCGTGATTCCATCAGAATTACTCATGGTTAAATATGCTCAACAGTTACGCAAATACTTGGCTAAGACTTTCAACAAGATAAATATTATCTCTTTTGAGAACCTCGTTTTTGAAGAAATTCAGCAAGAGGTGGTATTACTATTATGTGAGAAGAATGGTACAAACGAACACAAAATTGAGCATATTGAGGTCAAAGATACGAACGGATTGCTCGCACTTGACCCTCACCAGTTAAGATTTCCTAGTAAAGATATAGATTTTCATACAGACAAGTGGACCTGTTATTTCCTTGACAAGAAGGAACTAGATTTGCTCAATAAAGTAAAGAATATGACCAAAATCTCATCATTTGCAAATGTGGAGGTTGGTATCACAACAGGTTCTAATGACTTTTTTACAGTCCCACAATCTATAGTCAGCATGTATCAGCTAGAAGATTATGCTCGTCCAATGGTGGGTCGAAGTGTACAGGTGAATAGTTTGTGTTTTACTAAAAGTGACTGGAGGGCAAATGTGGCTTCTGAGGCAAAAGCGCACCTTCTGGTATTTACTCCTGACGCAAAAGAGAAGGGCAATGATGGCGTGAAAGCTTATCTTGAAAGCGGTGAAGCAGCCAAAATTGATAAAGGCTACAAAACGAGTATCCGTGATTATTGGTGGGTTATACCATCCGTCAAACTTTCTGATGCGTTGTTCCTCCGTCGCAACAATCTCTATCCGAAGTTCGTTTTGAACAATGCTGGAGCTTATACAACGGATACTATGCATAGGGTGTTTATCAACGAAGGTGTGAATAAGAAAGCATTTGTGGCAAGCTACTACAACTCTCTGTCGTTTGCATTTGCTGAGATACTTGGACGCAACTTTGGTGGAGGATGCCTTGAACTCATGCCAAGTGAAGTCGGTGGAATCTACCTGCCTTACAGAGAGGAAAACGAGCAAATCTTTGACAAACTTGATGAAATGCTTCGTAAGAAGGCAACGGCAGACGAGATTCTAAACTACACCGACGAAATCATCCTACACCAAGGCGTGGGTTTGTCAAAAGATGAAGTCAAATTGGCGCGTTCTATCTGGCATAAAATTATTAACCGCCGTCTAACGCGCGAAACACTTGATAAACCGACGGAGAAGAAGGAAACGAGTACGACACAACCCGCTCAACTCAACTTCCTCGATCTTTTTGATCAGTTCGAACTTGATCCAATTACTCAGAACTTCATGGTTCGTGAGGACACAGAAATCGAATATGGCAAGAAGAATCGCAAATTGAATGTTGACCACTGTAAGAACGTCCTTGTATGCAACGTCAAGAAGGACAACTGGGAGCAATACCTCGATGGATCAGCAAAGATCTATTACACAGGTAAGAAGTTCCCAACGATTGTTGCACTCAACAAACTCTACTACTTTATGCCATATCTTTCAGGCAAAGGTATTCGCGATCTTTACTATATTAAGATTGCTCGATTAGGCTACCGCAAGGAAGGTCAGGCGAATGAAGCCAAGAACGACCTCCGATTAGTGTTCGAGATTGAGCGTGTTGGCCAGTTATTTGATGACTACAAGAAGGTAAGACTCGAAATCTGGCATACGTTTACAGATACTACGATGGAGAAGATTATGGAGCTTATTGAACCAAGACTATAATACACAATTGAGAAATAAGAAGTAAGATTTATACAATTAGATTTTTTTCTTTACACAGTATGAAAATACAGTCGATTCATATAAGAAATTTTCGAAAACTAAAAAATTGCCATATAGACTTTGGCGAGAAAGAAACTGTGTTCGTTGGCGCTAACAATAGTGGAAAGACTTCTGCTATAAGCGCCATTGTATGGTTTCTGAAAAACAACGAAAAGTTTACACTGAAGGAATTTACTGCTACCAACTGGGCATTGATTGATGAACTTGGTGATAAATGGTTGGCTAAAGACCCTGTAGATGAAACTTTATTGAATCCGCATAATTGGGATGATATAGTGCCCTCAATGGATATATGGATTAGCATTGCAGATGGAGAGCAATACAGAGTTAATCACTTAATTCCATCGCTAAGTACTTGGGATGGCAAAAAAGTCGGAGTCCGTGGACAATATGTACCCAAGGATGTAACTGCGTTATATTCTGCATATAAAGATGCAAAAGGGAAAGCCCTGTCCCTGCAAGCTACTGAAGAATGGGAAAAAGCATCTTCGCCAGATTTATTTCCCAAAAACTTATGCGATTTTTTGGGTAAGGGCTCCAATCTCAGAGACTATTTCGATGTAAAGTACTATATTATTGACCCTGCCATAGAACCAGCAGACGAAGATAAGGTTCAATCCACTCCGGATAATACACTTGACAAAAATCCTTTGGAAGAGCTAATAAGGGTGGACACCATTTTGGCCTCAAGGGATTTCTCTGATCCAGAAGGACAATCCGATAGCGATATTGATACGTTGTCGAAGCAGTTTCAGAAGTATTATTCTAACTCAAATTCGGAAGAGGAAGTTTTGACGCCGAGTGATTTAGAACTGGTAAGCGGAATTGCTAAGGCAAACGAAACTTACGATGCGAAACTGACTAAGACTTTTGAAATGCCAGTCAAAGAACTGAAGAACATCAATTATCCCGGATTTCAAAACCCAGAAATTAAGATACGCAGTAAGATTCAAATTGAGGAGGCCATTAAACATGACTCAGCAGTGCAGTTCGCTATTCAAGGTATGGCTGAATTGGCTTTGCCTGAGAAATATAATGGATTAGGTTATCGGAATTTGATTTCCATATACCTGAAGTTGATGGACTTTAGGGAGAAGTGGTTAAAGACGTTAAGCGAAGGAAAGAATATAGAACCTATCCATTTGGTTTTTGTAGAAGAACCAGAAGCACATCTCCATGCACAGGCGCAACAAGTGTTTGTGAAGAAAGCATTTGAAGCCCTATGTAATAACCAGGTAATCAAGGATAATCCTTGGCTTAAAACTCAACTGGTTCTGAGTACGCACTCTAACCATGTGGTCAACGAACTCGACTTGAACTGCATGCGTTACTTTAGACGAGTGATGGATGCAGGTGATAAGATTCCTATTTCTAACGTAATTAATTTGTCAAGTACATTTGGGTCTGATGATGAAACTGAACAATTCGTTACAAGATATATACGTCTAACGCATTGTGATATATTCTTTGCTGATGCTGTAATATTGGTTGAGGGGCCTGCAGAAAAGATTCTTGTTCCGAGTTTCCTCACCAAAGCAGACTTGGATTCTTATTATATTTCTGTTATCGAGGTGAATGGCCGTCATGCACATAGTTTCCGTAGTTTGATTGATAAGATAGGAATCCCCACATTAATAGTGACAGACATTGATGCCACGGAAACTATTGCTGATGATGGGAAAGAAAAGCAAGTGTCCGTGATTACAGCTAAAGGAAAGGGGTATAAGACTGGTAATCCATCGGTACAGAATTGGTTACCTGGTAAGGTGTTGATTGATGATCTTATGGCACTTGATGGACAAGGGAAAACTGTAGATAACGTTAGAATAGCTTTTCAAACACCAATCAGCGTGAAGTGGAATAAAGAAAAGGAAGAATACACAGAAATATGCCCATACACGTTTGAGGATGCTTTGATTTTTACCAACCTTGAACTGTTCAGACAAGATGGTCTAAAAAAGATGGGGACTATAACAACTATTGCAAATCTTCTAAAGAAAAACACTTCTGCTGTTGATTTGCAAAAAGCGATATTTGCAAAACTGGAAAGCAAAGGCAGTTTTAAGAAAGCTGATTTCGCAATTTCACTTTTGTATAAGAAGGACTTCTACGAGATAACAGCTCCTGCATATATCCAAGAGGGTTTGGAGTGGATGAAAAAATGTTTGGACACAAATGGTATAAGTGATGGCAAATAATATGGATTTACAGGTTGATGAGACCTTAGAGAAGTGCATTCTGTCGTCTCCAAGAAAGAGTTTCTTTCTCTTTGCTGGTGCTGGCTCGGGGAAGACACATTCTCTAGTGCTACTCTTAAAAAAAATACGCGATAGTATTGGTAAAGATTTACTATTGCAGGGCAAAAATGTGGCTGTCATCACATTTACGAATGCTGCTACTGATGAGATTATCAATCGCTTGGATTACAGCCCCGTTTTTCATATATCTACCATTCATAGCTTTGTATGGGATGTTATAAAGTATTATCAGACTGACATAAAGCGTCTGTATTGTCAGTATATTCAAGAAGATATTCAGGAGTTGTATGAGAAACAGGAAAAAGCAAAGAGCAAGACAACAAAGACATATCTTTCTAATGCTGAAAAGATAGAGCATCTGAAAGAGAAGCTGGAAAAAGCGAAGACAATAGAAAAGTTTGTGTATAACCCCAATGGCAGCAATCCTGAATATAATGCTCTTAAACATGCAGAGGTTATAAAGATCTCCGCACAAATGATTCTGGATAGCTTGATGCTTCAGCGCATCATTGCGCAGCGCTACCCGATTGTTTTAATAGATGAAAGTCAAGACACAAAGAAGGAACTTGTAGATGCGTTCTTTAAAATACAAGAGAAATTTAGTGAAGTGTTTACGCTTGGACTTCTTGGTGATCAAAAGCAGCGAATTTATACCGACGGAAAGGAGAACATGGTGAGCTTTATCCCTGCAGAGTGGGAACAGCCTGTTAAGAAGATGAACTATCGTTGCGCCAAGCGAATAATAAAATTGGCGAATACAATAGGTATAGACTTGGATATACATGCAGAGCAGACACCAAGAGATGATGCCGGTGATGGATTAATAAGATTATTCGTGGTTCAGCAGCAAGAAGGTATTAATAAGGATGAGGTAGAGCAAACGGTCATGAAAATTATGAGTGACCATACTGCTGATGAAAAATGGTTCGGAAAAGATGCTGATGTCAAAATATTAACTTTGGAACACATGATGGCTGCAAGACGTTTGGGATTTGATCAGTTCTTTGGGCCATTGTCAAGGGTAACTAAGTATCAGATGACTTTTTTGCAAGGCACGGTGTCTGAATTAGAATTCTTTACAAAAGAGATTCTGCCTATAGCAGATTCCATAAAAGAAGATGGACGGGTTGCTCTTGAAGTATTGAAGGCATATTCTCCTTTGCTGAGTAAGCAGAATACGGAAAAACCATACGATCTTTATATGAGATGTAGGGAAGAGGCAGGAAAAGTAGCAAACATGGTTAATAAAAACCATACAATCCGTGAAGTAGTGAAATCCATATGGAATTCTCAACTTTTAACAGTACCAGAGGTTATAAGGCAAGCCAGCACCCTGGTTGCAGCTGATATAACCGAGGAGATGGAGGAAGATTTGCAAGCATGGGTAATGGTTATGGACTTGCCAATTAATATGGTTCGAGGCTATGATGATTATGTGAATCAACGTACACGTTTCGACACTCATCAAGGCGTGAAAGGATTGGAGTTCGATAGGGTGATGGTCATTATTGATGATTCTGAGGCAAGAGGCTTTATGTTCAGTTATGATAAGTTGTTTGGAGTTAAAGAACTTACAGAAACGGATATAAGACATATTGAAGCTGGAGAAGAGTCTTCCGTTGATAGAACGCAAAGACTTTTTTATGTAACATGTACGCGTGCTAAAGAATCACTTGCAATTGTTATGTATACAAGCGATTCTGAAAAAGTTAAAAGTCAAGTCATAAGCAAAGGGTGGTTCTCTGAAAAAGAGATTGTATTGTTTTAGAAAAAAAGGTATAATCCCCTCGGACAAATAGTCCATCAAAAGCAAGTGTTTCCAAATGGAAGCACTTGCTCAATAATTATACATACGTATACGCGAGAGGACTATCTGCTCTGCGTTCGCTTAGACCTGTTGCCAGGGTAATGCTTGGCATGAGCATATCGCATGGCACGTCTTGCCCAATCGAGTAGATCTTCATCCTTTTCTCGCCAAGGCATGTCGTTTGATGTTCCTCCGCCACCAGAACTTGGAGCCATGCTGGTAGCACCATTAAGTCCTGCGATAAAGACATGAAGCCCTGTGTTTAACACGTCCTCCCAACGGAGATAGTTACGATCATCAATAAAGGTGTCTTCTGCCATCGCTTCTGCATCGGGCAACTCTCGACAGATTCTTGCAGCATCATATAACACCTGTTCCAGAATGGATGCCTTGAGAATGATGGAGGCATGATGGTTGAGAAAGTTCACTACTTCCTTGTCTTTCTCTTTGACGGCATTAAAAATCTCCAATTTGGAATTGTATGCTGATTTGAGTATGTCAAGGTCTCGATTGACATTGTTGAGTTTGTCCGTCTTGTCTCTCAAGCCTACCTTAATATCCGTAAGTTTACCATTTA
>Ga0265298_10008569_pt1 | contig 12270 bp, 8 predicted proteins | sample AusTroGonzalo_MG_3_FD_193486 | JGI IMG/M metagenome (GOLD analysis project Ga0265298, IMG submission 193486) | Bovine rumen microbial communities from tropical cattle in Woodstock, Queensland, Australia - Gonzalo_01 | ecosystem: Host-associated > Mammals > Digestive system > Stomach > Rumen ...
TGCTTTCAGGTTTCATCCTCGCGCTCACTCTCTCCGTCGATGACTTCGGTGTCACGTTCTTCACCAAAGGTTCCGGCGGACTCGAGACGCTCAGTACGTTCATCTATTCGGACGCCCGCAAAGGCGGACTGACGCCCGAACTGAGACCTCTCTTCACCATCATCCTCTTGGTGATGCTCGCTGTATTAATTTATATCAACATACGTAACTCAAAACAAGAAGAAAAATGAAAAAGTTCATCTATCATTTATCATCTATCGTATTAGCCGCGCTAATACTCACTTCTTGCAACGGCGTGGACCGTGCGCATCAACTCAAAGTGCTCAACTGGGCGGACTACATTGACGAGGAAGTCAAAGCGAACTTCGAGCAGTGGTATTTCGACCAAACAGGCGAGAAAGTGCAGCTCGTCTATGAGACCTTCGACATCAACGAGACTGCGCTCACCAAGATCGAAGTAGGACACGAGGATTACGATGTCTTCTGTCCCTCCGAGTATATCATCGAGCGTATGCTCAAGAAAGGTCTTATCCTGCCCATCCAGAAAGACCTCATTCCGGACTCGATTAAGTATTTCGACAACATCTCACCCTTTGTACTCAACAAGTTCCAACAGATGGCGCCGACAGCGGACATCCAAGTCAGCGACTACACTGTCGGCTATATGTGGGGCACTACCGGTTTTATCTACAATCCGCAGTTCGTCAACCGCGAGGACTTGACTTCGTGGGCGGCTATCCTCGACCCGAAATTCGAGAACCGCATCCTTATGAAAGATGCGTTCCGCGACGTGTACTCGGTGCTCGTACTCTATGCCTATGCTTATCAGATAGAGAAAGGCGAAGTGAACCGCGACGAGCTCGTGCGTAACATCACTCCTGCACGCGTAGCGGCTGTCAAAGACATTCTCCTCCGCGCCAAGAAACAAATCTGCGGATGGGAAGTGGATTTCGGCAAGGAAGAGATGACCAAAGGCAAAGCATGGCTCAACCTCAGCTGGTCCGGAGACGCACAGTTCGCGATCGAAGAGGCAGCCGAGATGGGCGTTATGCTTGATTATATCGTTCCTAAAGAGGGCTCCAACGTGTGGTTTGACGGCTGGGTAATTCCCAAGTACGCGAAGAACATCAAAGCCGCTACCTATTTCATTGATTACATGTGCCGTGCCGACAACGCACTCGCTAACATGGACGAGATAGGCTACGTCTCCTGCGCCGGCGGACCGAATGCCGCAGCAGAGATCCTTGAGGAGCAGAACGATGAAGAAGAATGGCCCGAGACCGTGGACGCTTCCTACTTCTTCGGCGATGACCCCATCGAAGTGGACGGCGAACAACTCAATCCCCATGCTCTGCACCTCAATCCCGTTTACTATGCCGACAAGAGCACCATCGACCGCTGCGCACTTATGCACGACGCCGGCGACAGCCAAGAGATGCTCCTCGAAATGTGGAATGAAATCAAACTCGCTCGATAATGGACCGCTTCGCTGACAGAATACAGACCGCTTCGCTAACAGAACACAGACTGATTCTGTCTGTACTCTGTATTCTGTACTCTGTATTCTTTTTCTCTCCACTCTATGCCCAAACCACGGACATGGAGCAGCATTACCTCGCTCTCGCCGAACGGTTCGACGGACGCGACAAGATGCTGCAGCGGGACCTAAAGAACTACCTTCAGGCCTATCCGTACACCACGTTCTTGGATGAGATTCATTTCATGCAAGGCGTAATCCAAGTGGAGAAAGGGCATTACAAGCAAGGCCTCAAGATTCTGGAGCCGATTGATATACACGCCTTGACGCGTCCGCATCAAATCGACTATGCGTTCTTCCGTGGATACGCCTACCTGATGATGCAGCAGTTCCAACGCGCAAGCATCTATTTCGGTCAGTTGTCCAAATCCGAGAACCGCTACACGGTGCGCGGAACGTACTACTACGCCTACTGTATGTACAAGCTGCAGAACTACGAAAAAGCGCTGCCGGCCCTCAAGCAGTTGGAGAACGAACCCGCGTACGCCAAGACCGTGCCCTACTACATTGTGCAGATCGAGCACGCGCTTCAGCACTACGACGAAGTGGAGACACGTGCCAACACGCTTCTTCGCGAACAGCCGGAGAGCCTCAACAATGCCGAACTGCACCGCATCCTCGGAGAGATATATTTCCAAAAAACCGACTACGAGCAGGCGGTAGACCACTTGACGCAGTACGCCCAAGCGGCTACCGACCAACAAGAGGAACTGCTGCGCAACGACATGTATATGCTCGGAGCATCCGAGTATCAGTTGGGCAAATACGAAGATGCTGTTTTCTACCTCAAGAAGATCAAGCAGGAAAAAGACTCCCTCTTCGAGGCAACGTGTCTTACCCTCGGTAATGCATACGTGCGACTTGACCAGCCTGAGCAGGCTAAGCTCTACTTCCAGGCAGCTGCCAACATAGGCATTACACCTGCGGTCAAAGAGGAAGCATCCTATAACTACACCCTTTGTACCTATCAGTCATCCAGCGCGCTGGGCGAGTCCGTTCGCGCCTTTAACGATTTCCTGCACCAGTTCCCCGACTCCAAATACGAGAACAGCATTTATCAGTTGCTCTCCGACGCACTGATGCAGAGTAAGAACTACGCAGCCGCTATTGCGACACTCGACTCCATCGATAACCCCACGCCGAAGATGCTGCAGACCAAGCAGTACCTCCGCTACCAACTGGGCGCGGATAACTTCCTTCAGGGTAAGATGCAGCAGTCTGTCGATTGGATGACCGAACTCATTGCCCATAAAGCCGAGTCCGACCAATACACCACGGAGGCCCACTACATTCGCGCTGAAGCCAATTACCGCCTGCGTAACTACCTCGCCTGCGAACAGGACCTCAATCGTTTCTTTGCGCGCTCGGACGCCAAGCAGTCGAGCAACTATGTCATTGCGCGTTACCTGCAAGGCTATGCGTGCTTCTCACAGACGCAATACGACAAAGCCCGTGACGCTTTCTCTACTTATATCGACGCCGCGCTGGCTACCGAACCGACTTACGCAGACGCACTCAACCGCATAGGAGACTGCTATTTCAACGGGCGCGAGTTCCAGCAGGCGATTACTTATTACACTCAGGTGTCCAACCTCCAGGCGGCCGGAGCCGACTACGCGCTCTTCCAGCGAGGTTACGCGCTCGGACTGTTGCATAAGTACAACGAGAAGATCAACGTCCTGCGCGAACTTGCCAAGCGTTATCCCAAGTCCGACTATGCGGATGACGGCGTGTACGAGACCGCTCGGGCACAACTGCAACTCAACGACCAGCAATCAGCTATCGTCACGTACGATAACCTCTTGGCGGCCTATCCCCATTCGACCTTGGCGCGCAAAGCATCCCTCGAACGCGCGATGCTGTACCGCAACCTTGGACAGAATAACGAAGCGATCGCCGCATTCCGCCAGACCATCGAGAAGTATCCGGCTACCGAAGAAGCTTATGCTGCACTGGATGCTCTGCAGGCGCTCTATGTCGAGACCGGAAACGTCAACGACTATCTGGCGTACACCAAGAACCTCGCGAAGATGAATATGAACGTCTCTACCCAGGAGGATTCACTGCTCTACGCCGCTGCGGAGATGCAGTATATGCAGGCTGCCTACCAGAAAGCTACCGTCGCGCTCTCTAACTACCTCACGCAGTATTGCGCCGGAGGACGTTATTGCACCGCCGCACGCTACTACCTTGCGGACTCCTACTACCGCCTCGCGCAGTTCTCCGAAGCCCTGGGACAATACGCTATCCTCGCCGAGATGTCCGCTAACCCCTATCAGGAAGAAGCGGCGACACGCGTAGCGGAGATATGCTTCGACAAAGGTGACTTCGCGTGCGCTCTTGACGGATTCTATCGCATGCACGCACTGGCTTCTACACGCGAGAACACTACGATTGCCCGGCTCGGTATTCTGCGCTGCTCGCAGGCACTCGGACGTCATCAGAACGCTATCGACATAGCCGACCAGATCCTCAGCGATACACCGCTCTCGGAAGAGACCAAAACGGAGGCGTTGTTCGGACGGGCTTTGGCCCATATGGCGCTCAAACAATGGTCCAAAGCGCAGCCGGATCTCAAGCAACTGGCTGTCGAGACACGCACCGCTCAAGGAGCACAAGCTAAGTATCTGCTCGCGCAGAGCTATTTCGAGCTTCACGATCTGGACGCTGCCGAATCGCAAGTCATGGAGTTTACCCAGATGAATACCCAGCAGCAATATTGGCTTGCGCGGGCACTCGTCCTGCTCAGCGATATCTACCGCGAACGGGGAGAACTGTTCCAAGCGCGGCAATACCTGCTCGTCCTGCAGCAGAACTACACCGCCAAGGACGACATCCAATCGCTCCTCGCCGACCGCTTCGCGCAACTCGATCAACTTGAACAACCCGTAGAAAAGGAGGAAAACGATGAAGAAGATGAATAAAATAAAGGTGAAAGGTGAAAGGTTAAAGGTGAAAGGGTTGCTCATCCTATGCCTCCTTTCAATTTTCAATTTTCTATTTTCAATTTGTCAAGCTCAAAGCGACTCCGTTCTCAACCGCACCATCACTGTCGAGCGCGATTTCCAACCCGTCATTCAGGCGGCCGGAAAAGTGTCCACCAAACCGGCGATTGTGGAGACGACCATCGAACCCGCCACAGCGGAATACTCCGATTATACAGTAGAGGTACAGCCCGAAGCAACCTTCCATCCTCTGCTCTCGCAGCCTACACGCTTTGAATCTACGCCGCCCTACAACGGCTATATTCGCGGAGCACTCGGACACCCGAACACCCTCTTTGATTTCGGCTACCATCTCGATGACGGCAAGAGATCCATCCTCGATATCTTTGCTCATCACCGCGCGGAATGGGGGCTTGCGACCTTGAGCAAAACCAAGTTGGGTTTTGACTTTTCTCACCCCTTCTCCTCCTGCACCCTCTTTTTCGGACTCAACGGAGGAAATGTGTTCTACCATAAGTACGGCCATTTCTACGACTACGCCGCTTATACGGCTACCATCCGCGATTTCGGTATGTGGGAGAAAAACAGCATCGCGTACCCAAAGCCCTACACCATCAAGGACCTCGATAAGACTTCCCTCTGGACGATGGAAGCGTTTGTTGGCGTAAAAGCGAACCCTAAACAGGACTTCCAATACTGCTTCCAGACCGGCTATATGCTCTTCTCCAAACCCGGAGCTATCTCCGAGCACCAGATCCGCACACACGCTAATATCGATTGGCATGCCGAGGAGCACCATGTAGGCATTAACATATACGCGCAGAATAATATTCTCCAACTTACAGGCCTCGCGGATTACATCCCCGATTCGCTTTATGGCAACTGCCATGACATCCGTCTCGAGCCGTTCTATGCCTATGAGGGTCGTCGTTTCCGAATCCATCTGGGTGTCAATTTGGATATGAACATCGGCTCAGGCCACAACAGCCTCTCCTCGGTCGAGCACCTCAGCTTCGCACCTTCGCCCAATATCCATATGGAAGCGCAGATTGCCAAACAATGGCTCACCATCTACGCCGACATCGAGGGACACCACGGTTCCGGTAGCTTACAGGAATACATGGAGGACAACCGCTATAAACTCATTCACCATGGTGTGCTGGACCACCAATTCGAGTCCTATACGCCGATCGATGCCGAACTCGGTTTCCATATCCGTCCGTACCGCGACCTGCTCTTGGAGATCCACGGAGGCTACGCGTATATGATTAACGAGACGAACCTCTTCGCGAGCACCGACACGATATTCTACAAGCCGCTGAATAAGAAACTTTTCCTGCCGGGAGACTTCGATTATTTCTATGCGGACATGCAGCGCGGTAAGATCGGCGGACAGATCAATTACCACCTCCAGGATAAACTGCGTATCAACCTTGCAGGCGATTATTACTTCTGGAACAGCGATACCACGGTTTATGACCGCCCCGATTGGGAAGTGGCCTTGCGCATCGACGGCCGTATCGACAAACATTGGTCGCTCTATTCGGATAATCATTTCGCAGGCAACCGTCTTGCGCTCGCCTATGATGGGAAATCTTATACCGAGCATCATCTCCGTCCGACCGTGGACCTCAACCTCGGAGTCGAGTACGCAATGTGGGTCGGAAAAGCCAAGAGCCAAGAGCTAAAAGCTAACAGCCATACTCTCCGCCCCGAACCAAAACCGAATTTAACCCTCTTCTTCCAGCTCAACAACTGGTTGCATCGCAAGAATGAGGTTTATTACGGTTACCGCTCTCAGGGCATCAATTTCCTGCTCGGAGCAACATTCCGATTCTAAATAAAAAGACCCGAGGCATCCGCTTCGGGTGATTTTTTAGTTACGCGTGTACGCGCGCTTTACATATATGATATAATCGTTTTTACGCTACTTAGAGGCTTGCCTCGTATGCTTTCGCGTCCATGAGGCTGTCCAGTTCAGAAGCATCTTTGACAGAGATGCGGATAATCCACCCTTCTCCGTACGGATCGTTGTTGACCAACTCCGGCTGTGCGTCCAGCGCTCCGTTTACTTCCAATACCTCGCCGCTAACCGGCATATTCAGGTCACTCACCGTCTTAACGGCCTCAACCGAACCAAACACATCGCCTTGAGCGACTTCTTCTCCTAAGGTAGGTACATCGATGAAAACGATCTCACCCAACTCCGATTGTGCGTAGTCCGTAATGCCTACAAACGCCTCATCGCCCTCTACGCGAATCCATTCATGCTCGCTCGTATAGCGAATATTATCAGGAAAATTCATAACTATCAATTTTAACTTTCAAATTATTTCAATACCGGCGTTCCCGGGATCTGGTCACCCAGCGTGGACATAGCACAACGGAAACCTACTTTCGAAGATGCTCTGTCTTGGTCCAGATAACGACGGGTAGATGGGTTCAACCAATAAATACGGTCAGCCCAAGAACCACCTTTGTACACGCGGCTTTTCTTCGTTACCAACGGCGCCAATACATCCGTCGGGTCGTGCTTGATCTCCGACAGGTTTTCTACACCAACTGTATCCAACGGATAGTCGGTTTCGATCAGGCTGGCAAAATCGCCATCCATGACATCGCGTTTATCATCCTCTTTACCCCATGTAACCTTGATGCAACCGGTCGAGTCCATCTCGAATTGACCATTATCATCCAATACCGGACGACTGTATATGTTACCACGGAAAGAGTTGTACTCGCTTGTCTCCTGATAGGTCGTCTCGCGATATACATCGAGCACCCACTCGTTGACATTTCCCGCCATGTTATACAGACCGAAATCATTTGGAGCGAACTCATCTACCGGGTTGGTGATCACACGACGGTCATTCAGCGCGCCGCTGACACCCATCATATCGCCTCGTCCGCGGACGAAGTTAGCCTGCATCATACCGAGGTTCTTCTTACTCATATCACGCGGGTGATAACCACTCCACGGATACACCTTACCCTCTATGGTCAAACCGTCCTCGCCGGCAACCGGAGCATAAGCGGCAAACTCCCACTCAGCCTCGGTCGGCAAACGATATCCGGTCACGAAAATACCATCCGCGATCGTCACTTTGCGATCTGCGCCGTAGCTGTCACGTTTCGGACGACGTCCAAACTCAGGCGAATAAGTGTCGTCCATCAGGTATTTCTCCGTGTTGAATACAAACTTATCACGAATCCACTCAAAACTCGGACGATACATCGTCACGGTCTGCTCAGGATCCTCCGGGCTTACCTCTTCGTACGAGAACATCTCGTAACCCGTCTGCTGCTCCCATTCGTCTTTATACGTCTCATCGTCGGTCGGCTGGAGATCACCGAAAGCGGGAACCGTTATCGCACCTGCTTTAATCAGCGCCATCTCGTTCACACGGTCGGTTCTCCACTGACAGTAAGCCATCGCTTGCTCCCATGTCACACCTACAATCGGATAGAACGCAAATGCGGGGTGCTCGAAGTAATTGTCCTCATACGGGTCATTGTACGCCAAATCCTCACGCCAAACCTTATGGTCAGGACGAGCAGCATCTACAATCTCCGGAGCCACCGGACCGAAGACGATATCCAACCAATGGAGGTACTCGTTCCAGTTCATGTTCGTGATCTCGTACTTGTCCATGTAGAACGAACTGACGGTCAGCGTACGGGTCTCGTTATTACGCGGAGCGGTAAGGAACTCATCCTTCTCTCCGACGGTAAACGAACCACCCTGGATAGGAACCATTCCCACCGGGTCCACATTACCTACACCCTCGTTGGCCTCGAAATTCGTGGTCTTCTTGTCAAAATAACTCCAACCAGTGGTGTTACTAACACGAGTGTTCAGTTCACGTTGGTTACACGAAACAGCCGTCAGTGCCACCAAAACAATCAAAAAATACCTTACGTTTTTCATACTATTTTATTTGTTTTTTCGTTCCGAAATCCTTTTTCACGCGTCATATTTGTGTATGCGCACACGTTTCAGCCTGCAAAGATAAGCATTTTTTCTCAAACAAACTAAACTTTTTCGTAAAAAATGCAAAAAATCTTCATTTTTCTACCAAAAACGTCAAAAATTTGCAAAAAAGGCTTGGTAATCTACAAAATTTGTAGTAATTTTGTGCCGTGAAAGTGCAAATCATGGCGATAGGTAATGTGACTCCGGATAGTTTCTATCCCGATTCACGTTTGATGGGTGCGTCGCAAGATCAGGTGGATCCCGAGTCTATCGTATCGTGGGCAAGGAAAGCGCTTGCAGATGGCGCAGACATACTCGATATCGGAGCTTGTTCTACCCGTCCCGGTAGCACGCCTGTTGATGAGCCGACCGAATGGGCTCGTCTGGAGCCAGCGTTGGAGGCTCTTCGCACCGAAATGCCGGAGACACCTCTTTCGATAGACACTTTCCGGCCGGAGATAGCCCGACGGGCATTGCCCCGATTCGGCAGTATGATCATCAATGATATTTCCGGCGGAAGTGAAGCTATGTTCGAGGTCGTGCGTCATTACCATGTGCCCTACGTCTGGACCCTGCGCGGCGATTTGTCCCTGCCGGCACGGCATCCGGAGATGAACGACATTGACCTTATTCTGGACCCCGGATTCGGCTTTATCGGAAGCCCCGAAGCCGACTACGAGTGCCTGCGGCATATGGATGACCTGCGAGCATTCAACAGACCCGTACTCGCCGGCATCAGCCGCAAATCGATGGTCTATAAACCGCTGGGATTGACTCCTCAGACGTGCCTCATCCCCACGCAGGCACTTCAACTGTACGCATTGGAGCACGGCGCTACGATTCTTCGCACCCATGATGTCAAAGAGAGCAAACAAACCGTTCGTCTCTTTGACATGTTAAATAGTTAAATGGTTAAAATGGTTTTGATTGCATCAAAACGTTAAATAGTTAGTAATATGCATTTTTTAGCATTCTCTTTCGGATTTAAAGATCTCATCGATATTCTGCTTGTAGCAGGTATATTGTACGAAACCTACCGCCTGTTACGTAAGACAGGGGCTGCGAATCTATTCTGGGGTATATTGGCCTTTATCTTCGTATGGTTTCTCGTCACGTTTGTCTTCCAACTCGACCTTACCGGCGCACTCTTCGACCGTATCATCTCGGTCGGAGCAATAGCCCTCATTGTCATCTTTCAGGAAGAGATACGTCTGTTCTTCTACCGCGTCGGCTCACGCTTCTCGTCTTGGAGCATCTTCCGTCCGAAAACATCGGAAGAGGACCCGCGTTCCCGGCAGCAGATATTGGAGATCACCCAGGCCTGTCGCCATATGGCCTCCACTAAAACCGGCGCACTCATCGTTCTTGCAGCCGGAGAGCCGCTCAAAGAGATAACGGAGACCGGCGAGCACCTTGACGCGCAGGTGTCCGCGCGTTTAATAGAGAATATATTCTTTAAGAATACTCCTTTACATGATGGGGCGCTTGTTATACGAGAGGGCAAGATGGTGGCAGCCGCCTGCATTCTTCCGGTCAGCAAAAACCTTGATATCCCGCAACACTACGGTCTTCGACACCGTGCGGCATTAGGACTGACAGAAAAAACCGACGCCACATGTATCGTGGTGTCGGAAGAGACCGGACATATTTCCGTAGCAGAAGCCGGACAAATACGCGAAGTGAAAGAAGATGAATTATTCCTCGTACTTCATTCGAGCGCGGTTACCGGTGTAACTGCGGGCTGAACTGCGGTATGAATCATGACAGAGAACGCACTTCTTGTCTTCCGGTAACTGGAACAGCACCGTAAACTTAAGTCCTACCACAAAATTCGTCACCTTCGATGCAAAATTAGTCGTAGCCATGATATCGTTCACCGTCAGGTTATCGATCATCGTGGTGGTTTGGTAGATATAATTAGGTGACTCCTTGTCAATATCGTACTTCTCAGCCGGCGTATAGCCCTCCAGCGAACGCTGTGTATGAATATCCGTCACTCCGTAATCGACAAATCCCGCCAAGCGGTACTCCACCTTGCTCTTCGGCACATCGAAACCGACATCATTGCTATGATATCCGAGACGACCGCCTATCTCCAAACTTGCGTCAATATGGAGATTGCTCAAGCTCGCATTCGCATTCGCCTTCAACGGTACATTATCGAAGAACTGATAATCCAACTTTTCGGGGGTCATATCAGGAAACAGCTCATAATGGCCATACGTGCTCAGCACAGCTGAGGTGTAAGCTTTCTTAAAGAGATTGGCATTGACCTTCGCCCCGACTAACATGTAGAATGCATTATGTTGGAGACCAATCATAATCGGCACCTGAACTGCTACATTCAGATATTGGTCCTTCCGGTCCTCAAATCGATACACATAATCAAATTGGTCTCCATTCAAATCCGTTTGGTCTTTCAAAGAGATTTCAAAAGCTGCACTTTGAATATAATTGGTCATACCGCCCTGAGCGCCAACTCCCACATCGAACAGGAAACGCGTCGGACTATATTTGCCGCCTGCCTTCAACTCATAGAGGAAACCAACACCTCCGGCACCACCAAAACTGGTTCTATACTTACTATCTGAAGAAGGGAAGAAGGACCACTCACCGACCTGAGCATACGCACCGATATAGTTATTCACCTTCGCATTTACAGTACCGCAAATGAGCACCGCGAAGAGCAAAACCCAATATGATTGATGTTTTTTCACAGATTTATTTGTATTTTCCATTTTTTTTTCGTACCTTTGCAGCCGATTTTGCAAAGTACACCCGAAATGCGGTGCAAAAGTAGCAAAAATATTTGACATACGCAAATAAAAATGATAATTTTTTATATTTTAGTATAAAAATTACACAAAATATGGCATTTAATCGCATTTTAATCACAGCAGCACTCCCTTATGCGAACGGTCCTGTGCATATCGGACACCTCGCGGGAGTGTATGTACCGGCGGACATTTACGCCCGCTATCTGCGTCTGAAAGGAAAAGACGTTTTGTTCGTTTGCGGAAGTGACGAACACGGCGTTCCGGTTACCATTCGCGCCCGCAAAGAAGGAATCACCACCCAAGAGGTGGTTGATCGCTATCATTCCCTTATCAAGCGCTCTTTTGCTGACTTCGGAGTTTCGTTCGACATCTACTCGCGTACCACCTCAGCTATCCATCATCAGTTTGCTGCGGATTATTTCCGCAAGATGTATGATGCCGGACAGTTTGTAGAAGAGACGTCCGAGCAGTTCTATGACCCAGAGACAGGTCATTTCTTGACCGACCGTAACATCCGCGGCGAGTGCCCACGCTGTCATTCCCTTGGTGCCTACGGTGACCAATGCGAGAAATGCGGCGCTACCCTCTCTCCGGATGAACTGATCAATCCGTACAATGCGGAGACCGGTAACGCGCTCACCAAGAAAGAGACTAAACATTGGTACCTACCGCTGGATCAATATCAGGCATGGCTCGAAGATTGGATTCTCAATAACCATAAGGAATGGCGTCCGAACGTATACGGACAATGTAAGTCTTGGCTCGACAGCGGACTCAAACCCCGTGCCGTGACACGCGACCTCGAATGGGGTATTCCTGTGCCGGTAGAAGGGGCGGAAGGAAAAGTTCTCTACGTATGGTTCGACGCTCCGATCGGATATATCTCCAATACGATTGAGTTATGTGAAAAAGAGCCGGACAAATTTGGCAACTGGCAGAAATGGTGGAAAGACAAAGATACCAGAATGATCCATTTCATCGGAAAAGATAACATCGTTTTCCATTGTATCGTCTTCCCAGCAATGCTCAAAGCACAAG
>Ga0265298_10008570_pt1 | contig 12269 bp, 10 predicted proteins | sample AusTroGonzalo_MG_3_FD_193486 | JGI IMG/M metagenome (GOLD analysis project Ga0265298, IMG submission 193486) | Bovine rumen microbial communities from tropical cattle in Woodstock, Queensland, Australia - Gonzalo_01 | ecosystem: Host-associated > Mammals > Digestive system > Stomach > Rumen ...
AAATGTTACTTTGCCATCACACCGGAGAACGAGGAACCGGTGGGTCACGGAAATATGCTGCCATGGCTGCTGGACTTCTATACGACGATTGGTTTACGGATCTCCTTTGAGAAGATCCCGGTCGTGCGGTGGTTCTTTTCCATCGGGGCGCAGCTTTGGCTGGTGCTGCTGCTGTTTTTTTATCTGTGGTACCGGAAAAAGACGAAGCTTTTGCTGCCTGTCGGGGCAATGCTGCTGTACATGATCGGCAATGCTTTTGTGCCCCTGGTACTGCTGCGATATTTTGCGGGGATTTTCCTGTGCCACCCGATGATCGCAGCGTTCCTGCTCCAGAGCGAAAAATCACAATCAACACTGTTGGAGGAAGCCGTTTGAAGAAGGAATCCTTTCGTGAAACCGTGAATACCCGGATTTTGGATTCGGCAACCAGGTCCCGATGGGTCACCTGGATCTATACGGCTTTTACGCTGGTGATGCTTCTGCATCACGTTTATGTGACGATTTACTTCCCCTTTCCGGAAAACGGTGCGATTATCCTGCGGTTTGTATGGGTATTTTGGGCGGGGATTACCATCGTACTCGGCCGGATGTGGAAGGATAAATGTTTCTGGATCCTGACGGCTCTGCTGCTGATGAAGTTCCTGCGGATCGCGATTCCGAACCCGGAGCTTCTCAGCGAGACACAGACGGTATACGAAATCTGCATCTATGCTTTCTATATCTGTTACGGTGTCGGCTTCGTCCTCGACGGAAAAGACAGGGAAAGATTCATTTCCCTGTTCTGCGCATTGTGGACGCTGGCCATGGTGGTTTATGCCTGCGTAGGGTTGTACACTGCCTTTACGGGGATTGAGGTTCCGAATCTCGGAAACCGGCCTTTTACCCTTCCTGCAAACGAAAAGCGCCTCTGGCCTGTTTATCATCCGGTGGAGGCCGGCACTTTGGCGGCACTCAGCCTCGCGGTGGCGTTTATCGGCTTCTTTATGACAAAAAGGAAGCCACTCCGATGGCTGTATATCCCCGCAATTCTTGCAATCTTTCTGCTGAATGTTTTCTGTGTTTCCCGCACCAGCTATATTCTTTCGGCCATGGCCATCGGCATTGTGCCGGCTATGTTACTTTATGAAACTTTTCAGAAATGGAAAAAGCAGGGGAAAGGGTTTACGTTCCTTCGGCTTGGAGTTTCTTTTGCAGTATTTGCTGCACTGACCCTTCTTTTACTCTTTGTCCAGATGAGGGCGATTCCCGTCTTTAATTCCCTGAAAGCTCAAAGCTTGATTCCAGCAGCTACGGCTGAAGAGACAGCAGAGAAGCCTGCGGAAACAGTCGCATCCGAAACGCCGGCTCCTATTGAAGAGAGCGCTGAAGCGGACGGAAACCGCCTCGGAACCCGGGCTTTCGTCAGTGATGAAGGAATCGACGGTTTCCTGACAGGCAGATGGCAGATCTGGATTCACTGTTGTTCCGGTATCAGCCACTATCCGATCTATGCACTGATCGGGGCCGGTGTCCATGATCCGATGCATCACATCAATTACTACATCCGATACGGTCTGGGATTACAATATATTTACCACTTCCACAGCACATTTATCCAGACGCTCTGGGAAAGCGGCATTCCCGGATTTCTGCTTTTCACAGCATTCTTCGGAATTTTTTTGTGGAATGCTTTCATTCTTTTCCGGAACCGGAAGCTTCCCTTTTGGCAGCGGCTGATTCCACTGCCGGCTTTCCTCTGCTGGCTGGCCGACATGGTCGACGTTGCAGGCTACTGCAACTATGGCAAACCACCGATGACCATCCTGTATCTGTTTGCAGGATTAACGATCGTGCTTGCACGCATAATTCGAAAAGGAGAAAAACAATCATGAACAGCTGGAACGGCTCAACGCTTCTCATTACCGGCGGTACCGGTTCCTTTGGCAGCACGGTCCTGAAACACTTCCTCTCTTCGGACATCGGTGAGATTCGTATCTTCAGCCGCGACGAGAAGAAGCAGGACTGGATGCGCCACAGTCTCCAGGCCAATTACCCGGAGCATGCAGGAAAGGTTAAATTCTACATCGGCGACGTTCGGAATCCGGATTCCGTACGGGAGGCAATGTATGGCGTGAACTATGTTTTTCATGCGGCGGCACTGAAGGAAGTACCTTCCTGTGAGTTTTTTCCGATGGAAGCGGTTAAGACCAATATCCAGGGCACGGACAATGTGATCACTGCTGCGGTGGAAAATAAAGTAGAACGGGTAGTTTTTCTTTCCACGGACAAAGCTGCCTATCCGATCAACACCATGGGCATGACCAAGGCCGTGGCGGAAAAGATCGTCCAGGCCCGTGCCCAGGTGGCCTTTGAACGCAGCGGGACCGTGCTGTGCTGTACGCGGTATGGCAATGTCATGTGTTCCCGGGGCAGCGTGATTCCACTGTTCATTGACCAGATCAAGCGCGGGGCGCCAATCACCATCACCGATCCGAATATGACGCGATTCCTGATGAACCTTGACGAGGCGGTGGATCTGGTGGCCTTCGCCTTTGAACATGCGGATCCGGGAGATCTGTTTATTCAGAAAGCTGACGCCAGTACCATTGGCGATCTCGCAAAGGGTGTTATGAGACTTTTCGGCGAAACTGAATGCAAGATTATTGGCAGCCGCCATGGTGAAAAGCTGTATGAAACCCTGATGACCCGGGAGGAACGTTTACGAGCTACGGATATGGGCAATTACTTCCGGATCGCACCGGATTCCAGGGGCCTGAACTACGACAAGTTCTATGTTCAGGGCACAGTCCGTACGGAAGGTGAGGAAGCCTACACAAGCCACAACACGAACCTTTTGGACGTGGACGGGGTGGTTGAAAAGATCAGTACTACGGACTATGTGAAGGAAGAAATTGAAGGACGACCGCATCTGGTGGAGGCGTGAGCAATGGCGGAATGGAAAAATAACGGAAAACTGAAGCTGCTTATTATAGTCGGGACACGGCCGGAGATTATCAGGCTGGCGGCGGTCATCAAAAAATGCCGAAAATATTTCGATACTTTACTGGCCCATACCGGGCAGAATTATGATTACAACCTGAACGGCGTGTTTTTCAAAGATCTCGGACTGGACGATCCGGACGTGTATCTGGAGGCAGTCGGGAAAGATCTGGGCGAAACCATGGGAAACATCATTGCAAAAAGCTATGAACTGATGGTTTCCCTGCAGCCGGAGGCCGTGCTGGTTCTCGGGGACACGAACTCCTGCCTCTCTGTGATTGGGGCGAAACGCCTGCATATACCGATTTTTCACATGGAGGCCGGGAACCGCTGCAAGGACGAATGCCTTCCGGAGGAAACGAACCGCAGGATTGTCGATATTATTTCCGACGTGAATCTTGCCTATTCCGAGCATGCACGCCGATATCTGGCGGACTGCGGATTACCGAAGGAGAGGACTTATGTGACCGGCAGTCCTATGGCGGAAGTTCTGACGGAGAATCTGGCGGCTATTGAGGCTTCGGATATTCTCGGGCGGCTGGAGCTGGAAAAGGGGAAGTATATTCTGCTTTCCGCTCACCGGGAGGAGAACATCGATACTGAAAAGAACTTTACCTCGCTGTTCATGGCGATTAATCAAATGGCAGCGAAATACGACATGCCAATTCTGTATTCATGCCATCCCAGAAGCCGGAAACGGTTACAGGAAAGCGGATTTCAGCTGGATTCCCGGGTGATCCGACATGAACCTCTTGGATTCCACGACTATAATTGCCTGCAGATGAACGCCTTTTGTGTGGTGTCCGATTCAGGAACGCTACCGGAAGAAAGCTCATTCTTTGCTTCCATCGGAAAGCCCATACCTGCGGTTTGTATCCGTACAAGTACTGAGCGTCCGGAAGCCCTCGATAAGGGTTGCTTCATTCTTTCTGGCATTGATACAAAGGGGCTGCTGCAGGCGGTTGACACAGCGGTAGAAATGGTTCGGCAAGAAAACAACGGCGGCGCTGTTCCCGTTCCGGACTATATGGACATCAATGTTTCAGACAAGGTTGTGAAGATTATTCAGAGCTATGTCGGGGTTGTGAATAAGATGGTTTGGAGAAAGTGAGTGGAACCATGCTGCGGTACGGCAGGGGGTTTTAGATTTCAGGCTTTAGATTTAAGGGGTTAGGAACGAATGAACATTTTGGTGACAGGAGCGAAGGGATTCGTTGGACGAAATGTCGTTGAGAACCTGAAATGTATCCGGGACGGGAAGAACAGGACACATCCGGGGTTGGGGATTGATGAGATTTACGAGTACGACCTTGAATCCACGCGGTCAGAGCTGGATGCTTTCTGCGCGAAAGCGGACTGGATATGCCATCTGGCCGGTGTGAACCGCCCGAAGGATCCGGCAGAATTCCGCAGCGGGAATTTCGGATTTACTTCCGAGCTTCTTGAAACGCTGAAAAAGCATGGGAACAGAGCGCCGGTGATGATTTCCTCTTCTGTACAGGCCACGCTCAGCGGTCGTTTCGGCAACAGCGAATACGGACGGAGCAAACGGGACGGAGAAGAGCTGATGTTTGCCTACGGAAAAGAAACCGGTGCACCGGTATATGTCTACCGTTTTCCGAACCTTGCGGGGAAATGGATCCGCCCGAACTATAACAGCGCCATCGGGACTTTTTGCAACAATATTGCAAACGACCTTCCGATCACGGTTAATGACCCGACGGTGGAACTGGAACTTCTGTTTATTGACGATCTGATGGAAGAGCTCTTTGACTGTATGGAAGGACGGCCCCATCGCTGTGAATACGACGGGGTGGAGCCTGTGCCGGCGGAAAACGGCCGCTACTGCTTCTGTCCGGTTACTCACAAGGCTACACTGGGGAGGATTGTGGAATTGCTCGAAAGCTTCCGGGACCAGCCCAAAACACTGCTGATACCCTCCATTCCTTCCGGAAGCTTTGAAAAGAAGCTGTATTCCATGTTCCTGAGTTATTTGCCAAAAGAAAAGACGATCTTTAACCTGAAAATGAACATGGATGACAGGGGCTCCTTTACGGAACTTCTGAAAACCGCCGATTGCGGCCAGTTCAGCGTCAATATTTCCAAGCCCGGTGTTACCAAGGGTCAGCACTGGCACAACAGCAAATGGGAATTTTTCATCGTGGTTTCCGGACGGGGACTGATCCGGGAGCGGAGAATCGGGAGCGACGAAGTTCGGGAGTTTGAGGTGAGCGGGGATAAGATTCAGGCAGTGCATATGCTGCCAGGATATGCGCATAATATCATCAATCTTTCCAAGACCGAAAACCTGGTAACTCTCATGTGGGCCAATGAAAATTTTGATCCGGAAAAGCCGGATACTTTCAGGGAACTGGTCTGAGAAGGCGGTGGTGCAGGCCCGAAAAGATTATTCCTTACGGAATATGTGTTTCGTATTGTACAGGAATATTGAAAGAAAAACAGAAAGGGGATTCGACATGACCATCATAGTTACCGGCGGGGCCGGATTTATCGGCGGAAATTTCATCCACTATCACCTGAAGGAACATCCGAAGGATCGTGTTGTCTGCATTGACAAACTAACCTATGCCGGGAATCTTTCCACTTTGGCTCCGGTTATGGACAACCCGAACTTCCGCTTCTGCAAGCTGGATATCTGCGACCGGGAAGGCATATTCAACGTTTTTGAAGAAGAAAAACCGGATGCAGTCATCAATTTCGCGGCTGAAAGCCATGTGGATCGCAGTATTGATAACCCGGGTATTTTCCTGCAGACCAATATTATTGGCACGGCAACCATGATGGATGCCTGCCGTGCATTTGGCAACATCCGTTATCATCAGGTTTCCACCGATGAGGTTTACGGCGATCTGCCTCTGGATCGGCCGGATCTCTTCTTTACAGAAGAAACTCCGATTCACACTTCTTCCCCATATTCTTCCAGCAAAGCCGGTGCAGATTTGCTTGTTCAGGCTTATCACCGGACTTACGGACTTCCGGTAACGATTTCCCGCTGCTCGAATAATTACGGGCCTTATCATTTCCCGGAGAAACTGATTCCCCTGATGATTGCCAATTGCCTGAACGACAAGCCTCTACCGGTTTACGGTGAGGGGAAGAACGTCCGGGACTGGCTGTATGTCGAAGATCACTGCAAGGCGATTGACCTGATCGTTCGCAAGGGACGGATCGGAGAGGTTTACAATGTCGGCGGACACAATGAGATGGCGAATATCGATATTGTGAAGCTGATTATCAAAGAGCTTGGCAAGAGCGAGGATCTGATCACCTATGTCACAGACCGGAAGGGACATGATCTGCGTTATGCCATTGACCCGACGAAGATTCACAACGAGCTGGGATGGCTGCCGGAGACGAAGTTCGCAGACGGTATTAAAAAAACGATTCAGTGGTACCTGGATAACCGCGAATGGTGGGAGGAAATCATCAGCGGCGAATACCAGAATTACTATGAAAAAATGTATGGAGATCGGTGATGAAAGTATTTGTTACAGGCGTTTGCGGACAGTTGGGCCACGACTGCATGAACGAGCTGCTGAGACGAGGGTTTGAAGCTATCGGGTCTGACATTCAGGAATCCTATTCCGGCATTACAGATGGTACTGCCGTAACTTCTGCACCGTATGTCCGACTGGATATAACGAATCCGGAAGCTGTACAGAATACAGTTGCCGGAATCCACCCGGACGCGATCATCCACTGCGCTGCCTGGACGGCGGTGGATGCGGCAGAAGATGAAGAAAACCGGGTGAAAGTCGATGCAATCAACCACCTCGGTACGCAATACATTGCCGAAGCAGCTAAAGCTATTGACGCGAAGATGGTTTATATTTCCACGGATTATGTTTTTGACGGAAAGGGTACCCGCCCCTGGGAACCGGATGACAAATGCTATGCTCCGCTGAACGTTTACGGACAGAGTAAACTGGACGGGGAAAAGGCTGTTTCCTCGATTCTGGAGAAGTTCTTTATTGTCCGGATTGCCTGGGTTTTCGGCCTGAACGGCAAAAATTTCATCCGGACCATGATCAACGTCGGTAAAACCCATGATACGGTTCGTGTCGTTAATGACCAGATCGGCACGCCAACCTACACGCTGGATTTAGCCTGCTTGCTGGTTGACATGATTGAAACCGACAAATACGGGTGGTATCACGCGACGAACAGTGAATCCGAACCCGGAGGGTATATCAGCTGGTATGATTTCTGCTGTGAGTTTTACCGACAATACGGACTGGCGACAAAGGTGATTCCGGTGAGCACAGCGGAATACGGGCTGAACAAGGCCGCCCGGCCGGAGAACAGCCGGCTGGACAAGAAGAAACTGACGGAAGCCGGATTTACACTTCTGCCATCGTGGCAGGATGCGGTTAACAGATTTCTGAAGGAGGCAAAACTATGAAAGGCATTGTTTTAGCGGGTGGTTCGGGGACGCGGCTTTATCCCCTCACCAAAGTTACGTCCAAGCAGCTGCTTCCGATTTATGACAAGCCCATGATCTACTACCCCCTTTCCACGCTGATGCTTGCCGGAATCCGTGATATCCTGATTATTTCTACTCCGGAAGACACTCCGCGCTTTGAAGCTCTGCTTGGCGATGGAAGCCCCTTTGGTATTCGTCTGAAATACAAGGTACAACCCTCGCCGGACGGTCTGGCTCAGGCTTTTATTCTTGGCGAGGAATTTCTTGCAGGGGATGCCGGAGCTATGGTGCTGGGGGACAACATCTTCTATGGAAACGGCTTTCGGAGTATGTTGAAATCAGCGGTTATAAATGCCGAAAAAAACGGCCGGGCGACGGTTTTCGGATACTATGTCCCGGATCCTGAACGCTTCGGAGTGGTTGAATTTGACATAAACGGAAAAGCACTGAGCATTGAGGAGAAACCGAAAGAACCTAAAAGCAACTATGCGGTCACGGGCCTCTACTTCTACCCGGCGGGCGTGGCGGACCGGGCAAATCAGGTGAAACCCAGTGCCCGGGGAGAATTGGAAATCACGACGCTGAACGATATGTATCTGAATGACGGATTGTTGGACGTGCAGCTTCTGGGTCGAGGGTTTGCGTGGCTGGATACGGGTACAATGAAGAGTCTGCTGGACGCAGCCAATTTTGTTGAAATGATTCAGAGCCGACAGGGAATTACGATTTCCGCTCCGGAAGAGATTGCTTACGTGAATGGGTTTATCGAAAAGGAAAGGCTGCTGAAGTCTGCCGAAATGTACGGCAAGAGCCCTTATGGGGAGCACCTGAAGGCGGTTGCAGAAGGAAAGGTCAGATATTGATGAAAAAGATACTCTGCCTGCTGATGGCAGCCATCCTGCTTTTGGGTGTAGTTCCCCGGGCTAGGGCGGAAGAGCCAAAAAGTCCCGTGATTAACTGCTATGATTTTTCACTTCGTTTCCATCTGGAAGCGGATACCTTTCCTTACCGGAACCGAAAGTATATCCAGGGCTATGAGGAACTTCTGGATGCCATAGAATTCAAAGGAAACTTTGCCTATTGCCCGGAGACCGACTGTATGGACATGCATGTCCGGATTATTCCGGATGCTGATCCGGAGGCGGCTATTGAATTCAGAGTATTCGGATGGATCTCCAACTGGCTGAATGTTTCTTCTCCATTGATGGGAGATAAGGCGGTTTGCTTCAAACCGGATGATATGCTCAACTTTTCCATGCGTGCATGGGACTTTTTCCAGATTCCTCTTTTCCATTTTGCGATTTTATCCCCGGAAATACTCCCGGATGCCTGGGTTGAACTTGCCGAGTGCTGGTGGAATGAAACAAAGGTCATGGAGGACAATACGCTTACAGTTGAGGCGATGGAGCGGATTACAGAAGAGCTGAGACTGCAATTTACCGATGATATCCAGGTTACGAAGCTGGTGGATGCCGCGACAAAATCCATGGCGGATTCAGGACTTGCGCTGGATGAGATTCACAGCCTGCCCGATCTGCTGGCGGTTGCAGCAGACGGGCAAAATCTGACGATGGAAGTTGAAGAGACAGAAGAGGTTAAAGACATCCGGTGGCTGAATCATCGCGGGGAAACGATCTACCGTTCGCATAAAACCACGGATTCTTTTGAAGAAGCACTGACGTTGCCCGGAAGTAGCTCAAATTATATGCCGACGTATTCATTCAGCAGCGAAAAAACGGAGAAAGAATCATCCTTCAGGCTGGATGTGGCCTGGGACAAAGTTACGAAGGAGACACCGGAAAATGAAAATATGCCGGAAACACTGCTTCGTATCAAAGCCAATATTGAACATCTTCCTTTCGATTTTCCGGTGGATTCCGATTTTTCCGGACGGGCAGCGGTAGAGGGAATCTTCCTTCCGAATTTTGATTATCTGATTCACGGAGTTATTACCGGGGCAGATGGCGCGATGAAACTGACACTGAGCAATCCGGAGACCCCGGAAGCGGAGCCGGTATTAACCATGACAGGACAGTTTACACCGGCTTCCTATGGCGGCCCCCTGGAGTACTATATCGGTGACATTATAACGGATTACAGCCTGTTTGATCTGACGGATGATACATTGGCTGAATTGGTTGAAACGGTTTTCCCCGCAGTGATGGACAGGGCTCCGGATTTTATTTACGCGATTCCGACCCACAGCGTGCAGAGTATTCTGGATACACTCGAGAAATACAGACTCCTGCAGGTTCTGATGAACTGAAGAAACCCTGGTGTTTTTGTGTTGCGGCAAGCGCAACCACGGGTAACGATGAACTGAAGGAAATTCCTGTGTTTTATGCTTTGACAAGAACAATCACAGGCACGACGAGCGAAAAGAAATCCCCGGTGCATTCGCATCGGGGAATTTTTATGCCTTTTTTGCAGGCCGGACTTTACTCGTACCGGACTTCACGGGGCTGCCGGCCCTTATCGTCCTTATTCCTTATATAGGTAGTGTTGTAATCCATCATGATGATGATGGTTCTGCCGGGCTGAAGTTCGATTTCCTCGCCGTTTTCATCATAGAATACAGTGCGATCTTCAATGGTATCGCGCTTCCAGACGCCGGCAATATGCTTGCCACCCATGAAGTAGTCTGCGTTGCCGGTGCCGGTCAGAACCGGATAAGGCATTTCGTTACCGGGCCATTTGTCCTCAATGCCCTGAACGATGATATTTGCGAAGGTGATTGGTTCACCGGGAACAGACTGGATATCGATGGTGTTTCCGCCTCCGTTGACAGGTGTGACCTTGGTATTCGTTCCGGGCGCAACAACCTGCTCTTCGAAGAGCTTCGGATTGTTTTCGGGTTTTGCCAAATCCGTGATCGCATAACGGGTATAGGCGTTTTCGTCTTCGTCATACTCGTACATACAGTTGAAGATCCAGTCGCCGTCGCCATTCGTGGCATTATCTTTGTCGAAGAGAACATAGACGGTTTCAGCAGTGTCACCGGTTTCAGGAAGATCATCTGCAAACTTAAAGGTGTGATTCTTAAACTCACGGGGAGTTTCAGCACCTGCTGTCAGGATATTCGTATAGAGATCGGACAGACCCCACAGATAGTTGTTATATCCGCTTGCATCCCCTGTCCAGCGGTATGTATACTCCCTGAACTTTTTGTTGTCCAGTCCGTTGAAAACCTGGATAGAGGATTGCGGAAGCTTCTGATCCCAAGCGGTAACGTCCGTTACCAGCTTCAGGTTCTGGATGAGCCTTGCAACATTGGTATCGCTTTTTCCGATCTGCCAGTCGTAGGCGTCATCCTGCTGTCCGGCATAGAAGTAAGGGGCGTCCCACTCCTGACGGATTGAAATGTAGCCGACACGGGTGGAACGGGAAGCACCGGCGAAGGGAGGCAGATAGTCATTGAAGACGAAACACATACGGGTGACTCCGCCGGCGGCCTTTGGCAGTTCATAGATGATATCGGCGTAGCTGCCGTACCAGGGAGCGGCAACGCCAAGGGCGCTGTTGTAACCGCAGTGCTGCACCATGACGGGGAAATATTCACCGGTGATGGACATACCCAACATTCCGGGTTCCGCCAAATCAGCCAGCTCGTCCAGGCTGCGGCCGGTGGTCGGGCTGATGCCGTCTTCGACTTCATTGTCGCCGGCAGGTTTGACATTGACCTTGCGCGCTTTGGTATCCACGACCGTGGCGTTGCTGATATCAGCCAGAGCAGCAGAGGAAGAAAGCACAAGTGCAAGAACCAGGATCAGACTCAACAGTTTCTTCAAATAGATCACTCCTTCTGTTGTTTTCTACCATATCTATGGTAAAATCAAAAAGCATAGTACCACAGGAAACATTGAATGTCAAACAATGCTTTTCCGGGGAAAGCCCTAAAATATAAAGAAAAAAGGAGTTTCAGACAATGGCTGCAGCAGAAAAAAACGGAACCTTTAGACTTGAGGAAGGCCTGATCAGGATTGTCTCTCCGGTTACCCTGATTTTTCCGGATCACACCAAAGCAAGCTATAAAAACGGCGCCGAACTATCTGCCGCCGTCTTTGACCGTCCCTACAAAATCAAATCTATCGCTGCAGTTGACGATGAAATCGGCATTATTCTTGAAGAAGGAGACGTTACCGCATAAAACTGGAATACACATGGGAGACCTGTCTCCATGCTCCGGTGAATCTTTTTTAACATGACCGGTTTTCCCCAATCGGTCTATTTTTTTGCTCTTTTTGAACTTTGACCTTCCCTGATATTTCCCTGCGCTGTATAATACTTAAAAATATGAAACAGGAGGGCGGATGATTGAAAAAGCCGACAATTATTTTCTGCATCGTAGCTGTTTTGCTGCTTGCTGCTGCGGCTTGTCTCGGATTCAAGCTTTATCAGCACGAAAAAGCCCAGAACGACGAATTGCGTGAACTTCAGTCCCGTCAGTCCGCCGCCCTGGCTGCTGCGGAAGAATTGTCGGCCCGCCTGACGCTTATTGAACTTAAAGCAGATTATGCGGAAGCTTCCTATAAATATTTTCCTCTTGGAAACAGCATCACCGTTCATGCTCCGAACGAGGTGTGGTGGAACGAGATCGGTATGGCAGCGTCCGATGCGGAGCATGACTATGTGCACCTGGTTTCCGCTTTTCTTTCAGCTTCTCACGGAAAAGTTGCCTGTCATCCATATTACTTTTATGCTTGGGAAACGGCGGAGAACCGTGCATCAAAGCTTTCTCTCCTGGATCCGTATCTCGACTCTGCACTGGATCTTGTGACGATTCAGCTGGGGGAGAACGTGGAGGATCTTACCACCTTTGAGCAGGATTTTACGGATCTGATCCGCT
>Ga0265298_10008571_pt1 | contig 12267 bp, 7 predicted proteins | sample AusTroGonzalo_MG_3_FD_193486 | JGI IMG/M metagenome (GOLD analysis project Ga0265298, IMG submission 193486) | Bovine rumen microbial communities from tropical cattle in Woodstock, Queensland, Australia - Gonzalo_01 | ecosystem: Host-associated > Mammals > Digestive system > Stomach > Rumen ...
CAGGACGAGCTTGCGGAAAAGGTTTTTGTTACACGTCAGGCTGTGTCGCGCTGGGAAACAGGTGATACTATCCCGAACACTGAAACACTGAAGCAGCTTTCGTCACTTTTTGATGTTTCAATTAATGAGCTTCTGGGCTCACCGAGAAAGCTTGTATGCCAGTGCTGCGGAATGCCGATTGATAATTCGCTGATAAGCAGGGAAAAGGACGGTTCCTTCAACGAGGATTACTGCAAATGGTGTTACGCTGACGGTCAGTACACATACCATGATATGGACGACCTTATTGACGTTTGTGTAAAGCACATGGCAGGACAGGGCTTCACCGAGGAGCAGGCTCGTGAGTATATGAAGGATATGCTTCCCAAGCTGAACTACTGGAAAGAGCACAGGGAGCTTGAGGACGGAGGAGAGTTCGAGCGTTTTAAAAAGCAGCTGATCGACGAATTCAATTCTATTGATATCAAGGGTATGCCAAAGGTGGAAAAGCTTAACGCTCTGGTGGGCTGCTATGTCAATATCCCATATCCTATGCCGGGCGGCAATGCCGTGAAGCTTCTTGACGACAGCGCGACTTACCTTGGAAATCAGCTTGAAAGTGAGTTGGGAGACGGACGCTGCTTCGGCTTACTCGCAAATGCGGACTTCCTGCTCGTGGCTTCTTACGGAAAAGACGGTGCGGAGCCTGAACTGCTGCTTTATAAAAAAAGATGATATATCACGTCAGACGGACAGCTCATGCTGTCCGTTTTGTCATTTTTCGGGCTTTTTCTCCATAGAATATAGAAACAGATTCTGGAGGAAGCTATGATAATAAAAAGCAAGATAGTTCGTGATACGGTACTGCTTACCGCTATGCAGCTCTTTCTCGACTCAGCGGCTCTTCTGCTGAATGTTTTCATAACAAAGCAAATGGGCGCGTCCGCTATTGGGATACTAAGTCTTACCGGTTCGTTTTTAGGACTTGCAGGCATTCTTTCAAACGGCAATGCTTTCCTATGCATAAGCCGTCTTGTTTCCGAGGAGCTCGGTAAAAAGAACGGTGCCCCTGAGGGTATACTCGGACACGGGATCAGGCTGTGCCTTATAATGAGTTCAGCCGTATCCGTGACTGTATTCCTCCTTGCAGAGCCTATAAGCATAAGGTTTTTCAGCGGAGCCGGAATGACCGCAGCACTGCGTTTTATGCCTGCCGCACTTGTTACAGGAGCTGTCTCTGCCTGTCTGAAGGGCTATTTCAATGCCTGCCGGAGGGCAGCGGTAACAGCAGCAGGCGACATAACGGAGTTCGCGGTAAAGGCGGCTGTAATAGTTATAACCACGGCAATCACGGGTAATATAACGGAGGGAACTGTCTGCGGTATACTGATAGGAAGCATTATCGCAGGCAACTGCACGTCTCTGCTGCTGCTCGGTATTGCGTATTTTATACTGAGAGAAAAGAGCAGCGGGAGGTGCAGTCTGAGCTTCAGGCAGTATACCGGTTATTCGCTGCCGATAATGGGAGGCAGTATACTCACAGCTGTATTGAGCAGCACAAATGACGCTCTCATACCGGTATGTCTGAGACAGTACGGAGATTCGGCAGGAGACGCTATAAGCAAGTTCGGTATATTTGAAGGTATTGTTCTGCCGACTCTTTTCTTCCCGTCAGTTGTATTATGCTCGATGTCGGGCATAATAATAAGTGAGGCTGCAAGGGCACGTGCTGCTGAGAACAGAAAAAGGATAAGATGCTTCACTGAGAGACTGAAGGCATGGACTCTGATGTTTTCGGTATTCTCCGCTGCTGTTCTTATGAGATTCGGTGCGGAGATAGGTGATATCCTCGGCGGCGGAGAGCTTGCAGGCAGTATGATAACCATAATTGCTCCTGTTGTGCCTTTCATATATATGGAGATCGTCCTTGAAGCACTTATAAAAGGACTTGGGTTGCAGAGCTTTTCCTCGGGGAATTACCTTGCAGAATACATTATCCGCATTGCTGCCGTACTCGTGTTTGTACCGCGGATAGGTTTTTACGGTATAGTCGTTTCGTATTATGTCAGCAACATTTTCGGTAACTGCAACCGTTTCATAAAGGTCACAAAGATTACCGGAGCACGGAGGGTACTTTGTGGAACATTGGTTTTTCCCATAATACTGGCGTTTGTTACGATGTATGCCGGAGAAATGTTTTTCGTGTTAACAGGAACGGAAAAATGCACCCCTTTTAATATGCTGTTTTACGGGATTATCTGGGGAGGAGCATATTTTGGCATTTTCTCCGCATTAGGAAAAGTAAAGCTTTTTAGTAAATGCGGAGTAGATTTTTTTGGTGATTCTTCACAACAAAATGTTAGCGGTATATTATGAAATGTAGAAAATTTTATGTTAGTATTGCAATTTTTTTATTAATGAATTATAATATTTGTATGCCGTGGATATAAGACGGATAAACCAAATAAGAGGAGAAACTATGTCATGAAAGAGTATGATGTAAACAAGGTAAAAAACATAGCATTTGCTGGTCATAACGGCTCGGGAAAAACTTCTCTTGCTGAAGCGATTCTCTATAAAGCAGGAGCTTCCGACCGTCTCGGCAAGACTGCTGACGGCACAACAGTTTGTGATTATGATCCTGAGGAGATCAAGAGACAGATCTCGATAGGCACGTCTCTTGCTTCCTTTGAATATAATGACCTCAAGGTAAATATCCTTGATACACCGGGATTATTCGACTTTGCCGCTGAAATGATCGAGGGTATAAGAGCTGCCGATACTGTAATGATAACCGTATCAGCAAAGTCAGGCGTCAAGGTAGGCGCAAGAAAGGCTTATGATGAAGCTGTAAAGCAGGGCAAGTCAAAGATGTTCGTAGTTACCAAGATCGATGACAAGGACGCTAATTTCTTCAATGTACTCACAGAGCTGAAAACAGTTTTCGGTCCTACGGTATGCCCGGTCGTAGTTCCTGTAGTAAGCCACGGCGCTATAGTTGAGTACGTAAATCTCATTGAGATGAAATGTTATAAATATGACGCCAAGGGCAATCCTATTGAGACAGAAATGCCTACAGCCGAGATATCAGAGAAGTTTGAGTATCGTGTAGAGGGACTCGTAGCCGCTGTTTCAGAGGCTGTTGCAGAGACCTCAGAGGAGCTCATGGAGAAGTTCTTCGAGGGTGAGGCATTCACTCAGAAGGAGCTCATTGACGGTATCCACGACGGTATGAACAGAGGTATCATAACTCCTGTAGTTTGTACATCTGCTGTTGATCTTGCAGGTATAGATATGCTCCTCAAGGAGATAGAGCTTCTTCTCCCGTCTCCCAACGAGGTATATCCTGCTGAAGCATATACCGCCACAAAGGACGTGGCAGAGGTGGATTGCGACGTAAAAGCACCTCTCTCAGCGTTTGTTTTCAAGACAGTTGCCGATCCCTTTGTCGGCAAGATGTCATTCATAAAAGTAATGTCGGGCAAGCTGTCATCAAACAGTGACGTGATGAATTCAACATCAGGTTCAGGCGAGAAGATAGGCAAGCTCTATACACTCTGCGGAAAGAAGCAGACAGAGGTCCCTGCCGCATATGCAGGCGATATCGTGGTGGCTTCAAAGATATCCGCCAATACCGGTGATTCTCTGTCCGATAGTTCGAGAGTGATCGAGTTCGGCGGTATGGAATTCCCCAAGCCCTGCTACTCTATGGCAGTAAAGGCAAAGGCTCAGGGCGACGAGGCTAAGATATCAACAAGTATCCAGCGTCTTATTGAGGAGGATCCTACTCTGACATATGTTCAGGACGATACTACCAAGGAGCAGATACTCAGCGGTCTCGGCGAGCAGCATATCGAGGTCGCAGCTGCCAAGCTCAAGAGCAAGTTCGGTGTTGACGTAAACCTTACTGTTCCTAAGATAGCATATAAGGAAACTATCCGTAAGAAGGTCAAGGTTCAGGGAAGACACAAGAAGCAGTCAGGCGGTCACGGACAGTTCGGTGACGTATGGATAGAGTTTGAGCCTTGTGTAAGCGATACGCTCGTATTCGAGGAAAAGATATTCGGCGGTGCCGTACCTAAGAACTACTTCCCGGCTGTACAGAAGGGTCTTGAGGAAAGCGTAAGAAAGGGTGTTCTTGCAGGCTGCCCTGTTGTCGGACTCAAAGCCATACTCGTTGACGGTTCGTATCACCCTGTAGACTCTTCGGAAATGGCGTTCAAGACAGCTGCTTCAATAGCTTACAAGGAAGGTCTTAGACAGGCTGACCCGGTTATGCTTGAACCTATCGGTGAGCTCAAGGTAACAGCTCCCGATGACAATACCGGCGATATCATGGGTGAACTCAACAAGCGTAGAGGCAGAGTTCTCGGAATGGAGCCTGTGGGCAGCGGAAATACCGTTATCCAGGCGGAAGTTCCCATGCGTGAGATGCACGACTTCGCTATGTACCTCCGTCAGACCACAAGAGGTCTCGGAAGCTTCACATTCGATTTCGTAAGATATGAGCAGCTCCCCGCAAACCTTCTTACAGAAGTTATTTCTTCCGTTGGAGCTGTTGAATAAATATGTTGTTTCCGGCTGCCGCAACTGCGGCAGCCGTTTTTATGTCCTTTCGGGACTTGATTTATTTTTATCAGTGTGATATAATATTCTTTGAATCTAAAATATGAAAGAAGTGTTGTTCACATGACAAAAATCACAATCTTTTCTGGCTTTCTCGGTGCGGGAAAGACCACTCTCATAAAAAAGCTCATACAGGAGGGCTATAAGGGCGAAAAGCTCGTTCTTATCGAAAATGAATTCGGTCAGATAGGTATTGACGGAGGTTTTCTCCAGGACGCAGGCGTTGAGATAACTGAAATGAACTCAGGCTGTATCTGTTGCAGTCTCGTAGGCGATTTCGGCAAGGCTCTTGAAAAGGTGCTTGCAGACTATGCTCCCGACCGTATCCTTATCGAGCCTTCCGGCGTAGGCAAGCTCAGCGATGTTATCCGCGCAGTTCAGAACATCAATGCTCATGATGTTGAACTTGACGGCTTTACCACAGTTGTTGACGCAAAGAAGTACAAGATGTACATGAAGAACTTCGGCGAGTTCTTCGATAATCAGATAACCTACGCAAGCTGTCTCATACTCAGCCATACAAGCGGTCTTTCGCAGGATAAGCTTGACGACTGCGTAAAGAGCCTGCGTGAGAAGAATCCCTCTGCTCCTGTCGTTACAACAGAGTGGGACGAGCTCACAGGCAAGCAGCTCGTTGACGCTATGACTCAGAAGAACACACTTGACGATGAGCTGAAGGAGCTTCTTGAAGAGGCTGCTCATCACGATCATCACCACCACCATGACCATGATGAAGAGCATGAGCATCACCACCATGACCATGATGAAGAGCATGAGCATCATCACCACGACCACGATGAGGAGCATGAGCATCATCACCACGACCACGATGAGGAGCATGAACATCACCACGATCACGGTCCGGACTGCACCTGCGGCTGTCATGACCATGACCACGATCACGAACATCATCACCACCATGCTGACGAAGTTTTCACCAGCTGGGGCAGGGAAACTACAAGAGCTTATACTGCTGAGGAGATACAGTCCGCTCTCGAAGCTCTCGGCAATGAGGAGAAGTATGGAATGATACTCCGTGCAAAGGGTATCGTTGCAGGTACTGACGGCAAGTGGATACACTATGACTATGTACCGGGTGTGCCTGATGTACGTACCGGAAGCGCAGGCACTATCGGAAGGCTTTGCGTTATCGGTTCAAAGATAAACGAGGAAGCTATATCAGAGCTTTTCAAGGCCTGACCGAAAGGAGCGTTTAACGTGCCGGATCAGAATGATGTAATACCGATATACCTCTTTCTCGGCTTTCTTGAGGCCGGAAAGACAAAGTTCATACAGGAGACCCTTGAGGACAAGCGTTTCAACAAGGGTGAAAAGACCTTGCTGCTCATATGTGAGGAAGGCGAGGAGGAGTACGATATCTCCCGTATGCCCAAGAAAAATATCATAACTCATGTTATTGATGACAAGTCAGAGTTCACAATGGAGAGCTTCACAAAGCTGCTCAATGAGAGCGGTGCTGAGCGTGTTGTCGTTGAATATAACGGAATGTGGCTCATGGACGATTTCTACAAGGCAATGCCCGATGAGACCACGATAGCTCAGGTAATGTACTTTGTGGACGCAACTACTTTCAGTAATTACAACGCCAATATGAGAAGCCTTGTTGTGGATAAGCTGAATGTGGCTGAGATGGTGATATTCAACCGTTTCAGCGAGAAGTTTGACCCAAATGAGTACCATAAGATAGTCAGAGGCGTAAGCAGACGTGCTGAGATAGTATATGAGTATACCGACGGCAGAGTTGCATATGACGATATCGAGGATCCGCTTCCCTTTGATGTGGAAGCTGATGAAATAACCATAGAGGATAAGGATTTCGCCCTCTGGTACAGGGATATAATGGAAGAGCCTGCAAAGTATGACGGAAAGACTATGCACTTCAAGGCTCTGACTGCTAAAAACGACAAGTTCCCTGAGAATACCTTTGCAGTGGGGCGTCATATAATGACCTGCTGTGTTGAGGATATACAATACTGCTGGCTTGCAGCTCAGGTAGATGACGGAAACGAGCCTGCAAACAAGACATGGATAAATGTTACAGGAAAGATAAGTGTGCAGAAGCATAAGCTTTACCGCGGAAAAGGTCCGCTGCTCCTTGTGAGAAGCATAGAAAAGGCGGAAGCTCCCGAACAGCCTGTAGCTACGTTTTATTAAAAAAATGCTCCCTTTTTCAAGGGAGCATTACTTTTAACACTTATTTCAACGATGTGTTGAAATAATATTTCAAATCTTGAATTATTATGTTGAAAACGCTTATAGCGGCTGTTGATAAATACGGTGGTTCTAATCTTCGATTATCAGACCGCTGAACTCATAAGGTCTGAACGGTATATCTCTATCACGGCAGCGAATTGTAAGTGTTGTATCTAATGTCAGATATTCAAGCGGATAATCAAAATACGCAGTGACAGGGTCGTAGATGCAATTATGCATATCCTGCCTGAACGGCAGACATGGTCTTAATTCCACTATATAATTTGGTATATTGTTTTCATTATGTGTAGGAGCTTCAATTTTTTCTTTTGCAACTTGGAATCCGGTATTAACATGTACTCCGATACGTATTTTGCCCCATGGGACAACTTTTCCGTTTGCGGGAACAGGCCTGCCGTCATCGCCAAGGAGCTTTTCATCACCTACGTATACACAGTTGTTTACTCTGTCTATTCTGACATCTTTTTCTTCCTTATTGCGCACCTCAACAACAAACGGGTGAAATTCGTCTTCATCTGGATTGGGATATTCATATTTTATTCCGTAATTCGTTACTTCAGGTATAAATGATATCTGGTCGGACTTTGCAAGTCTCGGATGTGCGCAGAGAAGCTCATAGGCTGTTCCGAGAAGAACTGCGACAGCCAGTATAAGTCCGAACAGTATTTTTGTGAGCCGCATTTTTTTCTTTACCTTTTTCATTGGTTCGATATTTTTGGCTGATGTATTGATCTTTATATCGCCGTTTTTCATATCCTCATACTCCTTTCTGCATTCACTGCATTCAGCAATGTGTTTTTCAACCTCTTCTTTGCTGACTTCAGAGAGTGCGTCGTCACAGTATAAAGGAAGCAGGTCTTTTATTATCTCACACCTCATAATGTTACTCCTTTCTGAGCTTTTGCTTTGCACGATAGTACGTTACTCTTGCCCAGCTTGCGTTCTTGCCGAAAAGCTGCCCGATCTCTTCAAATGACATAGCTCCTGTTGCTCTGAGAAGCAGTATCTCTTTTTCACGTTCGGGCAGTTCGTGTATCTGTCTGAGTACGTACATCTTTGTGTCGGCGCTCTCTATCTGGTCGTCGGGGGGAATGATACTGATATCAAGTTCAGCGATATCAGGCTCTTTTGATACAGACGGATGATATTTGCGCCTTTTCAGCTCCTTCAGCCACAGGAACTTTGCGATCTGGCAAAGCCATGTGCAGACAGAGCATTTGTTGTCGAACTTGTTAAGGGAGCGCAGAGCCTGAAGAAAAGTCTCCCGCGTAAGATCCTGTGCTGTGTCAGGTTCACGGCATATACTTATCAGATATGCATATACCTTCTGACCGTATTTCTGATAATAGTCCTCGATCTCCTTATTCATCCGCCTTCCTCCTTTCAGTGATTTCAGAAGCTTCTGTATATTAGTACCCTGAGGAATAAAAGCGTTACATGATTTTATAAAAAAACACCGAGCCCGAAATATGAGCTCGGTGATCTGTTCTATTATAACATATCAGGCAGGTATTATGTCAATACTTTTTTGTGCTGAGGACTCTCACTGAGTTTAGTATACACAGCATTGCCGCTCCGGAATCTGCAAAAACAGCAAACCACATATTTGGATGCCCGATAAGTCCGAGTATCAGGACTATCGCCTTTACTGTCAGTGCGAATATAATGTTCTCGTAAGCTATGCGCATCGTTTTGTCAGCGATATTTTTGGCTTTTACGACCGATTCCGGCTCCGGATTCATGAATACAGCGTCTGCCGCTTCAAGTGCGAGGTCTGAGCCGTTCTGCATTGCTCCGCCTACATCTGCTCCTGCAAGTACAGGTCCGTCGTTGAAGCCGTCGCCCACAAACATGACCGGTCCGGTCTCTTTGCGTATACGCTCTATCTCAGCGAGCTTACCGTCGGGGAGAAGGTCTCCCTTGGCAGAATCTATGCCGATATCCTTTGCTGCTGCCGAAGCGTTTTCGCTCTTGTCGCCGGTGAGCATAAATGTCTTTATGCCCATTCCTTTAAATCTTGAAACAGCTGATGCGGAGGTTTTCTTTATCGTATCGGAAACAACTATCCTGCCTTCAGCCTTACCGTTGACCGTTACATATACGACGCTGCCGGAAGGTATATCATCAGCAGGAAGAGCTATGCCGTTTTCTGCCATAAGACGGTGATTTCCGCAGAGCACGCTTCTGCCGTCTATTACGGCTGTAACCCCCTGTCCGGCTTTTTCGGCTGATTTTTCCGGAGTGATGAGCTCAATACCATTGCTGTGGCAGTGGCTTACTATACTTTCGGCAACAGGGTGAGTTGAACACTGTTCACAGCTTCCGCTCAGACTCAGAAGTTCTTTTTCGCTCATATTGCCATAGGACTTTATATCCGTAACATCGAAGCTGCCGTTTGTAAGGGTGCCTGTCTTGTCAAACGCAACAGCTTTTATTTTGCCGAGAGCTTCTATGGCGCTTCCGCCCTTGAAAAGAATACCAAGCTTTGAAGCTGCGCCTATGCCTGAGAAATATGCCAGCGGTACGCTGAGTACAAGTGCGCAGGGACAGCTGATGACAAGGAATGTAAGAGCGGAATATATCCACTTGCTCCATTCACCTGTAACAAGTGATGGGATTATCGCTGTAAGAAGAGCTGTTGCTATGACTATAGGAGTATATATCTTTGCGAAACGGGTGATAAAACGGTCTATATGAGGCTTGGAGGCTGACGCATTCTCCACCGCCTCCGCTATCTTTGATATCATTGAGTCAGCAGCGGCAGCAGTGGTACGCAGCGTCAGTGTCTCCGAGAGGTTTATACAGCCTGAAAGTACGCTGTCACCGGTACGGACAGACAAAGGTACAGGCTCGCCGTTTACAGCAGAGGTGTCTATCCTTGACTCTCCCGATTCTATAATACCGTCTGCGGCGATACGTTCTCCTGCCTTGATACGAAGTATGTCCCCGACCTGTATGTCGTCCGAGCTGATATGCACGAATTCACCGTTGCGGAGAGCTTCCGCTTCTTCAACTTTAAGACCGGCGACGTCAGTAATAGCTTTCCGGCTTCTTGAAACGGCATAATCCTCGAATAATTCGCCTATCCTGAAAAACAGGACTACTCCGACTGCTTCAGCGTACTCACCGAGAGTAAAGGCTCCTATGGTGGCTATGAACATGAGAAAATTCTCGTCAAAGAAGTTCTTTGCTCTGATATTCCTGATAGTTGCAATGATTATGCTGTATCCGAGTACGAGGTATGCAGCGGCATAAAGAGCGATGGCAAGAGGCTTTATATCAGTAACTCTGCCTGATATGACAGCAGCTGCGAATAAGAGGATACCGGCTGCGAGCGATAAAAGCTCACCGGCAGGAAGAGAATTCTTTTCAATATGTTCGTGTTCATGGTGGTGATGCTCATGTTCGTGTTCATGTTCGTGGTCGTGACCGCAGCAGCAGTCTTCACCGTGTTCATGATGATGTGAATGCTCATGGTGATGATGGTGGTGCTCATGCCCGGCAGGAGAGATGACCACTCCCGCTTCTATTGAATTAGCGACTGTATTTATCTTTTCGACGAGTTCATCAGTTATATCGCCTCTGATCCTGATTTTTTTCAGAGGATAGTTAAGTATTGCCGATTCAACGCCCTCTATCTTATTTATTGCAGCTTCTATTTTAGCGCCGCAGTGTGCGCAGTCCAGATTGATTACAGAAAAATCCTTTTCCATAGGATCACTGTCCTTTCATATATGAATACTTGTTCATATGTTTAATATATCACAAAGATCAGTATTTGTCAATAGTTTACAGCTTATTTAATGTATAAAGAGGAAATGTTCAGGTGACAAAGCTGCGATTACTGCGGTTATATCTTATTATTTCATCAATAACAGAAAAACATATTCAGTAAGATGGTTAACCGCAGTTAACAGTGCCGGCAATGTGAGCCGGATATGAATATCTGTGAACTGCAATTCCTTTATCAGTGAAATGTATGGAAAAAAGGGCAGTATTTATAATGCAAAAGGCAAAAAAATGCTGCCTGCGAGAGAAAGCAGACAGCGGAGGTGAGGAGTGATATGTGAACCGACTGCGAATCAGTCGTGTATCAGGCTGCGGAGCTGATTTTTTCGTGCTTTACAGCATGACGGCCAAGGCTTTTTCTGAGGTAATACTCAAAAGCCGTCATGTTGAGCACCATTGCTCCTATCCAGGCTGAAGCCTCTGCGTAGGCAGTTGCACTGAAGCCTATTACCGGGATGAATGCAGCGATAACTCCCACTCTGAGAGCCATTTCAAGAACTCCTGATATCATTGGGACAAGAGGCTTGCCAAAGCCCTGACAGCCGTTGCGGAATACAAAGAGATAATCAACCCCTATGAGGCATATTCCGCATATCGGCAGATAAGTTTTGGCTATACTTATCGGTTCAGAGCCGCTCACCATAAATCCGGCGAGCTTGGTGGGGAAGAATACCATCAGAGAACCGAGGGTAACATAGGAAATAGTTGCGATCGCAAGACATACATGAAGTCCTTCACGGATACGGGAATACTTTCCTGCGCCGTAATTCTGGCTTGTGAAGGCTGACATCGCAAAGCCTGCCGTACAGGACGGCTGCATGAACAGATTTATGAACTTGCTGCAGGCTGAATACGCAGTAGTGTAGGCGACTCCGAGACCGTTGACAAAATACTGTATGACCATACAGCCTACTGCTGTTATGGAATTCATCAGCGCCATAGGGAGACCGTTTCTGAACAGCTCAAGATAAAGAGCGGAATTGCCGCGAAAATCCTCCCTGCTTATATCGAGGACATCGATCCTGCGTATTTTCTGCCAGCATATGAATGAGGATACCAGCTGTGAGATTATCGTTGCAGCCGCAGCCCCTTCAACACCTGTTCTGAGTACAAAGATACAGAAGGTATCAAGTATTATATTTACGGCCGTGGATATGATTATAGCTATGAACGGCGTTTTGCTGTCGCCGAGGGCTCTGAGTATGCAGGAACAGAGGTTATAGGTTATCGTGGCTATAAGACCTCCGAAAATGCAGTACCCGTAGGTAAGACTGTCACTGATTATGGCACTGTCGGTACGCATAAGGCGAAGTACAGGTCTGAGGAAAGATATGCTCAGCGCCGTAAGGACTGCCGCTATTATAATGCACAGCAAAAATGAAGAAGCCACTGAGCGGCGGAGCCTTGAATAGTTTCTTGCACCGAAGCTCTGAGCCGTGATGACTGAGAAACCATTGGCAAGTCCCATTGAGAAACCGAATACAAGAAATGTAAGAGGACCTATATTTCCAACAGCAGCAAGTGCGGTATCTCCGATACCCTTGCCTACGATTGCCGTATCCGCGATATTGTACATCTGCTGGAGCATATTTGTCAGCAGCATAGGGAAGTAGAATCTGAGTATAAGTGATGTGACAC
>Ga0265298_10008572_pt1 | contig 12266 bp, 4 predicted proteins | sample AusTroGonzalo_MG_3_FD_193486 | JGI IMG/M metagenome (GOLD analysis project Ga0265298, IMG submission 193486) | Bovine rumen microbial communities from tropical cattle in Woodstock, Queensland, Australia - Gonzalo_01 | ecosystem: Host-associated > Mammals > Digestive system > Stomach > Rumen ...
TAGTAATTGGTGAAGGTCCCGCTGCTAGGACTTAGATGACTGAGTCCGTTGGCTGTTGATACCCAGAGCGTTCCGTCGGTGGCTTCCCGGATGGCGGCCACCACGTTGTTGGGCAGGCCGTCGGCCTCGCTATAAAAGCGGGTGGCTCCCTGGACACGGTCGCAAGCCGTCAACCCTTCGCCCGTGCCGATCCAGACGACGCCGTTCTCCGCCTCGCAGAAGCAATAGACACGGGCCTGGATAGCCGCATTTCCCACGTCGTAACTCCAGAGCTTTCCGAGTTCGTGGTTGTAGCACATCGGGCCGTTGAACGTACCCAGCCACAGGGTGCCTTCCTTGTCGATCATCAGGGCGCTCACCCACTTGATGAGGTCCTGGCTGATGGCCTGTTCCACTTTTCGGGACGAAGGGGAGAGAATGGAGAAACCGGCGCCGTAGGTACCGGCGTACAGCAGGTCTTTCCCGGCGTCATAGGCCAGGCAGACGACATTCTTGGAACCGATGGCATCTTGGTCCGCGAAGGGACGGAAACCGGTGGAGGGTGTATAGGTGAAAAGGCCGTCCAGATAGGTGGCGGCCCATAAAGTGCCGTGCTTGTCGAAGGCGAGGGCCATCACGGAGTCGTTCGTGAGGCCGGAATTCGCCGCCGTGAAGAAAGTGCGACTGCCGTCCTTCCCCACGCGGAGGATGCCGCCGCCGTCCGTGCCGATCCAGAGGGACCCGTCGGCGGGATTGCGGACGATGGAGGTGGCGCAGGCGTGCTGCTGGCCGTACATGCCGCTGGGGCCGGCGGACAGGTAATCGAAACCGTACATGGACCTGGGCACCACCATGACGCCGGTCTGGAAGGCGCCGACCCACACGTTCCCCTGGTTGTCTTCCGTCAGGGCGTGGATTTTCCAGCGGGACATGTCGTAGGGAATCCGGGAGATGCTGACTTCCCGGAAGCGGTCCGCCGCCTTGTCATAGACATGCAGGCCCTGCGCTTCGGTGCCGACGATATAGGTTTTCTCCCCGGCGCGCTGGTTCGCCCGGTTGGGCAGGAGGGAGACGGCCTCGCAGGAGCGGGCGCCCGGGTCGGCGGACGGGCGGATCCGGCCCTGCGCCGCGTCGTAGATGTACAGGCCGCTCATCGTGCCGATGAGAATGTCTCCATTGTCGGGATCCTCGGCGAAACTGCGGACCATGATTTCCTCGTCGAAGGTGATGTCCGTGCGGCGCATCGTCGCTCCGTCCACCGCCGAAAGGCCGCCGGTCTCACCGGCCAGCCATACGCGGCCGGCGGAATCCTGGAACAGACGGCTCATGAAAATGGTCGGGAGGTTGCTGCTCAGCAGGTCGCGCCGGTCGTCCTTCAGGGCGTGCGTTTCCGTGTCCAGGATATAGACGCCCTGCGAGGACGTCGCCACCCACAGTTCGGACGAGCCGGAACCGGTCTTGAATTCGATGATGTCGGAAACGTAGGGAGAGGCGGTTTCCGGGGCGCCGTTTACGTCCACGAGGTGGAAGGAACTGTTGTCCGGGTCGAAGGTCTGCAGGCCCCGGGAGGTGCCTACCCACAGGACGCCGCGGCTGTCCTCGAAGACCGTGGGGACCAGGTCGCTGGCCAGGCCCTCCGCCTTGTCGCGGGAGAAGCGGAAAGTCGTAAAATCCATTCCGTCGAACCGGGCGAGGCCGTTCTCCGAACTGATCCAGATGAAGCCGCGGGAGTCTTGGAAAATCTCGTGAACTTGGCTGCTGGGAAGGCCGGAGTTGGATGTATATAGTCGCGCCATCTGCGCGCGTACAGGTATCAGGAATGCAAAAAGCAGGAATGTGGCTAGAATCCGATGTTTCATAATTGTTACAAATATAACAAATTGTACCGATTTTGAAACGAATGCTTGTGAATAGTATCCTGATGTATCAAAACGGAAGAATACTTTTGTATTTTTGACCAATGATTCCATTCCGAAAGAAGATGAAAAGACTATCCGCCCATATCCTCCCGGCCCTTATCCTGGCCGCCACCCTGTCCTGCGAGAAGACTCCCGAACCGGTCAAGCCTTCCGACAAACCGGTCGCTCCGGATCCGCCTACGCCGACGCAAGTGGTGGACTATGATAAATATCAGTTGAAGGAACTCGCCGCGAAGGCGGGTCTCAAGCTGGGCGTTTCGTTCACGTATTGGGAGTATAGGAATAACTCCATCAACGGAAACAACTATGTCGACGCAATCCTGAGGCGTGATTTTGCCGCCGTCACCTTTGGCAACGAGATGAAGCATGACGCCATCGTGACTGCTAACGGCGGTTATAATTTCACCCAGGCGGACCAGATGGTCAGTTGGGCCAAAGGCTGCGGGAATGAGCTCTTCGGCCACACGCTCGGCTGGCACAGCCAGCAGAAACGGGACTACCTGAACAATGTGATTGCCAATGCCGCCCCGAATAACAATGCTTCCCTTGTCAAGCAGAACTGGAATTTCGAGACCGGTACCTTGGACGGGTTTGTTACCGAGGGGTTCGAAATGGTCAGGGGCAGCCAATATCCGTATGACGTCTTCGCCGGTGACTATGCCGCGAAGGCGGTCTCCGACGGGGCCACCTTGCAGGTCGATGTGGAATTGGAAGCCGAGAAGACGTATGTTTTCTCTTTCTGGGCCAAGACTCTTTCCGGAAAAGGAACCGTGAGCCTCGTTTCCGGCGACGGTCAGGAGGCCCAGGCGGAGGTTCCTAACGAGTGGCGCAAGTTTTCCGTCTCCCTGACGATCGCGTCCGTAGGGGAGTATGCCTGCCGGATCACCGCCTCCAAGGACGTTGTCATCGACAATATCCGCATTATCGACAGCGAAGGTCAGTCTTCCGGCGGCGGTTCCGAGGAGCAGCCGGTCGTCATCGACTTCGAGAACTTTACCGCCGGGGGACCCGGGCAGCTGACCTCGTCCGGTCTTTTTGCGTATTACAACGGTGGTGATTACGTGTCCGTTACGAAGGAGCAGGCCCATGGCGGTTCTCTTTCGCTGAAGATGGATAATTCCTCCGCATTTGCAAAGAATTCCTGGGACATTCAGGTAGTCACGAATCCTTTCCCGGTCACGCCCGGAAAGACTTACCGCATCTCATGGTATGCAAAGGCGAGTAAGGAGGCTGGTTTCCAGATAGACATCCGAGGAGATGGAGGCGAAAAGTATCCGAGTACCCCGAGGGTGGGGACCGACTGGACTTACCAGAGTTACGATTATACCGTTGAATCCGGCACCGAACTCTCTTTCGCCTTCTACGGCGGTGTCGATCCGGTCACTTACTACATCGACGATATCCGACTGGAACCGGCTTCCGGCGCTTCTTTCGCTCCGGGCCGTCGGCAGGCGCCCTCTCTATCGACCTCGGTCGGTCTGGCCGGCGAACTGGTCAATGACGCCATCGGCTTCGTCTACCGTGACTGGGTGTATACGATGGTCGGGCATTTCGACGTGTACGGCTGGGACGTGGTGAACGAAACGTTCACGGACTGGAATCCTGAATTCCGCACTGCGTCGAATACCTCCGGGGACAACGTTTTCGTCTGGGGAAAGTATTTCCCGAGCACCAAGGTATGGGTGGACAAAGCATTCGCCTATGCGACGGATGCGTTGAAACGCTATGGCAAGAACGCTGTCCTGTACCTGAATGATTACAATCTTGAAACGCTTGAAGCGAAGAGGACTGCCTATTGCAACTATGTGAGGGGCAACTCGCAGGTTACCGGCGTGGGGACGCAGATGCATTTGGACATGAGCGAACAGAATCTGAAGGATAAGATCGTGGCCAGCCTGACGGATCTCACCGCCACGGGAAGGATTGTCCGTATCTCCGAACTGGACATCAAGAGCACGAATGAACAGGCGCAGGCCGATCTTTACAAGTTCATTTTTGAGAAGTATCTGGAGATTGTTCCCGAAGCCCAACGGGGCGGCATCACGATCTGGGGCATCAATGACAAGGATTCATGGGTGGGCAAGAATAACATACCGCTGCTGTACAAAGGAGACGATTACACCCGAAAACCAGCTTACGAAGCCCTTTATCTCTACTTGTGCGAGCTCGCCGGCTTAAATCCCTACAAGGAGTGATACGTTTCGAAAAAAATCGTATCTTTGCTCTACTAAGGCTTTTAACAATGAAGAGATTAACGGCTTACCTCATCATGAGCCTGCTCGCGCTCCCCGTTTTTGCGCAGCAGCCTGCTCGCCCCGCTCCCACTACCCCTACCTCGCTGCTCTCCTCCGCCGTTTTCACCGCTCAGGATGGCTTGCTCTCCATCAATCTCCTGGACCATGTGTTCATCGGTTACAGCGTTGCGGACTCGGACGTTTTCACGCCCCACGGCGGCGGTGAACTCGCCATCAACGCCCTGGCCTTGAACATCGCTCCCATGCCTTCCGTGAACGTCTCGGTCGGCATGGACTGCAAGTGGCAGTTCTTCTCGACCCGCGATTCCCGTTTCTATCTGGACCAGCAGAAGATTCCCCAGGTGATCGAATGGCCTCCCAAGAATCAGAATCAGCAGACGGGACAGGAACAGGGTCAGGGCCAAGCTCAAGGCCAAGATCAGGGTCAAGGCCAGGCCCAGGGTCAGGGGAATGCTCAGACTCAGACTCAACCCCAGGATCAGGAGCTGCCCCTCACCCTTCCCGATGAGACGAAGATCGGCAAGCAGCGCAGTTCGCTGCATACTTTCTCCCTGAGCATTCCGGTTCTGGCGACGGTGCACGTGAACGACTATTTCTGGCTCAGCGCAGGCGCCGAGGCCAATCTGAACCTGACCTCCTGGACGAATTACACGCTCGAGACCGGTGATGTCACCGAATCTTCCGCCGTTTCCGACGGACAGGTCCGGCCGTTCACCTTCAATTTCGTGGGCATGGTCGGCTTCAAGGATGCCGCCTTGTTCTTCAAGCTTTATCCCACCACCTCCCGCATCGTTCCGGACGGCGGTGTGCAGTTCGATTACTGCACGCTCGGCGTGACGCTCTTCCTGTAGGCGGGGGATTCGTTCCCGAAGAGGAACTGCGGCGTATAGCCGCCATAGTCAATGACGACCTTCTCGAAAACGATGCCGGGGTCGAGGGGCTTCAGTACGAGGTCCTGCCAACCGGCGGAGGCGGGGAGGTCGGTTATTGTTTCCACGACGCGGCGGGCGACGGTGGGGTAGTAAACGGAGTAGATGTTGGCGGGATCTTCGTTCAGGCGCTCATTGAAGCGCTGCACGGCCGACGCTCCGCCGAATTCTACGCTGTAGCGGTGTCCCGTGTTGTTGAAGGCGAGGGTCGATTTCGTGATGACATGGACCTTCACCGCCGTCACGCCTTCGGGGATTTCCACCCGGTAAGTGAGTGACGCGCCGTCGGTTGCCTGCGTATAGGGCATCAGGGCGACGCCGCTGAGGGTGCGGCCCATGTCCGGGATGACGGTCCAGTCGACACCGTCGACGGAAACCGCCTGCTGCCAGTGTTCCGCTTCGATGGCCGTGAAGCCGCGGGAATCGGCGGGGAAGGAGAATCCGCCCGGGGTGGTGTCCTCGATGCGCTGGATGCGCGGCAGGCGGTCCGCCGGGAAGTTGTCGTTCCAGGTGAAATAGCCGATGTGCTTCTGCGTCATCATGCCGTTCCATTTTCCGCCGGCGATGTCGGCGTTGTATTCCTTCATCAGGGCGGCGTCACGGGCGAAGCAGCGCTCCACGCGGTCGGCCCAGGCATTGGCGGCCGGGTCGTTCCGCTCCACGAGCGAGCGGTTCATCGCCTGCGCGTAATACATGTCATAGATATTGGCCAGCGCCTGGACGGGGAAGAGGATGATTTCCCGGTACGCGTCCCGGCACGCCGGATCCAGCGCCTGATACTGGCGCAGGGCCTCGGCTTCCAGCCGGACGAAATCGTCGCACACCTGCCGGAACTCGCCGGAAGGGAGGTCGTAGGTGCGCGCGTCCATCATCTCGGCCGTCGTGCGGCCGCTGTACTTGCTGTACAGGTTGAGAATGCGAGCGGCTTCATCGGCCTGCTCCTCGCCGAAGGCGGCGGCGCAGAAGGCGCGGGTGTGGTCCAACAGGTTGTCCACGTTGAAGTCCTTCGGCCTGCGGGCCATGTCCAGGAAGAGGGTGATGGGATACTCCATGGGCTTCAGGTCGCCGACATTCAGCACCCAGAGCCGGTCCACGCCGTAGTCGTACGTGAGCTGGAGCTGCTCCCACATATTCTGGATAGGGGTGATATTGAGCCACTTAGAGTTGCGGGGCGCACCCACGTAATCCACATGGTAATAAAGTCCCCAGCCGCCCTTGCGATTCCGCTCGGCCCCGGTCGGGAGTTTGCGGACGTCTCCCCAGTTGTCGTCGGACAGGAGGATGGTGACATCGTCCGGAACGCGGAGGCCGAGGTCGTAGTACTGCTGCACTTCCTTGTACAGGGCCCATACCTGGGGCCTTTCCGCCGCCGGCCTTCCGGTCACCTTGCGGATGATCTTGCGCTGGTTCTTGATGATGTTCTCGAGCAGGCCGATGTATTCGGCTTCCTGGCCCTCCTTGCCCAGGGCGGCGTCGCCGTCACCCCGCATGCCGATAGTGATCAGGTCCTCGGTGTCCTTGGCGCGTTCCATGCCTTCGGTGAAGAACTTGTCCAGCACCTTCCGGTTTTCGACATAGTCCCACTTCCCGTCGGCACCCTTCCTGCGCACCCATTCCTGGTGGTTGCGGGCCATCGGCTCGTGATGGGACGTGCCCATGATGATGCCCATTTCGTCCGCCGTGCGGCTGTTTTCGGGGTCGTCGGCATAGAAGGCCCAGTCCCACATGGCCGGCCACATGAAATTGGCCCGCAGGCGCAGCAGAAGCTCGAAAACGCGGGCGTAGAAGCGATGGTCGCCGTAATCCGTGCCGTAGGTGTTCTTCACCCACGAGGTCAGGCAGGGAGCCTCGTCGTTGAGGAAGATGCCGCGGTACCGGATGGCGGGCTGGGGGACGGTGTAGGTCCCCGGCGCCATCGACAGGTCCGTGCTGTGCGGGACGGGCACATCGGCCCAGTCGTACCACGGCGAGACGCCCATCTGCTCGGAAATCTCATAGATGCCGTAAATGGTCCCGCGCATGTCCGCGCCGGCGATGATTAAAGTGTTCTCGTCGATGACTTTCAGGATATACGTCTCATACTGCCCTTTGAGGGAGCTCAGGTCGATACGTCCTTCCGCGCTGAGCCGCTTGATCAGCGGGCTGTCCGCGGTGCCGGCATAGATGGCGCGCGCACCCGTTTCCGGGGCCTTGGCGCCGCAGACGCGGGCGAAGTCCTCGCGCAGCGTCTCCGCGGCGATCCGTACGCCCGGCAGGTCGGCCGCGTCCGCGACCACCGCCGCGGGCACCCCGTCTCGGACGAGGCTGAAGTGTCCGGCGGCCTGTCCCTGGACAGTGATGCCGGGATGGTCCATGGCCGGGGCCGGAAGGCAGAAAACAAGGATCGATAAGACCAGGAGAAGGGGAGTACGGCGTCTAGGTTCCATGTCAGATTTGTTTTCTGCAAAAGTAACAAATCGGACAGTCTTACGGATTCGTAACGGAATCAATCACTTTAAGAATTGTACCACGACTTTCGGGTTTACTCGAAAAGTTTTTTAAGATTTGGATCATCGGGGTTGTCGAGGTACCGGCTGATGAACTCCCGGGGCGTCATTCCGAAGAAATCCTTGAACGTGCTGGAGAAGTACGAATGCGAGGCGTAACCGACGCGATAGGCCACTTCGGACACATTGACTTGGTTGTTGGCGAGCAGGTAGGCGGCCTGCTTCATCCGGAAGGACTTGATGAGGGTGCTCGGGGGCACGTTTCCGTTCTCTTTCAGCTTGCGGTTGAGGTGGACGCGGCTGATGCCCACGTCCGCGCAGAGGGCCGCGACGTCGAAGTCGGGATTCTCCAGGTGGGTGCGGATGCTTTCCACGATGCGGCGCATCAGCGCCTCGTCGGCGGAACCCATCTTGATGCCGGTGTAGTCGTATTCCATCGCCGGGGCGAACTTGCCCTTGACGGTCTCCCGGGCGGAAATGACCTGGGCGATGCTGCTCATCAGGAGGGATACCGAGACGGGCTTGGAAAGGAACTTGTCGGCACCGCTCTCGCTGGCCTCTTCCTGCTCCTTTTCACTGTCCTGGCCGGTCAGGATGATGACCGGGATGTGGTTGGTGGACGGATTCTGGCGGATCTTGGCGCAGAGTTCCTTGCCGTTCATCTCCGGCATCACGAGGTCGGTGATCACGGCGTCCGGCAGGGTGGTGGACACGATGGGCCAGGCCTCCTTTCCGTTTGCGCATACGGTCACGTTGTACTTGCCGCGCAGCAGTTTCCGGAGGTATTCCCGGGTTTCCTCGTCGTCTTCCACGACGAGCAGGTTCTTCCGGGCCTTGACGGCCTTTTCCGGCTGCGCCGTCTCCGTGGGCGCGAACTCTTCCTCTTCATGGCTGGATTCCGAGGTTTCCAACATCTTGTCGTAGAGGTCCTTATGGTGGGTGGTCTCCACGAGTTCCGCCAGGGTCAGGTGGTCCTTGCCCGCCGGGATGCGCACGCGGAACACGACGCCGTCGTCCAGGTTTTCCGCCTCGATGGTGCCGTGATGCAGTTCCACGAGCATCTTGGCGAGGTTCAGTCCCACGCCCGACCCGGTGTTGGCGTCATACGGGTCGATCTGCACGAACCGGTCGAACACCCGGCTGATGTAGCTGTCCTCGATCTTGCTGCCGGAGTTGAAGACGGAGATTTCCACGTATTCCTTGACGTCTGCCCGCAAGAGGTTGCGGTTGGGAAGGGGTTCGGAGATGGACAGATGGACCCGGCCGCCCTCCGGCGTGTGCTTGAAGGCGTTCGAGAGGATGTTGTAGATGATCTTGTCGAAGTTGCCCTGGTCGATCCACAGGAACTCCTCTTCCCGGGCGGGATCGATCGTGAAATGGATGTCCTTGGACTTGGCCAGGGTGAAGAAGGACTTCATGATGTCCTTGGTGAAATACACCAGGTCCGTCCGCCGGAAATGCATCGGCATCTGTCCCGCATCGACCTTCCGGAGGTCCATCAACTGGTTGACCAGACGGTTGATACGAAGGCAGTTACGATACATGAGGTTATAAGTGTCCTTCTGGGCGGGATCCTGCTCGGATTCGCGCAGGGTGCGCAGCGGTCCCATCACGAGCGTGAGCGGGGTGCGGATCTCGTGTGTGAGGTTGGTAAACAGGCCTAGGCGGAGTTCCTTCAGCTCGGCGTCCTTCATTTCCTGCTTACGCTGTTCCCGACGCCGCCACAGGCGGTAAAGGGCGTATCCGATGGCGGAAAGCAGCAGCAGATACGCGGCATAGGCCCATCCCGTCCGGTACCACGGCGCTTCCACCTGAATGTCGATGCTGCGCATGGAATACTCCTCCGGCATCCCTTCGAAATAGGCCTTGACCTCGAAGGTATAGCGTCCGGGCGGCACATTGGTATAGGTGGCGGTCCGATGGCGGGCCGGAACGGTCTTCCAGTCGGCGTCAAACCCGCGCAGGCGGCACGCATAGGCGATACGCATGGGGTTGGTATACTCCGGGACGGAGAAGGTCAATGAGAACAGGTCGGTGCCCGTCGGAACCAGGATGCGTGTGGCTTCCGAGATGTGCTTGTCGATGAGGTTGGCATTGCCCAGGTTGGGGTCGTATTCGATGTCCTGCTCCAGCTCCCGCAGACGCGAGAGGAAGACTTGCGGGACCTTGTGCCCGCTCCCATCGACAAGACGGGGGGAGAAGGCCGTCACGCCGCCGGTACCGCCGAAATACAGCAGGCCGGAAGCGGACTTGGCGGTGGCGCCGGAGCGGAATTCATTGCTCTGGAGGCCGTCGGAGGCATGGAAGGACGTGATGGCGCCCGTCCGCGGATTGAGCCGGGACAGACCGCCCGCCGTCGAAATCCAGATGTTTCCCGTCTGGGCGGGAACGATGTCACGGATGACATTGTTGGCCAGTCCGTCGCTTTCGTTGTACTGCTTCAGGGGCGTCCCTTCCGCGTCCGTGCAGAACACGCCGTCGCCGGTGCCGAACCAGATGTTCCCTTCGTCGTCGCTGGCGATGGAATAGATTCTCGGACGCCCGTTTTCAGGCCGGAACAGGACAATCTGGCCGGTCTCGACCTCGTACTGGTACGGGCCGTTGTAGGTTCCGACCCAGAGAAGCCCGCTCTTGTCAAGGTGTAAGGCACTGATCCACAGGTATTGTTCGTCGACGACCGACGTGACGACCCGGAAACTGGCCGGGTCGATGATCACGAGTCCGGCGCCGTAAGTGCCCACATACAGCAGGTCCCGTTTCTCATCATACTCCAGGGTGCGGATACGCATCGTGCCGATGCGCTCCTGCTCCGGGAAGAGATGGATTCTTCTGGCGGAATCCATATAGAACAACCCGTCCAGATACGTTCCAATCCAGAGGTTTCCGTACTTGTCGCCCTCCACGCACATCACGGCGTTGTTGGTGAGCCCGGAATTGTCCTTGTTGTAATTCGTCTGACGTCCGCCCGGCTCCGTGCAGAAGAGCCCGGCGCCGTCGGTGCCCACCCAGAGCCGCTTCCCGTCGTCGTACAGGGACATGACGCAGGCACTGTTCTGCCCGGGAACCCCGTTCTTGTCGAAGCCCAGGTAGGAAAAGCCGAACATCGACTTGGGCGCCACCAGCAGGCCGTTCTGGTACAGGCCCAGCCACACGTTGCCCTGGTTGTCCTCGAACATCACGGTCGCTTTCCAGTTGTCCGAGGTCTGGCGCATCGAAGGAAGGATGCCCGGCCGTACCTCTTCCGTCGCGGTGTCGAACAGCAGCAGGCCGCCGTTCTCGTCGCCCAGCAGGAAGCTGCGGCCGTCCTCCGGGCGTGCCTGGTTGTTGAACAGGAGGCTGGAAATGGCGGTTTTTCCGGCGGATTTCCCGCGCGCGCGCCGCACCATGCCCGTCGCGTTATCATAGATGAGCAGGCCGCGGTCCGACCCGATCAGCAGGTTGTGCGTGACCGGGTCCTCGGCCAGGGCCGTGATATGCAGGGCATCTGCCGATTTGACCAGTTCCGCTTCCCAGCGCACGTCAGCGGAGGGCTCCAGGCTGTCCACGTTCAGGACGGTCGGAAGGCCGTTCTTGTCGGGGACGATCCAGAGGCGGCGGTTGGCGTCCACGAGCGCGGCGCTGATGTGTTCCTCCGGAACGGACGCATAGATCTTCTCCCGCTTGTCGTCCAGCACGGTCTGCGACGCCGTGTCGATGACATAGATGCCCGAACCGCCCGTGACGACGAACAGGAGACTGCCGCCCGTGCGCCCGGGCACCAGAACGAGTTTCCCGATGAACTGCATGGACTCCGGCTGCCGGGAGTCCTGCAGGTCGAAACGGCTGAAACGGCTGTGCTCGGAGTCGAAGATCGCCAGGCCGGAGGCCGTCCCCACCCATTTCACGCCATGGTCGTCCTCGCAGAAATCATGGACGGAGTCGCTCAGGAGGGAAAAGTCGTTGTTCCGGTCATGCCGGAATTCCTCGAACGTCACGCCGTCGAAACGCAGGAGACCGCCCTCCGTGCATACCCACAGGAAATCCTGCCCGTCCTGGCAGATCCGGTTGATCTGGGAGTTGGGAAGGCCCAGCTCCGAAGTATAGAGCCGGGAGGTCTGTGCGTGGGCCGGATACAATAAGGTGGCCAGTAAAACGTAGAGAATCAGCCGTTTTTTCATTTTTGTTTCGGGTTTGGTACAAAAATACAAATTCTTTTTGACCCGCAAATGGCGTGGTACAAATTCTACAACTATTGTTACATCGGTAGTGTGCAAACGATTGCAAAGACTCTATTTTTGCAAAAGCATGCCTGAGGCGAATGAACACTGACCAGAACCAACTTAATCAACATTTTAATTTTAATCACTATGCGAATTAACCTTAAGAAAACGCTTGCGTCCCTGGCTGTCGCCCTGATGCTGCCGGTCTTCGCCCTTGCGCAGACCATCAGCGTCTCCGGTACGGTCGCGGACGGGAGCGGAGTGGCCATCCCGGGCGCTGCCGTGATGGTTGTCAACTCTTCCAACGGCGCCGTCACGGGTGTCGACGGTACGTATTCCCTCCAGGTGAGTCCGTCCGCGATCCTCGAAGTGTCCTGCATGGGCTACACCACCGTGCAGATTCCCGTCCAGGGCCGCAGCCGGATCGACGTCGTCCTCGCCGATGACGCCGAGCAGCTCGACGCCACGGTCGTGATCGGTTACGGTACGGCCCGCCGCC
>Ga0265298_10008573_pt1 | contig 12265 bp, 3 predicted proteins | sample AusTroGonzalo_MG_3_FD_193486 | JGI IMG/M metagenome (GOLD analysis project Ga0265298, IMG submission 193486) | Bovine rumen microbial communities from tropical cattle in Woodstock, Queensland, Australia - Gonzalo_01 | ecosystem: Host-associated > Mammals > Digestive system > Stomach > Rumen ...
CAATTGACACAAGTGTTCACAAATCGCAAATGACAATTTGCATTTCTGGCAATGGTGGCATTTGTGAACAATTGTTATTTGTGAACAATGATTATAGGCAAGGCATCTCGTCTTGAAAACGAAAATGCTCTTCCTTCTGGCGGTCGCGACAACCTCCGTATTGATGTCGAGTGCGCAACCCTCCCCGAACGCCATGCTGGGCCTCTTTTTGCTTCAGGACTGACCGAGGTTGTCGAGGCTGACAATCCGGCTCGTGCGCATCACGGCAAGGATGTTGCATGCCGTGTCGGTAGCCTCGTAAACAATTCTGTATGGCCTCACAATCAAATGGCGAAGTCCGACAAAGTCCGTGAAGTGTTCTTCAAAGGCGCATTCAGGAATGCGAGGCCCGGAAAGCGGAAAATCCGCCAGACCATCTACTGCGTCGCTGATCTTGAAGAACCACTTTGTTGCCGTTGCGATGTCGCGTTCGGAGGCGATGATGTCGTAGATTTCGTCAAGCTGGTCGAGCGCGGTTTGAGACCAGACGACATTCATATCCCATGCCTTTCGCGAAACTGCCGCATTGCGGTTTCATGGTCGGTGCCGCGCCCGGAGGCGATTTCCTTGCGCGACTTGCGGACTGTGTCTGCGAGAAGGAAGACATCCATCAAGGGGTCAAAGTCAGCTGCGCTAATGAGAACGGCGTCGGCGCGTCCCTTGCGTGTGACGATGAGCGGGCGGTGCGTTTCGTTTACGCGGTCGAAGCAAGAGGCGAGATTGTTCCGATACTCGGAGAAGGGCACGATGTCCTCGGTAAGGCGGGGACGGCGGCTGGATGCGGTTCTTGTTGGCATAGGTAGTTCACTCCTCGTGTTGTCGGTAGATATTGTACAAAAAAACGTCCAATGCGTCAAGGCGACGAAAAGTGATTTGAAAGCCCGCCGCCCGCGCTTCGCACGGGAATGTAAATGAGGATAACTGCATGATTGTTCATAAATGGCAATTGACACAAGTGTTCACAAATCGCAAATGACAATTTGCATTTGTGAACAATTGTTATTTGTGAACAATGAAGTTAATGGCAAGACGAATGTTTTTCGTAAATTCGACATTTTCGCCATTGCCCCGCGCAAGGGCGTTTTGGTATAATTGCAGTGTTCCGATGAAAAACGGCGCAATCCGTCGCGAGTCGGGGCGCTAGATTTTCCGCGCAGAAACCGGTCGGGTGCGTTGTCCCTAACGCGCCGCATGGTATAGCGGCGTGTCCTCACGCCGCCGCAGGATGGAAAGACGATTTGAAAGAAAACGAAAACGAAAGGAAACGAAGATGAACATGAAGACAGTGATGATCGCGCTCGCGGCGTTTGCCATGGGCGGAGCCGCCAACGCAATCACCTCGGAGGAGATTGCCGCCGCATTGGATGTCGATTCAAGCGTAGGGACGTTTAGTACAAGCGGTTATTCGGATTGGTACATTGATACGAATGCGGTCAATGGTGCGACGAGTATGCGAAGCGGGGCGTTGCCGGGAAACTCCAGCAGCTGGTTGTGGTCTGATTTGAATGTGTCGCTTTCAGTGAAAGAGGCATCGTACTTGACGTTTAAAATTAAGACGCATAGCCGTAATAATGGTTCCAACGATTCTTATTTGGGCATCAAGATTGATGGTGGTTCTACATCCGTTTACGCGGGTGATTTGGATTGGAGAGAAGTAACTCTTGTTGTCATTCCAGGTGAACATCTGCTGCACTTTGGGTTTGGCAAACGTTATTATAACGACAGTAACAGTGGGTATTGTGCATGGGTTGATGATTTTAAATTGACCCCCATTCTTCCGAAGTCCAGTAAGGTAGAGGTAACGAACATCAAATGCCAGCAGAGATATCCGTGGAATGGAATGGTGGATATTGACTACACGGTCAGGAGCGAAGACCCGAATGCCGAGGTGTGGGTCTATCCGATTGGCTACGACAAGGATTCCAATACCTCGATGGCTCCGCGTTCGCTGACGGGTGATGGCGTGGATGCGCCGGTGAGCAACGGAACTTTTCGTATGACATGGAAGGTGACGGATGACTATCCAGAATTCCATTCGACGGCATTTACTGTAAAGATGATTGCATTGACGGGTTCTGCCCCATACATGGTTGTTGATCTTTCGGGTGGTGTCGATGCACTCAGTTATCCGGTTTCATATCTCTCGTCTGTTCCTGAAGGTGGTTGGGGTGACGAATACAAGACCACGAAGCTTGTCCTTCGCCTGATTCCGCCTGGCAGTTTCATGATGGGTAGTCCGAGCGATGAGAATGGGCGTAGCAGCTACGAGGATTTGCATGGTGTTGTATTAACGAAGCCGTTTTACATTGGCGTGTTTGAAGTTACGCAGAAGCAGTATCAGTTGGTGATGGGGGGGGACCCATCTTCTCAAAAGGGCGATATGCGGCCTGTGGAGCAAGTCTCATATGATAATATTCGAGGATCGGTAAACGGTGCAGGGTGGCCGACACATAATCAAGTCGATGCGAATTCGTTTATGGGGCGTTTGCGTAGCAAGGTGAACATGCTTTTTGATTTGCCGACTGAAGCTCAATGGGAATATGCTTGTAGGGCGGGAACTGCTAGTGCTTTAAATAGCGGAAAAAGCTACAGCGCGGCAAATCTTAAAGAGGTAGCAAGGTGCAATTTCAATTCTGGAAATGATAGTCGAAATTATCCTTGTGACAACAATGGCGGCTACTCTTATGCGACGAAGGTAGGGTCGTACAACGCGAACACATGGGGGCTTTATGATATGCATGGCAATGTGTCGGAACTATGCCGTGATTTCTGGAGCGGGTATGAGGGCCTTGGATATGCTGGTGTTGTTGATCCAGCTGGTAAGACATATAGCTACAGACAGTCAGATGGTTATAGATATCGTATTTGCAAGGGTGGGAATTTCGGGACAACGAGTGAATGCCGGTCTGCATATCATTATTCAGGGCATATGAATTGTAATTCAACTAGTTGGACGGTCGGATTCCGCGTGTTCTGCTCGCCTGTGGCGGAGTGATTAGTCAGATTGGAGTGTCCCCATGAAGTGGGCATTGTCAAGATTAAGGTTGATGGTCGCCATCGGAGCGGTCGCGACAAGCGCGACCCTCCCGGTACATGGCGACTATTTGACCTTTGATATCGCCTCGCATGAGGCGATGGCGGACTACACCCGCTTCGAATCTCGAAGTTGGGCGGAAGGGGCCGAGGGCGAGGGAGGTCGCCTCTCCGCCAACACGACATGGTCGGGTGGCGAGCATGTCATACTGAACGATCTCTACATCCCCAGCGGCGTAACGCTGACGATCAATGCAGGGACGGTCGTTAAGTTTCGCGAAGGAACGCGTATCAAGGTTGAGGATGGCGGCAGTATTGTCCTGAATGGTGAACTTGGAAAAGAAATCGTTCTCGAAGGCTACGAGGACGACACGTTATTCAAGGGTATTGTCTTTCAGTCTGGCTCGGCGGGATATTCCGATAACTGTTATGTCATTGTGCGTGGCATTGCCTTTGGCAAGTTCGCGACAGTGAGCATCAGTGATACGGAAGCCTTTATGGGCGGCGGACAGGCGCTTGTGCCTGTGAATGTGTCGGGCTCGCGCGATACGGCGTTCTCGTTCGATTGGGTTGCCGAGACAAACGGCGTGCAGTTCGCAAGTGGCACGATGAATTGGAATCGCGTCTCGGACGGATCGAAGAACATCACCGTTCCCTATCCCGACGGATTACCGGGGTGCAGCAATTTTACTGTGCGCGCAACGACGCTTCGGTGCTGTACGGCCAGCAAGGGTGCATGCGAGGTGAACTTGAGCGAGTTCATCACAACACAAATCTACACCCATGAGGTGATGGCGGACTACATTCCGTTTGAAAGCCGCGAATGGGCGGAAGGCCTTGAAGGCGATGGCGGACGCCTCTCGTCCAATGTCGTCTGGAGTGGCACGCACAAGGTCGTGAGCGACGTCTATATCCCCTCTGGCGTGACGTTGACCCTCTCTGCCGATACGGTCGTGGAGTTCTACAAAGGGACGTGCATCAAGATTGAGGATGGTGGAACGTTGAATATTGTTGGTGCGGTGGGACATGATGTCATATTGCGTGGTGCCGACGGGGTGACGAGTTTCGTTGGCATCGTGAAGATGTCAAATGGCACGTTTACCGACAACAGTTACGTCGAAGCCATCGGCTTTACATACGGTGCGTTCGCCAATGTTGCGCTTAACAACTCTTCAAGTTTTAGATCGTCGGGGTTGGCGCTGATTCCCGTGACGGTTTCTGGCTCGCGTTCGACGTCGTTTTCGATAGACTGGGTGGCGGAGACGAACGGCGCACCATACAAGACCGGAACGCTCTCATGGGGAAGCGTGTCGGAAGGGACGAAGAACATCTCCATCAACTATGGGGCGGAGTTGGGTGGATATACGAACATCATCGTTCGCGTGGCCGTTGACCGTGCTTGCCATTCTGCGCCAAGCGTGTGCACGGTGAAGATTTCCGATTTTATCGTTTCGGATGTTGCAACTCACGAGGCGATGGCGGACTACATTGCGTTCGAATCCCGTGAATGGGCTTCTGGGCTTGAAGGCGAGGGTGGACGACTTGACGGAAGCGCGACATGGAGCGGGGCGCACAAGATCGTCAGTGACGTGTATATTCCGTCTGGCGTGACCCTGATCCTTTCCGCCGATACGGTTGTGGAGTTCTGCGAAGGCACACGTATCAAAATCGAGGACGGCGGCGTGTTGAACATTGTTGGTGCGGAAGGGCATGACGTGATCTTCCGTGCGGCCGCTGGCGTGACGAATTTCGTTGGCATCGTAAAGATGTCGAACGGTACCTATGTGGACAACATGTATGTGCAGTATCTCGACAAGCCGTATTCTGCCTATCCGTATGTGACGGTTCACGAGGCGACGGCCGCTCGCGACAAGGGCAAGTTGTATATCCCTATCTCGATCAGTGGAACGACGCGCAACCAGTCGTTCAACATCGACTGGAGAACCGATAAGGGAGACGCCGGAACTGTGACATGGGCGTCCTGTTCCGACGGGACGAAGTGGATAGAGCTCCCGATTGACGCGGCGTCCGTGGGCGGAACGACGAACCATACGATTACGGTCACGGCGGCGCGTGGGTGTAATGTTTCCGTTGGTGAAGCGACGTTCACCATTCTCGAGCCTGACTATATCGTCAAGGGAACCGTCGCCATCAACGAAAGCGACGAGGATTCTGGCGAGTTTGCCGTCAATGGCGACATCAAGACCCAGCCGCTCTTCTTGAATCCCGTTGAGCGCGTGCAGTACAGCGGCAAGTGGCAGACGTACGACACGAACGAGGCGGCGGTGCTGCGCGTGACGTTGGAGACAGACAATGGTGCCACGACGTTGAAGGAATGTTCGCCGTCGGAGACGGGCGCGTTCGATTTGCGCCTTGCCGATTACCCCGTGGGCTACTACACGCTGAAACACGAGGTGCTGAATAATCTCGGCGAGACATTGGCGACAATGCAGAAGTCGTTCAGCATCGCCGACGACGAGGATGTGGAGATGCATGGTGGCACGCTCACGCAGAACGAGGTGTGGAAGGCCGGAAAGGTGCATGTGGTCTATCAGACGGTCGTGGTGCCGTCCATCTACACCATCTTCATTGAGCCGGGCGCGATCGTCAAATTCATGACGGGCACCGGCATCGACATCTCGCAGGGAGGCGCGTTCTTCGCGAACGGGATCGTGTTCACGCACATCAACGACGACACGGTGGGCGGTGACACGCTGAACGACGGCTTCACGATTGCCCCGCCGATGGATGCCTACTTCCTAAGCGGCAACTTCACCTTCGGTGACGACACCGAGCTTCGCGGCATCACGCAGAACAACGCCCTCACGGGGACGATCTCCACGCAGAAGACGCTTTCGCGCGGCAGCACGTACCGCGTCTCGGGTACGCTCACCATCGCAAGCGGCGGATCTCTCACGATTCCTCCGGGCACGGTGTTGAAGATGGAGGACAAGGCGGCGGTCGTCGTCAATAGCGGCGCGACGCTAAATGCCATCGGTACAAGGGCTGCACCTATTGTGATTACATCGATTAAGGATGACTCGTACAGCGGCGACACGAACAAGGACGGTGGCAATACGATCCCCCAGCCCGGCGATTGGGAAGAGATCAAGAACAATGGCGGAACGATGCACCTAGCGTTTGTCGAGGCGCTGTACGGTGGCTACGGACAGTATTCCAATCAGGGGGACGCCATCATTCGTACGGCGGGCGGCGATACGACGATGGAATGCTGTGAGGTGAAGCATTCCAACCTGCGGCTCGTCGGACGCACGGGCGGTACTGTTTATGCCGAAAACTGCATCCTTGCTGACGGACGCTGGGGGATTGACGGCGCGGTGACCTTCGTCAACGGCGTGATTGCCGAGTGCAATACGGGTGCGAATGGTGCGGCACTTAAGAACTCGATTCTGTGGGCGTGCGACACTTACTCGTCAGGTGGCACGGTGTCGAACTGCGTGGCCTACGGCGAGACGACGACGGTGCAAGGTGGGATGCTCTATACTGATCCGCTCTTCGTCGATCCGGCAAATGGTGATTTCCGCATTCGCGAGGGTTCGCCCTGCGTGGATGCGGCGGATAACGCTGTCGCGCCGGAATTGGACTTCTATGGTCAGCCGCGTATCACGATAACGGAGGCGGGTGTCGAACTCGTTGGACAGCTTGCCGACATCGGTATCTGTGAGGTTATGCCGCGTGATGTGGTGAGCGACATCGACCTTGTACCTCAGAGTGTAAGAACAACGACGAATGCCGTGCCGGGACAACTGTTGTTCGTGAAGTGGGAGATCGCGAATATTGGCGGTGCAGAAGTAAATGCCTCGTGGCGTGACACCGTTTCGCTTGTTTCAGAGAGCGGACGCGAGGTGGTACTCGGCGATAAGACCACGACGAGTCGCATTGCGATTGGCGGTAGCGTGTTTTGTTCGGGCTACTTCACTGTTCCGTCGATTTCAGAAGGGACGTGGTATCCGAAGGTGAATGTAAACAGTTACCATGATATCTTCGAGGGATCGCTTGCGGCGAACAATGCATTGACTGGCGAACGGGCGGTGATCGTGGGATTGGAGGCGCTTGATCCCAACATTTCACGCGAGGGCGTGATCAACGCTGGCATCCCAACGGTGCTGAAGGTCGCCTTTGGCGAGGACAATCCCAACCGTATGGTGGCATTTGACGTACCTGCTGGCGTGACCGTGACATGGGGCTTCGGGTTCATGCCGGGAGGGACGCGCTCCGTCGCGTCCGCCTCCGGCTCTGCCGTGTCCTCTGGCGACGGTGTGCTGTTCCGTGTTCCTGAAGGTGTGACAGAGGTATACGTGGTGCTCGAAAGCGACACGACAACCACCTATAACCTTTCTACCGATTCTGCGCAGATGGTGATTACAGGTGTGACGCCTACGACGCTTCCATCAAGCGGTACTACGACACTCATCATCTCCGGTGCAGGCTTCGGCGAGACGAATGAGGTGACACTTGTCAATTCGGGTGTGCGTGTCGATCTCGGTGTGCCGCAAAAAGACGCTTTCGGCAACCTCATCGCCACTGTGGATTGCGCCACGCTCACGGCAGGTCGCACTTACAATGTGACGGTATCGAACGGCGAGAATGAGGCGACGCTGGAAGGGGCGGTAGCGGTGACGAAGGCGGAAGGGAAGGGTATCCTCGAGGCAAGGCTTATAGCGTCGGATTCTGCTAGACAACAAAGAGTGTATGTTGGATATATTGAATATGAAAACGTTGGTAATGGCGATATGCCTGCTCCGATTTTCATTATTTCAGGTAAAAATACGAAAGATATTGTATTCTCATCCGAACCGAATTCTGATACGATGAATACAAGCCTACGAATTGTGGGAATCGGTTCAGCTTTCCCCAAAGGAATCTTACATTATGGTGACAAGTGCCGTGTCCCGTTCTACTACAAGATTTTGGGAAACAGCTACGATATGACACTGTCAATAGTGGATGAAACTTCCGCCTTAATCCGAGAAAGCGCCTATCCGACATGGAAGGATTTTTGTATTGGAATGTCGGAAGCAGCAACGCGGGTGAATGGAATAGGCGGCGATACGTCGGACTATGATGTGATCTACGCAAATGCCATGCGCAAAGCGTATGGTCTAAGCGTAGGCGTAGTACATGGGCAGTTAATTGATATTGTGAACGGTAAGCCATTGGCTGGAGAGCAACTTTATATTATTGATACAAACTTGATGGTTTGGGCAACTGCGACGACCGATGCTAGTGGAGGGTTTAGGTTTGTTGACTTGAAAGATGACCTCACATATCGCATTGGTTCGTATACTTGTCAGGTAGATAGTGATGAGTTTGTTTGCACCGAGGGTTTTGCGGAAAATGAGATACTGTATGGTGCGCCTTTTGCCGAATTGGAGATAGTTGTGGATGGATTGCCGCAAGAACTTATGAACGACAAAGATACGCGTATCGCATTGTATGATAGCGAGGCAAATGAAACGATTTATTGCGTTATGCAGAATAATTGTTTTACAGCGCCTAAGATTTCCGATGGTAAATACTCAGTTTTGTGTACGACAGCTGGCATGTACTGTACACCGGTTGTGCCTGAGATAATCGTTGATGGTGGTAGAATTAAAAATAGTGTGGTTCGAATCGGTTTTGTTCCCGCCGGGCAGGTCGTTATCTCGGCGGCTGACGAAAAAACAGGGACTCCTATCTCTTCTGTCTCTTATCGTCTTGTTGGAGAAGAAGGAAATGCCTTCGCTTCGACTTTTGATGAAAACGGTATGTCTACAATTAAACTCCCTGCCGGAAAATACACCTTCGTGCAGACCCAGGAAATTGAGTATGACAATATCAAGCCAATTATGGTGACCGCCGGAGAACAAACGGAAGTCTCAATGGAGGTGAAGATTACGCCATTTAGCGTCATCCCGTCGATTGGTGTTTGCAATCTCACATCGGTTTTCGCCGTCAGTGCGGATGCGACGGGGGGTGTAGACAATGTGGAATGGGATTTTGACAATGATGGGGTGATTGATGCCAATGGATTTGTGGCTACAAATGTTTATGTCGCGGCAGGAGAGTTTGATGTCAGAATGCGCTTAACGTGTACGGATGGTTCCACTCGTGAATATCTGCGCCAAAAGGCGGTCGAGACATGGACAGGTTCGGAGTTTACCTTGGAGGATGGAACGATTATTCTTAACGAATACTCCGGGTACACTCTGATTGCTCAAGAGGATGGTTGCCTCACGCTTGAATTGAATTGGCAATTTTTGCCCCTCGCTCTAGATGCGGGTACAACGATTGTATTGCCCAACGACTTGTTGCGTCCATTACGCATCGTCAGCGTTGATGTTGTCGGCAAAACTACGGCAAAGGTTTATGTGGAGGCGACTCGGCTTGAATCCGCATACAGGGCGCTACGCACATCCATACCATCTTCAAGTTTAAGGTTGATGAAGACTAACTTACGAGACATAAATTACAGTGGATCAGGCACTTTATTCAGTTTCTCATACGATTCCGATGGTGACAGTGATAGCGAGGCAAAAAAATTCAAAAAGGAATCTAACGGTGGTGTGGCAATTGCGGCGAATATTAACGGTGATTTGTGCATAATCGTAGCCGAGGGTAAACTTGAGAAGGTGTCTTGGTCTTGGGGTGGTGAGGCGTCTCTGAGACTCTATGGAAGCTTGTCGGTTTCAGGCCGATCGAACAAAATGCATAGGAGGAGTTATGCCAAGTCTAAGTTCGAAAAAACGATTTGGAATCAAAATGTAGTAATAGGGGTCGTTCCGGTAAATTTCAATATTGTCGCTTATGCCGAAGCCAAATTGGAAGGATCCCTCTCTTGGAAGACAAGTTTCAACTACGAGTACAGCTGGACGCGTAGCGATGGTTTCAGAGAACCTGCAACCGGCCCGGCCGCGCAAGATTTCTATCCTCAGATTACAGGAACTGCATCTGCGAACATAGGCATCAAATGTAGTGGCGCGATAGGAGCTGCGACGGCAATTGGGAAGTCTGAATGGGGCGCAAAGCTTCTCGAAGCCGGTCTTTCGATTGGATATGGAGCCGAACTTAGCATTACTCGCGATACAAATCCGGAGAAGGAAGATGAAATATCGTTCAGTATGGGTCCGAAAATAAAGGGTTCGGTAGAACTTGTAAAGGCTTCTTTCGGTCCATTCTGGAGTGGGTCTCTCGCTTCATGGGAGGCGGAACTTAAATTGGACGGATTGGCAAGCATAAAAGGCGAGTGGAAAACGCCCAAACCTACTTTTGCACTTGATATTTCGGATTGGGACAAGACGACTCACAATGTCATGGTCAGTGGTACGAGTACGACTATGTACAATAAAGAGACAACTTCGCTGCGAGCATGGGACTGGTACTGGGATGGGGCGACATCTTCCTCTGGGAATAGTGCGACATATAAAGTAAAACCTAAAGACAGAGTGCACCATTATGCTATCCTGAGCGAACAATACGATTATGTTGTTCCAATCGATTGGTTAAAGTGGCTTGAGAATTTCAATGGTATTTTTGGAAAGAAGCAAGGGCGGTGCAAATTTACGTTGATTGGTGGTGATACTGATGATGACGAGCCCAAACTCGAACAGGACAGCATGGATGGCAACATTCCCCGCTCCTGCGACCCCAACGAAATGCGGGGGAAACTTGGGCTTGGCGATCCGGAGACGGAGAGGTTTGTGAAGCCGGGCGAGGAGTTGACGTACACGATCTACTTCGAAAACAAAACAAACGCCACGGCGGCGGCGCAGGAAGTGTTTGTTACGAACTCGTTGAGCCAGTATCTCGACTGGAGTACCTTCAAGATGGGCGAGGTGGTGTTTGGCGATCAGATCGACCTCGGCTTGGTTGGCAAGCAGAGCGGTTCAAGCGAGGCAACGATGAAGGGGACGAATTTCGTCGTGAGGACGAAGTTGACGGTGGAGGCGGCTCGCTCGGCGAGCGAGCCCTACCAAGCGGTTTGGTACATGCGCATCGTCGATCCGACGACGAAGACGGGATGGCCGGAGGACATCGTTGCCGGTTTCCTCCCGCCGAACGATCCCGAGACGGGATGCGGCGAAGGACATCTTACCTACACCATCTGCGTTCGTAAGGACGTGCCGGCGAATCTGGTGATTTCCAACAGCGCGGACATCGTGTTCGACCATAACCCAGTGATCAAGACCGATCCCGCCTGGTGGAACACGGTCGCGCCGGAAGTTGGCGAGGTGCGGTTCGCCGAGGCGGAAATGGTGGCGGAGGAAGGCAGTAACGTCATAGTACGTGTGTTTGGCGGAGATGTGTACACGAACTCAAGCGTGAAGGTGTATCTGACGTACAACAGCGCGACTGCGGCAGACGTCGATTTGAAGAAGGGGACGGTGGCGGACGGAGATGCGGCCCGCTCGGCGAGCGGGCCCTACCAGACGAACCTCAAGTTCCCGCTGACGCTCAAGTGGGCGGCGGGCGAGGTCGGCGAGAAGGTGATCACGATCCCGGTCAAGGCCGACGCGCTCTACGAGGGCGAAGAGATGTTCACGCTGCACCTTGCGGGCGCAACCGGAATGGAGCTTGGCGACGACTGGCTCTGCACCGTGCGGATCGCGGACGCGAACGAGCCGTCCGAGCCGAAGGGCGCGGTGATGTTCGAGGGCGGATACTACACCGTCTCCAAGGGCAACGCGACGGCGAAGGCGCTGCCGGGGTACGTGTTCGTCGGCTGGGTGTACGACTCGAACGGCAAGACCTACTCCGCCAAGGCGACGATAACGGAGAAGGAGCGCAAGGCGAAGAAGGTGCATCCGAAGTTCGCGCCCGCCGCGTACGTGCGCGCGCTCGCCGCCGACCCGGCGACAGGATCCGTCAAGGGCCAGGGCTCGTACGCCGTCGGCAAGGCCGCCACGCTCACGGCGACCGCGAAGAAAGGCTACGCCTTCACGGGATGGCGCGACGCGGCTGGCAACGTCGTCTCGCTTGCGACGAGCTACAAGCCCGCCGTAGGCGAGGACGGCGCGACTCTCGTCGCGACGTTCAAGAAGGAGAGCGAGCTGGCGCGGCCCGTCCTTACGCTGGCGGACGCGACCGGCGCGACGTCCTCCGACGCCGCGAGCGGCAACGGGCGCACAATCTCCGTCGGCGTCTCCTACTCGGCGTCGCTCTCGGTCGCCGGCGAGTCGAGCGTGTCGATCAC
>Ga0265298_10008574_pt1 | contig 12264 bp, 11 predicted proteins | sample AusTroGonzalo_MG_3_FD_193486 | JGI IMG/M metagenome (GOLD analysis project Ga0265298, IMG submission 193486) | Bovine rumen microbial communities from tropical cattle in Woodstock, Queensland, Australia - Gonzalo_01 | ecosystem: Host-associated > Mammals > Digestive system > Stomach > Rumen ...
AGACTGCCCTGAAACTGGCGCCGTGGAGCAAGAGTGCCAACATGCCCGCCGCCACGCCGGAACCGACACCGGAACCGGAATACCGCAGCGATGTAAAGCCCGAGCTGAACGGCCGCATCCTGAAAGAAAAGAGCAAAGGCGAAGACGTATACTGGCTGCAGCGGCGCCTGAAGGAACTGGGATATTACAACACCAAGTGTACCGGCCAGATGCTGAACAGGACCGTGGCCGCCCTGAAGGCGTTCCAGAAGGATCACGGCCTGTACCAGAGCGGAACGGCCGACCAGAAAGTCATTGACGCGCTGTATGAAGCACCGACGCCGACACCGCGGCCGACGCCCACACCCTATATTAGTGAATAGTTTTCAGTTATCAGTTTATAGAAATGGAACGGCGTCCGGATTATTCCGGACGCCGGTTATGGTTTATTGAATTTTTTACAGGGAACGGGGGGCAAAGCCGATCTTTTTCTGTACTTTGCGGAGGGTTCTGGAGGCCAGATAGGCAGCACGCTCTGCATTGCCGTTCAGGACTTTCAGCAGGTATTCCTTATCTGCAATGATCCGCTTGAATTCCGCCTGCAGGGGCTCCAGCGCGGCGATGACGCAGTCAGCGGTGCGGGCTTTCAGCGCGCCGTATCCCTGGCCGTCCAGAGAGGTCGCGACCGCTTCGGGCGTTTCATCCGTCAGGGCGGAAATGATGCTCAGCAGGTTGCTGACGCCGGGCTTGTTTTCCGGGTCATAGCGGATTTCGGTTTCTGAATCGGTGACAGCGCGTTTGATTTTGCGGCGGATGGTATCGGCGTCATCCAGCAGGGAAACGTAAGTATCCTCCGGATCGCTCTTGCTCATTTTGCGCTCCGGGTCCTGCAGGCTCATGACCCGGCCGCCGGTTTTGGTGATCAGCGGTTCCGGCACGGTGAAAACATCGCCGTATACGCCGTTGAAGCGCTGGGCGATATCCCGGGAAAGCTCCAGGTGCTGTTTCTGGTCTGCGCCGACCGGGACGAAGGACGTCTGGTACAGCAGGATATCCGCGGCCATCAGGACCGGATAGGTGAACAGGCCGGCATTGATGTTATCCGCATGTTTGGCGGACTTGTCCTTGAACTGGGTCATGCGGTTCAGCTCGCCCATATAGGTGAAGCAGTTCAGCACCCAGGCCAGTTCGGCGTGGGCGCTGACATGGCTCTGGCAGTAGATGATGCTTTTTTCGGGATCGATGCCGCTGGCCAGGTAGAGCGCGGCCAGCTCCAGGCAGCGGCGGCGCAGGTCCGCCGGATTCTGCCGGACAGTGATGGCATGCTCGTCCACAATACAATAGATACAGTCGTACTGTTCCTGCAGTTCGGCAAAGCGGCGAAGCGCGCCGATATAGTTTCCGATCGTCAGCACGCCGCTGGGCTGAATACCGGAGAAAATCACTTTTTTACGGGCCTGTTCTTCCATGGCAAAAACTCCTTCATGATCAAATATGCGCCTATTATACCCTGTGAAACGCGGATAGGCAAGGGCGGAGATTTTTTATTTTGTTTTCAGTATTGACTTTTACGGACGGGGGTGGTATTGTTGCAAAAGTTTAGTGTTAATGGATTCCGTGTTTAGAATTACACGTACATCCAGCAGGAAGGAGAGACGGGTAACAGGCCATGGATGCGGAAACGGTTATGACGCAGGTGGGGACCCGGCTCCGGGACCTGCGCAAGCAGAACGGACTGACCCAGCAGGAGCTGGCAGACCGGGCGGAACTGACAAAGGGCTTTATTTCCCAGCTGGAGCAAGGGCAGGTCACCCCGTCCCTGGTTACATTGCTGGACCTGATCGAATGCCTGGGTACCACACCGTCCGATTTTTTCAAGTCCAACGGTGCGGAAAAAATCGTGTATGGTGAAAGAGACTATTTTGAAAAGATTGACGAGGAAGGCAACAAGACCGAATGGCTGGTGCCTTCTGCCCAGAGCAACCAGATGGAACCTGTGCTGGTCACTATCCAGCCACACGCCGCACTGCCCCAGGACGATCCCCATAACGGGGAGGAATTCGGCTATGTGCTGAGCGGGCGGATCGCCCTTTACCGGCAGGAGACCAGGTATGATATCCGGGCCGGGGAAAGCTTCTATTATGAAGCAGACAGGCCGCACCGGATCGAAAATCCGGGCAGCCGGCCGGCCAGGCTGGTATGGGTCAGCACACCGCCGAGCTTTTAAGCAATCCGCACCCTGAAAAGGGTGATGATATACAATCAACTACAAGATGAGGAGCTTCAGCCATGCAGAACAATGAAAACATCATCGAGCTCAAGCATATTTCCAGGACCTTTGAAGACGGCTTTAAGGCCGTTGAAGATTTCAACCTGGAAGTCAGGCGGGGAGAATTTGTGACCTTCCTCGGGCCCTCCGGCTGTGGGAAGACCACCACGCTGCGGATGATCGCAGGCTTTGATATGCCCACGGAAGGAGATATTCTCCTGAACGGACGGGATATTTCCAAGCTGCCGCCGAATGAACGGCCGATCAATACCGTGTTCCAGCGTTATGCCCTGTTTCCTCATATGAATATTTTTGAGAACATCGCTTTCGGCCTGAAGCTGAAGAAGATGCCAAAGGACGAAATCCGCAAAAAGGTGAAAAAGGTGCTGGAACTGGTGGACCTGGAAGGCTTTGAAAAGCGTTCCGTTTCCACGCTTTCCGGCGGACAGCAACAGCGCGTGGCGATTGCCCGCGCCCTGGTGAATGAGCCTGAAATCCTGCTGCTGGATGAACCGCTGGGCGCGCTGGACCTGAAGATGCGCAAGGAAATGCAGATCGAACTGAAGGCGATGCATGATGAACTGGGTATTACCTTCATTTATGTGACGCACGACCAGGAAGAAGCCCTGACCATGAGCGATAAGATTGTGGTTATGTCCGAGGGCAAAATCCAGCAGATCGGCACGCCGGAAGATATCTACAACGAGCCGCAGAATGCGTTTGTTGCGGACTTTATCGGCGAGAGCAACATCTTCAACGGCATTATGACCGGCAGCATGAAAGCCCGTTTTGCCGGCGGCCAGTTCCAGTGCGTGGACGACGTGCCGGAAGGCACACAGATTACCGCGGTGGTTCGCCCGGAAGATATTGAGATTACGGATCCCGCTGAGGGACAGATCCGCGGCAAGGTGATTTCCGTCATTTTCAAGGGCATCCATTATGAAATTACGGTACAGTCCGGTCGGTATGAAGTGGTGATCCAGAGCACAAAGTCCGCAGCGGTGGGGGATACCGTCGGCATGAAGGTGGCGCCGGACGGTATCCATATCATGATCGCCGAGGACCATACGAACGTGTTCCCGGTTGATATGAACCGGAACCACCGGCTGGAGTTCAACGGAACCGAGCTGGATACCAGCCTGACGCAGCTGATCAAGGGCAGCCGGCGGAACGAGAACCATGAACTGCTGGATGAAAACGGCGAAGTGATCGATCCGGAAAAGATCCATATTTCCGCCGCCATCGAACCGCAGGATATCCGCATGACGGATGACGTGGACGATGAACAGGTGCTGATTGAAGGGGTGATCAGCAACCTGATTTACAAGGGCGACCATTACAGCTACGTGATCAACACGGAACTGGGGCAGGACTTCATCGTCGATGATGAATACCTGTGGAACATGGAAGACCGGGTCGGCCTGATCCTGCCCATCGACAAAATGCGCTTTATTGTCAAAAAGTAAGGAGGCGGCCCGATGAAGTTTTCCAGAAAGACGCTGGGGATTCCCTTTGCGGTGTTCCTGCTGCTCTTTGTCGTTGCGCCGCTTGTAGTGCTGTTCTATTACGCATTTACTAACGGCACGGGAGAGTTTTCGCTGAAGAACCTGACGGATTTCTTTTCGGATCCGAACACCCTGGGTACGCTGTTCTACAGCCTGCTGCTTGCGATGACCACCACGCTGGTGTGCCTGATGATTGCCTATCCGGTGGCCTATATTCTGGCAACGAGCAAAATGAAGTCCAAGCCGGTCATCATCATGATTTTTGTGATGCCGATGTGGATCAACTTCTCCCTGCGCATTACGGCACTGAAGGAAATCCTGACGCTGATTGAAGGCAACCTGGCGTTTTATCCGTTCCTGAATTCGGTAATCGGTATGACGTACGACTTCCTGCCGTTCATGATCCTCCCGATCTACAACACGATCGTCAAGCTGGACGGATCGCTGACGGAAGCGGCCCGGGACCTTGGCGCCAATGAACGGCGGGCCTTCCTGCGGGTGACGCTGCCCCTGTCCATGCCCGGAATTATCAGCGGCATTTCGATGGTATTCCTGCCGGCTATGACCAACTACGTCGTGCTTGACATGCTGAACAACAGCACGTTTATCATGGGCAGCCTGATCGGCAGCTACTTCTCCGCCCACAACTGGCACAACGGATCCATGATCGCGCTGGTGCTGCTGGGGATTATCTGTGTGTTCACGCTGCTGACAGACCGCGGCGATGAAAAAGATGCCCGGACGGGAGGTGCGCTGCTGTGAGAAAAATCATACGCTGCCTGGTGCCCTGCCTGGTACTGCTTTTCCTGTATGTGCCGATCCTGATCCTGGCTGTTTACAGCTTTACGGAATCCACCCAGATCGGTGCGATCAAAGCGTTTACCCTGAAAAATTATGAGACCCTGTTTACACGGGAGGATCTCCGGAGCATGATCGTCGGAACGGTGCTGCTGGCGCTGGGATCCGCTGTGCTGGCCACACTGCTCGGTACGCTGGGCGCCATCGGATCCTTCTATTCCAAAAAACGGATCTCTTCCGCAATGGCGACCGTGAACCAGATTCCGGTCATCAATGCCGATGTGGTGACGGGCTTCTCTCTGTGCATCCTGCTGGTGGTTGTTTTCGGCATCGGCAAGGATACCTACATTCCGCTGGTGCTGGGCCATGTGACCCTGTGCGCGCCGTTTGTCTACCTGTCGGTGATTCCGAAGCTGAAGCAGATGGACTCCAGCCTGTATGAGGCGGCGCTGGACCTCGGCGCGCGTCCGCGGACGGCCCTGCTTCGTGTGGTGATTCCCCAGATCCTGTCCGGCATGATTTCCGGATTCTCCCTGGCGATCACCCTTTCCCTGGATGACTACTTTATTGCCACCTATACCAAGCCGGCCACCTTCAATACGATCAGCACCTATGTTGTGAATGCGACCAGAGGCTCCCAGACGGAAGTCAAGACCGCCCTGTGGGCACTGTCCACCGTGATTTTCGTGCTGGTGATCCTGATCGTGCTGGTGATGAACCTCAACGCCGGCGCAGCGGAAAACCGGAACCGGAAGGAGGCAAAGGCATAAATGAAAGCAAAGCATTTGCTGGCCATAGCCCTGACGGCTGCCCTGCTCATGACAGCCTGCTGGATCCTGCCTGCTTCCGCCGGCGCCGACGGGGAAGTGGTTCTCCGGGTGTGCAACTGGGAAGAGTATATCGACCTGGGAGACTGGGATGCGGAAGAGGATATCATTGATCTGGATATCGACCTGGAAGCACTGGATGAGGATGAAAAAGCGGCCCTGATTGACAACTGGGACGACAGCGAGATCCTGGACGGGGATCAGCGCATGGTATTCGGCAAGAATCCCATGATTGAGGACTTTGAGGAATGGTACTTCCGGACCACCGGTAAAAAGGTCCGGGTGGAGTATTCCACTTTCGGCACCAATGAAGACCTGTACAATATGCTCACCATCGGGGACGTTTATGACCTGGTGTGCCCTTCCGACTACATGATCATGAAACTGATGGCGGAAGACCAGCTGGTCCCCCTTTCCGAATCGTTCAAGGACCAGGAGAAGGAAACCAACTATTACGAACGCGGCCTGTCTCCCTATATCCGGGATATCTTTGATTCGCATCAGATTAGCGGGGAATCCTGGAGCGACTACGCAGCCGGATATATGTGGGGCGTCACTGGATTCCTGTACAACCCCGACAAGGTTGACGAAGCGGACGCATCCACCTGGAACCTGCTGGAAAACCGGAAATACAACCGGCTGATTACCATCAAGGACAATGTCCGGGACGCCTATTTTGCGGCCATCGGCGCTGTAAAATCGGAGATGCTGACATCGGAGAAATTCCGCAGCAGGGAAGACTATGCTGCCGCGCTGGAAGCGGAGATGAACGACGTCTCCCCGGACAGCATTGAAAAAGTGCAGGGCTACCTGCAGAAGGTACGGGAGAACGTATACTCCTTCGAGACGGACTCCGGCAAAGCGGATATCATTACCGGAAAGATCGTGGCCAGCTACCAGTGGTCCGGCGACGCCGTGTACGCCATGAACGTGGCGGAGGGAGAAGAGGAAGACGACGACGTTGAAGTCAATGACGAAAACAGGAAATACCTGAACTTCTCCGTTCCGGAAGAAGGCACCAACATCTATTTTGACGGATGGGTCATGCTGAAGTGCGGTATCGGAAACGATACGGAGAAACAGCAGGCTGCGGAAGCGTTTATCAATTTTCTTTCCAGGCCGGACAATGCAATCCGTAACATGTACTATATCGGCTATACGTCCGCAATTTCCGGCGGAGATGACGGCCGGATCCTGGCTTATCTCGACTGGAATTACGGTGCGGAAACCGAAGAGGAAGAAACCGGAACGGAAGACGGCACGGAAGCCGAAACGGCTGAAGCGGAAGCGGAAGAACCCGAAGCCGCGGAAACAGCGGAAAAACCCGAAGACGCGGAAGAAGAGGAAGACGCCGGTGAAGACGTCGAAGAGGAAGAACCGACGGTTGAATACGACCTGAGCTACTTCTTCCTGGGCATGGGACAGCACAGTGATGATTATGTGCTGACGGTGCCGGAATCCCAGCTGAAGAGGCAGCTGTCCGCCCAGTATCCGTCGGAGGAAGTCATTGAACGGGCTTCGATCATGATCTACTTTAACGAAGAACAGAACGAACAGATCAACAGGATGTGGACCAATGTCCGCTGCTTCAACATCAACCAGGTGCCGGTCTGGGTCTGGATCCTGCTGGCCGCCCTGATTGTCGGCGGCGTGGCTTTCTGGCTCTGGAGAAGAGCGGTCAGAAACAGGCAGTATGAATAAAGCGGTCCGGGACACCTGAACAATCATTTCCGCGATGATCACCATTTTATGGAATTCATCGCGGATTTTTTATGTTTGTGCTTGCATATCGCTTTTGTTTGCGGTATAAATCTATATACAGGATAAAAGTATCGAACAACCCGACAGAAGTATGAAACAAACCTGAAAACAGGATATTTCTGTATCCGGATAATGCCCCGGTCAATTACCGGATATAAGGCGGAAGGGTGAAACTATGGACCATGAACAGATGAACATCGACCTGGACGAGATCCCGGAAAACGCGATCCTGATCGACCTGCGGGAAGAGAAAGACTATGCGGCAGGGCATATTCCCGGCGCACGGAATTTTCCCATGGGATCCCTGCGGGAGGAAATCCGCCGGATCGCCCGGTTCAATACGCCGATTCTGCTGTATTGCTATACCGGAAAGAAAAGCGCGCAGGCGGCGGAACTGCTGCAGTCCAGGGGATACGTCAATGCCCGGAATATCGGCGGAATTGACGCCTATTCCGGCCGGCTGGAGCCGGAACTGACAATCCGGGAACTCCGGGAGATGAAAGGCCTGTCCCAGAGCGCACTGGCCCGGATTATCGGCGTCAGGCAGCCGACGGTTGCCGCCTATGAATCCGGCAAGGCCAATCCAGGACCGGCCATCTGCGACGCGGTCAGGCGGTTGCTGACGGTGACCGTCAGCCCGGCAAACCGGGGAAAAACAGAATCCGGCAGGACACCGGGAAGCAAAACACATCAGCAGGCCGCGCAGAACCAGACCCGGCACGGACGGAAAATGACGGTCAGGGAGCTCCGGAAAGCCAGCGGACTCACCCAGGCAGCATTTGCGGAATCTCTCGGAATCTGCACGGGCAGCGTTGCGGCATATGAAAAGGGCAGAACCCGGCCCGGACCGAAGGTGAAGGCAAAGGTTCTGGAAGTATACCAGGTAACGCTGGCGGATTCCGTCTCCGGAACGAAAGCCGGGCAGAAACGCGGCCGGGGGAAGAAATGAGCAGTACAGCTGATGCGTCCCGGCCGGTTATCCGGATTGTCCGCAGCAACCGGAAGACGGTCAGTATTCAGATCTCTTCGCCGGAGGAAGTGACTGTCAGGGCGCCGCTTCGCATGCCGGAACGGGAAATCCGGCGGATTCTGGAAGAGAAGCAATCGTGGATTATCACCCATCTTGAAAAAGCTGCCCGGCAGGCAGAAGAAAGGAACACTTTGCCGGCGCTTTCCGCACAGGAACTGAACAACCTGGCAGACGCCGCGCTGAAGCGGATTCCGCCGCTCGTGCAGCAGCGCGCCGTTCAGATCGGCGTACGTTACGGAAGGATCACAATCCGGAACCAGCGAACCCGCTGGGGAAGCTGCTCATCCGCGGGCAACCTGAACTTTAACTGCCTGCTGATGCTCTGCCCGGATCATGTGCTGGATTATGTGGTTGTGCATGAACTTTGCCACCGGAAAGAGATGAACCATTCCGCCCGCTTCTGGGCGCTGGTTGCTTCCGTCCTGCCGGATTACAAGGCATCCCGGAAGTGGCTGAAGGATTACGGGCCGGGTATCCTGTCCCGGATGCGTTAAACAGATATGAACATCAGGAGGAAATACGGATGGGTTTGCTGGAACGGATGAAAGCATTATTCGGAAAACGGCAGAAGGAACCGGAAAAGAAGGAAGAACAGGCGCCTGCCGCGGCTCAGGGCACCCGGATGAAGAAAGCGTGCAAAAAGTGCGGCAAAATGTTCACCTATGACACAACCTGGGACTTCATTCCGAATTACTGCAAGGACTGCAAGAAACAGTTCGCGCAGGAAAAGGAAGAGAAGCAGCGGGCCGGCGCGCCGCGGAAGATCAGGCGGAAATGTAAGGAATGCGGAAACTTTTTCACGTTTCCCAATACAATCGCCCACTATCCGAACTATTGTCCGAACTGCCGGAAACGCCATCAGGCAGCCATGAAGGAAAAGTATTCCGGCATGGGAAAGAAGAAAAACTGATCATATTTCCGAAGAACAGGAATGGCGGCGTTTGCCGCCTGTGAAGGGGAGAAGAAAGATGCTGATACAGAACGCATCCTGGATCCAGAAAAAGAATGCAGAATCCACCGTGGTACCGGTTTTCCGCAGGACATTCTCCTGCGCTTCACCGGTCCGGAACGCCTGCCTGGAGGTTACCTGCGACGGCGTATATGAGGCAGTCCTGAACGGCAGGCGGGTCGGAAAATTTATCCTGGCTCCGGGATGGACGGAATACCGGAAACGGCTGCAGGTGCAGTCCTATGACGTCACCGAACTGCTGCAGGAAGACAATACGCTGGATATCACCGTGGCCAACGGCTGGTACCGCCGGACAAACGCGCCGTGGACCGGCACCCGGAACCCGGATGAATTCCTGCCGGCTATGGCGATTGCCGCCCTGCGGCTGAGCTATGCAGACGGCCGGGAAGAGGTGATCCTGACGGATGAAAGATGGCAGGTTTCTGAAAGCAATGTGACGCTCAGTGGCATTTTTATCGGCGAGGATGCCGATATGACCCGCACCCTTGATTTTGAACCGGCAAAAACCTGCGATTATCCAAAGGCGATGCTGATTCCCCAGGAAGGACCGGAGGTGCATGAACAGGAAACCGTATATCCCGGCCGGTCGTTCCGCACGCCCAAGGGGGAATGGGTCGTCGATTTCGGCCAGAACCTGACCGGTTATATGGCTTTTGAGCTGACGGCCCGCGCGGGGGAGCGCCTGTCAATCTCGACCGCGGAAGTCCTGGACCGGGACGGTAATTTCTATACGGCCAATTACCGTTCCGCCCGGAGCCAGCTGCATTATATATGCAAAGACGGACATCAGGCCTATCGTCCGCGGTTTACTTTTTTCGGCTTCCGCTATCTGCGGATTGATGAAGCACCGGAAGGCTTTACAGCGGATCAGATCCATGCGGTGGTGCTGCACTCCGAAATGACACGTACCGGATGGCTGGAAAGCACGGATCCGATGCTGAACCAGCTGTTCAGCAATACCATCTGGAGCCAGAAGGGCAATTACCTGGATATTCCGACGGACTGCCCGCAGCGGGATGAACGGTACGGCTGGACGGGCGACGGACAGATTTTCTGCAGGGCAGCGACATATCAGTATGACGTGCGGCAGTTCTTCCGGAAATGGCTGGCGGATATGCGGGCGGCCCAGCACGACAACGGATGGGTGCCGGATGTGGTGCCGAGCCTGACGGCTTACAAGCCCGGCGGCGCCGGCTGGTCGGACGCGGTGACGATAATTCCATGGCAGCTGTATGAGACATACGGCGACCTTTCTTTCCTGGCGGATATGTATCCGGCCATGGAAAAATGGATCGCCTATATTCCCACGGTATCGACCACGCCGGACCTGTGGACAGGCTGCTGGACATATGGGGACTGGCTGGCGCTGGATCAGCCGGATGACTGGGTTCCGGCGGATATGGAACAGGCGAAGCGTGGATACAGTGATGACGACCTGGTCTGCAGCGCATTCTATGCCAATTCAGTCAGTATTGTCATCCGTGCCGGGGAAATCCTGGGCCGCGATGTCAGATGGTATGAAGACCTTTACAGCAGGATCACCGCAAAGTTCAAAGCAACCTTCGGCGGGAAACTGAATACCCAGACCGAAAAAGTGCTGGCGCTGCATTTCGGCCTGGCGGACGATCCGCAGGCACTGGCCGACGTATTGGCGGAGCAGATCGTGGCCTGCGGAACACACCTGCAGACCGGGCTGCTTGGAACGCCATACCTGCTTCATGAACTGAGCCGATACGGGCATGCGGATCTCGCCTGGTCGCTGCTGTTGCGAAAGGAATATCCGGGCTGGCTGTATTCTGTTTCCAGGGGTGCTACCACGACATGGGAACATTGGGACGGAATCAAGCCGGACGGCACGTTCTGGTCAGATGACATGAACAGCTACAATCATTATGCTTATGCTTCCGTGGCAGACTGGGTATTCGGCGTTGCATGCGGCATTCAGCCGGCTGCTCCGGGGTTCGCCCGCGCAGTGATCGCGCCGAAGCCGGATGCGCGCCTGAACGGGCTCAGCGCCATCCTGGATACCGTTCACGGACGGATCCGTTCGGCATGGAAGCATATGGCTGACGGCATACGTTATGAGATCGATGTGCCGGTGGCGGCGGAAATCATCCTGAACGGGGAAAGCAGGAAGGTTTCTCCCGGAAAGTATGTGATCCTGGTTCCGGATGAATCCTGAACAGCAGAAAAAGGAGAATCAGATTGCGCGTACTCAATTTCGGATCCCTGAATCTTGACTATGTCTATGCAGTGGATCACTTTGTGCAGCCGGGGGAAACGATCGCATCCCGGTCAAGGACCGTCAAGTGCGGCGGGAAAGGCCTGAATCAGTCGATTGCGCTGGCCAGGGCCGGCGCAGTGGTCCTCCATGCCGGGTGTATCGGCAGCGGAGGAGAGCCGCTGCGGGAGATGCTCATCCGCAACGGTGTGGATGTAACCGCACTGAAAACGACAGGCGAAATGCAGGGGCATACCGTGATTCAGGTGAATCCGGAAGGGGAAAACAGCATCATCCTCTTCGGCGGTTCCAATCTTTGCGTGACTGAGAAGCAGGTTGACGACGCACTGAACATCATGTCGGAAGGAGACTGGCTGGTTCTGCAGAACGAGATCAATCTCCTCCCGTATATTGTACATCAGGCCAATAAAAAGGGAATGCGGATTGCACTGAATCCGTCCCCGTTCAATGACCAGATCAAAAAAGTGAATCCGAATCAGCTTTCCTGGCTGCTGGTGAACGAAGTGGAAGCTGAACAGATGACCGGATCCGCGAATCCTGATACGGCATGGGAAAAACTGCATACAGACTATCCGGCCCTGTCTGTGCTGATTACGCTTGGCAGAAAGGGCAGTGTTGCCTGGATGCAGGAAGGCGATCAGACGACAGTCATCCGGCAGGAAGCAATTTCTGTCCGGGCCGTGGATACTACCGCGGCAGGCGATACGTTCACCGGATATTTTATTGCCGGACTGATGAACCATATGCCCCTGGAAAAGTGTATGGAACGTGCCGCAAAGGCGGCAGCCATCAGCGTTACAAGACCCGGCGCTGCGGATTCCATTCCGCAGGCTGACGAAATCGACTGAGACCGGTATCAGCCGTTCAATATCGCTTCTATACA
>Ga0265298_10008576_pt1 | contig 12263 bp, 6 predicted proteins | sample AusTroGonzalo_MG_3_FD_193486 | JGI IMG/M metagenome (GOLD analysis project Ga0265298, IMG submission 193486) | Bovine rumen microbial communities from tropical cattle in Woodstock, Queensland, Australia - Gonzalo_01 | ecosystem: Host-associated > Mammals > Digestive system > Stomach > Rumen ...
GAACTTCTCCGGTATGCTCTACAACTTCGTGCAGTACGAAGTCGATAAGGAAACTGGCCGCATCGACATGGACAAGGTTCGCGAAATTGCTCTCCGCGAAAAGCCGAAGATGATCCTCGCTGGTTTTTCTGCTTACAGCCGTAACCTTGACTGGAAGCGCTTCAAGGAAATCGCAGACGAAGTTGGCGCTCTCACGATGGCCGACATCTCTCACATTGCAGGTCTCATCGCCGGTAAGGCTATTGATTCCCCGGTGCCGTACTTCGACATCGTTACCACCACGACTCACAAGACTCTTCGTGGCCCGCGTTCTGCTATCATCATGTGCAAGGACCGCATGATCCAGAAGATGGTCAAGGGTGAACTCAAGGAAGTTTCCCTCGCTAAGGAAATCGACAAGGGCGTGTTCCCGGGTATGCAGGGTGGTCCGCATGACCACGTGAACGCCGGTAAGGCCGTTGCATTCCTTGAAGCTTTGCAGCCGGAATTCCAGACCTATGCCAAGAACGTCATCAAGAACGCTCAGGCTATGTGCGCTGAAATGCAGAAGCTTGGCTACAAGGTCATCAGCAATGGCACCGACAACCACCTCATCGTTGTCGACATGACTTCTAAGGGCGTTTCCGGTAAGGAAGCCGAAGTTGCTATGGAAAAGGTTGGCATCTCCTGCAGCCGCTCCACGATTCCGTTCGATCCGCGCAAGCCGATGGACCCGTCCGGTGTCCGTCTCGGTACCGCCGCTATCACGACCCGTGGCTTCGACGAAGAAGACACCCGCGAAGTGGCTCGCATCATCGACCGTGCCATCCAGGCTAAGGACGACGAAGCTGGCCTCGCCAAGATCCGCGAAGACATCGTCGCTCTTTGCAAGAAGCACCCGCTTTATAAGTAGTCGCTAGTAGTTAGTCTTTAGTTGTTAGTTCTAATAAGTCAGCATTGCCGCAGATTATATGAGCCAATGACTATTGACAAGTGACTAATGACAATGCTTTATGCCCTCGGTTAAAGCCGGGGGCTTATCATTTTGTCAATGATTTCTCCTGCGTAAAAACGCCTAATTTCGCAAAATAAGCATATATTCCATACGGGAGATATTGTATGGAATGTTTAAAAGCTTCTCTTTGTGCGGCATTTTCGCTTGCCGTTTCTACTGTTTCTGTGTTTGCTGGTCCGATTACGACGGTTCCTTGGAACGGTCATCCGGGTGCAGCCACTTTTACGTTTGACGATGGTCTCCATTCCCAGACCAACAACCTTACGTTCTTGGACAATATGGATGCGAAGGTGACGTTCTTTGTCTGCACGGGAACGATGGATTTTTCGACCAATTCGCAGCCGCATTTGAATTATGCCAAGAAAGGCCACGAAATCGGGAACCACACGGTCAATCACAAGAATTTGACGCAGGGTGCAGACCTCAATTCAGAAATTGGTGGTGCCGCTTCAAAGCTCAGGAGCATGGGACTTGAGGCGACTTCCTTGGCAACGCCGTATTGCGCCCAAAATGCGACGGTTAAGAATGCGATTAACCAGGAACACTTCATCAATCGCGGGTGCGGTGGTGGAGGTCTTACGGGCTGGGATAACGAACCGGACTGGATGCAGATTGATTCTCACTACTGGCAGGCAAGTAGCAGTGTTGCTAGTTTCAAGGGAAGCCTCGATCAGGCGGCGGGCGGCAAGTGGCACGTACAGCTGAATCACGGTGTTGCTGGCAACTGGGATGTGATTTCGGCGGCGGATATCAAGACGCTTATTGAATATGCGGTTAGCAAAAATCTGTGGGTCGCGACGTTTTCTACGGTGGGCGCTTACTTGCGCGCTCATTTCACGATTGACAAGGCGACTGCGACGAATACGGCGAATGGTTTTACGGTCAAGTGGACATCTCCGCATGCGCATATGCCAAAGAGCGTGCCGCTTCGGGTAAAGATTCAGGGTGCTCAGGGCAAGACTGTAAGCCAGAAGGGCAAGGAGGTCAAGCCGAATTCCGACGGTACTTACACGATTGAATTCATGGCGCTTGAACTTGAAGTTTCGGGCGAGCCGATTGAAGTCAAGCCGTTCAAGGGCGCCATCGAAATTCCGGGAACTCTTGAAGCAGAAAACTATGACACCTATGCTTACAGCGATGCCGATGGTAAGAGCGACGAAACGGGCTACCGTAGCGACGATGCGGGCATTGTCACGGGCGGCTCGGGCTATGCGCTCGGTTATACGAGTGCGGATGATTACTTTGAATATACTTTGGATGTAAAGTCTGCTGGAAAGTACAAGGTTGTCATCAATGGCGCCACAGGTAATTCTACAGCGTCCAGCGTGACGGTTTCTGTCGGCGACAAGAAGGTCCAGACGGAAATCCCGTCCAAGGGCGATTGGAATACGTATTCCGAAGTCGAAGCGGGCGAGTTGGAACTTGCTGCGGGCAAGCAGGCACTCCGCCTTACAATTAATACAAACTATATCAATATTGATTGGATCAAGTTTGTGGATGAATCCGTGCAATCTTCGAGTTCTGTTCCGCAGTCCTCAAGTTCTGCGACTCTTCCTGTTTCAAGCTCGTCAGCTCCGGCGCAATCTAGTTCTTCGGCGACAAATGCGATTGTCCAGAAAATTGCGTTTGAACATGGTTCTGCAATGGTGCGTTGCCAGGTGTTTGATTTGAATGGTCAATTGGTCAAGTCGGCAAATGTGATGGCGGGTTCTGCAAGTGAAGCTTGGAATCTCGTAAAATCTGGCCTTAGGAATGGTGCCTATATTATGCGCTATGGTGAGGCAAATCACAATGCTATGCGAATTGTCCAATTGCGAAAATAAGGCGTTTTTCACGTTTTTTTGCAAATTTTGCCCTCGGTAACCCCGGGGGCTTTATTGTATGAAAGAAAAAACGTCACTGAAGGACGAAAATAGTTTAGATTTCTATATGGGGGTATGTATATGGAACTATTGAAGATTACATTGAGCGTAGCTTTTCTAGCTGCTATTTCTTCCTTTGCAGGCCCCATTACCACTGTTCCCTGGAATGGGCATAAGGGGGCTGTTTCGTTCACTTTCGATGATGGACTTCAATCCCAGGCCTATAATTTGACGTTCCTGGATGATATGCCCGATGCCAAGGTCACGTTCTTCGTATGTACGGGAGTATTTGATTTCGGTTCTGATCCGAACCCGCTGCTGACATATGCCTTGAAAGGCCATGAAATATCCAACCATACCAAGACTCATACGGATTTGACACAATCCTTGAGCGCTTTTGATGAAATAAGCGGTGCGGCCAAGATTTTGCGTACCATTGGGCTTGAAGCTTCTTCGATGGCGACTCCGGGCTGTTCTCAAAATGCTGTTGTCAAGAAAGTCATAGACCAGGAACATTTTATTTCTCGTTCATGTGGTGGTACGGGGGTGATCTCGTGGACCGTTGAACCGGATTGGATGGAAATCTCTTCGAACCTTTGGCTAGACGAAAGCAAAGTTGAAGATTTTAAAAGTGGCTTGGACTTGGCGGCGAGCGCAAGTCAGTGGCAGGTTCAGTTGTTCCATGGTGTAGGTGCCGATTGGTATGCAATCCAGCCAAGCGATATCCAGTCGCTTATTGAATATGCCGTGCAAAAGGATTTGTGGGTAGCGTCGTTCTCTACAGTGGGTGCCTACTTGCGCGCACACTTTACACTTGATAATGCCGTTGCGGACTCGACTCCTGGTGGTTTCAAGGTCACGTGGGCATCCCCGCATGCGCATATGCCGTCTTCTGTACCCCTTCGCGTGATGATTCAGGGGGCCGAAGGGAAAAACGTCATTCAGAACGGTAAAGAAATCAAGGCTAATGACGATGGTTCGTACACGATTGAGTTCATGGCCCTGGAACTTGAAGTCTCGGGTGTACCGGTGAAAGTTAGACAGTTTAACGAGCCGAACACTGATCCTTCGCTTTCCGAGGATTTGGGGGCTGTTGCGGGTTCAACCTCGATTGCACAGAATATTGTGTTCAACAAGCCTGTAATGGTGCGTTGCCAAATCTTCGACTTGAATGGGGAACTGGTCAAGTCGGCTACGGTTGTCGCTGAATCGGCAGGAGAGGCCTGGAATAACGTTAAGGCGGGTCTCATGAATGGTACATATGTGATGCGTTATAGCGAAGTAAACAGCGGCAAGATGCGAATCATAAAAGTTCGTAAATAGTCAAGTTTGCTTAGAATGGTTTGTAAAAATAGCCCTCGCTTGCCGCTGCGGCACTTGCTTGAGGGCTTTTATTGTGCTCAAAAATAACGTCCTATTTCCTACTTTCTACTTCTTACTTAAGTCGAAAAACTATCTTTGTATCATAAACACGAGGTTTTATGCAGTCCTGGACTGATATTAAGAAAATTGAGAATCCTTCTGAGGCCGAACAGCTTGAAGCTATCGGTATGAACTGGTATGCGATCAGCCTCATCCAGAACCCGACTGAAACAGTGCAAAAGGCTGCTTTTGAAAAAAATGAGCAGGCCATTCTTTATGTGAAATGTGGCCCTTGCGAAGCTTTGAAGCAATCGCTGAACGCCATGGACGAGGCTAAATTCCTCGCCTCTTTCAAGGCGGAACCGAACTTGCTCAAGTTCATCACGAACCCAGTGCTTCTCAAGGCGGCCGTATCGCAAGATTGGAAAATTGTACGCAAGATCGATGGCGCTTCCGACGAACTTTGGGCGGAGGCCGTTCGTCAGAGTGCGGATGCCCTGAAATTTATCCATAATCCAGGCGAAAAAGTGCTTGTTGCTGCTGTTGAACGCGATTGGAAGTACATTCAGGAAATAGAAATTCCGACGGCTGCCGTTGTCGTTGCTGCGGTTAAGCAGGACTACCATGCGTTTGAATACGTGAGCATTCGCCGCCGCACAGAACCGGTGCAGCTCGCTGCAGTCCGCACGGATTGGCGATGCATTCAGTACTTGCAACGTGCAAGCGAAAAGGTGCAGATGGAAGCGGTGAAGGCATCCAAGGATGCTCTCAAGCTTATCAAGAATCCGGCTCCTGCCGTTGTGGAATTCTGCGCGTGATTGAACTTATTTCGGTGACATTTCGTTATCCGAAATCCTCATCGGATGCGCTTTCGAATTTTTCGCTTTGTATTCCGCGGGGGAGCTTTTTTGCTTTGGTCGGTCCGAATGGCGCCGGCAAGACGACATTGTTGCGGTTGCTTTGTGGGCGCTTGAGCGCTTTCAATGGTTCGGTCAGAATTGAGGACTCCTTGCGCAATTCCGCAGGCTTTTTGGATCCTGAAAAGTATGGCGTCCTTCTTGAAAATCCGGGCGTTTATCCAAAACTGTCCATTGAAGAATACCTCAGGTATTTTACTGGGTTTTACGGTTTTGGTGATGACGCCTGGCGAGAAGACGGTGAAATCTACAAGCGTTGCAAGTCTTTTGCTGAACGTTTGCATTTGCCGTCTCTTGATAAACGCTTGGAAACACTTTCGCTTGGGAATCGCCAAAAAGTGCAAATTGTCCGTGCACTCCTGCATCGTCCAAAACTTTTGATTCTCGACGAGCCTGTTGCCAATCTTGATCCGAACTCTAGAGAGACTGTTTGGCAAATGCTTGATGAATGGCGCAAACAGGAAAATGGGACGGCGATTGTTTGTTCGCACGTGCTTGCCGAGATGGACCAGTGGGCAACGGACTATGCAATTATCGATCAGGGACAAGTGCTGAAATGCGGCCGTGTTGCTGATGTCTGTACCGATACGACTTCGTTCAAAGTCAATGCCTCGGGTGTATCGCTTGAACAAATCCGTGCTGCTCTTGATGCAGCCGGAATCACCGCCGATGTTAATTCTGTGCAAACGTCTTTATCAAAAATTTATAGAGATTTAATTCACTGAATATAAGTTCTCTTTGCAAAGTTCTAGGAATACAATTTCTAATTCTGGCTTTCTACTTCCAACTTTATTAGAACGCTTGCGAGAGGTCAAACGCAAACCTGCTCCACGTAAACCCTTCGGACTTGTTCCAGTTGGTAAGCCCTTTCTTGAAAGCGTAATCTAGGCGGAACGTCAGGAACTGCCAGTGGTAACGGATTCCAAGTCCTAAGCTTCCGTCCTGTTTGTCCTTGTATTTCTTGTTTTTCGAGTTCATATCCATGACTTTAGCCCAGTCGCAGAATTGAACGATTTGCCATGCTCTCAAGGATTTCCAAGGTAGAGTCCAGCGGAGTTCTTCGTTTATACGGTAGTACATTGGCGTGAGAGCCGTGTTGGTAATGGTGTAGGTCTCTGTGCTATCGGTTTTCTCGTTGTATTTGGTGTAGGTGCTATCGTAGCTGGCGTAAATACTGCGGAATCGGAATCCGCGCACAGATCGGGAACCGCCTTGGTAAAAAACGCGGGCGTCGTCTTCGATGGCTTTGTTGAAAAATCGTCCAACGCTTCCGCTGAGTGCTCCATAGAGCGTCCAGAAAAGCGGGGAATATAAGTTGACGGTAGCTTCGCCGTAGGTGTAGATGTGGCCGTCTTCGGCATCCGAATTTCCCGTGAAGTTTGTGCCAAGGCCCGCTGTCGGGTAAACGCGAATACCTTTTGTCGGATTGAAGTAATCGTCCGTGTAGTCGAATGTCAAACCGATTTCGCCCTTGAGCTTGAAAAGTTTGTCTTCGTTCTTGTTCACGTATCGCGTATCGATTGTTCCACGGAATCGGATGTTGTTCGTGATGCCGAATGTCAAGTCGCCGCGGTTGATGATTTCGTATCGCTCTTCAATGCTGTCGGGGTAGGCCGGCGGGTTAATTTTTTCGTGATTGAACGATAGGCGGTCTACGAAGCGGATGGCGGTCGGAATGAAGGTGAATGCCGTTCCGAACAATAGGGGGTTGGCATATCCGAGTGCGATTTCTTGCTTGTGTTGCGCAATTTGCGTACTCATTGAAAATTCATTGAATTTCCCAAAAAAGTTTTTGTGGTTTGCATATGCCATGGCTCCAAAACCATAGATTTCTTCAAAGAAGAACCCGTATCTGGCTTCTCCAGGAACACGTTCGATAACGTCAAGATGCACGTCAGAAAGCCCGTCATCGCGCAGTTCGTCATTTAGCTTGACTTGCGTGAACAGTTGCGTTGAGTATAGCTTGTTCTTGAAACTGAAATACTGGTTACCGTCGATGATTTCACCTTTGGGAATGCGCCAAAGCGAAGATAGCCACGATGTGTCTGTGAGACCTTGTTCTGGAGCGGCGTTTTTTTCGTTCTTGTTCTTGACGCGTTGTGTTGTCGTAATGATGTTTCCCATCATCACTTTTGGGCCAGGATTTACGTTGATGATGACGTTGATTTGCTTTGCCGTAGTGTCAACATGCTCTTCGGATGACAGATAAACGTGCAGGTTCCCTTGCTTGCGGTAAGCTTTCTGGATTTCTTGCAAATCTTCGGAAATGTCTTCCTGGTTGTAATACTGGTGCTTTGTGATTTTTAAGGAACCCAAGTCTATGGGAATGGGTTCGTCGCCGGATGAAATGATTTTTGCATCGTTGAAACGATAGCATTCGCCTTCAGTGACGGAAATGTAATAGTTGCGCTGTATGTTTCCATCGGATTGCGGTTCACGACGGATTTCCATTTTGATATCGAGGCTGTAATACCCACGGGAATAGTAGAGGGCGCGGACGTTTTCTGAAGAAAGTCGCATCAAGAAGTCTTGCTTGATGGTGTCCAGCTGCCCGAATTCCTCCGGAATGTCGAGCTGTTCGTTCAACTGGAATTTTGAAAATACCTTGTTCCCGTCAATGGATACGGACCACGGATGCTTCTCTTCGTTTTCTGCGAAAGAGAACGTCGAAAGTAACAGCAATGCGCAAATCAATAATATCATTTTGCGATCTCCGTGGACGTTGTATCGCTAGATGGCTTGGGTGTAGGCGATTCTATGGCGGACGCTTTTTCCGGTGATTTCGAGTCGGTATTTTGGGAATCCGTAGATTCGTTTGCGGAGGTGTCGTTAGGTTGGCGCATCGCTCTTGGAGGGCGTACCGTTTCGCAGTGACCGATTCCCAAAATGCAGGGATTCCAGAACTTGTACGTGTAATTTATACCGATATTCTTTTCAACGCGGTTTGCATTGTTGCTTTCTGTACCCGTATTTGATTGGTATTGCTTTGAAATGAGAAGTCCGTTCAGGGAAAGCGTGGGCGAGAAGTGGTTCTTGTGCGAGTATTCCTTTTCCTGGAATACCGGGAGCGTGTATGTTGCACCGAATTGTAGCGCTTGTTCGTAAATCGGATCTACGCTTTGGTCTTGAGTGTAGCCAAAGATCAGGCTCAAGTTCTTGACCCAGCGATCCAATGAAATTGGAACCTTGAAATACGACGAGTCCTTGTCGTTGCCGGAATTGTCAAACAGCATGACCTTCATATCGATATCGCCGATGTAATCGCCTCCAAGCGTCTTGTTGGCTGTTGTCGAAATGACCTTGCCGATGGCCTTGCCTGCAAGCTTGTTCCAGTCGGTGGATTCGCCAGATTCGTTTGCGATACAGCCCAGGAATATGTTGTAATAGGTATTGGCGGCCGTAGATTCTGTTCCGCAGTTGGAACTTGGAATGGGTTGCGGGTTGGTGATTGTGCCTTGAATATCCAAGTTGACTGGGCAAGTTTCTTTTTCGTTTTCTTCTGTTTCTGTACAGTAGGGGAGTTCCTGTGTGCTTGAAACATCGATGATGCCCTGTTGCCAGGGAACGTCATTCCAAGAAAGACTGAATGTGTTGAGGTCAAATTCGTAAAGGTCCTTTACACCGATGAATCCGTTGTCGGCGTTGGTGACGTCGCCGCGCAAGATGGGTCTTGTTGTCGTACCGAGTACCCAAATGTCAAGCGTGAGCGGGAATGCGGCGAATGGTGTGATGATTTCTACAGAGTCGCTTTGAGAATCGCTGATGTGGAACGACAAGTCAATAGGACTCGAAACGGAAATTTTGGCTTCGGTCTTTTCCTTGTTGCGCAAGCTTGCGATGGCGTTGTTGAAAAGCGATAGAATCTTGTCCAGAGAACTCGGAGTGATTTCTATGTCCAGGTCCTTTCTGTAGACAAGTTTATCGATGATGAAATTGCCGCTAATGCTCTTGTTCTTGATTTGACGGTCTTGCGTGTGTGGAATGTTGAGCGTAATGTCGCTTTTACCGGTCAGGTTTGCCGTGCCAAATGTTTCGTCGTCAAATTTATACTGGACTAGAGGTATGTTTGCAATAATGGACATCTGGTCTTCAGAATCTTCCAGATGGCTTGTGACATTGCGTACGGTGACAGAGTGATTGTCTGTTTCAAGCGTGTATTTCTCGGTGCTGATGTCGATAGCTTCTAGGCGGAATGTCTGTAAATCGTAAAGCAACGTCGCAAACAGCATGTCTCCAATTTCGTTCTGCGTTGAAATCTCGTTGATTTCAAGCATACCTTCCTTGAGATCGCCTCTCACATGAATTGGGAATCCTGTAGGAATAGTCGAATATTTGACTATTGTGGAGTCCGACCAGAGTTTTGCTGAAATTCCGGGTAAGCCTTCACGGAGTTTTGCTTTTACATCGATTTTCAAGTCTGTCTTTTCAATTTCGGCGCGCGTTTCAGGAATGAGCCATGTGCCCCCGAGATTTATGGAACCTAAGAAATCCAGGTCGTTATTGATGGTTCCTTTTCCGTTGATGAATCCGCCGTTTGGACTTGTGTAAGTGAGGTGAACTTGTCTGTTCGGTTCAAAGATATCGTCTACAACAATGTTCGTGTTGCCAGTCCAGACTCCGTTCATGATGTCGAAGTTGGTGAGCAGTTCAATTTTATTTTTCTTTGCAGAAACGTTGAGTTGCTTGAGGTTCAAAAGTTCAGGGGGGATGTTTGTGAAACTCAGATCCTTGAACTCTATGTTTCCAAGCAATCCAGAATCTTCTTCAAATGAAATTTCTCCATTGAAATTTCCGGAAGCAAGCGTCGTGTCGCCAAGAGGTTCCAGAAGAATTGGCAAGTTGAAATCTTGAGCGGAGGCCCAGGCATGTAGAACTTGAATCGGAAGAACGGCGGTTGGCTTAAAGTCCGGATTGGAATCGTTTGGCAAAATGAACGAACCTTCCATGGCGACCTTGTTGCTGTTGTGGGTAAAGACGGCCGTATCGACAAATACGGTGTCGCCAACTTCTCTGATCTTGGTGTGCCCGTGCAAAATAAACGGTTCTACGTTTCCATCAATGTCAAGCTCCGCTTCGCCGACTCTTGAATCGAGGTTGTAGTCTATAGAACCTGTAACGGTTCCTTTTAGTTTGTCGTTCAGCTCTATATCCGAGAACGGAATAGTGGAAATCTCGGCATTGTCTGCTTTAGCCCAGATGAGGAGCGAGTCGCCGACATGCACGACTGTTTCGGCGGAGCCTCCATTTTTTTGCGAGAGCTTCCATGAGGTGTGGAGTGTCGGTTCATGCCAATCTACATCACCCGAGACGGCGAATTCTTCGTTCGGCGTGTAAATCGTCGCCTTTGGAAATTCGATCATGTTGCGGTGGAGGTCTAAGACGAGCTGCAAACGCAGGGAGTCTGCTTTCATGTGGTAGGCGTTGATGATGGAATCAATCTTGACATAGGCGCGCAGTTTGTTGTTTTGGAACGAGCCGATGATTTTGGGGTTCTTCCCGATTTCAACATTTCCCTTGACCCAGTCTATGGCCCAAGGTTCTGTGGCGGCGAGATTTGCTGCAAAGAATACCTTGAGGCTGTCCTTTGTTCTTACGTGGGCTTTGATGTTCGAGCCTTCGCGGGTTTCGAGAGATGCGTCAATGTCGTCTCCGGATTTTGTGATGGAATGGATATCGATGTCCATTGGCATCATTTGCGGACCGTACATGGCGCTCATGTTCGCTATTTCGCCAGAGAAGTCAAAATCCAGTTTGTCATTTATTACGCCATCAAGACTGATGGAGCCGCCTTCGTTGTTATGAAATTCGGATTCGATATTCGTGTGTTTTGGCGTGCCGTTGACTTTGATGACTGCATTGAGTGGCAGAAACGGCCAGAATTCTCCGATGTGGGTTTTTAGCGTAAAGTTGTACTGGAACGAATTCTTGGTGAGCGATGTCGAAACGTTTCCGTTTAGGCTCACGTTGTTTATGGCCGGAATGGCTTTTGAAAGCTTCATCGGAACCCACTTGAGCGGTTCCTTGACGTTTATGTTTGTGGATACTTTCAGTTGCGTGAGGTCTTGCTTTGGGGCGGACACGTTCAAAACGACCAGGTCATTTGCAGTCTTGATGTTTCCGTTGACGATGACGTTCTTGTCGGCGAAGTCCACATCTAGCTCTAGTGATGCGGCGTCCTTGATGTAATCTCCCTGGATAGAGTCGGCGCTAAATGTGACGTTCTTTTGACCGATGTTTCTGAGGTGGATGTTCTGGGCGCTCCAGTCCCTGCCTCCTGCGCTAAAATCAACTCTCCCAATGTTCACTTTTACAGGGAAAGGAATTCTGATTTTGTCGGGGAACGCAATGGCTTCAAGCTTTGATGTGTCTTTTACGGCGGTTGTCTTTGCTTTTGCCGTGTCCTGCACCAGGTTTGCAGAAACTCCATTGACTTCGAGAAGGATTCCCTTGTTTTCTCCGAACGGCGTGATGTCCAGATGCGGGCCTCGCACCATGTAGGTAGACAAACCCTGTTCAACTTTGATCGAATCGTAGAAATGGTCTAGGAGGTTGTTTTGGCGATGCCCATAGGGGGTGATGGTGACATTTCCGAATGTGTGTGGGGTGGAAAGCAATTCTTCGATAGCAAAATGAACATACCAGACGCCTACTGCGACAGCGCCCACAATCGCCGTCATGATGGCGGCTTTCACAAAGAAAATGGATAGTATGCTTTTCAAGTGCCCTTAATATAGATAATATGGCGCTTTTAAATGTATGCCTATGTGAGACTTACGCTCAAAACAGATCGCTCTTTGAAACTGTAAACTATCGTTTGTTTAGAATAAAGTAATTTTAGGACTGGTCGTTAGTCGTAGGCCGTTAGTCATTAGTTGTCTAAGTTTTAAATCGCAAAAATAGGAAGTCCTGCCCTAAATATTACTAGTAACTAATAACTAGCAACTAGTAACTATTAACTAAAAATTTGTTATATTCACGCTTACACATTCATGAGGACTTTATGAAAAAGGCTTTGCTTGCGATTTTTTCTTTCTGTACTCTTGTTTTTACGGGGTGCAATTCCATCGGAGACAAGGATACTCTCGTAGCTAGGGTAAATGGCGAACCCATTTTTAAGGAAGATTACGC
>Ga0265298_10008577_pt1 | contig 12263 bp, 11 predicted proteins | sample AusTroGonzalo_MG_3_FD_193486 | JGI IMG/M metagenome (GOLD analysis project Ga0265298, IMG submission 193486) | Bovine rumen microbial communities from tropical cattle in Woodstock, Queensland, Australia - Gonzalo_01 | ecosystem: Host-associated > Mammals > Digestive system > Stomach > Rumen ...
TGCGGCGCAAACGCGAAGAGCGCGGCCGCTCCCGCCGCAGCCGCCGTCGCGAGCGTAGAGGCCAGGAGCGGCAGCCACGCGGCGGACCTGAACACCGTGAAGGAGAGGAGGACGATGAACAGGAGCGAAAAGACGGTCAGAACGCCGATTTCGCGTTTGCATTTTCCGGCGGCGACGGCCGTGTGGACCGGCGGCCCGCAGAATGAGATTTCTACGCCGGGATGTCCGGACATGAAGTCGCGCGCGGCGGAATCCAGCACGCTGCGGAACTCCGCTAGGGCGTCGGGGTCGCCGGCGGTTCCCGGCCCGAGGCGCAGGGGCGCGATCTGCACCGGCGATTCCGCAAGCGACATCAGGAACCGTTCCTTGAGGCAGAAGGGGTCTTCGGCGGGGGAGAACGGCGGCGGGACCGGCGACGAGTAGTATCGCCTCACCGCCGCCTTGGCGATCTTTTCGCGGCCTTCGGGCGTGGCGAGGCGAAGGGCGTCTTCGGACGACACCGCGCCCGCAATGTTCTTGGAAAGGAGCTCCCGCCAGTCAGGCCCGGCGCCGTCCGCGTCGAGAAAGCGTCCGGCGCGGCGCGCGACGCTTTCGGCGGCCTCGCGCGACAGGGCGGCCGAGCCGGAGGAGCATATTGCGAAGGCGGTTGTGCCGGAAGCCTCCCTGACGTCTTCGGGGATCGATTCCGCATTGTCCCCGAGCATGGCGAAAAGGGACGTTTCGACCTTTGCGCCGCGCGCCGCGAAGACGGCTGCGGCGAGCGCGGCGGCGGCGAACGGCGCCGCGAAGAGAAAGGCCTTTCCCGTGCGCGTGGCGGCAGCACCCCCCTTCAGCCCAGAGAGGATTCCTGCGACCGCAGGAATTCGCGGGCGAGCGACAGGCCTTCTGCGGACTCGAGCCCCCCGACGGCATCGGCGAGCTCCAGGCGCGAGATGGAGTATTCCTCGGCGCCTTTCCTGTGGACGACCGCGAGATCGAAGTCGCCCGGATAGTTGAAGAGCGTCAGGATGGCGTCGGCGAGGTCCCCCATCGGCGGCAGGTCGATGTGTTTCGCGGAGAAGGAGTACTTGAGGGTCGTCCCCTCGCCTTTCTTCGATTCTAGCGAGACCGCGCCGTCCGTCGATTCGCACAGCTGCTTGAGTATCGGCAGGCCGAGCCCGACGCGGCGCTTGTCGTGCTTGCCGGCCTCGGTGTAGAACGGGCTGAACGCCCTCGAAAGGGTTTCCTCGTCCATGCCCTTGCCGTTGTCCGAAACCGTCACGGCGATCGTCTCGCCGTCTTCGGCGATGGTCAGGGCGACGTGGTGCGCGCCGGCCTCGATGGAGTTCTGGACGGTGTCGGATATGACGTCTGCGATCGTGGCGTGCATTTCAGAACCTTGTGATTCTCGGTGATATTCTGGTGGCGCGGAAGGCGAACGCCTCCTTGAGCGCGGCGGTGGAGAACGCGGCGAGGTCCGCCTCGGTCCACACGCGCGCGACGTCGTCGAGGTTGTGGGCGTCGGAGCTTCTCGTCACAGCGTATTCCGCGACCTTCGGGAGCCACTCCTTCTCGTCGGCGGTGCGCGATAGCTCGACCGCGTCGAACGCGCCCTCGGCGGGAATCCCGCCGAGCTGCGAGAAGACGGAAAACGCCGTGCGGTCTACGTGCGCGGCGATGTATATTCCGCCGAGCTCGTGGCACTTCGCGGATGCCGCCGCCAGCGGGAGCCTGCACGCCATCGCGAGTATGCGCCATTCCATCTCCACGATGTCGTCGTCCCAGGTCACGACCGGCTGGTCGCCGAACGTGTCCGGGTCGTTCACGCGCTTCGGCATCGCGGCGTACACGAAGTCCGTCATCGCGAGCGCCTGTTCGACGGTGTCGAAGAGGGCGAGGGTGTGGACTTCCTCCGCCGTGCAGACCTCCAGCCCGAAGAGGCACCCGAGGCCGGCGCGTTTCGCGCATTCGGCGATCGCCGGCGCGTTCCGCGCGCTCTGGTGGTCGGTGAGGGCGATGCCGCCCATGCCGGCCGCGACGGCGCGGCGGACGATTTCCGCCGGGGACATCTCGAGATCCGCGCACGGCGACAGGCAGCTGTGAATGTGCAGGTCGAACTTCATTTGCGCTCCGACGGCGGCAGCTCGGAGAGCGCGAGTGCGGCCGCGTACTGCGAAAGCGGGGTGACGATTATCGCGACGCCCTCGCGCGCGGCGGCCTCGGCCATGTCCGGCGGGACGGGCCTGGAGTGGCACACGACCACGACCGAGCAGCCGACGAGAGTGCAGACGGCGATTGTGTTCAGGTGGTTCTGGATCGTGACGAGCGCGCAGCCGTCGCCGGCGTGGCCCATCACGTCGGAGAGCAGATCGCCGACGTACACGCAGTCGGCGGAAGCCCCCGCCGCGTCGCTCGCGACGGTTCCGCCGGTCTTTTTGCATATTTCCGATACCGTCATGTGCGTATTCTCCTTTCGCGTCAGGCGGGTTTTTCTCCTTCCGCGAGGGCGCGGATGCGGCGCGAGGTCCTGACGGCGCAGAATTCCTTTCCGCACATGGAGCAGTGGTCGTCCGAATGCGCCTCGTCGGTGAAGGCGCGCGTCTTGAGCCAGCGTTCCTTTGCGCGCTTCGGATCGAGCGCGGCGGCGAACTGCGCGTCCCAGTCGAACGCGGCGCGCGCGTCGGCCATCGCGTCGTCGCGCGCCCTCGCGCCGGGGTGTCCGCGCGCGATGTCGCCGGCGTGCGCGGCGATCTTGTAGGCGATGCAGCCGCGGTGGACTTCGTCCGCGTCCGGCAGGCCCAGATGCTCGGCGGGCGTCACGTAGCAGAGGAGCGACGCGCCGTATGTCGCGGCGGCCGTCGCGCCGATCGCGCTGACGATGTGGTCGTAGCCGGGCGCGATGTCGGTGACGACCGGCCCGAGGACGTAGAAGGGCGCTCCGCCGCAGGCGGTCTGTTCGCGCTCCATGTTCATCTTCACCTGGTCGAACGGAACGTGCCCGGGTCCTTCGACCATGACCTGGACGCCGCGCTTGCGGCAGCGCTCGACGAGTTCGCCAAGTACGTCCAGCTCGGCGAACTGCGCCGTGTCGGAGGCGTCCGCGAGGCAGCCCGGCCTCATGCCGTCGCCGAGCGACACGGTCACGTCGTGCTCCGCGAGGATCTCCATCACCTCGTCCCAGCGCTCGAAGAGGGGATTCTCCGCATGGTTCCTCATCATCCATTCGGCCATGATGGAGCCGCCGCGGCTGACGATGCCCATCTTGCGCTTCATCGCCTCGGGGATGTGCCTGAGCAGCAGCCCTGCGTGGAGCGTCATGAAATCGACTCCCTGCTTCGCCTGCTCGCGTATCACGTCGAGGAGGAGGGACGGATCCATCGCCGGCACGTCGCCCTTGAGCCGCGAAATCGTCTCGTAGACCGGGACCGTCCCCAGCGGCGCGGGCGAGGCGTCGAGCATTCCCTGCCGTATGGATTTGACGTCTTCGCCGACCGACAGGTCCATGACGAAGTCGGCGCCGGCCTCAAGCGCGACGGCAAGCTTCTCGAGTTCGTCGCCCTTGCCGGAGTGCGTGACGCTGCGGCCCAAGTTGGCGTTTATCTTGGTGGTGAACATCCGGCCGACGCCCGTCGGGCGGCAGTTGGCGTGCGCAGGGTTGAGAGGTATGACGGCCATGCCGCCGGCGACGGCCGCGCGGACGCGGTCCTCGGGCACGCCTTCGGCGGCCGCGACAGCCTTCATCGCGTCCGTCGTCACTCCTGCGCGAGCTGCTTCTGATTGTGTCATCGTATAATCTTCCGTTTGTCCCTAGACTGCATAATTATACCAAAAATGTCGCGTTTCCGCACTAGGAATGTCGCGCCGGCACTAGAACGGAAGAGGGATTTTTGGTAAAATATGCGGCGGAGACAAACGATATGAAAAGCAGAACAACCGCCATCGCGCTGATTGCGCTCTTCGCCCTCGCGGCGCCCGGCAAGGCGTCCGCCCGACCCTCGCCGAGCGAAATCTCCGTCGATCTCAAACTCGACGAGACGGACTACGTGTGCCGCGAGCGCATACGCGGCGTAGTGGACATAAAGAACATGTCGCCCGACAAGATCAGCGTCGGCTACGCCAACTCGAAAGACCTCCTGTTCGTCGAGGTGTTCAAGGCGTCGGACATGTCGCAGCTGGAGGAGACGAAGCGCCGCCCGTTCGTCTCCGCGTTCCGCGTGGAGTCGAACGAGGGGCAGAAGCTGGAGACCTTCCTCGGCGACCACTACGGGCTGGACGAGCCGCGCCGCTACCTCGCGAGGCCCGTCCTCGTCCACGACGGCTACCGCTTCGAGGGACAGTACCGCGCGTTCGACATCGTGCCCGGGATGAAGATCGCCACGGCCGTGCAGATGTTCAGCAACCGCAGCGGCGTCAGGCGCGTCTTCGACCTGCTGCAGTGGACGCGAAAGGGCTGCATCCACCTGTTCCTCGCCGCGCGCGACGAGGGCGGCGGCGACAGGACGTGGATGACGACCGACATCGGACCCACGATGAAGCTCACCAAGCCCACGATCTCGATAATGTCCGGCGGCGAGGTGATCGTGATCCACCGCAACGGCGGCGACTCGTTCGTGCGCAGCGAATTCTGGTCGCTCCCGGACGCGCTCGACTTCCGCTCGCGCGAGATGATATCCGATCCCGAGACGGCCGCGCAGAACCGCGTGAAGCAGATCTACAACGAGCGCGGCGGCGTGAAGCCCGCCGACAGGCCGTGGTGGAAGTTCTGGTGACGGCCCCATGACGGTTCTCGGCATAGAGACGAGCTGCGACGAGACGGCCGCGGCCGTGGTGCGCGACGGGCGCGAGGTGCTCTCGAACGCCGTCTTCACCCAGATTCCCCTCCACGAGCGGTACGGCGGCGTCGTGCCGGAGATCGCCTCGCGCGCCCATGTCGAGAAGATCACGCCCGTCGTGGAAGAGGCCCTCGCGAAGTTCCGGGAGCGAGAGCCTGACGGACGCATCGACGCCGTTGCGGTCACATACGGCCCGGGGCTCTCGCCCGCGCTCATCGTCGGGCTGAACGCCGCGAAGGGGCTCGCGCTCGCGCTCGGCGTTCCGCTGATCGCCGCGAACCACATGGAGGCTCACCTGCACACGCCGTTCCTCGCGGACCCCGGCGACGACCCCCCGCGCCCGGAGGACTCGGTCCCGGCCGTCGGCCTGGCGGTCTCCGGCGGGCACACCAACTGGTTCCTGATGCGGGAGTACGGCAGCTACGAGACGATAGGGCAGACCCTCGACGACGCGGCGGGCGAGGCGTTCGACAAGGCGGCGAAGCTCCTCGGGCTGGGCTACCCGGGCGGACCGAAGGTGGACCGGATCTCGCGCGAGTGGCTCGCGTCGCCGGACGCCGCCCGCGGCTTCATCCCGTTCCCGAAGGGGCGTCCGCGCGAGGGCGTCGCCGCGCTCGCCGGGCTGCCGGCGGAGATGTGCGTGTCGTTTTCTGGGCTGAAGACCGCTCTTCTGCGCCATGTTGAGTCGCATCCGGAGGCGGCGGCGGACGAGCGCGAGCGTGCGCGCGTTGTCGCGTCGTACCAGGAGGCGATAGTGGCCGCGGTCGCGGACAGGACGCGCACCGCGCTCAGGCGGCACCGCGCGAAGTCGCTGATCGTCGGCGGGGGCGTTTCGCTGAACTCGCGTCTCCGCGAGGCCCTCGGCGCGGTAGCGTCCGAGGCCGGCGTCCCGCTTCTCCTGGCGAAGCCGAAATACTGCGGGGACAACGCGGCGATGATAGCGGGCCTCGCGTTCCACCGTCGCGCGATCTCCGGCGAGGCCGCGATGGCCGTCGATGTCGCCCCCTCGCTCGAGACGGGCTGAACGGTTGACTTTTCGCGGAATTTTAGATAAAATATGCGAACAAAATCGGAAAGTGGAAAGAAAGGCAATGTTCGGTAAACTAAGATCGCTGTTTTCAACAGACATCGGCATCGACCTCGGTACCGCGAATTCGCTCGTATACGCGAAGGATCGCGGCATCGTGCTGCGCGAGCCGTCCGTCGTCGCCATACAGGCCGGCTCGAAGCGCGTTCTCGCCGTGGGCGAGGAGGCGAAGCGCATGCTCGGCCGCACGCCGGGCAACATTGTCGCCATACGTCCGATGAAGTCCGGCGTCATCGCCGATTTCGACATCACCGAGGCGATGATCAAGTATTTCATCGAGAAGGTGTGCCCGAAGCGCTTCTACTCCAACATGAAGTGGGCGAGCCCCCGCGTGGTGATCGCCGTTCCGAGCGGCATCACCGAGGTCGAGAAGCGCGCGGTGGAGGACGCCGCCAAGCAGGCCGGCGCGGGCACGGTGTTTCTCATCGAAGAGCCGATGGCGGCCGCGATCGGCGTGGGGCTGCCGGTTTCGGAGCCGGCGGGCTCGATGATCGTGGACATCGGCGGCGGCACGTGCGAAGTCGCCATCATATCGCTTGCCGGCATCGTGCACAGCTACTCGGCGAAAGCCGGCGGCGACGCGATGGACGAATGCATCATCAGGCACGTCCAGAAGGACTACAATCTTCTCATCGGCGAAAGGATGGCCGAATGGATAAAGATCGAGATAGGCAGCGCCTATCCGCTCGAAGAAGAAACGAAACTTGAAATAAGGGGAAGGGACATCGTCGCGGGCCTGCCCAAGACCTTGACCGTAACCTCGGAGGAAATAAGGGACGCTTTGAAGGATCCGGTCTCGAAGATCGTGGACGCCGTAAGGTACACGCTCGACAAGTGCGAGCCGGAACTGGCCGCAGACCTGGTCGACCGCGGCCTCGTGCTGTCGGGCGGCAGCGCACAGCTGCGCGGCCTCGACAAGCTCCTCTCCGTGCAGACGGGACTGCCCGTCACGCTCGCGGAGGATCCGCTCTCGGCCGTGGCCGAAGGCACGGGCACCGTGATGAACGAACTCGATATCCTCGCGAGGAACAGTCGGGAGGGCTGAAACGCGGCGGGTCCGAAGGTGAAAAGGACTCGCGGTGGCGAAAAGAAAGAAAGGCGGAAGAATGGCGATCGTCGCGACGGCGGCGCTCGTTCTGCTCGCGTTCGCCTTTTTCAGGTCCGCCGCCCCCGAAGCGGCGTATCCCGTAGAGCGCGCCAAGGTCTCGTTCTCGCGCAAGGTGCTGACCCGCATCGCCGGGCTATGGCGCGGCTCCGCCGCGATGGCCGAGAACGTCCGCCTCAGGCGCGAGGCGGCCGCGCTCGCGCTCGAGCGCGGCGAGTACGCGCGCGTACTCGCGGAGAACGAGCGTCTCCGCCGCGAACTGGGCTTCAGCGGCGGGGCGGGCGGCAGGTGGATTGCCGCCGAAATCCTCTCGAGCGGCGGCGGCGCGGCTGCCGTAAGGCGCACTGTCCGCGCGGGCAAGGGCTCGCTCGCGGGAGTGCGCGAGGGCGCGGTGGCCGAGGTGCCCGACGGACTTGTCGGCCAGGTCGTTTCCGTGACGCCGCACACGTGCGAGATCCTGCTCGCAACCGACCCGTCGCTCAAGGTCTCGTGCACGATAGAGGGCGATCCGCCGGTCAACGGGATACTTTCCGGCGGCGGCGACGACGGGCTTGTCGTCAGCCACATGCGCGGCGGCGGCGAAATCCCCGCGCGCGCGAGGGTGTACACGTCGGGGCTGGGGGGAGTCTTCCCGCCCGGGATCGCGGTCGGCTTCTTCGACGGCGGCGGCGAGCGGCGCTCCGGCATGGTGTACGAACGGTCCGGCAAGGTGCTGCCGGCGGTGGATTTCCAGAACCTGGAGGATGTCTTCATACGCAGATGAAACGCGATTGGGTACGTCTGTCACTTGCCGCGATGACGCTCTCCCTGGGGGGCGCCCTGGAGGAGCTCCTGCCGAAATTCATCGGGGTGGGCTTCCCCGCGCTCTTCGCGGCCTCGGCGTACTTCGCGGCGAAGCGTCCGCCCGTCGAAGGCCTGCTCTTCGCCCTCATAGCCGGCGCGGCGGAGGATTCACTCTCGTCGCTCCCGTTCGCGACGAGCATGTCGTTCTTCGCGGCGGCCGCGGTCCTGGTGCAGCGGTTGAGGCTGCCGCCGGCGCTCGCGCCGTTCCTGTACGGGGCGTACCAGCTCTGGCTGTGGGTGTGGCTCGGCTCGACGATGGACGGGAGCGTTTTCTCCCGCGCGGTCGCGGCGCTCCCCGCAGGCGCGGCGGCGACGTTCGCGGCGTTCTGGATCCTCTCGTGGGCGGACAGAAAGGGGGCGGTCGATGAAGCCGAAGGCTGACGTTTCCTTCGCGGGCGCCGTCTCGTTCTGGCTGCTGTCGGCGTTCTTCGCCGTCGGCTTCACGACCCTCGCCGTGCGCCTGAAGGAGATCCAGGTGGACGGCGCGGCGAATTTCAGGAAGGAGATGCAGACGCAGTCCTTCCGCCGCGTGAAGACCGCCGGCGTCCGCGGCAGGATTTTCGACAGGAACGGCGCGCCGCTCGCGGACAACAGGCTCTCGCTGAACATCGTCGTCAATCCCGAGGCGTACCGCGCTAGAAAACGCGGCGAGAAGACCGAAGACCTGCTCATGTCCGCGATCGCCGCCGCCGCGAAGGTCGTCGGACGAGCGCCCGCCGTGACCGAAAAGTCGGTGGGCCGCCATCTGCGCGTGGAGCTGGCGCGTCCGCTCACGGTGTGGCGCGACGTCACGGACGCGGAGCTCGCCCGCTTCTCCGAGAGGAACCGCGAGTTCCCCGGCTTCGACTGCGTCGCCGAGGAGGAGCGCGTCTATCCCGAAGGCGCGTCGAGCGTGCATCTCGTCGGCCGCGTCGGGCGCGAGTTCATCCCCGACGCGCCGGGAGAGGCGCGGGCGAACTATTCCGAAAAGGACCTTTGCGGACGCGAGGGGCTCGAGTACCAGTACGACGACTACCTGCGCGGGATGCCGGGCGAGGACCGCGTCCTCGTCGACGCGCGCGGGTACGCGACGTCGCGCGAGACTCTCATCGAGCCGCGCGACGGCTTCGACCTCGCGCTCACGATCGACGCCGGCCTGCAGCGCGAGGCGGCGCGGCTGTTCGGCGGGCTGAAGGGCGCGTGCGTCGCGCTGGACCCGAGGGACGGCTCGGTGCGCGCGCTGGTCAGCGCTCCGGCGTACGACCCGAACGAATGCGTGCCGGTGTTCAGGCGCGAAGTCTACGAGAGGCTCCTCAAGGAACCGGGCAAGCCGCTCCTGAACCGCGCGACGGCGGGCACTTACGCGCCGGGCTCGATCTTCAAGCCGATCACCGCGCTCGCGGCGCTCGCCTCGGGGCTGAACCCGGCGGACACCTACGAGTGCATCGGCTGGTACGAGCTCGGCGGCATGAAGATACGCTGCTCCCGCACGTGGGGTCACGGCGGGGAAAACCTCGCCCACGCGCTCAGGGACAGCTGCAACCCCTACTTCTGCCACGCCGGAATCATGGCGGGGACTAACATGATCTCGTCCGTCTGCCGCGAGTTCGGTCTCGGCCGGCGAACGGGGATAGATTTTCCGACGGATGCGGCGGGGCTGATCCCCGACGCCGCGGCGAAGGCGAAGCGCACGGCCGACCCGGCCGCTGCGGGATGGAGGCTGGGCGACCTCGCGCAGATGTCCATCGGGCAGGGACTGCTTCTGACCACCCCGATCCAGATGGCCCGCATGGTCGCGGCGCTCGGGAGCGGATCCCTCGCGACTCCGCGCCTCAACTCGTCGATTCCCGCGTCGGTGCGTCCGCTGAAGATATCTCCCCGCAGCCTCGCGGCGGTGCGCGAGGGCATGAGGCAGGTCGTGGACGGCGGCACCGGACGGCTCGCTGGCGAGGGCGTGGACGCGAACGTAATCGGAAAGACCGGGACGGCGCAGGTGGGTCTTGGGCCGACGAAGAGGAAGAACGTGTGGTTCGTCGCCTACGCTACCCCCACGGCGACCTCGCGTACGCGCGAGCCGCTGGCGGTCGCGCTCGTGGTGGAGAACGGCGATTCCGGCGGCGGCACGGCCGCGCCGATGGTCGCGGAACTCCTGAAGGCGTTCTACAACAGCCCGTCGGCGGAAGGGAACGAGCCGACATGAAGAACTTCCTCATGAGATTCGACTGGCTCGGGTTCGCCGCCGTCGTCGCGCTCGTGGCGATAGGCGCGGCGGCGCTCGCCTCCGCCGGGGCGGCCCGCGGCGGCGCGGTCATGGCCGCGAAGTGGAAGTCCACCCTATGGACGGCCGCGTTCGGGTTCGTGCTCTATTTCGCGCTCGCGGCGGCGGACTACAGGCGGCTGCTCGACTGGGCGGCGACGCCGGCCTACGCGCTCGCGATCGTGCTGCTCGTCGCGGTGCTCGCGTTCGGAACGGTGCAGTTCGGCGGGCGGCGGTGGCTCTGGTTCTTCCAGCCGAGCGAGGTTTCGAAGCTTTGCGTGATAGCGTTCCTCGCGCACCATTTCGGGGACGCGGACGGCGGCGGTCCGGAGTGGAAGACGCGCTTCGGCGGGTTCCTCGCGGCGTCCGCCGCGGTGCTTGCGCCGTGCGCCCTCATACTGCTCGAGCCGGACCTCGGCACCGCGCTCGTCCTCGTGCCGGCGGCGCTCGTCATGCTGCTCGCGGCGGGAGTGTGGAGAAAGGGCCTGGTCGCGGCGACGGCGGTCGCGCTCGTGTGCGCGGCGGCCGTCCTCGGCGCGGTCCACGAGGCGGAGCGTCCGGGCGTCTCGCCCGAGCGCCGCGCGGCGATATTGAGGTGCGTGCCGCTCAAGGAGCACCAGATATCGAGAGTGAGGACTTTCCTTTTCCCGGAGACCGACAGGATGGACTCCGGCTACAACCTGCGCCAGTCGATGATGACGATCGGCTCCGGCGGGCTCAACGGCAAGGGATACGGGCGCGGCGAATCGATACGCCGCCAGCTGTTGCCGCCGATGGGCATAATGAACGACTTCATCTTCTGCGTATGGGCGGAGGAGATGGGATACATAAGGGGCTCACTGCCGCTGCTGGCGCTGTTCGCGCTATTGTGCGTCGCGACCGCGCGCACCGCGGCGAGAGCCGGAGACGGTAGGGGAAGGCTTCTGGCGCTCGGCGTCGCGACGCTCCTGTTCGCGCACGTCTACGTCAACATAGGCATGTCCATCGGCCTGACGCCGATAACGGGACTGCCGCTGCCGTTCCTCTCCCTGGGCCGCACGTTCCTCGTCACGGCGATGTGCGGACTCGGAATGGTGCAGAGCGTGGCGATACACGGAACGACAAACGGAAGGGACACCGAAGAATGAATCTGTTCGGATGGCTGAGGCGCTCCAAGACGAAGCGCGAGATAATAGTGAACGTCGAGAAACTCGAAACCCGCGTCGCGGTGCTGGAGAACGGACGGCTCGAGGAGTTCATGGTCGAGCATCCCGAGGAGGAGCGGCTCGTGGGCAGCGTCTTCAAGGGACGCGTCCAGAACCTCGAAAACGACCTGCAGGCCGCGTTCGTGGACATAGGCCTGAAGAAAAACGCATTTCTCCACTACTGGGACATGGCGCCGGACGCGGACGCCGTCCTCGAAGAGGAGGAGGCCGGCGCGAGGACCGGCAAGGCGGCCCGCAAGGGACCTCGCCTCTCCGACGCGGAGATAGCTAAGCGCTACCCCCCGGGGAGCGAAATCATCGTGCAGGTTACGAAAGGCCCGATCTCGACGAAAGGGCCGCGCGTCGTCGCCAACCTGTCGATCCCCGGACGCTACCTCGTGATGATGCCGGGGGCGAAGGATTCGCACGGCGCCCCGCTGCGCGGCGTCTCGAAGAAGATCGGAGACGCCAAGGAGCGCCAGCGCCTGAAGACCATCATCGACAAGCTGCCGCTACCCGACAACGTCGGCCTCGTCGTGAGGACCGTCGGCCAGGGCGCGAGCGCGAGGGCCTTCGCCCGCGACCTCAGGGGTCTTCTGTGCGTCTGGAACGAGATGCAGGCGAACATCAAGTCGCTCAGGACCCCGTGCTGCATATTCCAGGAGCCGGACCTGTGCGAGCGCGTCGTGCGCGACTGGCTCACCGAGGACGTCGACGCGATAACGATCGACGACGCGACGAGCTACGAGCAGATGCGCGAGGTGACAGGCCGCATAAGCCGCCGCGCGAAGTCCAAGATACGCCGCTACGACGGCGCGGTCAACATCTTCGACCACTACGGGCTCGAAAGGCAGCTCTCCGAGGCGTTCTCGCGCCAGGTCCCGCTCAAGTCCGGCGGCTACCTCGTCATCGACGAGACCGAGGCGCTCATCGCGGTGGACGTGAACACCGGCCACTACAAGGGCAACGGCTCGCAGGAGGACGCGATCCTCGAAGT
>Ga0265298_10008578_pt1 | contig 12263 bp, 4 predicted proteins | sample AusTroGonzalo_MG_3_FD_193486 | JGI IMG/M metagenome (GOLD analysis project Ga0265298, IMG submission 193486) | Bovine rumen microbial communities from tropical cattle in Woodstock, Queensland, Australia - Gonzalo_01 | ecosystem: Host-associated > Mammals > Digestive system > Stomach > Rumen ...
CCCGTTGTCTGGGTGATGGCACCCACCACTGAGGCTTTCTTCTGCTGGCCGAAACCGACGACCACCACTTCTTCCAATTCAGTATTGTCGGTCAGGGTCACTTTAAAGTCGCGCTGCTTACCAACTTTCATTTCCTTGGTATTCATTCCTACATAGGAAACAACGATTGTCGTCGATTCAGAAGGAACACTCAAGGAGAAATTACCATCGAGGTCCGTGATCGTACCCATCGACGTATTTCCCTTTACCACAACGGAGGCACCTATCAGCGCCTCGCCGTTTGAATCGACAACGGTTCCCTTAATGGCAATGCCGCCCTGCGCCCATATCGTGGTACAGAACGCCATCATCAACAACATGACCGCCACGCGGCGTAGTCGATTAGCCCCCAAGAGAACAGTTTCGTTCAGTAAAAAACTCAACTGTTTCATCTTGCCTGATTTAGATTCATACGCTTTAATCATTAAAATTGATTAGGCTATTTGTAAAATATACATTAAATAATATCAAAAATCGGTGCAAAGGTAAGGGTTTTTTGCATAATTAACAAAAAAACGAGTAACATTTTCTTTATTTTAGGTAACAAATTGTTTGTTTTTTAAAAAAAAGCAGTATCTTTGCATCGATTTTGTAATATACTAAAACAAATGGAAAGGAAAAAACTTCGACTAACTAACGGACTTTTACGAGTCCTTTTAACCATCATTATCATATTTCCCCTTGCATTGAACACATGGGCTCAGATGGGAAAGTTGTTTGATGCAAACCATCAACTGTCGAGCAATTTCACCAACCAGGTTTATCTCGACAACGACGGATTCATCTGGTCAGCCTCCCGTAATGGTCTGAACAGATATGACGGCTACCAGTTCCACATCTATAAAAAAGACGACAGGACGGGCATGGCCAGTAACTATGTGAACTGTATCGTACAGGATCAGAAAGGCCATTTCTATTTAGGCATGTGGGGCGTTCTGCAAATATATGACGGTAAGGCCTTCCAGACCATTGAGGTGAAAGACTTAGATGGAAAACGCATTGACTGCTATGTCACCTGCTTCCTCGTCAGGAAGAACGGCGAGGTCTGGGCAGGTACCTCAGGCTTTGGCGTCCTGAAGATTGACGATACAAGACATGCCCATCAGGTGGGAGGTCCCTTAAAAGGAATCCATACAGCGGAACAACTGATGGAAGACCAAAAAGGCAACATCTGGGTGCTCACCAGGGATGACGGTCTGATCTGTCTCCATGAAAAGGACGCACGTACCTATTTTAAGGACAGTCCTATGAGAACCTCCCTGCGAAAGATTTGTGAAGGTTCTGACGGAACATTGTATCTGGGCACGTCGAATGCAGGCCTCTTCAAATTAGCGGGAAACGACTTCCAGAAGATTGAGAATACGGGCAATAAGCCTATCACGGAACTGTACTTCAACAGCAAAAAGGAACTGATGTTAGGCTACGATGGAGAAGGGTTAGGCATCTATAACCCTCTGACCGGCATTCTCACCGACAATCCTTTCCACAGTCTTGAGGCAGACCTTCCCAAAAGCAAGGTCGTCTCCATCACCGAAGACCAGAACGGCAATTACTGGTTCGGCCTCCTTCAGAAAGGTATCTTCATGCAGCCAGGTTTCTCTACCGGGTTTCATTATATAGGATATAAATTAGGTACGCGTAATATAATAGGTAATGCCTGTGTCGTCAGCACCTGTCAGGACAGCAGGGGACGCATTTGGATTGGAACAGATAAAGACGGGCTTTACTGCTTAGACAATAGCCAAAGACCACTCAAGCATTTCAAAGAGCATTTCCCTGCCTCCATCATGGCCATTGAAGAAGACCTGAAGGGGCATATCTGGGTAGGTTCTTATAATGAAGGCGGCGGGTGGATAGACCCCAATACCCTGCAATATCACAGATACGACTTCCCCCAGGCTACCAACATCAGCATCTTCGACATTGAGGTGGATAACAAGAACCGTTTGTGGTTCGCTACGATGGGACAGGGTGTGGTGATGCTCGACCAACAGGCCAACAAGATGGAGACCTACAAGGTGAAGGACCATGCCGAGAGTGACCGCAATGTTAACAGCATCCCCAACGACTACATATCCCAACTCTCCGTCTCACCAGACAACAAACGGATCTATGTGGCAACCTCAACGGGTGTCTGCTGCTTAGACCTGGAGAAGAACAGTTGGATAAGTTTCTTCGGGAAGAACTGCCTGAACTACTCTAACCCCACCCGTATCGCCAGGGAATATTCCGGCAGGCTGTGGATAGGTACAAACGACGGTCTCTATTGTTATGACCTGTTGAAAAAGAGCCTGAAACAGGCAACAACGGACAGAGGACTGTCGGAAAACGGCATAGCCGCCATCGAACAGGACGCCAAGGGAAGACTCTGGGTTGCGACAGACCATGGCCTCTACTGCTACGATCCCAAGACCGAACTGACACAAAACTATTTCAATGACAACGGTCTGCAGTCCAACGAGTTCTCCGACGGAGCCTCCTGGAGTTCCTCCAACGGCACCATGCTGTTCGGCGGTGTCGGCGGTCTGACTTGGTTCAATCCAGCGGACATCCAACAAGCCAAATGGGATGCAACCGTCCGACTGGTAAGGTTCATCGTCAACAGCAGTCCCATCAACAGCACTTCCGAGTCTGGCATCTACCACATCTGCGACACATCGGTCATCGCTTCCGACCGTTTCCAGTTGGCAGCCCATGACAACAACTTCGGTCTACAGTTCTCAACGCTCACCTATGACAATCCGGAACATATTACCTATCTATACAGCATCAACGGCGAGGAATACTCAAGTCTGTTGCCTGGCGTCAACGAGATTACTTTCACGCACCTGCCACCGGGCGCCTACCGCTTCCGTGTGAAGGCCGTACGCAACAACATTGAGACGCCGGAGAAGGTCTTTACGGTCATTATTCACAGTCCGTGGTACCGATCCGCCTGGGCCTATTGCCTCTATCTTCTCGTGATCGGCGCCGTCCTCTCCCAACTGCTGATAGCCTATCGCCGCAGAGAGAAGAACCGTCGACGCCTTCAGGAACATATCCATGCCGAAGAGATGAGCGATGCCAAACTGCGTTTCTTCATGAATATCAGTCATGAGATACGCACCCCGATGACCCTCATCCTGACCCCGTTGCTCTCACTGATCAAGAACGAGGAAGATCCGCAGCGGAAGGGGGTCTATGAGATCATCAAACGTAATGCAGACCGCATCCTTAACCTCGTCAACCAGATGATGGACCTCCGGAAGATTGACAAAGGCCAGATGCAGATGCGCATGGCAGAGACCGACCTGATAAAGTTCGTGAAGGACGTGTACGACCTTTTTGACAACCAGGCTAAGACAAAACTTCTCACCTTCACCTATGAACATGACGACGACACACTGCCAGTATGGATTGACCGCCGTAATTTCGACAAAGTGATCGTGAACATTCTTTCCAACGCCTTCAAATTCACGCCCTCCGGCGGAAAAATCGGCATCCGCATCACCCATGACGAGCAGGCTGCCCATATCACCATCAGCGACAACGGCGAGAAGATACCCGAAGACAAGTTAGACAAGATTTTCGAGCGTTTCTACCAGACAGCCTCCTCCGTCAACGACAGGCATACCGGTACAGGTATCGGCCTCGATCTGACCCGCTCGCTCGTAGAACTGCATCACGGCACCATCACTGCCCGGAATCTGGAAGAGGGCTGCGAGTTCGCGGTGTCCATCCCATTAGGAAATGCCCATTTGAAGCCGGAGGAAATGATTGTCGATGAGGAGGTCATCCCAGAACCGACATCCGCAGAGATAGACAGTGTGGAAGAGGAAAAACCGTCTATCATGGAACAGCCGTCTAATCACAAGATGAGGATTGTCATTGCCGAGGATGACGACGAGATACGTGACTATTTAGATAGCGAACTTAGCAAAGACTATGATGTGAGGATCTGTGTCAATGGCCGCGAGGCCTTGTCGGAAGTGTTCCATACGAAGCCAGACCTTGTGCTCAGCGATGTAATGATGCCTGAAATGGATGGCAATGCGCTCTGCAGCAAGATCAAGTCGAACCCGAGCACCAACCATATCCCCGTCATCCTGCTGACGGCCAAGAACCGTGACGAGGACAAGTTGGAGGGATTAGAGACGGGTGCCGATGCCTATGTCGTCAAGCCGTTCAACATGGACATTCTGCGCCGCACAATCATCAACATGCTCAACACGCGCCGTCTGCTCCAACTGAAATACGCACGTAACGACAATCTGGAAGAGCAGGTGGACGAAATCAAGATGAAGTCGCCCGACGAAAAACTGCTGGAACGTGTGATGACGGCCATCAATACCCATCTCGACGACTCAGACCTCAGCGTTGACATGGTGGCCGAACAGGTCGGCATCAGTCGCGTGCACCTGCACCGAAAGATGAAGGAACTGACAGGTCAGACGCCTCATGACTTCATCCGTAACCTCCGCCTGAAACAGGCCGCCAACCTGTTGGCCAACCAGGGCATGAATGTCACGGAGGTCATGTATGCCTGCGGCTTCTCCAACTCTGCCTCCTTCTCCACCGTCTTCAAGAAGTTCTACGGTATGTCGCCCCGCGACTACATGAAGGAACACCAATCGAGGAGATAAGATTATCTCCCACGGCGGAGGATGAAGTTGACCATCTCGCGAAAGAGGGGACGGTAGGAATCCTGAATAAAATCAATGGTAGACAACAAATTCAGTGCCTGACAGGCATAGTCCTCAGCGCGCGACTCGGCATAGCGGATACAGCCATAGGTGTCCATCAGGTCACGGATATACTGCACCTCATCCGCCGTCTTCTGTTCACGAGGCTTGCCTAAGATAGCCTCGACGCGCTCACGCTCCTCCTGCGTGCAATGGCGCAACAGATGTAGCAAGATGAGCGTGCGCTTGCCCTCGTAAATATCGTTCAGCGACTGCTTCTTCTGTCCCTCGAAATCGCCCGTGAGGTCGAGTACATCGTCACGGATCTGGAAACAGAGGCCCAACGGATAACTGAATGCATAGATGCGCTGCAACTGCTCGTCGGTGGCACCCGCCAAGATAGCACCTAAGCGCAGAGGACCTGCCACTGTGTAATAGACCGTTTTACCGCTGACGGTGAAGAGCACGTCGTCGTCCGACATATCCTGTTTGTTGTCCTGCGTCCACTTGATCTCGGCATACTGACCGAAGGTGGTGCGCCCCAACATCAGGAAAAACTCGTGTTGCACACGGCGTGCTAATGACACATCCAGCAAACGGAAATTCTCGCTGAGCACACGGTGCATACATTCATGCAGAGTGTCGCCCGCATTGACGGAAATCTCTGAACTGACGATATGGTGGAGAGCGGGTTTGCCACGACGCTCCAAGGAGCCATCTTCCCAGTCATCGTGTATCAGGATCCAGTCCTCGCTCATCTGCATGGCGGTCGCCGTATAGACCGCCTTCTCCGACGAGCCGCTCATGGCCTCAGCCATCAGCATCACAAGGGCCGGACGGAGGTATTTGCCCCGACGTGAGGGATAGTCGGTAATTATATCCCAATGTTCATCGAATAGGGACTTATACCTATCCTGTCCCATCATGACAACGGTCTCCCAATCCTCCGCCTTAAACTGGCTAAGGCTCGCATCGATCACCTGACCGATGCGAGCCTTCTGCTGATCCAGATAGTCACTGAAAACTTCTGTCATAACAGATCAGTCCGGTTATTCTGTCTCCGGGGCCTTACCGATGAGATCCATGAACTCATCGAGTTTCGGTGTGATGATGATCTGGGTACGGCGGTTGCGCTGCTTACCCAACTCTGTGTCGTTGGTGGCAAGGGGGTTATACTCACCACGACCACCAGCCGTCAGACGCTTCGGGTCCACGCCATAATCGTTCTGCAAGGCCTGTACAACCGAAGAGGCACGGAGGGCAGAGAGATCCCAGTTATTGCGGATGTTTGGCTTGGAGATGGGCACATTGTCGGTGTTACCTTCGATAAGCACATCGTAGTCCTTGTAGTCCTTGATGATCTTGGCAATCTTCGACAGGGTCTCAGCGGCACGGCTGTTGATCTCATAGGAACCACTCTTATAGAGCATATTGTCGGCCAACGAGATATAGACCACGCCCTTCAGCACCTGCACATCGACCTCCTTCATCTCCTCCTTTGAGAGTGAGCGTGTCAGATTATTGGTGAGCACCATATTCAGAGAGTCACTCTTACTCTTCACCTCCACCAAGTGGCGGATATATTGGTTCGACTCATTAATCTGATCCACCAGTTTCTCAATAGAGATGTTGTTCTGATTAGCATTCGACAGACTCTTGTCAAGCGATTCCTGAAGTTTCTCATACTTGGCCTCAGAAGTCCTTAACAACTGCTGCATACCTTTCTGCTGTTCTTCCAGGCTGGCAATACGGGCATTCTTGGCAGCCAACTCTTCCTTTGCATTCTGCAGACTCTCGGTCAGCGACTTATTCTCCGTCTGGCAATTCAGCAGTTCCTTCTTCGATCCACAACTGGCCAGCAGAAGTCCGCCTGCCAGCACAACAAACAATACATTCTTTTTCATACTTAATTATGTTCTATATTTGTTATTCGACTGCAAATTTACACATAGAACGCAAAAAACCATCAAAAGATTTGCTGAATTAGAATTATTTTAATTAAATTTGCACTCAAAAACTATATCACGATGAAAAAATACAGATTACTACTCATGTCGACACTCTGTTTAGTGTCACTATGCATCTGTTCACAGACCTCGAAAAAAGGCGTTTCAGAGGAACTTGCCGCTCAGCGGAAAGCCAACATCAGTAACGTAAGATACGATCTGACCTTTAACATTCCTGCCAACAAAAAGGACAAAGTAACGGGACAGGCCGTCGTCTCCTTCAACCTGAAGAACAAAGTCGATGTAGTACTCGACTTTCAGGGAAAACTCAATGGAGACGTATATGTGGGAAAGAAAAAACGCAAAGTGTCTACAAAGAACGACCATATCACCGTGCCGGCAAAATTCCTGAAACCCGGACTTGTCGCCATCACGTTCGAGTTTACATCCCAGAATGATGCCCTGGAGCGCAACGACGACTATCTGATTACCCGCTTTGCCACCAATAACATCAGTTCGGCCTTCCCCTGTTTCGACCAGCCCGACATTGAGGCAAGATACAACACGAAACTAAAAGTACAGGAAGGATGGAAGGGCATCATCTGCGATGAAGAAAAGCCCCTGCCCTCCCGTCTATATTCCTTCATTGCAGGCAAATTCCAAGAAAAGATGTCCAACCATGACGGCTACCTACTACGCGTCCTCTATCGCGAGACCGACCCTGCCAAAGTGGAGCAACTGGAGAAGATATTCGACGAGACATCAGTTTCACTGAAATGGGTGGAAAACTATACCGGCATGAAGTACCCCTTCAAAGAGTGTGGCCTTGTCATCATGCCCGACTATCCGTTAAGAAACGAATTTCTGGGATACACCCTGCTGAGTAGCCAAAGCGTTTTCCTTGGCAACGCCCCCACCAAAGAGGAGCAGCAGAGCCGCTCAGAATTCATTACCCATGAGATCTCCCAACTCTGGTTTGGCGGTCTGGTGACCCTGAAGAATCCTGAAGAGACATGGGCCAAGGAGGTGATAGCCAACTATATCGCCTCGAAAGCCATTCAAAGCAAACTCCCCAAGACAGATAATGACCTCGACTTCATCAGAACCTATCAGGCACGGGCCATGGCCATTGACCGTACAGAGGGTACCCATCCCATCGCCATACCGATGGAAGGCAACTATTCCTCAATGCGAAATGATCAGATTTTCAGCAACAAGGTGCCCGTCATGATGCGTATGCTTGAGGACCTGATGGGAGAGACCGGTCTACAGAACGGATTGCGTACCTTTCTGAAAGACTATTCTTACAAAGAGGCTTCTTTGGACGATCTGCTTACCATCCTTGACAAAGGGGTTCCTGCAGCCGGCATCCGCCAGTTCAGCGAGGTATGGGCGCAGCAAAAAGGCATGCCTGTCATACACACCACCTATAGGGACGGGCAACTAATCATCTCACAGACCGACCCATTCGGACGCGGTCTCTGCTGGCGACAGAAGTTCCAAGTGTACGTCATCTTCAATTTGGGCAGCAGCCGCACCATCAACGTAGACATGCAGCAACCTATCATGACCTTCAAACTGAAGGGTACTCCCAGTTTCATCATTCCCAACTATGATGGACGAGGCTATGGTAAATTCACGCTCGATGATAACTTCGTGAAACAACTACCCCTCCGTCTCATCACCACCCGTAAGGATATGAACCGCTACCTACTGTTGGAGACCATTCACGATCACTATCTGATGGGAAAGGTTAACCCCGCCTACTTCGGAGAAATCTACCGTCTGATGATGAAAGAGAAGAACCCGTTGATCATGTCGACAGCCATCGACCACATGTTCAAGATTGCCTTCGACATGACACCGAGTCAGCGCAGCACCCTCGAACTCTGTATGATGGATCTGTTGGGCGAAAACAGAAGCAAAGAGTGTCGTCAGATCATTATCAGGAAACTGTCCTCCAACATGACATCGCCAGATGTGAGACGCCAGATCAACACGATTTGGGAGAGACACAATGAGACCACCCTTTTCGACGAACACGACTATATGAACATGGCCTATCGTCTTGCCATGCTACAGCCTGAATGTTGGAAAGAAATACTGGACACCCAGCGCAGTCGTCTACAGACAGAAGATTTGAAGAATGAGTTCGATTATGTGAGCCGGGCCTGCGATCCCGATGAGAACAAACGGGCAGAACTCATCAATAGTCTGTTGAAGTCTCAGAACCGTCAACAAGAGAAGTGGGCACTCCAGACCCTCGACCTGTTGAGCGCTGATATCTACGAACCTCAAAACCTCAATTATATCGCAACAAGTCTCTCTTCGCTCAAGGATATTCAGAAGAGCAGTAGTACATACTTCACCCGCGACTGGATAAAGGCCGTTCTCGCCCACCATAAGAGCGTCGTGGCGAAGCAGGCCGTAGAGAATTTCCTCGCAGCCAATCCCAACTATCCCGACGATCTCAAGAACAACATCTTGGAGGCCGCCTGGACACTCTTGAAACAGGAACCCTATGTCGAAAAGGAGAAACCTGTAGTCGTGAGCAAACCGAAGACCACCAGAAAATCGACAGCAAAAAAGAAGAGATAAGAAAAACAAATAATATTTAAAGGTATGATACGTTTCTTTCAGACCACACAGAAAAATCGTTCTGTGATTGCCACAGAGGTTGATCACATACTCAATGAACAGGAAATAAAGGAATTAAACTGGCTTTATGGCAATGCAACACTGCTCGAGGCAGACGAACTCGAGGGTTACTTCGTCGGTCCGCGACGAGAAATGGTGACCCCATGGAGCACCAACGCCGTCGAAATCACACAGAACATGGGCCTCAAGGGCATCAGCCGCATCGAGGAATACTTCGCTGTCGACAGCAAGGATGCAGAACACGACGAGATGTTGCAGCGAATGTATAATGGTTTGGATCAGGACATCTTCACCATCAACATCAAACCTGAGCCCATCAAGTATGTCGATAACCTTGAGGAATATAACGAGCAGGAGGGTCTGGCCCTCAGTCCTGAGGAGATTGAGTATTTGCACGGATTAGAGAAGCAGAACGGCAGACCTCTTACCGATTCAGAAATCTTCGGTTTCGCCCAGATTAACTCTGAGCACTGCCGTCACAAGATTTTCGGTGGTACGTTTATCATCAACGGCAAGGAGATGGAGTCAAGTCTCTTTGCGATGATCAAAAAGACCACGCAGGAGAACCCCAACAAGATCCTCTCGGCCTATAAAGATAATGTGGCTTTTGCTCAGGGACCGGTGGTTGAGCAATTCGCACCAAAGGATCAGAGCACGAGCGATTGGTTCCAGGTAAAGGACATCGAGAGTGTCATCTCGCTGAAGGCCGAGACCCATAACTTCCCCACCACCGTAGAGCCCTTTAATGGTGCTGCTACGGGTACAGGCGGTGAAATCCGCGACCGTATGGGCGGTGGTGTCGGTTCTTGGCCGATTGCTGGTACGGCGGTCTATATGACGGCGTATCCGAGATTGACGGATGATGAGAAGGTGGCTCGCGATTGGGAGGATATTCTGCCCGTTCGCCAGTGGCTGTATCAGACGCCTGAGCAGATCCTGATTAAGGCTTCGAATGGTGCATCCGACTTCGGCAATAAGTTCGGTCAGCCACTGATCTGCGGTTCTGTACTGACTTTCGAGCATCAGGAGCCCAACGATACTAAGTATGCTTACGATAAGGTCATCATGCTGGCTGGTGGTGTGGGTTACGGCACCAAACGCGACTGTCTGAAGAAGGAACCCCAGAAAGGTAACAAAGTGGTCGTTGTCGGTGGTGATAACTACCGCATCGGATTGGGTGGTGGTTCTGTATCATCTGTCGATACCGGCCGTTATAGTAATGGTATCGAGTTGAACGCCGTTCAGCGTGCTAACCCTGAGATGCAGAAACGTGCCTATAACTTGGTACGTGCCCTCTGTGAGGAGGATGTAAACCCCGTCGTCTCTATCCACGACCACGGCTCTGCTGGACACCTGAACTGTCTCTCCGAACTCGTAGAGGAATGTGGCGGTGAGATCGATATGACCAAACTGCCTATCGGTGACAAAACCTTGAGTTCTAAAGAAATCATTGCTAATGAAAGTCAGGAGCGCATGGGCCTGCTCATCGACGAGAAGCACATTGAACATGTCCGTAAGATTGCCGAGCGTGAGCGTGCACCGCTGTATGTGGTCGGTGAGACCACGGGCGATGCCCACTTCTCGTTCAAGCAGGGCGACGGCGTGAAGCCCTTTGATCTCGACGTGGCGCAGATGTTCGGTCACTCGCCGAAGACCATCATGCGCGACAATACCGTCGAGCGCCATTATGCTAACGTGACCTACTCTCAAGATAAGATTGACGAATACCTCGACCGCGTGCTCCAATTAGAGGCTGTGGCCTGTAAGGACTGGTTGACGAATAAGGTAGACCGCTCTGTGACAGGTAAGATTGCCCGTCAACAATGTCAGGGTGAGATCCAGTTGCCATTGAGCGACTGTGGCGTCGTCGCCCTCGACTACCGTGGTGAGAAAGGTATCGCCACCGCTCTGGGGCACGCTCCTCAGGCTGGATTGGCTGATCCTGCTGCCGGAAGTGTGCTATCTGTGGCTGAGGCCCTGACGAATATAGTTTGGGCACCGATGGCAGAGGGTATGGACTCTATCTCCCTCTCTGCCAACTGGATGTGGCCCTGCCGTTCTCAGGAGGGTGAGGATGCCCGTCTGTACGCTGGTGTGAAGGCCCTGAGCGATTTCTGTTGCGACCTGCATATCAACGTGCCCACTGGTAAGGACTCGCTGTCACTTAGTCAACAGTATCCTAATGGCGAGAAGATCATCTCTCCAGGAACCGTGATTGTTTCTGCCGGTGGTGAGGTCAGCGACATCAAAAAGGTTGTTTCGCCCGTCCTCGTCAACGATAAGAACGCCTCACTCTATCATATCGACTTCTCATTCGACGAGCAGCGCCTTGGTGGTTCTGCCTTCGCCCAAAGTTTAGGCAAGGTGGGCGACGACGTACCCACAGTGAAGAACGCAGAATACTTCGCTGATGCCTTCATGGCCATCCAACAACTCATTGAGAAGGGGTGGATCATGGCAGGCCATGATATCTCCGCCGGTGGACTCATCACCACGCTCCTTGAGATGTGCTTCGCCAACACGAAGGGTGGACTGCATATCAACCTCCACGACATCTGTGCCGATGGTGATATCGTAAAGGCACTCTTTGCTGAGAACCCAGGCGTAGTCATTGAGGTCAGCGACGAACACAAGCAGGAGTTCAAGGACTTCATGGAAGAACAGGGGGTCGGCTTTGCCAAGATTGGTTATCCTGTCGAAAGTGCCCGCACCATCGTGGTTAAGGCTGGTGATGAAGAGAAGGTTTTCAACATCGACGCCCTCCGCGATGTTTGGTATAAGACCTCCTATCTCCTGGATCGCAAGCAGAGTTTCAACGGCAAGGCTGCAGAGCGCTTCGAGAACTACAAAAAGCAACACATCGAGATGAAGTTCCCCAAGGGCTTCACTGGCAAACTCTCGCAATACGGCATTTCTGCCGATCGTCGTAAGCCATCAGGTGTCAAGGCTGCCATCATCC
>Ga0265298_10008579_pt1 | contig 12262 bp, 6 predicted proteins | sample AusTroGonzalo_MG_3_FD_193486 | JGI IMG/M metagenome (GOLD analysis project Ga0265298, IMG submission 193486) | Bovine rumen microbial communities from tropical cattle in Woodstock, Queensland, Australia - Gonzalo_01 | ecosystem: Host-associated > Mammals > Digestive system > Stomach > Rumen ...
CATGAGGATGTCTTCCATCAACTCCTTCTCTGGAGCATCACCGCCACCACCGTAACCGAGGTAATGCTTGGAACAGGCTCCGACACCCTGGGCCAGGTCGCCCTGTTGCAAGCCGCGCACAAAGGCGACGCCCATGGCAGCAGAGAGGTAGGCATCCTCGCCATAGGACTCCTCCAAACGGTTGAACGAGGGCGTGCGACAAACGTCAACCATCGGCGACAAGGACAGCACACCACCCATCTTACGCATGGCCGTAGACGTCTGGAAGGTCTTCAACTCGGCCAGTTCGATATTGAACGAGCAGGCCTGTCCTATCTGTTGCGGATAAATCGTGGCACCACGCGTATTAATACCTGACAGCACCTCCTCATGGAACAAGGCGGGAATGCCGTTGGGTGTCTTCGTCATCAGCCATTCCTGAACGGCTGCCACACGGTCGCGCAGCACGTTAGGATCCATCTGCTTCTGGCTGGCATACTGCGAGAAGTGGCCTATGCCATAAGGTATCAGCTTCCGGCACTGATTCGTATCCAATCGTCCCTGCTTATCAAAGAGGTCGTCCATATACATGCTACGCAGCTGGGCAATACGCTCTTCCTGCGACATGCGCTGATAGAGTTCGTTGATTGTTTGTTCCATATCCATCTTCTCAGGTTGCTGGCAGGCGGCCAACAAGGCCAATAATGCCACCAGTATTAATTTACCATTTACGTTTGGCCATTTCTTCATTTCCATTCCTCATTTCTCCTTTATCACTTCTCATTCAGCGCGTTACGCGCAAAACGAAACCGCCACGGGCCTTGCAGGTAATCTGCTTGGGCAACGACTTCACAGGATGCGAGATGGCCCAGGGGGCACCATCGGCAAAAAGCGTGGCGTGTTTGCCCTTGACAAAACCAATGGGCACGGCGAGCGTACGCTCACTGTCGGTGCCATTGATGCCTGCCACATACCACGTGTCGCCACGGCGACGGGCCAGTACGACACTCTCGCCAGGATAACCGCTGACGAAACGTGTCTCATCCCATACGGTGGGCAGCTGTCCGAAGAAGTCCTGCACCTCCTTGGGCTGAGCCAGAAGACTCTCAGGACGGTCGGCCAGATGCTGGAGGGCACTCTCGAAGAGTACGGTGAGTGCCAACTCGTGGGCATGGGTCGTGATATGCGGGTGCTGCGAATCGCTGAAGGCACAGGGCGTATAATCCATCGGACCGATGACATTACGCGTGAAGGGCAGCGTGGCATTATGACTGGCAGCCTTATTGGTAAAGGTGCCTGTATTATTATACCACTCGGCACCATAGACGCCCTCTGTCGACATCAGGTTAGGCCATGTACGCTGCCAGCCGCGTGGGATTGTAGCGCCGTGGAAGTTGACCAGCAGATGATGGCGGGCGGCACTCTCCAAGAGGTCGATGCAATAGTCCATATTACGCTGGTCGTCGCCCGAGAAAAAATCTATTTTCACGCCAGCCACACCAATCTTCTCGCACCATGCAAATTCCTTCTCGCGGTCTTCGGGCTTGTTCAGACGGTATTTGGGTGTCGGGGCACCATTCACCCACCCTACTGACGAGTTGTACCAGATGAGTGGCTTGATGCCCTGAGCCTTGGCGTATGCCACGGCATCCTCGATGGTCTTGCCCTCGTTGGAAGGCAGCTTGTCCATCTCGTCCCATTCGGCATCTATCAGCACGTAGGGCAGACGCAGCGCAACAGCCAAGTCGACATACTTCTTGATGATGTTATAGTCGTTAGAGCCATGATTGTAAGCCCAATAGATCCATGACACCACACCAGGCTGAATCCATCTGGCATCGGCAATCTGCGATGGTTCGCAGACATCCGTCACCAGCGTCGACTCTACCACGTCCTTCAACTGTCCGATGACAGCCACGCGCCAAGGCGTATGGTCGCTGGTTTGGCCTGCGTTATGCTCGGCTTCGACAACACGGAACAACTCGCCGTCGTTCATCAGGTACGACGCACTCTGTCCATGCTCGATATTGGCCTCGGAAATCAGTACGAAGGTTCCTGTCTTTCCGCTTGCTTCTTCTTTCTGGCCTCTGACTTCCAACAATGCGGGATAGCCCCAACGGTTGTTCCAGCCCTCAGCAGACTTCGAGATACCACTGTACGAAGGCACGGGAGCCACCTTATACGTCGTGGCAAGGGGGAAGAAGCCCTCATACGAATCGCACCACTGCTGCATCCAACGACGCGTACCCTCAGGAATGCGGTAGGCAGGGCTATTAGCGTTTGCCTGGCCATTAGCATAGCGGAAGGCGATGCCGTCGTTATACATGCGGAGCAGCATATTGCCGCAACGGTATTCGTTGGCCTCGTTGGTACAATGCAAACGCTTGCCAGACAACATCTGGTAGTCGTCCTTGACTTTGCGGACAAAGGCCAGCGACTGTCCAGCATCACATGCATCGGCCACCTCCAGCACAAGCTGTTTCTTATAGCTAACAGTCAACACATTTCCATTTGTCACAGCCGTCAGCATACCATTAGGTGATGTTACCTTTGCCATAACAAACAAAGGCAACATCAGACCTAAGAGAATTATCGATTCCCGAGTTATCTTCATCTGTCGACGATTAATTGATTAAGAATATCTTCTCCTTACCCTTGAAGGTAGCTTTCACCGTAGCACGACCAGCAACGACTGGACTGATATCGAACTTGACAGCGTTAGGAGCCTTTTCACAAGTGGCCTGCACCTTGGAACCAGTCTTCAGCGGAGCATAAAGCTGATAGTGGTTGCACTCCGTGTAGCCGTTCTGGTTGGTAGCCATCATGGGGCTTGCGGGGATGTTCAGCTTTTTGCCGTCAACGGTAATGGTAACCTGAGGTACGAAGGGGACAGGGTTAGCGTCAGTCTTGGTGAAGCCGATACCATGGAGGTCGAACAGACCCTGCGGACGCTGGGGCTGCTGCGGGCCACGACGTGCGCCACCAAACTGTGGGCGTCCCTGAGGCTGCTCAGGCTGTTTGATTTCAGGGCCATCGACTACCAGATAGATGGCATGCTTGCCAGTCAGACCTTCCACATCAGGAACCAAATGGGAAATCGTAACAGCCTGATTGGTAGGAGTCTTATCGCCGACAAAGATGACACCAAGCTCTTTACCCTTCCAAGGATCATCGAGCTTGACATGAATCTTAAAGGCACCCTTACCGCTGTAGGTCAGGTTCAGATAGAGATGGGTGTTGTCACCCTTCTTGGTGCCCTCGAAGGCCTTCACGCCTTTGGTGTCCTTGTCGAGACCGCCAAAGCCGAAGTATTTGAAGCCGATGATGCCACCAGTCTGAATACCGGCCAGGTCCATCGAGTTATTCCACACGTCATGGTTGTCCTGCATATACTGATTGGCGTTAGGACCATACATGAAGCAAGCCAGACCGGCGCTATAATAATTATAAGGTGGAAGGCCAAAAATCTGGAAGCCTTCACTGGTTACCTCAGCACCGGTGTACTCATTGCCATCAGCAGCCTTAGCCGTCCAGACATTATCTTTCGTATAAGGATCGTAAGCGGTAATCTTCACCACACCACCCTTGGCCACGGGCTTCTTGTCCCATGTAATCTTCACAGGAGCGACCATGGGCTGACGGGCATTGCCGAAGCCACGGGGAGGACGATGATAGAACACATACCACTGGCCATTGATTTCCTGCAGTGAACCGTGGGTATTGTGGGCAGCATTGGTGGTAATGAGCTTTGAGCCGTCCTCATTGAGCACGACACCACGTGAGTCTACCAACACACCACCTGAACGCCAAGGGCCTAAGGGTGAGTCACCAAAGGCATAGCGCAGGGCAGAGTTGGTATTGCCCAGTCCGTACTCCTTGCCAGAGTAGCCCGAGAACACCATCACGTACTTATTTCCGACCTGACGGATAGAAGAAGCCTCGAAGAAGTTGAAGTCCAAGGGGTTCTGGCCCTTATAGAGTGCTTTATACTCGCTGCCTGCCTTGTCCAACAGACGACCGTCGGCACTGCTGGCAGGAATAAACGGGTCGATGAGTTCCGTACCCTCACGCTTCGAGTACATCGTATTCTGGTCGAGCTCGCAGGCCGTAGAATGCTGGAAGCCATAGAACACGTAGGCACGATAGCCCTTCTCGAAGTCCTTGTCCTTCTTGTTGGTGACAGGCTCGATGAACACTGACGGGTCGAAATCGATGAGCGAACCAGGCAGGCACTGGGTACCGTCGGCAGTCAGGTTCACCGGTGTGAAGGGACCGTTGGGACGGTCGCTCTTGCAGACCATGGCGATACGGCGCCAGCCGCGGCTGTGGGGATAGAGCCAATAGGTCTTCTTGCCCGTAGCCTTATCGACAGTCTCCACAAGATCGGGAGCAAACATCGTGTCCCACTGGCCATTGACAAACCAGGTGAAGATGGGGCCTTCGTCGCGCCACTGGCTGAGGTCCTCGACGGGTGCCGACCACATGCGGATATCTGGTCCGCAATAGGCGGTATAAGTCACGTCGTGCGAACCAATAATATACGCACGGAATTTACCAGGCTGGTCAGGGTCTTCAAACACGCGGGGTTCGCCATCGGGCACATGTTCCCACAAGGGCAGATAAGGGTTTTGCGCCCATGCAGGGCTCACGAACAGTGAACAATGAATAGCGAATAATGCTACTAAAAATGCTAATCTCTTCATATTTAATTTTCAATTTTCAATTATCAATTTTCAATTAGCGCGTAGCGCGCTTTAAACTTGTCTCTTCTCCAAACAGGTACTGGGACTTATAGCCGCCACAGTCCACCACAATCTTCTCGAACACGATACCGGGATGCTTTGGACGGATGGTCAGCTCGTGGACATCAGCCTTACCGACAGGCAGTTCCACTACCTTCTCGACGACACGACGGGCCACGGCAGGATAGTATTCCGAATACATGTAGGGCTGACGGTCAACCAGCGTCTTGTTGAAGTTAACGGTCTGAGGCTCGGAGCCGTCCAGACTGACCGTGTACTCATGACCGCCCACGTTCAGGAAGTCGAGCGTCGACTTCACCACCACGTGAACCTTCACCTTGTCCTTTGCGTCCTTCGGCAGAGCGAAACGGTAGGTCAGGCTTGCCTCTCCGACAGGCTTGGTGTATGGTGTCAGGGCCACGGCACTGCGTGTACGGCCGTAGTCGGGATAGATGCTCCACGTCGTACCGTCAGAAGCCGTCGCACTATAGTAGTGCTCTGCCTCCATGGCGACATAGCCTACAGTCGGCGTCTCGAAGGTGTAGCCGCCCTGAGCGGCAGCCTCTACACGCTGCGTCCTGGGCAGCGTCTCCTGACGGAAGTTGTCGTTCCATGAGGTATAGCCGATATGCTTCTGAATCATCATTCCGTCCCACTTGCCCTTGGCCATTACCTTATTATAATATTGGCACAGCTGGGCATCACGCTTGAAACACTTCTCCACATGCTCAGCCCATTTGTTGGCATCGGGTAAACCGGCCTTCGCCAAATACTGGTTCATGGCCTGTGCATAGTACATGTCATAGAGATTGGCCATAGCCTGAACTGGGAACAGCAACACCTGACGGAAAGCATCGCGAGCCTCGGCAGGTACCTCCTCGAAGAGGCGCTGGGCACGGTTCTCCAATGTCAGGTAGTCGTCTCTCACACGCTTCCACTCACCAGTCTGCACGTTATACGTCCTGGCATCCAGCATCTCGGGGGTCACACGTGCCATATACTGGCAGTTGGTGTTATAGATGTCAGCGGCCTCAACGACCGTGCTCTCGGCGGCAGGAATGCCAAGCACAGTGCGGAAGAAGGCACGTGTATGGTCGGTGACGTTCTGCTGGGTATATGCTTTCGGATTCCAGGCCATATCCATGAACAGCGTAATAGGATACTCCATAGGCTTCAGGTCGCCCACGTTCAGAATCCACATACGCTGGATGCCGTGGTCGTAGGCCAGCGAGAGCTGTTCGAACATCTGCTGGCTCTGGGTGACATTGAGCCACTTCGAGTTACGGGGGGCACCGACATAGTCCACATGGTAGTAGATACCCCAGCCACCTTTACGCTTCAGTTCCTTGTCATTGACGGGAACACGGCGGATGTCGCCCCAGTTGTCATCACTGATGAGAATCATGACGTCGTCTGGCACTCGGAGTCCGGCATCATAATAATCCTGGACCTCCTTATAGAGTGCCCACACCTGCGTGGTTTTCTCGGCAGGCTTGCCGGTCACTTCCTTGATAATCTTACGCTGGTTATTGATGATGCGCTCCATCAGCTTGGTGTCCGCCTTGTCGCTCATCGCCTCGTCACCGTCGCCACGCATACCAATTGTCACGATATCCTCAGTACCCTTCATACGTTCGATACCCTCACGGAAGAACTGGTCGAGCTTCTTCTGATTGGTCTGGTAGTTCCAGGCACCCCACTCGTTACGCTTGCGGGCATACTCCTGGTGGTTGCGGGCCATGGGCTCGTGGTGAGAGGTTCCCATGATGACACCCATCGCATCTGCTGTCTTCAGATTCTCGGGATCGTCGGCATAGAAAGCCCAGCCCCACATGGCCGGCCACATGAAATTACCCTTCAGGCGCAGGATGAGTTCAAAGACTTTGGCATAGAAGTTATGGTCACCATAGTTTGTGCCAAAGGTATTCTTCACCCACGTGGTCAGACAAGGAGCCTCGTCGTTCAGGAACAGGCCACGGAACTCCACGGCCGGTTCACCATCAGTAAACGTGCCGGGCAGGATGCCCACATACTGCTGGCGCTGTACGGGGACGTCCATCCACCAGTACCAGGGCGACACGCCCATCTGGCGCGACAGCTCATAGATACCGAACACCGTACCACGACGGTCGCTACCGGCAATGACCACCTGACCGTCAATGGTCGTAATGATGAACTTCTCACGCTTACCCTTCAGATCGGCCAACTTACCGCTCTTCACCCACTGGTCGACTTGCTTATTACAGCCCACCGTACCGATGAGGATGGTGCCTTTATCACTTGTCACGGGACGGAAGCCCATAACATTCTGGAAGTCGTTCACCAGACTTGCTGCGGCAATTTTGACGGCCTGCGGCTCTGTGTCTGTGTAGGTCAGGGTAGCACCTCTCAGTGCCACTGCCCCACTCTGCTCTGCAAACGTCACGAACGTGTCCGCCGCACTCAGCGGCAATGCCGCTAATAATAATAGGATAATAGTTTTGATACGCATTTTCACTCTTATCTTTTAATTCTAATCTCTATACTTTACTTCTTGAACAGATGCGGAATGAACTCATGGAGTCCACGACGCCAGGTCAAGAACTCATGGGCGGTACCCTGAGACACTGACGACTCAACCTTGATGCCCAGCTCACGCAGGCTGTCGACAATGGCCTGACTCTTGATGAAGTCCTCGGTACCCCAGTTCATATAGAAGTAGTGAATCTTCTTGTTGAACTCGTCAGCATTGGCAAAGACACCGTTATAGGCGGTCTTCACGTCGAGACCGAAGATGGCACCGCTGAATGTTCCCATCCAAGCAAACTTGTCGAGGTTCTGCAGCACGACATCGAAGGTCTGGTGACCACCCCACGACAGACCGGCCATAGCACGGTTCTCGCGGTCAGCCTTGGTACGGAAATTGGCGTCGATATAAGGAATCAGGTCGTTCAGCAGCACGGGATAGAACGAAGCGCCATACTCGCTGCGGCCAGCACTATTGTTGCCACCGCCAAAAGGCTGCTTGATGTCACCGCTCTCCATGACGACAATCATAGGCACGGCCTCGCCCTTGCCGATAGCATTGTCCATGATATGCTGCATCTTGCCCTGCAGGGCCCAGCTGGTCTCACCCTCGCCCATGCCATGCTGCAAATAGAGTACGGGGTACTTCTTCTTGGCATTCTTGGCCAGTTCATACTCGGCAGGTGTGTAAACCAGGGCGTGACGCCATTCACCAAACTTCGAGTTGGGGCTATGATAGTAGATGCTGCGCACCTGACCATGAGGGACACCTACCTGCGGACGGTAGTAGTCGCCCTCGGGACCCTCGGGAACTTCCAGACCACCGGCCTCACGGTTCGTGCCAAAGTAGGTCTCACTGGCGGGATCAACGAAGTTCACGCCATCAATATTCATGAAATAGTAGTGGAAGCCAACGGGCAACGGATCGGTGACAGCCATGAAGCCGCCACGACCGTCGGGCTCCATATCATACTTCTTGCTGCAGATGTCCACCACGACCTTCTTGGCCTGGGGCGCATTGATGCGGAAGTAGGCACGGCGCTGCTTGTCAATCTTCGGGAACTCATTGCCAGGGATGGCATTCTCGACAGTGACGGCATCAGCAGGCACATTGATTTTCTTCACAGCCACAGGCAGATTGCTTGGACGCTTGGGCTCGAAACCGAGGTGGCGGGCTACGGCCTCACCATAGCGGCAGCCCAGCTCACGATAGCCGGCAGCATCGAAATGCAGACGGTCAGGACCGTTCGTGCAGTTGTCAGACGAGATAACCTGACAGGTATGGATGGTCTGGGGCAGTTCGTCAATCTGCTTCTTGCAACCGATGCAGACGCCCTTGCCACCTGCCTGGACGATGTTGCCCACATAGAGGTTCACCTCCTCGGGTTTCAGCTGCAGGTCGCCGCAGAGATTGTCATACACCTGCTTCACCATTCCAGCCCATTTCGGGTCACCGGTGTTGGTCTCGCCCTGGTGCATCAAGATACCCTTGATAACACCGTCCTTCTGAGCCTTCTTAGCCAACTCAACCAGACGCTTGTAGGGATTATTGTCGTATGCGGCCAGCATGCCCTTCATCCAGCCCGGAGCCTTCTTCTCGACGTAGCTGGGGATGCTGTCGGGCAGGAAGCCCTTGATATCAATACCACCGATGGCCACATGGATGACACCAATCTTGATATTGTTGGGCAAAGAAGCTACGAGGGTACGGCCAAACCAGTCGGCGGGCGTCAGGCCGGTATTCGGACGACACAGGGGAGCCGAAGCCTCACACCACTCACCCATTTTACGGGCGGGGCGCTGGTCGGTAGCGGGGAAGTCGACGGCAGGCATCAACAGGAAACGCGGACCGGGACTGGCCAGGTCGGCAGCCTCAGGACGGGCGTTGCCTTCCATGTTCGACTGTCCGAAACACAGGAAGATGTAGAAGTTCGGATCGGCAGTATCCACAGCCTGTTCTGCTACGGCTTTCTTAGCCGCTGTTGCTTTCTTGGCTGCCTTCTTCTGAGCCAACACATTACTGGGCAGCGCAAAAAGGAAGGCTGCCACTAACAGAGTTTCAAGTACTTTTTTCATAGTTTTTGTTGTTATGTTGTTGAATAGTTACTCCTAAAGCAAAGCTTTCAGGATGCAAAAGTACGAAAAAATTCCCACCCCTGCGGTCTAATGATGTTTCACATTCTTTCGTAAATGTTACAATATGGAAAAAGTAAGAAGGGGAGAGGGCGATGAGGTTAGAAGGGAGGAAAGAAAAGAAGAAAGAGGGGTGACTCACGTCAGCCCTCTTTCAAATACATACCAAAACTACTTAACTATAGTCTATTACCTAACCTAAAAAACAAGCTACAAAGATTATTCGTTTGTGTGTCAATAACGCTGCAAAGATAGGTATTATTTGTTGAACATGCTTTATATGATGTAACACGAATTTGTTATTTTGTAACAAGCCTTAATACATCATACATTTGGTAACTGTCATGATACAAAAAAAGGACTCCTAAGAGTCCTGTTTAGCATTCTCGGCATCGATGGCCTTGATTTTGTCGCGCACCAGCTGTACCTCATCCTTGAGCTTCTGCACCTTGCGGTTCATCTCGTCGATGAGTGAGTTACCCTTGCGGCTCGAAGCATTAAGGAAACCGAGGTTATTCTCGTAGGTCTGTACCTCGCTCTTCAGCTGTTCGTACTGACGCATCAGGCGGGCACGCTCGCTGTCGAGGGCATTACCGCCACGCTCAGCCACCTGCTTCAGGTTGTCCTTGAACTTCGACAGGCGACGCTTGGCGACACTGATGTTCAGGTCCTTATAAAGTTTGTCAAGCAGGGCATGATATTCGTCGTACAGCTTGTCCTTCTCCTTAAAAGGTACGTGACCGATAGACTGGTACTCTTCGACCAGTTGCTGGACACGCTCCTGCAGTCCCTCGCCAGCCTCTTCGGCAGCAGCCTTCAGACGGGCAATGACGTCACGTTTCTTCTCCAGATTCTGGAACTCTTCGCCACGCTGGCCGGCACCTGCAGCATTACGGGCCTCGAAGAACTTGTTGCAAGCGCCGAGGAACTCTTCCCACAGTTGGTCGCCCAACTTCTTGGGCACCATACCGATAGTCTTCCACTCCTTCTGCAGATTGATGAGCTTGTCGGAAGTAGACTTCCAGTCGGTAGAATCCTGCAGGGCCTTAGCCTTCTCGACGAGGGCACGCTTTTTGTCGGCATTCTCCTTGAAAGTATTCTTCAAACCCTTGAAGAACTCAGCCTTACGACCGAAGAAGTCGTCACAGGCCGAACGGAAACGCTCGAAAATCTTCACGTTCATCTTCTGCGGAGCAAAACCTATGGTCTTCCACTCTGCCTGCAGGTCGATAATCTGCTTGGTATGCTTCTCCCAGTCGGCACCAGTCTTGTTCTCTTCAGCAGCAATAGCCTCAATCTGCTCGCACAGCTTGGTCTTACGCTCCAGATTCTCCTCTTCCTTGGCACGCAGACCCTCGAAGTGCTGTTGGTGGCGCTTGTTGATGACGGTCGAGGCGGCCTTGAAGCGCTGCCAGATTTCCTCGCGCAGTTCCTTGCTGACAGGACCTATCTCGCGGTATTCCTGATGCAGCTTCTGCAACTGATGGAAGGCACTGATGACATCCTCCTCGTCAGCCAGCTTCTCTGCTGCCTCGCAGAGCTTGGTCTTCAACTCCAGATTCTTCTTGAAGTCATATTCTCGGGCCTCGCTATTCAGCTTCAGCAGGTCGTAGAACTGCTCGACATACAACTGGTAGTTACGCCACAACTCGTTGGCCTTCTCGGCAGGCACGTTCTTAATTTCGCGCCACTCGTCCTGCAGGGCCTTGAATTCCTTATACGACTTGTTGGCCTCCTCGGGCGAGGTGACCATGGACTTTATCTTTTCGATGATGGCCAACTTCTTTTCCAGGTTGTCCTGCTTCTCCTGCTCCTGCTGACGGAACAGCTGCTGACGTTTCTCACGAACAACAACCATCTCAGCCTTGAAAGCCTCTTCAATCTGGTCGGGCACAATCTGATACTGTTCAGGATCGCCACCGCCGTCAATATAAGCCTTCAACTGCGCCTCGCGCTCAGCAACATGCAACTTATAGAAGCAAGTCTTCAGGTAGTCGACTTCGTCCTTCTGGGGCGCTTCGTCGCCATGAGCCAACTCACGTACGCGCTCAAGCACTTCCTGCTTGGTCTCGTACTGCTTGTGCTCGGGTTCAGACTCGAGCACGGACTCGGGCTCGGGCTCGATAACTGAATTATCGAGCACAGTCTGTTCCTCGGCAGGCTGCTCAGGGGCGGCGTCTGCTACGGGCTGCTCCACTTCTGCTGCGGTTTCTACTACGGTCTGTTCTACGGTCTGCTCCTCAATGGGAGTCTGTTCTTGAGAGTCCATCATCGTTAATAACGTTTTAGTGAATGATAGGGTTAGTTCAAACAATTATTCAGGCTTTTCGCCGAGATATTCGGCAAAATTAGCAAATAAATCTGAAACAACCAAATTTTTACAGGAAAATATCTTTGCGAGCCTAAATTTTTCACTGATTACCGGCGTCAGCCGATTCTTCATTCTTCACTCTTAAATCAAATGAGTCTCTTATGCCTGAACACCAACAGCGACACCACTGAGATAAGAATAGAAATGACAATGGCGACGACAAATCCAATAGGACTGTTCTCCATGCCGTTGACGAGATTCATGCCAAAGAACGAAGCCACCAGCGTCGGCAACATCAGGATGATGGTGACAGACGTCAGTGTACGCATGATGGTATTCATATTGTTGTTGATAATCGATTGGTACGTGTCCATCGTCGATTCCAAAATGTTCGAGTAGATGTTCGTCGTCTCACGGGCCTGCGTCATCTCAATATTGACATCCTCAATCAGGTCGGCGTCCAGTTCGTCAATCTGCAACTTGAACTTCAGCTTCTGCAACAGGTTCTCGTTGCCACGAATGGAGGTGGTAAAATAGGTCAGCGAGTCTTGCAGGCGCGACAGACCTATCAGACTCTCGTTGTTCACCTCCT
>Ga0265298_10008581_pt1 | contig 12262 bp, 5 predicted proteins | sample AusTroGonzalo_MG_3_FD_193486 | JGI IMG/M metagenome (GOLD analysis project Ga0265298, IMG submission 193486) | Bovine rumen microbial communities from tropical cattle in Woodstock, Queensland, Australia - Gonzalo_01 | ecosystem: Host-associated > Mammals > Digestive system > Stomach > Rumen ...
CACCACGTTTTTCAGTACCTGGGGGTACATGGTGCATCCTTCTGCCAGTACGCTCAGCGGCAGCTGGGTGTCGATCATGACGCCCATCAGCATGATCGCCGTGATCAGTCCGTCGCCGGTGCGGGCGTGCTTCCGGAAAATGATGTGGCCGCTCTGTTCTCCGCCGATCAGGTGGTGGTAGGCTTTCATGTTTTCATAGACGTAGCGGTCGCCCACCGCGGTTTTTTCGTAGTTGATGCCTGCCGCGTCCAGCGCCTTGTACAGGCCGAAGTTGCTCATGATGGTGGTTACGACGGTGTTGCTGGGCAGCTGGCCTTTGCTCTTCAGGTGTTTGGCGCAGATGTACATGATCTTGTCGCCGTTGACTTCATTGCCCTTTTCGTCCACCGCCAGGCAGCGGTCCGCGTCCCCGTCGAAGGCGAAGCCGATATCCAGCTTGTTTTCCTTCACGTAGTCGCAAAGCTGCCGGATATGGGTGCTCCCGCAGTCCCGGTTGATGTTGACGCCGTCAGGCTGCGCGTTGATGACGTAGGTTTTCGCGCCCAGGGCGTTGAAAACGGCCGGGCCGATCATCCAGCTGGAGCCGTTGCTGCAGTCCAGCGCGATCCGGTGGTCGTCGAAGGGTTTCGTGGCCAGGTTGGCCAGGTAGCCGATATAGCGGCTGCGGCCCGTGTAGAAGTCCACGGTGCATCCGATTTCGTATCCGGAGGCGTAGGGCAGTTCCTCGATCTCGCCGTCGAAGTATTTTTCGATGTTGTCCTGCAGCTCGTCGTCCATCTTTTCGCCCTGGCCGTTCATCAGCTTGATGCCGTTGTCGTAGAAGGGGTTGTGGCTCGCGCTGATCATCACGCCGCAGTCGAATCCTTCGGTCCGGGTGATATAGCTGACGCAGGGCGTCGTGGTCACGTGGAGCAGGTAGGCGTCGGACCCGCTGGAGGTAATGCCCGCGGCCAGCGCGGATTCATACATATAGGATGAACGGCGGGTATCCTTTCCGATGACGATTTTCGCCTTGGTTCCCTGATGCTGGTTCCTGTAGTACCATCCCAGATACCGGCCGATTTTATATGCGTGCTCTGCCGTCAGGTTCACGCCCGCTTTTCCGCGGAACCCGTCTGTCCCAAAGTACTTGCCCATTCATTTTCCTCCTCATTTTTCCCGTCATAAATCACTGCTGCCGGTGAAAACAGCAGTTGTATTATAACGTCTTATTTTTCCGGTGTCAAGAAAGGAGGATCATTCGGCGGTTTTTGTATTGTTTTTCTCTTCCGCTTCCTTCATTTTGGCCTTCTGTTCCCGTTTCAGGATCATTTTCTCCAGCAGCACGGTGAAGACGCCGACGATCAGGAATAAATAATAGGTAAAGAAGCGCCAGATCAGGAGGGCCAGCCCGATGGTTCCGTTCACGAAGATGTTGTTGAAATAGACCAGGAATAAGCCTTCCTGGGCTCCGCTGGCTCCGGGCAGCGGCGTGTAGCTTGCGCTGACGAACAGCAGGCAGCTCATGCACAGGATTTTGATCCAGGATGTTCCGCTCAGGCCGAAGGCGTGGTATACAAACACGATGGTGCCCGTCAGTCCCAGCAGGCTGATGAACGAGATCAGCAGCTGGACCAGGATCTGCGCCGGCTTTTCGTTCAGGTCCCGCAGCGCGGTCTGGTAGGTGTCCAGCACGTTGGTCACGTTGGCCATGGTGACTTCTTTGTTCCGGATCAGGTGGATTTTCTCCAGCAGGCCGATCACCCATCCGGCAAACGCCTGGATCCAGTTCCGCTTGTACGCCGCCAGGATCACCAGCGGCACCGCGGCGAAATTGATCAGCCATCCGACCCGTACGACCCAGATAACCCCGCCCAGCTGCTGGTAGACGAATTCCCGGTTGATCAGGAAGAGGACCAGGCTCATGACGCTGATCATAAACTGGTTGGTGATGAACCGGATGGTCACCGCCATTGTCCCGTATCCCACCGGGATCCCGGCCTTCCGCATGGAGTTGACCTGCATGGGCTGTCCCCCGGCTGCCCCGGGCGTGATATTGCTGTAATAGAACCCGATCAGCGCCACGTTGATGGCCCGTCCGAGGCTGAAGCTGAATCCCTGCGCCCTCAGGTAGGCCCAGTAGTTCATTCCGTCAAATATGGTATATACAGCCCAGCACCCGAAGACGCCTGCCAGCCAGAAAACGTTCAGCTGGCCCATGACGCTCCAGACATTCTTCAGGTCTTTGTTGCTGAAAGCGATTACGACGACGACCGTGATGGAAAGGGTGATGAATAGTATGCTCAGAATCCTTTTTGCTTTCCTGCTCATTCTTCCCTTTCTCCAAACCAAAATCCCTCAAAATCAAACCGGCACCCCGGCAGGAACACGAATGACACCGTACAGTTTCCTTCCGGTACCCGGATGTCAAACCTCTGCCGTTCCCCGCCGTCACCTTTAAACTCCGCCAGCTCCGTCACGCTCTCCCCTGTTGTCTCGTTCGTGACCCTCACGCTGATCGTATTCTGCCGGAGCGGCGTCTTCCCTTCAATCATCAGCGGAAGGATCCCGCCCTTTTCAAATGACATGTCATGGAATATGAGCGTCACGTTGTTGCCGATTCCGGTCACGGCCTTCTCTTCCTTTGTGAACTGGTCTCCGTAGATCTCGTCGGCTTCCGCCGCGTTCAGCCGCTGTGCGCTCCGCAGCTTCTCCGCAAACCGGAATCCCTTCATATGGACCTTTTCCTTCATCCGGAAGCAGATCGTCTGCAGTCCTTTCAGCGTTTCCGGCAGATGGAATACTTCCTCCTGGTACACGTTCCAGATGCTGGGCTTCTGATACCGGAGGACCGTAACAAGCTTCAATTCCTTTCCCGGTTCGCCGCAAAGCAGTTCAATATCGTATGGATCCCCGTTCAGGGCAAAAATGGGCAGAATCAGTTCGTCCGATCCCGTCTTTCCGAAGTCAACCCGGCTGAAGCCCGCCATGCTGGCGCCGTCCCGGGCGAAGGCGATTCCCTTTTCGTTGCCGGTGCCGATCTCCCCTTCGTGCAGGTCGTACAGTCCCGCGCTGATAAATTCATAGGGGTCCAGTGCCGGTTTCCCCATTCCCCGGGCGGTGATTTCAATCTGGCTGATCATTTCCGGATGGTCGGTCCTGTTTCCGTACAGGGCCCGGAGATAGTAATCCCCGTCCCCTTCCGCGGTCACGCGGATCAGGCCGGGACCCGCTTCTTCCGTGCGGACGTAGGGCGCGTTGATGCCGAGACGGTTCGTGGCCTGCCAGGCCAGGAAGGCTGGCTGATGCCCCTCCGGCAGGATTTCATATCGGATGAGCGTGCTGTTTTTTTCTTGGTTCAGTGCCGTGCTTTCTTCCGGAATCAGCCGGATCTGCCGGATGGGTGCCATGGTCAGCGGCCGTCCGGTCTCCCAAACCGGGCCGATGCGGCCGCTTCCCTCCTCTGCTTCCGCGGGTACGGAGGTCAGGGTCAGTTCTCCCCCCCGGCAGGTTCCGCTTTCGGCCCGGATGACGGTATCCTCGTTCCGCCCGTTGGAGGCGATGATGGCCAGCAGCTTTCCGCTGAAAAGCTGCCGGGTGGCGGATTTGTAGCTGTCCTGGTCAGAGGAATCCCCGTTGTCCGTTCCGGCCAGGATTCCGCCGCCGGTCACGGTGATCCGGACCTGGTCCCTTGCGTTCATCACGGGATGGCCGTCCCGGTCTTCCGCGGTGATTTCAATGAAGGCCAGGTCGTGCCCGTCGCTTTTCAGCCCGGTCTCCCGGGTATGCAGGCGGAGCCGTACGCTGTCCCCGAAGGAAACGGCGGTGTCCCGCGCGGCCGGTTTCCCTTCCCTGTCATATCCGACGGCGGTCAGTGTTCCGTCCTGATACGGGATCTTCCATAAGGGCTGGCAGGCGTCCGGCGTGTCCGTGCTGACGCGTTTCCGTCCAAGGCTCTCCCCGTTCAGGAAAAGCTCTGCGGCGGCGCAGTTCGTCATCACCGGCACGTCGATCATCTGCCCGGGGTTCCAGTTCCAGGTCACGCCGATGTGGATCATCGGTTCCGGATTCCAGAGGCTTTTGAATAAATAGAAGGAATCCTTCGGGAAGCAGGCGGTGTCCGCCTGCCCGAAATAGCAGCTCCGGGTATGGTAGGGCGTCGGTTCCCCGATGTAGTCGATCCCGCTCCAGATGAACTGCCCCATGGACCAGGGAGTATGCAGGTCGTCCAGGATCATTTTCCTCAGGTCCTGCGCTCCCCAGCTGGTGTTGCTGTTTCCGAGCGCGCTGCACTGCAGGTCCGCCTCGCTCATGATGGGTTTGTCGATCGGGAAATGGTAGATGCCCCGGCTCGCCAGAACGCTGGCGGTTTCGCTGCCGTAAATCACCCAGTCAGGATGCTTCTCGTGATGCGCTTCGTAGTACTTTTCGCCGTAGTTGTATCCGGGGATTTTGACAATCTCGGCGCATCGCTGTCCGCCTTCCCAGGGCATGTAGTTGCATCCGAAGGTCACCTCCGCGTGATGCTTCGGGTCGTGGCTGTGCACCTGCTCCGTCAGCATCCGGGTCACGTCCGTTCCCCGTTGATCGGCGTGCATGTCATAGATTTCGTTGCCGATGGACCAGAGGATGACGCAGGGATGATTCCGGTCCCGCCGGATCCAGAGTCCCACGTCCTCTTTCTCGTGGTCATCGAAGAACCGGGCGTAGTCATAGGGAGTCTTGCTTCTCTCCCACATGTCGAAGGCCTCGTCGATCACGAGGATGCCCATCTCGTCGCAAAGGTCAAGCCATTTTTCCGCCGGCGGGTTATGGCTGGTCCGGACGGCGTTTGCGCCCATCTCCTGCATCAGGGCCAGCTGCCGGCGCGCTGCCTTTTCATGGAAGGCCGCTCCCAGCGCGCCCAGATCGTGGTGAAGGCATACGCCCTTCAGCTTCATTGTCTCTCCGTTGATGCTGAACCCATGGTCCGGATCGAACCGCAGATCCCGGAAGCCAATTCGCCGGCTTCCCCGGTCTTCTCCGTACTGCCATTCCAGCCGGTACAGGGCCGGGTGACCCGGCTGCCAGAGTTCGGGGTTTTCCGCTGTGATGGTCACGTAGACGCGGTGATCCCGGGAAACGCTCTTCCCTTCCGCCGCTTCTTTCCCTTGCGGAGTGATCAGCCGTATGGTAAAGGGCAGGCCGTTCTCTCCTTCCGTCTCGGCTTCGACGGTCACTTCCCTGTTCCCGCCGGCCGCCCGGTCTGTGATATACAGGCTGTCCGGAACCAGGTGGTCCCGGGGATAGGTTTCCAGATGGACGTCCCGGTAGATCCCGCTGCCGGAATACCACCGGCTGTTCGGGCTCCGGTGGCGGATGTGGACCGCCAGCTCGTTCTCCCCGTCCTGGAGCCGGTCCGTCAGGTCCGCCCGGAAGGCGGTATAGCCGTAGGCATGGCTGCGGATGATCTCCCCGTTCAGGAGGATGTCACAGTCCATGTAGACTCCGTCAAAATGAACCATGACCCGATCCCCCGGCTTCCGTGCGGGACAGATTGTCCTCCGGTACCAGGCGTCCGCGGTTTCGTACAGGTCCTCCTGTCCGATCAGCCAGTCATGGGGCAGGCCGATTTCCTGCCATTCGGCTTCGCTCAGATCCTCCCGGATGCTTCCGGCGGGGAGCTTGGCGAATTCCCACCGGTCATTGATCATCTGTCGCATGATGCAGCTCCTTATTCCTGTTTCAGTCTCCGGTTCATCAGGTCCCGGACGATTTCATCCGGCCTGGCTCCGTCCTGGACCACTGCGCGGACCGCGTCGATAATCGGCATTTCCATCCCGTATGTTTTGCAAAGGGCTGCCGCCGCCGGAAGGGTGTTGATCCCCTCCACCACCATGCCGACCTCTTTGACCGCTTCCTTCACGGGTTTCCCGGCCCCGATCAGCATGCCGCACCGGTTGTTCCGGGAATGCCGGCTGGTCGCGGTAACGATCAGGTCGCCGATCCCGGCGAGTCCGAAGAAGGTCCGTTCCTGGCATCCCATGGCCAGGCCCAGCCTCCTGATTTCTTCCATGCCGCGGGTGATCAGCGCCGCTGCCGTATTGTCCCCGTATCCGAGTCCGCGGGCGATGCCGACTGCCAGTGCCTCCACGTTTTTCAGCGCCCCGCAGATTTCGACGCCCCGCAGGTCCGTATTCGTGTAGGGGCGGATACAGCTTCCGTCAAACAGCCCCTGGATCTCCTTCGCGGCATTCTCGTCTTCGCAGGCGGCCACGATCAGCGTCGGAAGGTCTTTTGCCACTTCCTCCGCGTGGGTGGGGCCGCTGAGCGCGGCGATGGCCCGTACCGGCCGCTGCTGCCGTTCCAGTTCGTCCTGGATAACTTCTGTCAGCAGCATCCGGGTATCGGCTTCGATGCCTTTGGCGCAGCAGGCCACGATGGCGTCCGGTTCAATAAAGGCGCCTGTAAACCGGATCGTGTCCCGCACGAAAACGGACGGAACCACCACCAGCACGATCCCGGCTCCCGACAGGGCTTCTGCCGGATCGGCTGTCAGCAGGATTCCGTCAGGCAGGACCATCTCCGGCAGGTTCCTGTTGGTCCGGTTCCTTTTCAGTTCTTCGATTTCGCTTTCAAACCGGCTCCACAGCCGGACCGGATGTCCGTTCTGCGCTAGGCAGTGCGCCAGGGCGGATCCCCAGGTTCCGGCGCCGAGGACAGCAATGGTACTCAATGTTTCTCTCCTGTTAATCGGCATGGTATTCGAGGTGCAGTTCGTTGGTGGAGGTGTAGTTGCCCTGGATATCCAGCTGGTATTTCAGGTGGATGGCGCCTTTTTTCTCCCCGATGTTGCATTCGACCCTTCTGGTGTGGACTGCAAGGCCCATGTCCCCGTACGGGGTCTTGTATTTTCCTTCAAACCGGACGCCGTTGGCAAACACCATCGTGTTGGAAAAATCGCCCTTCCGTTCCATGGTTACGCGCTGGTCGCAGCAGTTCAGGATGATATCGGACTTGACGATTTCCCCGCTGTCCTCGTCCTGCTGCGTTTCCGTATAGACAAGTTCGGCATTGCCGGAGTCCCGGTAATGCAGCATGCCCTTGGTCATAAACTGAATCGGATAATCCGGCATCTGGTCATATTTCGCGATGGCCAGCAGATTGATCAGTACCGGTGTCTTCTTTCCATCCTCCATGTCCGGCTAACCTCCTCCGTTTATTATTCCTATCAGTATACAACGGTTTCCCCGCCTTGGCAAATTCCCATGGCCTTCAGCAGTTCCGGAACAATGATATCCAGGGATGGATCCTGCATCATCAGGTCGTGTTCCTGGGGCGTATGAACGATCCGCAGTTTGTCCCGGAGGCAGTAATGCTCATAATTTCCGGCCTCGTATTCCATCATCCTGCTCCAGTACTGTCGGCTGTCCTCCGATACGCCCGCAGGGATCCTGCCCGGTTTGAAATACAGGACGTTTCCGTGGAAAACAGACGGCACGTGGTTCATCATATCCTCGGAGGTGTGCGCCGCGTTCCGGATCATCGCCTCCAGCATGCCGGCTTCCCGGAGATCCCTGAACAAAGGGCTGGTCTCGAAGTAACTCCGGTTGACTTCCGCGCTCATGCCCTTGAAGAATGTCCGCAGCTGCTTATTCGTGGTTGCGTGTGAGTCCAGCAGGAACAGATACTGCACCTTTTCGCCTGACGCCTCCAGTTGGCAGGCCATCTCGTGGGCCACCATGCCGCCGTAGCACCAGCCGCCCAGGAAATACGGGCCTTCCGGCTGATGGCGTTTCAGGATTTCAATATACCGGGCTGCAATCTGCCGGATGCCGTAGCGGGCCTCCTCCGGATGATACAGGTTGAACGGCTCGATGACCAAGAAGGAAACCCGGTCGCCGATTCTCGCGGCCAGCCGGTAATAGGCCGCGCTGCCGGTGTTGGCAGTGTGGACGAAGACCAGTTTCGGCCCCCTGTTCTCTGAATAGACGCAGATTTCCGGGGGAATCTGCCGGCCGGCAGCGCCGGAAGATGCTTCGCTCTGATCGGAATGGCCCGTGCTGGAGGACGGAATGCTCTCCTCCAGGAGTTCACGCCATCCGCGGATCGACTCATCCTCCGGATACCGGCCTTCCAGCGCACGCATCAGCCCGGCTACATATGCGTTTCGCTGTGCGTCGTCAAACGCGATGCAGTGGGTCAGAACGCACAGGATATATCGTCCGCCGGCCCGCAGGTAGATCACCCGCATCAGGCTGTCCCGCTGCAGGTCCATCGGCGTATAGAGGAGCCGGGTTCTCATCTCCCGCATCTCCTGACCGCCGAACCGTTCCGCTTCCACGGCCTCCAGCGGGATCTTCCGGTCTGTGATTACCTGCTGGATCGTTGATACGCCGTGGAATACGATCGCTGTGCGCAGCGCCTCATTCGCTTCCGAAACGGTATCCAGCGCGTAACGCAGGTCTTTTTCCGTGACAGGGCTGTCCACCTGCAGGAACACGGCATTTTTGAAGGTAAAACGGTCGGGATAAAGGATCTGCTTAAAGAGCATTTCATCCTGTGCCGGGGAGATGGGCAGAACCTTCAGGATCTGTTCGCCCCGCGAGGCGAAGTCCCGCCTGATCTCCTCATACTCTTCTCTCGACCAGAGCTGTTCCCAGGCCACTTCCGCCGCGTCCGCGATCTTTCGCAGGGTATTCAGCTGAAGCACCTGGGCGCTGGTGACCTTGATCCCCTGTTCCCGGAGGAGAGCGGTATACTTCATGGCGGTCAGCGAGGTTCCGCCAAGGTCGGTAAACCGGTCGTCCGGGCTGATCGATACCGTCGTTTCCAGTACGTCTTCCAGCGTATATACGAGGCGTGCGAGCACCTCGCTGTCCAGCGCCGCGTAATGGGCATGCGTCCTGTCCCGTTCGGGCTGCGGCAGCGCGTCCCGCATTACTTTTCCGTTCTGATTCCTTGGCAGGGCATCCATCCTGACCCAGATATCCGGCACCATATACTCCGCCAGGTATTTCGCCGCTTCGGCCTTCACGGCTTTGGGATCCAGTTCCCTGTCCGATTCATAGTAGCAGACAAGGTGATCTGTTCCCCCGACCGTCCTCAGCGCGACCGCCGCTTCCTTTACGTCGCTCCGCCCGATCCGGCTCGCGGCGTTGACGGCCTGGACTTCCACCTCGCCGGTCTCGATCCGGAACCCCCGGAGCTTGACCATGTTGTCTGTCCGGCCGAGGATCTCATATTCCCCGCCGGCGGTACGCCGGGCCCGGTCCCCGGTGCGGTACCAGGTCCGGTGGTCCAGCGTGATCCATTTTTCAGCGTTGAGTTCCGGAAGCCCGTAATACCCCTGCGACATAAAGGGGCTGGATATCAGCAATTCCCCGGTCTCCTCCGTCCCGAGCGGCCGGAAATCCTCGTCCGCGATCCGGGCTTCCATGCTTCCGCAGGGCTTCCCGATGAGCATCCGCTCCTCGTTTCCGAAGACCCTTTTGCCCATCACGGCGGCCGTTTCCGTGCATCCGTATCCGAACAGCAGGGAATTCCCCGGAACGAACCCGTGAAAGGGGCGCAGCTTTTCTCCTCCGACCAGGACGCAGACGCCGCGGATATCATAATCCTCCGCCATGACCGCGCCCAGCCCGGACGGCAGGAAGATATGGGTGATGCGGTTTTCCCGGATGAAACGGTTCAGGAAGTCCAGGTCTCTGCGCGCTGCCTCCGGCGCGATACAGACGGTTCCGCCCTTCGCCAGCGTTCCGAACATGAACACCTGCGAACCGACAAATGTGAACCCGGTCGCGATCCCCCCGCGGGCGTTCGCGTCCGCTTCAGGAGCTTCCCGGGGATCCATCCAGTCCAGAAGATGCGGCAGCAGCCTGTGCGTATGCAGTACGCCTTTGGGCCGGCCTGTCGTTCCGGATGTGTAGAGCAGCATGGCGGGAGAATCCTCCGTCAGGGAAACCTGCGGACCGTCGGCGTTTTCTTCCGCCGGTTGTTCATCCAGGAAGATCACCTTTTCTTCCGGAAATGGAAGGGGTTTCCGGGTCCAGAGATCCCGGACGGTCAGGATCGCCGCTGTCCCGGAATTCTCCAGGATATAGTTCAGCCGCTCTTCGGGATAGGCGTCGTCCATCGGTAGGTAAATGCATCCCGCGCGCCATGCGGAAAAAGCCCCGAGCACGATCTCCTTTGCATAGGGGACATAGACCGCCGCGGCCTTTCCGCCTCCGGCGCCGAGCAGGGCCAGTGCGCGGGCGGCGGCGGCGCTGCGCGCTTCCAGTTCCCCGTAGCTCATTTCCCCCCGGACATCCGCGGCGGCGGTCTTCGCCGGGTCCTCGGCGGCGTAGCGCGCCATCAGCTCATGGATCAGCATCAGTATTTCCTCACAGATTGAAATTCAGGATCAGCTCGTTCCGGTTCCGCCTGCGTTCATACCGCATTCCGGACGCGTTCTGCCGGATGAGCTTCAGGCCCATCCCCCCGCTGTCCAGCTCCTCAAATTCCTTCTCGTCGCCGACGGCTGTCGGATCAAAGGGAATCCCGTTGTCAAAGAAGGATACGCAAAGGCCGCCGTCCCGCTTTTCACAGGAGAAAGCCAGTTCTGACGCGCCGGAATAGCTGACGATATTGGTCAGCGCCTCGTCGCAGGCAATCAGGGCCATGCGGGTTTCCTGCGTATTGCCGGCAAGCGCGAAAACGGCCTGTTTGATCGCTTCAAAGGAGCTTAACGCGACCGGTATGGTTTGCCGGTCGATCTCTCCGGGAGTGCGCAGCGGCGCCGGTCCTTCCATATCTTCATTTTCGGCCGGCGTCCGGATCAGTACCAGCGCGGCCATGTCGTCAAAGGGTTCGCCGCCGGCAGTGAAATCCGCTGCTGCGCTGCCGATACCGTAGAGGATCCTGTCAGCGTCCCGGCCGTCCGAAACGGCTTTTACCGTCTCCAGCAGCCGCTGTTCCCCGAAGAACTGCCGCTGCGGGTTGACCGCCTCCGTCACTCCGTCCGTATAGAGCAGGATACCTTCGGATGGGCCCAGAATGAGTTCAGCGTCTTTCAGTTCCGCGTCCTTGAACAGCCCCAGGGCGATCCCGGGATCCGGGTCCAGGAAGGAGGGCGTTTCCCCCAGCAGCACCGGCCGGGTATGTCCCGCGTTGGCATAGCGCAGCGTACCGGTCTGCGGATCCAGCACTGCCGCGATGACGGTGGTGAACAGGCCTTCCGGGTTCTGGCCGCACAGTTCGTCGTTCGCCTGGTTCAGCGCCATGGCCGGATTCATCCCGGCCAGCAGCTTCTCCCGGATCATGGTTTTTGCCATGGCCATAAAGATCGAGGCGATGATCCCCTTGCCGGATACGTCGCCGATGACGATGCAGACGCGGTTCTCGTCCCGCTGGAAACAGTCGTAGAAGTCGCCGCCGACCTCCCTGGCCGGCCTGGATCCGGCGCAGGCGCGGAAGCCGACGCCGTGCAGGGTCGTCTTTTCCGGCACCAGGCCGGACTGGATCTTCCGGGCGATATCCAGCTGCACTTTGGCTTCCAGCTTTTCCCGGTTCAGGCTTTCAATACTGCCTACATAGTCGCTGATATCCACTGTCATCTTGTTGTAGACCGCGGCGATCTGCCCGATCTCGTCCTGTGATTTTATCTTGAGCGGTTCAGGCCTTTGGCTGCCGTCCCGGGCAAAGCGGCTCATGCTGTCTGAAATCAGGGCGATCGGCCGGATGATCCGCCGCCGGACCAGGATCAGCAGGATGATCATACCCGCCAGCAGGATCAGGCCGATGGGAATGATATCCCAGAGAAAATTCGTCAGGATCTTCTGCCGCTCCAGCGTCACGCTGTTATTCATGGAAATGATATATTCGTACCCGCTTTTCTGATCCCGGAAGCCGTGGAACCAGTAGTTCTTATTTCCGTCGCGGTAGGAACCGGTGATATCCTTCTCCCCGGCCAGCCATTTTTCCTCAATGGGCAGGAGCGGATCTTCCGCTTCAACTCCGGGAAACATCATCTCCCGGTAGATCCGGTCTGTTTCAGCGTCGGGCGAGACTATGAAAAGGATACGCCGGGCGCGCGTTTGGGGATTAATGCTGTAGACGCACAGGTTGTCCACGCCGAAAGCCGTGGCGCACTCCAGCAGGGCGTCCCGTACCTCGTCGTATCTGACCCTGTTTTCCGGTGAGGTCAGGTTGGTAAGGTCTGCGTCCGTCAGGTCGGTGTTCGCCACCTCCGCGCAGCGGTCCATATCCTCGTTGGAGCGTGCGATGGTGGCCCGGTAGTTTTCCTGGAAGTTAGCCAGCGCCG
>Ga0265298_10008582_pt1 | contig 12262 bp, 8 predicted proteins | sample AusTroGonzalo_MG_3_FD_193486 | JGI IMG/M metagenome (GOLD analysis project Ga0265298, IMG submission 193486) | Bovine rumen microbial communities from tropical cattle in Woodstock, Queensland, Australia - Gonzalo_01 | ecosystem: Host-associated > Mammals > Digestive system > Stomach > Rumen ...
CGCATGTGTTGACTTTGTACCCTTGTGGGGCCGTAACAACAACGGTCACAGCTGGTTTGCCTTTACGTCCGATCAGGGCCGCCTGGAACGTACAATCAACTCCATGATTGAGCCGGCCGGACAGCCTTTCTTCCCGTATGACAGATTCCCTAAAGTATTCCGCGCCACGTACGCAATGAACCCAAGGATATTGGACTATAACAAGACTGCAAAGTACCGCTACAAGTTTGACATCTGTCAGGAGGATGTCACTGAGCAGTACAACCTGACGTCCGATATAGACATAGAACTGTTTGACGGCATAAAGCTGAAAGACAAATATGTCTATATCGGAATGTTCTCGGCCACAGCCGAGGATAAGTGGAAGGTGCTGGACTTTGGTACGGTCAAGCGTGGCAAGGCGCATTTTGAAAAGATGGGCCGTAATATGCTCTATATTGCCCTGCGTTATGACAATGCCGGACTTATTCCCATAAGCAAGCCTTTTATCCTGCACAAAAGCGGAAAGATAGAGTACATTGATCTGGATGACAGCTCATTGCGTACAGTAACGCTTAAGCGCAAGTATTATGAATCACTCAATGATGTTGAGATGCGCCGCCGCATACTTGGAGCCCGGATTCAGTGCGCCAACAGAGCAGACTTTAGTGATGCGCGCACACTTTACACCATCCAGACTACCGCCATCCCGGACAAGATTGCGTTGGAGCCTGGTGGTAAGTTCCGCTACTGGCGTTACCTGAGTGCCGACAGCACATACGGCAGCGTGGCCGAGGTTGAATACTTTGACCGCGACGGCAACATACTTGAGGGCAGGCCCCTAGCCTGCCGTGCAGCCAGTGCCGATACCATTGGCCTGGCGCAGGACGGCAAGTGGCTTACCAACTTTGAGACCGGCCAGCCCAACGACAACTGGGTGGGACAGGATCTTGGCACCGCCCGGAGCGTACAGGCCGTAAGGGTTATACCCCGCAGCGATGACAATGACATCCATCCCGGACACAAGTATGAGCTGCGCTACATGAATTCAAACGGACGCTGGAAATCACTGGGCCGCAAGACCGCAGTAGATAACGTGCTGGAGTATGACAATGTTCCCGTAAAATGCCTGCTGTGGCTAAGGAACCTTACCACCGGATCAGAGGAACGTGCCTTTATATACAATGGCCCGGATGATATTGTATGGTGGTAATATGACTGCTAATGATAATACAAATGCATATATGAGAAAAAAACAAGCAGCTCTTATCATAGACTGCCGGCAGGCCTAAAGAACCTGCCAAATACTACTTACTTAATCAAACCAATTATGAAAAGAAATTTTAAACCTATGGCCGCTTTGGCCGTTTGCGCACTTGGAGCACTCGCTGTTTCAAGTTGTACTAAAGATGAGTTCTTTGGACTGGAAGACTCAGTAGTCATCGACGCATCTACCAAGTATGAGATTGCTATGTCTCAGGAGTTTGCTGACTATGCTAGAGCAAGTTTCAAATTTGCAGAGTCAGTTAGTCAGGAGGTTGATACTACAAAATTGAACAGTTTTACTGTGGATGGAAAAACCGTCTATTATAAGGATGATAATTTACAAAAGGAAATGTATGATTATATGGATGCTTTAAAAAAAGCATATCCAGAGCTCAATAAAGCCGACAGAATTGATCTTGCAGAGATACAGCAAATAGCGTTGTCAAACAATGAAGCTCTTAAAGATATCGCGCAGGCTTTTGCGGGAACAAAAGGTAGTGATCAGCAGGCTGTTCAGTGGCTTAGCAGTGCATACTATGATATGTATCGTTATGTAGCACGTCGTACAACACTGCTTTTCTGGGAATGGAGTATGTACTACTATTGTACTGTTCAAGGCGCAATATGGGATGCACAATTTATGTCACGTGAGGGTCAAAATTTGACTGGCGGACTCATTTGGAATGACGGATCCGCTGTTTCAATGGTTGCTTATGGTGAAGCAGAAGGTACAATCTGGTGGCCTCAAACCAGTGGCTATGGATCGCCTCAACCCGAAAGCGATTTTATAATTGTTCCAGGTTACGTATTTAATAATGAACAAAACATCCCTCCTTACATGGTTGGATATGAACTGGATGACTGGATACCCGGTTTTAGTAGCTGTGGTAGATCTCATATTCTAGTTGGAGCAAATGGAGAAACGTACTACTATTATTAAAGAGTTTATTCTACCATAACAAATACTACAGTCTATGATAAGAGTTTTGCTTGTTTTAATACTATTTGGAGGAGTATTCATTACCTCCGGATTATTTCAGGAATTCCTTAATCGTCCCAAGTCATTTTTCCTGTTGATAACAACCCTTCTTCTGCTATTTGTTTGTTTTATATCACGCAAAGGAGTACAGAAACTACTGGAATCATTGAAATCACGAGGTTTGTTCAATGGTGTGGCGGTCGTTTGCTTGCTCGTAACGGTTCATGGTTTCTTGCAGTATTTTGGAGTAATGCCGTCATACCACCGTGCATTTTCTATAACCGGAACGTTTGAAAACCCGGCTGGATTTGCAGCAGTACAGGCTGCAATGTTTCCATTTGTCTTTACACGTTGCTTTGACAAGGAGTGCGGCCGCTTCCTGAAAATCTTCTCTATTGTTGTATCAGTTTTGTGTGCCACTTCAGTTATTCTGGCTGGCTCCAGGACTGGTTTTATTGCCATATGTGCCGCTATTGCAGTTGTACTGGCATATACTGATGCCGTATTTTCCTTGTTCAAGACACACCGTTGGTTGTGGCTTATGTTGCTTGTAATTGCCGTTGTATCGGCCATACTATTGTATCATATCAAAAAAGATTCAGCCGACGGCAGAGTATTTATATGGAACCGTTGTCTTGAACTCATCAAAGAGCGCCCTCTGTTTGGATATGGCAAATACGGATTTCAAGGTCATTACATGCCTGCGCAAGCTGAATTTTTCCAAGGCCATCCGGACTCTCCGTATGTCATGATTGCAGATAATGTGACAACTGCTTTTAATGAATACCTGAAATTGACAGTGAATTATGGCTTATTTGGACTTGCTATTGCTGTTGCTTTGTTGGCTTGGATTGTACGCAGACTGTTCAAGTGTGAAAAACAGACAAAAGTACTAGGCTTGTCATTTGTGGCATCTGTTTTTGTTTTGTGTCAATTCTCATATCCGTATGCATATGGAGCAGTATGGCTGTTATCCTTGATGGCAATTGTGCCAGCATTTGTTGATACGGGAAATGTGGTCGTAATACCTAAATGCACAAAAATTTTCATCTCAATTTCTTTGTTTGTTGCACTGGGTTTTTCATTGAAAACTATGTATTATGAGATGAAATGGACCGAGATTTCAAAACGTGCTCTTCAGGGAAGGGCGGGTCGAATGATGCCATATTATGAGGATGTAGAACGTGTTATTGGAAAGAACCCTTTGTTCCTGTACAACTATGCGGCCGAATTGAATGCAGTTAATAAATTCCAAGAAAGCCTGGATGTTCTTTCTCTTTGTTCCAAATCATGGAACGAGTACAATGTACAGACTCTGTATATAGATAATTATTACAAAATGGGGCAATTTGAGAATGCTCTTAAGGCATGCGATGAGGCTTATTATATGGTGCCCAGCAAATTCGCTCCATTGTATCGTAAGATGTTGATTTATGTCGCAAGCAACGATACCGTAAATGCTGTACGTATGGCCAGTCAAATTCTTGATAAGCCCGTAAAGATTCAATCTGAAGAGTTGGATAAGATGATATCGGCAGCAGAAGGGCTTATATCACTTTTTGAAGATGAACAACTATAAAAAAACAAGCGGCTCTTATCATAGTCTGTTGTCAAACCAATAACCTAATAAACTACTTATTTAGTGAAACCAATTATGAAAAGAAATTTTAGACCTGTGGCCGCTTTGGCCGTTTGCGCACTTGGAGCACTGGCTGTTTCAAGTTGTACTAAAGATGAGTTCTTTGGACTGGAAGACTCAGTAGTAATTGATGCATCTACCAAGTATGAGATTGCAATGTCTCAGGAGTATGCTGACTATGCTAGGGCATGTTTTGAAATGGTAGAAACAATGAATCAGCCTGTTGACACCACAAAAATGGAAATTAAAGGCGTGATTAATGATAAACCAGTTTATACTAAAGATGGTTCTATGTCATCTTTGACTGATTTATTGAATAAATTAAAAAAAGCATTCCCGGAACTGGCAAATGCTGACAAGATTGATTTCAATGAAATTATGGAGATAGCGTTGTCTAATAATGAAGGTCTCAGGGATCTTAGCTCTAAAATGCCTTATAGAACAAAACATTATGCGGATCGTCAAAGTGGACATTGGCTATATTCTGTAGCTGAACACTATTATAATACTTCCAATTGGGGTAGCCCTTGGTTGGATATTGATGGATGGTCTTTTGTAGCATATGATGGCGTTTATGATGCAGTAGGCGAGGTGGTTTATAGGTTATCTGGCTGCTATTCTGAAGGTACTGGTGGAGGCTTAATCTTTGGTGACTGGTCTGCAGTCTCAATGGTAAGTTTTGGCGAGTATTCATGGCCTGATGCTATCAGTTATGGATCACCTGCTCCTGAAGCAGATTTTATAGTTGCTCCATCTCTTAATTTGAATGATCTATGGTATTATATGGGTGGCTCTTATTGGGGCGGAGGAGGAACTCATTATATCTACGATTATGAGGGAAACTATAAAGTCATTTGGCTTTAATTGATGGCACTATAATATATTGTAACAAATGAACAGCAGCCTACGATAAGAGCCTTGCTTGTTTTGTTACTATCAGAGAGCGCGCCCCGCTCTCTGGTATTTATAAGATACAAATGATACAAATGGGCCCATTAAAGTGTCATTTGATTATTTATTTACTATATTCGTAGTGATGAAACAAATAGTCCTTGTTATAGCATTGATTCTTTTGGAGCCGGTGGCGTTTGCAGAGAGCATTAGTTCTTCAAAAGATGAGGCCGCTCGGGAACTGATGCGGTTTGCCGGAAACATTAAGCGGTTCAACTCCATTTATCCCCAAGAGAAGGTCTATCTGGAGTTTGACAACACGGCATATTTCCAAGGCGAAGTGGTCTGGTTCAAGGCATTTGTGACTCATGCAACAACCTTTAAGCGTGCGCAAAGCGGAGTGCTATACGTTGACCTGATAAGTCCTACCGGGCAGCTTATTGAGCAACAGAAACTCAAAATTGTTGGCGGACAAGCAGATGGCGCATTTGTTTTGATAGACGTGGGGACAGCCCAATCACGTGAGAAACGTGGCGCGATAGAATATCCCAGTGGCTTCTATGAGATAAGGGCATATACGCAGAATACTCTCAATTTTAGTCATGATGCAGTTTTTTCACGTGTTATACCGGTTTACAGAAAAGTTAAGCATCCGGAAGATTTTGCCAAATCACATGTTGTAATCCAAGAAGAGAATCAGTTTGTGCAGAATGAGCGTGAGGAGTCTGATGAAAAAGAACGCAAAATCAATCTTTCTTTCTACCCTGAGGGAGGCGACCTTATTTCCGGTTTGCCGTGTAATGTAGCTTTTAAAGCCACTGGTGCCGATGGATTTGCACTAGAGGGTGCAATAGTATATAGGGATGGGGCCGATACGGCATATACGGTTCATGATGGTATGGGGTCATTTACTGTCATTCCCAATGGTTCCCAGACCGTACGTTTTATAACCGATGACGGCAAGAGCCGCCGATTCAGCCTGCCCAAGAGCGTAAGAAGCGGTTATTCCATGATAGCCCAGAGTGTATCCGATACTCTATGTACGGTCCAGCTGCGTCACACCTCTGACCTGAGCGCACAGCACATAGGCATGGCCGTGACCTGCCGCGGTGACCTGGTTGACTTTCTTGAGATAAATGACTGCCCTGCTGATACTACACTCAATATTGACTGCTCAGGCTGGCCGCTGGGCGTATGCCGCATGACATTCTATGATCAAAATGGCCGCATACTGACATCACGAAGCCTGTTCCACAACAACAGCAGGTTCTGCAGTCCCACAATAACACTTGTTACGGACAGCCTGTCAAAAGTGCCATTCAGCAAGGAGGTGCTCTCACTCAAGCTTACTGACAAGGACGGCAATCCCATACGCAACCGTTTCTGCCTGTCCGTGCGTGATGCCGATGATTACGGCACCGGTCTATCGGACAACCTGCAGACCAATCTGCTCCTGTCATCGGACCTTAAGGGTTACATACATGACCCGGCGTGGTACCTGGCACAGAATGATGACGAGCACCGCACGGCCCTTAACCTGCTTACGTTGGTACAGGGATGGGAGCGCTATGAGTGGAAGACCATGACCGGCCAGAAATACTTCAGTGAGAAGCACCGTATTGAGGACAGCCTCACAATGAACGGATGGGTGCTCTCCTACGCCAAACGTGAACCCGTATCGGACATATCGGTGGTGGCATCGGTCATGCCCGATGATAAAAAACGCTTTGAGTCTTTTGAGTACTACACTGACACCACAGGATACTTTGGATTTGACCTGAGTGACTTTTACGGCAAGGCCAAGATGGACATCAATCTGCTGGCCAAGAAAAAGAACGGAAAGATAAAGTATCAGACCAAAACCAGAATCAGGTTTGAGCGCTCGGACAAGCCACAGATCAAGCCGTTCCTTGTTGAGGAAATTGATCTGACACGCAACAAACGTCGCGCAGAGGAGGCTAAAAAAGAGAATGCTGATGACGGACTGCCACTTGTTATCCGTGAGGACCTGGGTATAGTTCTTGATGACGTGGATATTGAGGACGAGCGCAGGTTTGTGGATTATGACACCTTTACATCACTTGATGCCGAAAAAGACACAGAGATTGATATGGACATGGGCGAGTACAGCACCGATGTACGCGGATACCTTCTTGAAAAAGGTATAGTATTGCAGGACTCGGCAGTAATACCGCTCCATTACTACGTTCATAACCAACAGAAATTACTCACTCTCAAGCCGTTTGAAGATCCTCCAAGCATTGACATGATGGATGTCAAGAGCATACTTGTTTATGACGAGCCTGTAAAACAGGGAGACCTGCTTGATTTGGCACCGCTGGAGGTCAAGTACCACCGCGACCGCGGAGAGATGGAATGGATAACTGACATGCTTTATGAGAACGCCCACCAAAGGATCAACCTTATTGACATACAGATAAAGAGTGACAAGGAACTCTCATCATACAGGGACATCCGTAACCTGAGCCATCGCACCACCACGATTGACGGATTCTCCGTTCCGGTTGAGTTCTATGCCCCGGAGTACCCGGACGGTCCTGTTCCCGGTGATATTGATGTGCGCCGTACAGTTTACTGGAACCCCAATGTCATAACTGACAATGAGGGCCGCGCACGTGTGGAGTTCTACAATAACAGCTACTCACAGCGCTACACCATCAGCGGTACCGGCATCACAGCCTCCGGCATTCCCTACGTACTCCAGCAAGATTGGTGATGCCATTGTGTCCAGCGTAATTAAAAGTAGGCAAGAAAACTAATCTTAGGAGAAGTGTCATACCGATGTTTTTTAAATGGTCTGTTTTAAATATATCAATAATAAATAGAGCGATTCGCCTTATAGATAAAATCGTTGTTGCGAGTTTATTCGCCGTAACAGTTTTACAGACAGAATCGTGTTCCCAAAACAATTCGCATTTCGATAAAAAAGATCGATCGATTCAACATGTAAGAAAAAAAGTGGTCATGAATACTTCCTATGAAATGGAGCGACTTATTGAATACACTCCTAAGGATTATGTTTGTGGATATGCAAAACAAGTTTCTAGCGGAGAATTTGTATTCGGTTTATTTCTTGTGAAAGAAGGGCGGCATTACAATCTGCTTTATAAAAAGAATAACAAGACAAGAACAGTGCATGTTAGACCACATTTAGCTAAAGATTTGGAATTATCAATAAAAACAAGTGTTAACAGTTCCGATAATCTTAAAGACAGTATCAGCCTCGTACAGATAATCAGTCCTGACATAGAATGGATTGAATGGGATGATGAATATGATGTATCCGCACGCTCTTATCACATGTCGGAAGAAGTTATTTATGAAGATATATGTGATGGATGTACTGCATATGCTATTATTTCAAATAAGGCTGTTAAATGGTGCGTGGATCCAAATACAGACATAACAGACATGTTGGAAAGCAATTGGCGAGAAGGACTTCTAAAGTTCGAAAAAAAATGAAAAAGAGTGTTCTGAAAACTGTTACGACCCATAATGGCAATTGCCGGATATGACATAGAGCAGGCACCTGTGCTTTGGGAGCGCATGGCTGCTAATGAAAGCCAGTACGTGCCCGAGTTCATGAGCACCCATCCCAGCCATGCAAACCGCATAAAGAACCTTGAGAAACATATGGACAAAGCGCGTAAAATCGCGGCAGAGATACAATTGCGGCAGGATAGTTAACGCGTGTTAATGAATGAGAAAGAAACGGGGATTAAAACTATCTTTGCATACATAAATTAAGAATACAGGCTGTTTCTGTTTGCACAAAGTATTTATGCAAATAATTGAAATGAGTTTGTGACAGCGCGTTAAGTGCTGTTTTTTAATAGACCTTAAACCAATTAATGAGAACTAAGTTGGCAGTCGTGTTATCGGCTGTAATGCCCTTTGCGTGTTCCTGTATGTCCAATCCGGACTTGGAACGTTCTTTATGCTCCGCTGGTCCTAACAGGGCGGAATTGGAGACAGTTTTAAACCATTATCGTACTTTTGATAAGAATCCGGATAAACTGCGTTCGGCAGAGTTCTTGATTGCAAACCTTCCGGCGCATTACTCATATGCCGGTACGGGAATCTATGATTATTATGACTATGCTGCCAAGATTCTTGCAGACAAAACACTTACCCCTGAGCAGCAACGTGACAGCCTTCTGGCTATCACTGACCTTAAGTACCGTGACCTGCCTAACCATACTGTTCCAGATGCACAGATAATCAAAGCTGATTTTCTTATTGATAATATAGACAAGGCATATTCCCAGTGGACCACCTGTCCATGGGCGAGCCAGGTCACGTTTGATGAGTATCTGGAGTGGATGTTGCCCTATAAGGCCATTGAATTGCAGGAACTGGATTATTGGCGTGATACCTTGTTGGCTTATTTTGGCAAAGGTTTGGAGCACCCAATAATTAATGATGTAGAGTATAATACCACAATGGGTGTGGCCGATATGATTCGTAATGATGCATACAACGCCCTTAATCGTTATGGACTCTATACTCGTGCCGGATTACCCTTGTTAAGTGCATATCTGCAGGTTCATCAGACATATGGAGACATCCCGGACTATGCTTTAACGGCTGTATTGGCAATGCGCTGCGCCGGAATTCCGGCCGTGCTGGATGAGACTCCTGTGGGTTCTCGTGGTACTGCAGCTACAAGATGGTTTGTAATAATATCTGACCGCGGTGAGCATCTTGCATCGGAGTGGGATCTTTCTACAATGATTGGAGGTGGATTCTTCCCGTATGACCGTGGTCCCAAGGTATATCGCAACAGCTATGCCATCAACAAGGAACGTCAGGAGTATAAGCGCAAAGCCAGGTATCAGTACCCCTTTGATCTTGGCAAGCAGGATGTAACATCCCAATATTTCCTAACCAGCAGCATTCAACTGCCTATAGATAAGTCTGTCCGTAATCAGCTCAAGGATAAATACGTGTATATTGCATCGGCTGTAAGAGACGAGAACAAGCCTTGGCAGATTGTTGATTTTGGCAAGATGAAATATGGTAAGGCCTGCTTCCATGATATAGGTCGTGAGGTCCTTTATATGGTCTTGGGCTACAATGGAGAGGAGCTCATTCCCATTTCTGCCCCCTTTATCCTGCACAAGAACCAGACAATAGAGTATGTGAGTGCCGATACAATCAGTTCACCCAATCTTGACAGATGGAAAAACAACGCCCTATGAAAAAGCTTATTTCATTAGTCCTTACCATTATTTTGTTTGCAGGTTGCTCTGATGAGAGCAGATTACTGCGTGAAGCACTTAAGGCTGCTGGAGATAATAGGGCGGAGTTGGAGACAGTTCTTGATTATTATAAGCATGTTGACAACGATCCTCAAAAGTTTGCAGCAGCCAAGTATCTTATTGCTAATATGCCGGCTCATTACTCTTATCGTGATACTGCAGCCATAAACAGTTACTATAGCAAGGCTCTTGGGATTCTTGGAACCGGCGTAACTCCGGATTGGGAACAGGATACCATTTGTAAGATAAGCGACAATGAATTCTGGTGGCTGACTCAGGATGTAGTGCCAGATGTAGAGATAATGAAAGCCGAATACCTGATTCGCAGCATAGATCACGCGTTCAACCAATGGCGTACCAGGCCGTGGGCCAATCATTTAAGTTTTGAAGAGTTCCGTGACTGGCTGTTGCCATATAAGGTTACTGATTATCAGAGCCTGGATAACTGGCGTGATGTTCTTTCAACTCACTACAGTGACAGCTTGAATACCGTTCCTGCTACGGATGTGGAGCGTAACACAATTTATGGCGCCATAGAGATTGTCAGAAATGAGATTCATACCAAACAATCAGAAATAGGTCATAGGGTGATATGGGAAAAGCCAAGCGGTATTCCATTAAGAAGTGCGGATACATGGGTCCGTATGACTTACGGTAATTGTATGGATTACGTAACTATGGGAACCGCTGTCTTCCGCAGTCTTGGACTGCCAGCGGCTGTTGATTATGCTCCTTTATGGGGTCGGAACAGTGATGGCCATAGCTGGTATGTTTTCCCGTCAGACAGGGGAAGGATAGAAACAACAATCAATGCTCTTATCATGCCGGCAGGACAGCAGTTTTATGCATATGAAAGAATACCCAAGGTGTTCAGACAATCATATGCAATAAACAGAAGAACGTATGATTACTCTCGCAAAGCAAAGTATGTATATCCTTTTGATTTGTGCGTTCATGATGTGACAGACCAGTATAACCTGACATCGGATATTGATGTGGAAATATTTAAGAGAGTGAAACTGGTGGACAAGTATGTGTACATTGCCATGTTTTCGGCAACCGAAGAGAACCAATGGGCTATACTTGATTTCGGCGAATTGAGTAGAGGCAAGGCACATTTCCATAATATGGGTAGGAACATGATGTACATAGCCATGGGCTATAACGGAAAGACTCTTGTGCCAATCAGCAATCCTTTCATTCTTGAGGACAACGGTGATATCCGTTACATAAGATTTGATGACAGCACTTCTAAGAGTGTAAGGCTTAAGCGCAAATATTATGAGTCATACAATGTGGTTGATATGCGCCGACGTCTGCTTGGTGGTAAAATCCAATGCTCCGATAGGGCGGATTTCAAGAATGCTTCAACCCTATACACTATAGAAACAACTGATATACCTGATAAGATCAGGATAGATGCGGCTGACTGTTACAGATACTGGCGATATATGAGTCCTGATGGCTCTTGGGGCAGTGTGGCTGAGGTGGCTTTCTTTGATGAGAACGGAGAAAAAATGACTGGTCGGGGTATAGCCAACGCTGAGGCTGGCGAGGATGCCATAGAGAGAGCTTATGATGGTAATTGGCTAACCAACTTTGAGATTAATCAAGAGAACGGCAATTGGGTGGGCATGGATTTTGGTACTCCTAAACATGTGGCATCTGTAAGGATTATCCCCAGAAGTGATGATAATGACATTCATCCCGGACAGGAGTATGAATTGTGCTACCTGAACTCCCGAAGCAAATGGAAATCATTGGGGAGCAAAGTGGCATTAGATAATTATCTTGAATTTGACAGCGTACCCAACAACTGCTTGCTGTGGTTGATCAATCATACCTGCGGCTTGGATGAGCGACCTTTCATATACTATGATCGTGATAGTATTGAATGGCGCTAGCATTGTAACAAGTTTTTCTTTCGGACGATATGAAACGACTGTTATCTTTTGCTCTTTTTTCTTTAGTGTTATTCAATGAAACACACGGCGCGTCATTTGAGAATGATTCCATATTGTTTTACCATTGGAATGATTCTGTTGCTACAATTGCAAAGGTATTGAATAGTGATGTTGACAAACTTGTTATCCCTTCTGTTGTAGATTATGACGGACGATATTACAAAGTTAAGTATATATACCCAGAAGCGTTACTTGGCTGTTCGGAACTGAAAGAAATCGTTATTCCGTCATCTATAGAAGAGGTGTCTCTGGATCTTTTTGA
>Ga0265298_10008583_pt1 | contig 12261 bp, 7 predicted proteins | sample AusTroGonzalo_MG_3_FD_193486 | JGI IMG/M metagenome (GOLD analysis project Ga0265298, IMG submission 193486) | Bovine rumen microbial communities from tropical cattle in Woodstock, Queensland, Australia - Gonzalo_01 | ecosystem: Host-associated > Mammals > Digestive system > Stomach > Rumen ...
GATTGCCTCCGGCTGCTGCGACGCGGTGCTGATTGCCGTTCCGCATTTTTCGCACGAACCCCTGGCGGTGGCGGCCCTGGAAGCGGGGCTGGACGTGCTTTGCGAAAAGCCGGCGGCCGTGCAGGCGGACCGGGCGGAGCACATGATCCGGGTGGCCCAAAGGACGGGGAAGACGCTGACCTTCATGTTCAACCAGCGGACGAACTGCATCTACCGGGCGATGAAGGCGCTGCTGGCCGGGGGCGAGATGGGCGCCATCAAGCGGATGAACTGGATCATCACGGACTGGTACCGGACGCAGCGATACTACGACAGCGGGAGCTGGCGGGCGACCTGGAAAGGGGAAGGCGGCGGGGTGCTGCTGAACCAGTGCCCGCACCAGCTGGATCTGCTGATCTGGCTTTGCGGGATGCCCGGGGCGGTGACCGCCGAATGCCGGGAAGGGAAATGGCACCGGATCGAAGTTGAAGACGACGTGACGGCGGCGCTTGAATTCCCGAACGGGGCGACGGGGGTTTTTGTGGCCTCCACGGGGGACCTGCCCGGGACGAACCGGCTTGAGATCGACTGCGAACGGGGGAAGATCGTCTGCGAAGACGGGGCGGTCCGCGTTTGGCGGATGGGCGTGAACGAGCGGGAGATCTGCTTTGAGAGCGACGACCCGTGGTACCGGGAGGAGGTTGCGCCGGAGACGCTGGCGACAGACGGAGAGAACCCGCAGCACGCGGGGGTGATCAACGCCTTCGCGGCGCACCTGCTGCGCGGGGAACCGCTGATCGCCGAGGCGGAGGACGGCCTGCGGGCGCTGGAGCTTTCCAACGCGATTCACCTTTCCGGATGGACGGGGAAGCGGGTTGAGATTCCGGCGGACAGCGAAGCCTTCAACCGGGAACTGGAAAAGCGGATCGCCACCTCGCAGATTCGCGGCGGGGACGACATTACCTACGACACGGATCACAGCCGCAGCGGCAGCCGGAAAAAATGACCGGATTTTGTACCTGCTTTGTTCTTTATAACCGGATGTGATTGACAGGACGGGTTTGGTGCTATAGATTTTTACAGTATCCGTCTGAGATGATTTGGCGAAGGCGTCAAGGGGAATCAGCAAGGAGGCTCTTTCCGGATGGAAGGGCTTCCTTTTTGATATCAAAGGGACGAACGAGGAGGAAACACACATGAAAAAGGTACTGTCCATTCTGATTGCACTGACGGTTATTCTGGGCCTGAGCGGGATTGCGGCCGCGGAAGGAACGACCTATCACATCGGCATCTGCCAGCTGGTTCAGCACGTTGCGCTGGACGCGGCGACGCAGGGATTCCAGGACGCCCTGAAGGAAAAGCTGGGCGACGCCGTGGTATTTGACCTGCAGAACGCTTCCGGCGACACGAATACCTGCAGCACGATCATGAACGGGTTTGTTTCCAACAGCGTGGATCTGATCATGGCGAACGCGACGCCGGCGCTTCAGGCGGCGGTGGCAGCGACGGGCGACATTCCGATCCTGGGCACCTCCGTAACCGACTACGCGACGGCGCTGGACATCAGCGACTGGAGCGGAGCGACGGGGATCAACGTGAGCGGCACATCGGACCTGGCGCCGCTGGACCAGCAGGCGGCGATGCTGCACGAGCTGTTCCCGGAAGCGACGAAGGTGGGGCTGCTGTACTGCTCGGCGGAACCGAACAGCAAATACCAGGTGGACGTGATCCGCGGCTACCTTGAAGGATACGGATGCGTTTGCACGGAATACACGTTTGCGGACAGCAACGACGTGGCCAGCGTTGCACAGAGCGCCTGCGACGGGAGCGAGGTCATCTACATCCCGACGGACAACACGGCGGCCTCCTGCACAGAGGCGATCCGGAACGTTGTGGAGCCCGCGAAGATTCCGGCCGTGGTCGGCGAGGAAGGCCTTTGCAAGGGATGCGGCGTGGCGACGCTTTCCATCAGCTACTACGACCTTGGATACGCGACGGGCGAAATGGCCTACGAAGTGCTGGTGAACGGCGCGGACGTGGCTTCCATGGACATCCGGTTTGCCCCGAACGTCGTGAAGGAATACAACGCGGAACTGTGCGAAGCACTGGGCGTGAGCATTCCGGAAGGCTATGCTGCGATTGAATAAAAAGGGGAAAGAAACGTGAATCTGGCTTCTCTGCTGAACGCGCTGCCGGGGGCGGTGGCGCAGGGACTGATCTGGGGTATTATGTCCATTGGCGTATACATCACGTACAAGGTGCTGGACCTGGCGGACCTGACGGTGGACGGAAGCATGGCCACCGGCGGCGCCGTTTGCGTGATGCTGATGCTGAACGGATGGAACGTATGGCTGGCGTTGCTCTGCGCGATTATCGCGGGCATGCTGGCAGGCCTGCTGACCGGGGTTTTCCACACGGCGATGGGCATACCGGCGATTTTGGCCGGCATATTGACCCAGCTTTCGCTGTATTCGCTGAACCTGGCGGTGATGGACTTCAAGGCCAACCAGGGCATCAACGTGACGAAATACCCGCTGATCGTGAGCCAGCGGAACGTTCGGACGCTGAGCATCGACAACCCGATTCTGATCACGCTGATTTTCCTGGCGGTGCTGATCGGCATCCTGTACTGGTTCTTCGGAACGGAGACGGGCTGCTCCCTGCGGGCCACGGGCGCGAACGAAGCCATGGCCCGGGCCCAGGGAATCAACACGAAGAAGACGAAGATCCTGGGGCTGATGATTTCCAACGGGATCGTGGCGCTGGCCTCGGTGCTGCTGGCGCACTATCAGGGGTTTGTGGACGTGAACATGGGCCGCGGGGCCATCGTGATCGGCCTGGCGGCGGTGATCATCAGCGAGGTGCTTTTCGGAAAACTTTTCAGGAACTTCGCGCTGAAGCTGATCGCGGTTGCGATCGGGGCGGTGATTTACTTCATCGTGATCCAGATCGTGCTTTGGCTCGGGCTGAACACGAACCTGCTGAAGCTGCTTTCGGCGCTGATCGTGGCGGTGTTCCTGGCGATTCCCTACTGGAAGAGCCATGTTTCCGCGAAGCACGGGGCGAAGGGAGGGTCGACGCATGCTTGAGATTTCGAACGTGACGAAGACCTTCAACGCAAAGACCGTGAACGAGCGGGTGGCGCTGAACAACATCAGCCTGCAGCTGAAAGACGAGGACTTTGTGACGGTGATCGGCGGAAACGGGGCGGGGAAATCGACGCTGCTGAACGCCATCGCCGGGGTTTGGCCCGTGGACAGCGGGAACATCGTCGTGGACGGAACGGATCTGAGCGGGATACCGGAATACAAAAGGGCCGCGCTGCTGGGGCGGGTTTTTCAGGACCCGATGATGGGCACGGCGGGAACGATGCAGATTGAAGAGAACCTGGCGCTGGCGGCCCGGCGGGGCAAAAAGCGGACGCTGAAGCCCGGGATCACCAAAGAAGAACGGAGCTTTTTCCGGGAACGGCTGGCCGAACTGGGGCTTGGGCTGGAAAACCGGATGACTGCGAAGGTGGGGCTGCTTTCCGGCGGACAGCGGCAGGCGCTGACACTGCTGATGGCGACGCTGAACAAGCCGAAACTGCTGCTGCTGGACGAACACACGGCGGCGCTGGACCCGCGGACGGCGGCCAAGGTGCTGGAGCTTTCGGAGAAAATCATAAGGGAAAACCGGCTGATGACGCTGATGGTGACGCACAACATGAAGGACGCGATCCGCTACGGGAACCGGCTGATCATGATGAACGAAGGACGGGTGATCCTGGATATTTCCGGCGAAGAAAAGAAGCAGCTCACGATTGAGCTGCTGATGGACGCCTTTGCCAAAGCGAGCGGGGAGTCGTTTGTGAACGACCGGATGCTGCTCTCCTGACGGAGAGGATATAGGGTTTAGGGTTTCGGATATCGGGTTCAGGTTCCGGTCTTTGGGGCCTTTATGGCCTGCCGGAGCATGATAGCGATCTCTTCCAAATCTTCGGGTTTTACCTTTGCCTCCCGACGGTCAAACGTCAGGAGGCCGTTTGTTTCATCCTCGACATCGGAGACCTCGGTGTAGACCGCGCCGCAGAGGCCCTTGAACACCAGGGGCAGGACCTGCTTTTCATAGAGATCCTTCAGATCGCGGAGGAAGGCTTCGCGGTCGGTATACTTGCGGTAGCCGAAGGTTTCCAGGGGATTGAAGGAATGGCCGGGGACTTTGAGAGACCAGCCGCCGAACTCGGAAATGAGCTGGGGCCGCTTCTGGCGGCCGACATAGAGCTTTCGGAAATAGATATGGAGGCTTTCCACGTCGCTTTCCCGCTGGCGGAACCAGCCGGAGGTGCTGTCGATAAAGCGGGTCGGGTCCAGGGTTTTGAGGCGGCGATAGGCGCTGTCGGCACAGAACTGGCCCCAGCCCTCGTTGAAAATGGTCCAGAGGCAGACGGACGGATGATTCCAAAGGAGGCGGACCGTTTCCGCCATGGCGGCGAGGAAAGCGGTGCGGGCTTCCTTATCGCGGTTGAGCTTGATATCGCCCCGGCCGAAAAGGCCGAGAACGGTGCCGATGACCGTGTCGCGGAAATAGATATATTTTCCGCAGTTCACCATATCCTGGAAAACCACCATGCCGAGCCGGTCGCAGTCATAATAGAACTGCTCCGGCTCGATTTTGATATGCTTGCGGAGGGTGTTGAAGCCCAGGGCCTTCATGGCGAGGATATCCCGCTCGAAGCCTTCCGGATCCGCGGGGGTGTAGAGGCCGTCGCTCCAGTAACCCTGGTCCAGGAGGGCGTGGAAGAAATAGGGTTCGCCGTTGAGACAGAGGCGGGGGATGCCGTTCACCTGACGGATGGAGAGGGAGCGGAGGGCGAAATAGGACTCGACGGTATCGGAACCGGCGCGGACGGAGAAGCGATAGAGATACGGATCCTCCGGGCTCCAGAGACGGGGGGAGGGGACGGTGAAACGGGCGATGCCGCCGGAGAAGGGAATGACCTCGTCTTTGAAAAGGATGCTGCCGGTTTCCGCCCCTTCGACACGGACTTCCACACGGGATTCATCGGCGGTGATTTTCAGGGCGGAGATAAAACGGGCGGGGACCGGCTCGAGCCAGACGGTTTGCCAGATGCCGGAGCAGGGGGTGTACCACATGCCGCCGCGCTTGATTTTCTGCTTTCCCCAGGGATGCTTGCAGGACACGTCGTTGACGGCCTTTACGACCAGAAGGTTTTCGCCGGGGAGGAGCGCATCGGTGATATCGGCGGAGAAGGGGAAATAGCTTTCCTCGTTCCGGACGACGAGGGTTCCGTTTACAAAGACCTCGGCCACGCGGGAAACCGCGCCGAAATGCAGGAGGACGCGCTTGCCGGCCCAGGACTCCGGGACGGAAAAGGAGCGGGAATACTCCAGGGTTTCGCCGTAGTCCATGGCCAGATCGGTGCCGGAGAGGAGACTTTCCGGGCAGAAGGGAACGACGATTTTCAGCTTTTGGGCTTTATAGGTGAGATCCCAGGTTCCGTTGAGGCAGAGCCAGTCGGGGCGGACCATCTGGGGCCTTGGATAGCGATTCCAGGGGATATCCGGCAGGCAGATTCCCGCTTCCGTATATAACTTTTGCATCATTTATCCAAACATCCATTCCACGATTTTTGCGATATATTCATGCCAGAAGACCATATCATGGATCCCCTTGCTTTCACGGTATTCATGGGGGACGCCTTCCGCCTCGAGGAAGCGGTGGAGCCCGCGGTTGTTCTCGATGAGGAAATCCTCGGTTCCGCAGCAGAGGTAGATCTCCGGAAGCTTTGCGCCGGCGGCCTTCAGCTTACGGACCAGGACCTCGGGATTTTCATCCCTTTCCAGGAGGGTTTCCGGATCGCCGAAGACGGAGCGGTAATAGGCGTAATTGGCGACATCGTTCCCCTCGCCGGGCTTCATTTTCGCGACTTCATGGATGATATAGGCGGAGGAGAGGGCGCCGATTTTGCCGAAGCGGTCGGGATAGGCGAGGCCGGTATGCAGGGCGCCGAAACCGCCCATGGAGAGACCGGCGATGCAGGTATCCTCCGGGCCGTTGGCGAGGTGGAAGGTTTTGCGGACATAATCGACGAGCTCTTCACCCACCATGGTCTGATAGGCGGTGCCGGTGGCTTCGCCGTTGAGATAGAAGGAGTTTTCCGCCGTTGGCATAACGATGGCGAAGTTATACTTTTCGGGAAGCCCCTCGGGCACCCAGTTGCCGGCCTTGCCGGTGTAGCCATGGAGAAGGAAAAGGGTGGACATGGGCTTCGGGGCGGCGGCGGTGTTTTCCCAGGGGAGATCGGCCCGGGCGTCGTTGGGGATCATCATTTCGAAAGAGGTGGTTCGCCGGAGGGCGTTGGAGAAGTATTCGATGAGCAATCTGGCCATGGGGAGTTCCTCCTTGTTCGTTTTGTTCCCGGGGGTTTTTGATGACTTTTAAAGGTTGATAGGGTTATTATACCACAGAGCGGCGCAGAAAAACAGCCTGCGGAAAACACAAAAGATTTCCGCAGGCTTTCCTCTTCGCAGGGGTAATGGTTTATCACAGCAGATTCCGCTGAATCTTGCCGCTGATGGTCTTCGGCAGTTCGTCCCGGAAGACGATCTTCCGGGGATACTTGTAGGGCGCGGTGTGCTCCTTCACGTACTGCTGAATTTCCTTCTTCAGTTCCTCCGTGCCTTCGGTGCCCTTTACCAGCACGATGGATGCCTTCACGATCTGCCCGCGAATCTCGTCCGGTTCGGCGCTTACGCCGCATTCGAGCACGTAGGGCAGCTCCATGATCACGCTCTCAATTTCAAACGGTCCGATCCGGTAGCCGGAGGATTTAATCACGTCGTCAATCCGGCTGACGTACCAGAAATACCCGTCCTCATCCCGCCACGCGGTATCCCCCGTGTGATACATCCCGTCGTGCCAGGCTTCCTTTGTCTTCTCCTCGTCCAGGTAATATTCGCGGTACAGCCCGCAGGGGGTGTTCCGGTCCGTGTGGATCACAATTTCGCCGACCTCGCCGTTGGCCACCGGGTTGCCGTCCGGGTCCACGATATCCACGTCGTACTGCGGGTTCGCCTTGCCCATGGAGCCGATTCTCGGCACCGTGCCCGAAAGGTTGCCGATGGTCAGCGTCGTCTCCGTCTGGCCGAAGCCCTCCATGATCTGCAGCCCCGTGGCTTTCTCAAACTGGCGGAAAACCTCCGGATTCAGGGCTTCGCCGGCGGTGGTCATGTGGTGGATGGAGCTCAGGTCATAGTTCGCCAGGTCCACCTTGATGAACATGCGCAGCATCGTGGGCGGCGCGCAGAACGTGGTGATGTTGTATTTCTTAAACATGGGCAGGATGTCCGCCGCGTCAAACTTGTCAAAGTCATATACAAACACCGCGCCTTCGCACAGCCACTGTCCGTACAGCTTCCCCCACAGGGATTTGCCCCATCCGGTATCGGAAATGGTAAAGTGGAGCCCGTCCCGTTCGCAGCAGTGCCAGTACTTCGCGGTCACGTAGTGCCCCAGGGCATAGGTATGCTTGTGCTGCGCCATCTTCGGGTTCCCCGTGGTGCCGGAGGTAAAGAACATCAGCGCCGGCTCGTCCCCGCAGGAGACGTCCTCCGGTCTCCGGAACCGCCGGGTAAACAGCGGATATTCCGCGTTGAAGTCGTGCCATCCTTCCCGGTTCCCGTTCACCATGATCAGCGTCTGAACGCTGGGGCAGTTCTTCGCCGCCCGCTCGGCAATCTCCGCCGTGTCGCCGTCCGCCGTGCAGATCAGGGCCTTCACCCCGGCGGAGTTAAACCGGTATTCAAAGTCGTGCTCCTTCAGCTGGTTCGTCGCCGGAATCGCGATGGCGCCCAGCTTGTGCAGCGCCACCATGGAGAACCAGAACTGATAATGCCGCTTCAGCACCAGCATCACCCGGTCCCCCCGCCGGATGCCCAGGGAGGTAAAGTAGTTGGCGCACTGGTTGCTGGCGTCCTTGATGTCCTTGAAGGTAAACCGGCGCTCCTCGTGGTGCTTGTCCACATAGAGCATCGCCAGCTTGTCCGGATACTGGCGGGCAATGCCGTCCACGATGTCGAATCCGAAGTTGAACGTCTCCGCGTTCGGAAAGGAAATGGCGGTCAGCCGTCCCTGCTCGTCCTCCTTCGCGTCGATAAATTTCTCCGCAACCAGATGCCCCTCGTATTTCGCGGCCTTCGGCACGGCGGCCACGGCGGCCTCCGCCTGCGGTCCCTGCACCGGCAGAATCATGGCCAGGAAAACGCAGTCCTTTCCGTCCACCGCGATCATCCCGTGGGGCAGGGAGGAATTGTAGTAGATGCTGTCGCCCTCATGCAGCACCTCGGTATGGTCGCCGACCTGAACCTTCAGGCTGCCGGAAAGCACCAGGTCAAACTCCTGTCCCCGGTGCGTCGTCGTGTGGATCGGCTCGTTCTGCTGCTTTTCGGAATACTCGTAGCGCACCCAGTAGGGCTCCGCCGCCTTGTCCCGGAATTTCGGCGCCAGGTTGGAAATCGCGATCCCTTCCTCCCGGGCGGTGGTTTCGCCCTTGCCCCGGCGGGTCACCGTGTAGGTGGTCAGCAGGGCGTTGTGGCCTTCCAGCAGCTCCGTCAGCTCCATGTTAAAGGCCTGCGCCGCCTTGTAAATAAAGGTGAAGGGCAGATCCGTCTGCCCGGCTTCATACAGCCGGTATTCCTCGGGGGTCACCTCGGTTTTCTCCGCCATGTCCTCCGGCGTCCATCCGAGAATCTCGCGCATTTCCCGCAGCCGGGAAGCGATTGCGCTCAGCTGGTTCAGGTCTGTCTGGGTCGTCATGTTCGTTCTCCTCCATCCTTTTCTGATCAAAATAAAATGACCCGTCTCTGCTTTGAGACGGGTCATGCTGACTCGCGGTACCACTCAAATTGTGTGTTTCCACACCCCTTCAGGCACTGTCATGCCCTATGCATTCACGCAGCAGTCACGGGAGACGCCTACTGAGAAACTCCGTTCGGATCTCCGGCTCGGAAGGGATGGGATGAAGCTTCAGCCCGCCGGTTCGCACCAATCCCGGCTCTCTGCGGGGCCTCCCGCTGTTCCGTCTTCGTCATCGCCTGTTATGAAATTGAATGCATTTTACCACCTGCAAATTCAGCTTGTCAAGTTCTCCGTGAATCTTTTGTGTATTTCCGCCCCTCTGTAAAGAGGGAGACCTGTTGTTGACAAAGAACATCATGGACAGTACAATGGCATTGACAGCAAAGGAATCCAGGCATTTTTGCAATATACAGAAAAAATGAATACGGTATGGAAAGGACCGCCTGATAAAGATGAAAAACAACAAACTGAGCCTGCTGTTTCCGGACCAGGAGCGGGTTGAATACCGGATGATTTCGGAAGAAACGTGGCACGACCTGGGACTGGACGCGCTGACCGAAAAGCTGACCGCTGTTCCGCAGGAGCAGATGATGATTGCGCAGGTGATGCGGAGCCTGACGGCGGATCCGGCGGTGACGGCCTTCCGGTGCGGCGTGTTTGAGGACATGCTGCGGCACCCGGAGATCCGGGAGAAGATGGCGAAGCTGCTGGAGAGGGTGAAAACCTTCTACGACTACGGGGTGGTGCGGCGGCACGAAGGGGACGAAAGCGGGATCTGGGACCTGATGCACCGGCTGGAGGAATACCACGACTACATCATCACGGTGGAAGAGATCCGGGCATGCCTGGCGGAGAAGGACCTGCGATCGGAAGGAATGCTGAACCTGCGCGACACGGTGGAGGAGATCTACCGGGACAACGGATTTGCCGCGCTGCGCAAGGACGTGGAGGAGATGCGGGTTTCGGCCTCGGCGATCAAGAGCCTGACGGTGGGGATCAACCTGAACGACCGGTTTGAGGCGATCAACATGGGGCTGATTACCGTGAACGCGAAACCGTTTACCCGCAGCGGGATGCTGAAAAACTTCCTGGCCTCGGTGACGCCGAAGGACGACATCTATCCGGAAGCGGACTGGAACAGGAGTACGAGCTATTACCCGGCGAACGCGGGAGTGGGGCTGCTGGGCGGGATCGGGCAGATGACGGAAACAGCTGTGGTGCTGCGCAACCCGCTGGCGATGATGTCACTGGCGCGGATTCCGGAATCGGACGGGCTTTCGTCTGTTCCGCGGCAGATGGACGCCGCGGCGACGATGCTGACCTCGAGGATTACCCGGAAGCTGCGGGACACTTTGGGGAAATACCTGAACACGAGCGTGAAGGAAATTTCGGAACTGATTCCGGAGCTGACGTTCTATACCCGATGGGCGGAATACATTGAAAAACGCCGGGCGGAAGGATGGAACTTCTGCACGCCGCAGGTGCGGGAGACTTCGGACGACGCGGCATGCGCCCGGGCCAAGGGATTCTACAACCTGAAACTGGTCGGCGCGGAAAAGCCGGAAAACGTGGTGGCGAACGATCTTGAATTTGATCAAGAAAAGCGGGTTTACATCCTGACCGGGGCGAACCGGGGCGGAAAGACCACGCTGACCCAGGCGGTGGGGCAGCTGTTCCTGCTGGCGCAGAGCGGGATTTCCGTGCCGGCGGAGGCATTTGAATTTGACCCTGCGGACCGGGTGCTGACGCACTTCCCGGCGGACGAGGACAAGACGCTGGACCTTGGGCGGCTTGGCGAGGAATGCCGGCGGTTCCGGGAGCTTTATGCCGGCAGCACGGAAAAGAGCCTGATCCTGCTGAACGAAACCTTCTCCACGACCTCGTTTGAGGAAGGATATTTCATCGCGGTGGACGCGGTGAAGGCCATTCTGAACCGGGGCGCACGGGCGGTTTACAACACGCACATGCACAAGCTGGCGAAGGAGCTGGACACGGAGATCAACACGGGCGGACAGGAGGGGAAGGCATTCTCGCTGGTGGCGGAGACGAAGGAGGGAAAGAACTCCTTCCGGGTGAAGATTGCGCCGCCGGAGGGGAAATCCTTTGCACGGGAGATCGCCGTGAAATACGGGGTGACCTATGACGCTTTGGTTGGGGGATGACGTGGTTTATCATTGAGCAGTATGAAAAGAGTTCCGTGCGGGTTCATGCACGGAACTCTTTTCGCGCCGATCCGGAGATCAGTTGTTGATCTCCAGTTCGAAGGAATAATCCAGACCCTCCAGGCTGGCGAGGGCTTTTTTCATATTCGGGGAAATTCTGACATACCGCAGATGCTGCAGGGCGGGGAGCATGGAGAGATCCGTGATCTGGGTTCCCTGGATATGCAGATTTTCAATTTCCGGATGGTTTTCAATGAATGCCTGGAATTGCTTTTGATTGCAGGTTCCGAAGTAGATTCCGCAGATTTGCACGTTTTCGACATGCTGGAGCCACTTATCCGGATTGATGCCGCCCATTCCCATCCAATTGTATTTCGGACAGGCGGCGAGGAAGGAGAAGTCCTTTATATTTTTGTTATCGATATTGATGCAGAGGCCGCCGCATTCGTTGGCCGCATAAGAGAAATCACACTCCGCGAGGGCGCTGAAATCCGTGATCTTCGTGTTGTTGAAACTGAGGTTTCTGTATTTTGTTTTTCCCTTGAGCGGCGACAGATCGGTGACGGCGGTGCTGTCCAGGAGGAGCTCTTCGAGATCGAGCATTTCGTTGAGGGCAGTGATATCCTTCAGCTTTGTGCAGAACCGAAGATCCAGGGACTTCATGCCGGGCAGGGAACGGAGGGGTTCCAGATCTGTGACGGGCATGACGGCAAAGGTGAGATTCTTCATATTCGGGAGGGAATGATTCAGGAAGCTCCAGTCCGCTTCCTTCGGCATTTTGAGCCGGGTTTCCTCGCCGGTTTCGCGGTTGCGCAGGACCGGCTGCGGTCCGTTGCCGTTCCAGTTTTCCCCGAGCTCAAACTGACTGCTGTCGAAGAACTCGCCGGCGGCGATGTTCAATTCGGAGACGCCCTGCAGGGCGGAATCGGGGAGGGTATCGAGCTCTTCGAGGCTGGAGAGGGAGAAGGCGACATCATCCTGCCACCATTCGTTCCAACCCTCGGTGCGCTCGGCGATCTTTTGGAGGGATTCCGGGAGGAAGACCAGATCGCCGTAGACGACGAGCTTTTCCAATGGGGCGCCCTCCAGGGCGGACCAATCGGCAATGCGGGGACAGCCGCCGACGCGGAGTTCCCGGACGCCGCCTTCTTTGATCAGCGGTTTGAGGGCGGAGACGGACGTGAGGGAGGTCAGGTTATCCAGCTGGATGGTGCGGGGGCCGGGGCCCTTGAGGCCATCGAGGCTGGTGAGAGACGGAATG
>Ga0265298_10008584_pt1 | contig 12261 bp, 10 predicted proteins | sample AusTroGonzalo_MG_3_FD_193486 | JGI IMG/M metagenome (GOLD analysis project Ga0265298, IMG submission 193486) | Bovine rumen microbial communities from tropical cattle in Woodstock, Queensland, Australia - Gonzalo_01 | ecosystem: Host-associated > Mammals > Digestive system > Stomach > Rumen ...
GAATCGAACCACCGACACTGTGATTTTCAGTCACATGCTCTACCGACTGAGCTACCAAGGCAGGATATATGGCGACCCGGAAGGGGCTCGAACCCTCGACCTCCAGCGTGACAGGCTGGCGCTCTAACCAACTGAGCTACCGGGCCAAGTGTTTGGTGGGAACAACAGGGCTCGAACCTGTGACCCTTTGCTTGTAAGGCAAATGCTCTCCCAGCTGAGCTATGCTCCCGGATACCGTCGCTCCTTCAGAAGGACGCTGTCTCGCAGACGGCTTGTTTACTATATCTCAACCAAAACCATTTGTCAAGAACTTTTTTCCGGTTTTTTCTGTTTGCTGTTTTCAGGCAGATGGATTATTCGTCACAAAATTGTAATTATTATGTAGTTGTTTCACTCCGGAACGCATGATATAGTATTCGAGGTGGGTCTTTAAGGCGGTACGGGATACCGACAAGATGCGCTGGTTCATGTTGTGTGCGTAGCTTGCCCTGGCGTTGCCGGCCGGCAGGCTTTTTGTTTTGCCCTGCCCACCGTAAATAAATGAAGGGGGTCCTGGGTATGAATCTTGTTTACAATGTCAAGGACAAACCGAAGTTTGGTCAGCTGATTATCTTTGCTTTCCAGCAGTTGCTGGCCATCCTGGCTGCGACCATCGCGGTTCCCGCGATCACGAACGGGACAGTCGTAACCGTCTTTGGCGAATCCGCCGTGATGATGAGCCAGAGCGCTGCGCTCTTCGGCGCCGGTGTCGGAACGATTGTCTATCTGCTCTTCACGAAGTTCAGAAGCCCTGTGTTCCTCGGTTCCAGCTTCGCCTTCCTCGGCTCCATGGGCGCTGCCTTCACGGGCGCGGCGACCGCGGGCGCCACGGAAAGCCTTGGTTTTGCCGGTCTGATCATCGGCTCCGTATTTGCCGGGCTGGTGTATGTGATCATCGCGATTGTTGTGAAAGCGGCCGGCGTGAAATGGGTCAGCAAGCTCATGCCCCCGGTTGTCATCGGCCCCACGGTCGCCATCATTGGTCTGTCTCTGGCCGGAAACGCCATCGGCAATTCCTTCGGCTTCAGCTCTCCCCAGGCTTCCTACACCATGAACGGCGCCATGTGGGTGAATCTGGTCTGCGCCGTGATTACGCTGCTGACGGTCATTTTCTTCTCTGTCAGGGGAAAGAAAATGTTTAAGCTGATCCCCTTCATTCTCGGCATCATCGCCGGGTATCTGGCGGCCCTGGCCTTCACCCTGATTGGCAGGGCGACCAACAATGACATGCTGAAGGTCCTGGACTTCAGCGCGTTCTCTTCCATGAAGTGGGTGCCCGAATTCACCTTCACCGAAGCGTTCAAGGGCTTCAAGGATGTCAACGGCCAGTATATCGCTTCCATCGCTGTAGCCTATGTGCCGGTGGCGTTCGTGGTTTTCGCGGAGCACATTGCCGACCATAAAAACCTGTCCTCCATCATCGGCCACGACCTGCTCGAGGATCCGGGCCTGCACTGCACCCTGCTGGGCGACGGCATCGGCTCCATGGCCGGCGCTTTCTTCGGCGGCTGCCCCAACACGACCTACGGCGAATCTGTCGGCTGCGTCGCGATCACCGGCAACGCTTCCGTCATCACGATTCTGGCCACCGCGATTCTGGCCATCGCCGCCAGCTTCTGCGGCCCCTTCGTAACTTTCCTGAGCACTATCCCCACCTGCGTCATGGGCGGCGTCTGCATCACGCTGTACGGCTTCATCGCCGTCTCCGGCCTGAAGATGCTGCAGCCTGTGGACCTGAATGACAACCGGAACCTGTTCACCGCGTCGGTCATCCTGATTGCCGGCATCGGCGGCATGACGATGAACATCGGCTCCGTCACGCTGACGGAAGTCGCCTGCGCGCTGATCCTCGGCGTCATCGTGAACCTTCTGTTCAACCGCCCCGCGAAGAAAGAATAAAGGTTGGGTTCATGAAACTGAAATCAATGATTATGGATGAAGCCGCTGTTTACCGCAGCATGATCCGGATCACCCATGAAATCATCGAAAAGAACAGCGGAACCGAAAACCTGGTGCTGCTCGGCATTCACCGCAGGGGGATGCCCCTGGCCGCGATGCTGAAGGAAAACATCGAAAAGTTTGAAGGCCGGAGTCTTCCCCTCGGCAGCATTGACATCTCCCTGTACCGGGATGACCTGACCGAAGTCAGCGATCTGCCGGAAACGGGAAAGACCGAATGGCCCTGCAGCCTGAACGGGAAAACCGTGATCCTGGTGGACGACGTCATCTACACCGGGAGAACCGTCCGCGCCGCCATTGACGCCATCTTCCATTACGGGCGTCCCCGCTCGATCCAGCTGGCGGTTCTGATTGACCGCGGCCACAGGGAACTGCCGATCCGGCCCGATTACGTCGGGAAAAACATTCCTACCAGCCATTCCGAGGTGGTCTCCGTGATGGTTCCGGAATATGACGGAAAAGTCGGCGTGGCCCTGTACCAGCAGGATGCCTGACCGTTGCCCAGAGGATTGGGGCTGAGGCTGGTCCGATGGTCGGTTTCGGGATGAAATGCACAGAAAAAACAGTTTACAAATCTCCTGTCTTCTGGTAGAATGATCATCGGTCTTTTATGAACCGTTCGCCCGGGATGTCGATTCTCCGACGCTTCTCTGAGCCAGCGGCGATTCAGGCCGAATGACCCGCACAGCGGGAAATATGAAATGGAGGCTTTTCCCATGACGAAGTCCGAGATTATCGCCGCCTATGCCCAGCACGAAGGCGACACCGGTTCCCCCGAAGTGCAGATTGCGCTTCTGACGGAACGGATCAACCACCTGAACGAGCATCTGAAGCTCAACAAGAATGACCACCACTCCAACCGCGGCCTGCTGCTGATGGTCGGCCGCCGCCGCAACATGCTTGAGTATCTGAAAAAGACGGATATCGAGCGGTATCGTACCCTGATCGCCAAGTTGAACCTTCGTAAATAAGGTTCTTCCCGGTGTTCAAAGACGCTTTATAAGCCGCCGGAAGGCAGTTCCTTCCGGCGGTTTTTTAAAGGGTTCCGGATGGAACGGCGTATGTTATCCCTTGAAAATCCCCGGTGGGGTTTTCATATGATAGCATACGTTTTCTCCGGAACCGAAAAAATAAAAAAAGGAGAAAATGTATGGAATCGAAAAAATTCACAATGGATTTTGCAGGCCGTCCGCTGACCCTCGAATTCGGCAGGTACTGCGAACAGGCGAACGGTTCAGTCTGGGTGCATCTCGGCGACACCGTCGTGATGGTAAATGCGACCATGGCTCCCGCTCCCCGGGAAGGCGTGGATTTCTTCCCTCTCGCCGTGGACGTTGAGGAAAAACAGTATTCCGTCGGCAAGATTCCCGGCGGATTCATCAAGCGCGAAGGCCGCCCCTCTGAAAAGGCGACCCTGACCTGCCGCCTGATCGACCGTCCTCTCCGCCCCCTGTTCGACAAGGGTATGCGGAATGACGTCCAGGTTGTTGTGACCATTCTGAGCGTGGAACAGGATGTTCCCCCGGAAATCCCTGCCATGATCGGCTCCTCCATCGCGCTGGCGGTCAGCGATATTCCGTGGAACGGCCCGACCGGTGCCGTTCTGGTTGGCCGTGTCGACGGCCGGTTTGTAATCTGCCCCGACGAGGCGCAGCGCGCCAGGAGCGACCTGAGCCTCTATGTCGCCGGTACGGAAGAAGCGATCATGATGGTGGAAGCGGGCGCGAAAGAGCTCTCCGAGGACACCATGCTCGACGCGATTCTCTTCGGCCATGAGGAAATTAAAAAGCTGGTCGCTTTCCAGAAGCAGATCGTCGCCGAAATCGGCAAGGAAAAGAAGGTCGTTCCGCTGATCACCACCGGGGACGACATCAAAGCCGCCGTGCGGGAATTCGCCTATGACAAGTGCGTTTGGGCCTTCGATACCTTCGACCGCAATGAGCGCCAGGACCGGGAGGAGAAAACCAAGGAAGAAACCCTGGCTGCCCTGGTTGAAAAGTTCCCGGAGCGGGAGAGCGAAATTGAAGACGCGCTGTATTACCTGAACAAGGAAGTCATGCGCGCGAAAATCCTGAACGAAGGCATCCGCCCCGACGGCCGGAAAGTGACGGAAATCCGCCCCATCTGGTGTGACGTCGGCGTGCTTCCCAGGACCCACGGCAGCGCCATCTTTACCCGCGGCCAGACCCAGGCCCTGACCGTGACCACCCTCGGCACCGTCAGCGAAGGCCAGATCCTGGACGGGCTGAGCAACGAGGACTTCAAACGGTATATCCATCATTACAACATGCCCCCCTATGCGACGGGGGAAGCCGGACGCCTGAAGAGCCCCGGACGCCGCGAAATCGGCCACGGCGCCCTGGCGGAGCGGGCCCTGCTGCCCGTCATCCCCGATGAGGATGAGTTCCCCTACGCGCTTCGCCTGGTCAGCGAGATCCTGTCGTCGAACGGTTCTTCCTCCATGGCTTCCGTCTGCGGCTCCACGCTGAGCCTGATGGACGCCGGCGTCCCGATCCACGCCCCGGTAGCGGGTGTTGCCATGGGTCTGATCACGGACAAGGAAAGCGGCAAGCTCGCTGTGCTGACTGATATTCAGGGCATTGAAGACTTCCTGGGCGATATGGACTTCAAAGTGGCCGGTTCCATGAACGGCATCACCGCCCTGCAGATGGACATCAAGATTGCCGGAATCAACCGCCAGATTCTGCAGCAGGCCCTGCGCCAGGCGCTTGAAGGCCGCCTGTATATCCTGAAGATCATGCTGGATACGCTCGGCCAGCCCAGGGAGGAACTGAGCCCCTACGCTCCGAAGATTGTCCGCTTCACGATTAATCCCGAAAAGATCCGTGAAGTCATCGGGCCTGGCGGAAAGATGATCAACAAGATCATTGCCGAAACCGGCGTCAAGATCGATATCGAAGATGACGGCCGCGTGTTCATTTCCACACCCGATCAGGACGCTGCCGATAAGGCCCGCCGCATCATCGAAGGCATCGCGAAAGATATCGAAGTGGGCGATGTATTCACCGGGAAAGTGGTCCGGATCATGAACTTCGGCGCCTTTGTGGAGCTGGCTCCCGGAAAAGACGGCATGATTCACATCTCCAAGCTGGACAACAGGCGCGTGGAGAAGGTGGAGGATGTTGTGGATATCGGCGATGAGCTGGAAGTCAAGGTGAACGAAATCGATGCGCAGGGCCGGATCAACCTGATTCGCAATGACATCGAATATACCAACCGTGAGCCTGCCCGGCACAGCGAGGGCGGAAACCGTCGTCCTCCCCGCAGGAACAGCTCCGGCGACTGATGATAAACCCGGGCTGCCGGCATCCGTTTTCCGCCGGCAGCCCGTTTCTTCTCAGGAAGGCGAATGGAATGGATGAAAGGATCATCTGCCTGGATATCGGCGATGTCCGGATCGGCGTGGCGGTATCGGACCCTTCAGGAACCATCGCGACACCGGTGGAAGTGGTAACCCGTGTCGGCTGGGGACCGGATACCCGGCGCATTGCCGAAATCTGCCGCCGGTATGAAACCACCCGGATTGTCTCCGGCCTCCCCCTGAATATGGACGGCACGGAAGGCTTTCAGGCAAAAAAAGTCCGGGACTTCTGTGCCCAGCTGGAGAAAGCGGGCCTGCAGGTTCAGTTTCAGGATGAACGCCTCTCCACGGTTTCAGCGGAAGATTCCCTGCTGGAAGGCAATCTGTCGCGGGCAGACCGGAAAAAACGGGTCGACAAAGTCGCTGCAGCAGTCATTCTGCGCCAGTGGCTGAATGAACATCCCAACCAATGAAAACAGAAAGGAGAAAAACACCATGGCAGATGAAAACAAGCCCTTTGAAGAAAACGGCGAAGAAGACGAGGACCTGATTGAGCTCGTGGATGAAGACGGGGAATCCACCTTCTTCGAGCACCTGGCCACGCTGGAATACAAAGGAGACACCTATCTGGCGCTCTGCGAGCCGGAGAATGAGGATGAGGAGAAGGACAGCCTCGAGGTTTTCTTCCTGAAGATCGAAACCGATGAAAACGGCGATGATTATTACACCACGCCTGACGATAAGGTTGCCGACGAAGTTTTCGAAGAATTTTTGAAGCTTGTGGAGGACACGGCAGAATAAAACCGTCCCCTGCATCACGGCAAACCCCCGGAACCGCTTTGGTTCCGGGGGTTTCTCATGGACATGGTTTTCATTTCCGGAAAGAAAATTATGAATGGGCCCGGGCGGATTTTTTCCGGTTTTTCTCCTCATACATGGCCCTGTCCGCCTTCGTCAGGAAGTCATCGATTTCGTCCCATTCCCCCGGCACGGCAGCATACAGCCCGAAGCTGGCGCTGATCTCACTGATCCACGGTTCGTTTTTATTGATCTTATCCAGCTCCTGATTGATGCTGCCGATCAGCGATTTGGCTTCCTCCATGCTTTCCGCGATCCCGTAGGCCAGGAACTCATCCCCGCTGATATGGACCGGGATATAGCCGGACTCGCGAAGGATATTCATTCCCCTTCCCATCCGGCCGATTGCCTCGTCGCCGACCAGATGGCCGTATTGGTCATTGATCATCTTCATATGGTCCATATCGGCACTGATCATTACAAAGACTTTTCCGCGTTTCCGGGCATCCTCCAGCATCGCCGGCGCCTGCTCCATAAAGCCCCGCCGGTTCAGCATGCCTGTCATAATATCATGAATGGCCATGTTGGCAATTGTTTCCGCATAGCGCTTGATATTGGTTTGCAGGTACAGGCTCATCATCGCGCCGTTCAGCAGCATCAGCACGGAATACAGCGCGGAACCGGTTCCCTCCCCAAGGTTCATCGCCACATAGCCCAGGCTGCTGTTCCGATAATACAGCGGGCAGAACACGAGGCATACCGGGTTTTTCCGCATATCCTCCAGCAGGGGTACAAGGTCTCTTGTCTGGAAAAGCTCACAGGGATACTGCTTGCCATCCTTCGCGCCATACAGAAGCAGCATTTCCTCCGGATAGGAGGAAGTATCCTCCGGCATTGCTTTTCCGGGCAGATCCCGGCAGATCGTCGGATTGACGCAGAGAAAAAGCTCCCGGATATTCCAGCTGTCGGCAAATTCCCTGATTCGTTCTCCTGCTTCCTTTTCGTCGCCGACGCCGGCCATCGCGCTGGAGAACATACTGACACGGGTCAGAATCGTTTCCATATTCCTGCGGTCCGTGCTGAGTCCCCGCAGCTTTTCATTCATGTATTCCAGGCTCTGGATGCATCCGCAGCTTTCGCTGTAGATCGGGGTGGTGGGAAGGATGCATTCATATAATTCCGGAACCTCGCCATTCATCCATTGATACAGGATTTCGACGGCTTTCCGGGCGCTTTTGTCGATCGGGCGGCAGATGGTGGTTAATCCTCTCATCACGGCTTCCCGCAGTGCATCAAAACCGGTCACGGCAATATCCCTTGGAACCCGGATTCCCTGCTCCTTGAAATACTCAATCACGCTGAGCGCCATATCGTCATTGGCGCACATAATGGCATCCGGCAGTTCGCCGCCCATCTCCAGAATATGCTCTGCCGCCCTTCTGCCGCCGACCCGGGTCCACTCCCCGTCAAAAATCAAATTGTCATCCAGCGAAAGCCCATGCCGTTTCAGCGTTTCCTTGCAGGCATTGAGCCGTTCCAGGGCCACGCTGTGGTTCAGGGGACCGCTGACAAAAGCCATTCTCCGAACGCCATGCTCATTGATCAGGTGTTCTGTCATATTCTGCACGCTGACCCGGTCATTAAAACTGAGCATGACAGCGCCGTCTATCGGCACATCGACAGATACATGAGGTTTCCCTTTCAGGGGTTTCAGAAGTTCCAGAACCTTTTTATACGCATATTCATTGCCCAGGGTTGCCAGCATGGAAATAATCCCGTCAAACTGGCTCAGGTCGGGCAAATCATAAATCATGCTTTCTCCGGTTTCACTGGTGGAGATGGCTTCATTCATATGTCCCTGGCTGTTGAAAATACAAATATCCACGTTGTACTGCTCGCCGGCAGACATGAGCCCGCGCGCGAAATCCTGCTGGTATTCCCGGTCAATGCTTGCTACCAGTACCGCAATCCGTTTTCTGCCCATTCCGCCCCTCCGGAATCTTTCTGTTTTCTTCCGCAGACGGGTTCGGATAGTATTCCCGATGCCCGAAAGCAGCAGAGACAGCCATCAAATTCTATGAATGAATCATTTCTGTATTATTATAGTATAATTACATCAAAATGACAACAGGCTTTTTCATGTGTTGTTCGTGTAACTTTTTGTCAAAAAAAGCAGCTCCGTTTCAGAGCTGCAGGCAAGGGGCGCCCGGTCAGGCTTTCTTCTGAGCAAGCTTGATCGAGAAGACAACCCCCAGCATCAGAACGATCCCCGCCGGAAGCGCCACCCAGGCGTTCGGGACAAAGCCCGCCAGGACATATGTGAGCATGGACACCACCGCACAGGTCACCGCGTATGGCAGCTGGGTGTTGACATGGTTTACGTGGTCACACTGGGCGCCGGCTGAGGACATGATCGTCGTATCGGAAATCGGAGAGCAGTGGTCACCGCACACGGCGCCGGCCATACAGGCGGAAATGCAGACGATCGCCAGCGGGTTATCCATCGGGAATACGCTTTGGACGATCGGAATCAGCAGGCCGAAGGTTCCCCAGCTGGTTCCCGTTGCGAAGGAAAGCAGGCATCCGATGGCAAAGATGATCGCCGGCAGGAAATTCCGGAACCCGGCGGCGCTGCCTGTCACCACGCTGTTCACATAGGCTTCCGCGCCGAGGTCCATCGTAATTCCCTTCAGGGTCCAGGCAAAGAACAGAATCAGGATCGCCGGCACCATCGCCTTGAAGCCGTCGGGCAGGGATTCCATGATATCCTTGAATTTCATGACCCCGCTCGCCAGATAGTATATGGTCGTGACGACAATTGCGAAGAAGGAGCCGAGCATCAGGCCGACGGACGCGTCCGAATTGGAGAACGCGGTGATAAAATCTGTCCCACTGAAAAATCCGCCGGTGTAAATCATGCCGATAGTGCAGAACACAATCAGGCAGATCACGGGAATCACCAGGTGGAGAACCGTTCCGTTGCCCTCTTTGCGGTTTTCGTTCGTCCCGGTAGTATAGGGATTCTTTCCGGAGAACAGGTCCCCCTTCAGGGCATTCTTCTCATGCCGGGCCATCGGGCCGAAATCCACCTTCAGTACTGCCATGGAAACCATCATGATAATCGTCAGCAACGCATAAAAGTTGAAGGGAATGGCGCTGATAAACAGCTTCAGGCCGACGCCGTCTTCCGCAAAGCCGGCCACTGCCGCCGCCCAGGAGCTGATCGGGGCAATGATACAGACCGGCGCGGCGGTCGCGTCAATCAGGTAAGCCAGCTTGGCCCTGGAAATCTTATGCTTATCCGTCACGGGGCGCATGACGCTGCCGACCGTCAGGCAGTTGAAATAATCGTCGATGAAGATCAGCACGCCCAGAAGCACAGTTGCCAGCTGGGCGCCGACCCGGGAATGAATGTGCGTTTCCGCCCACCGCCCGAACGCGGCGCTGCCGCCGGCCTTGTTCATCAGGGCAACCATCATGCCCAGCAGCACCAGGAACACCAGAATCCCCAGATTATAGGTATCCGCTGCGGACTGAATAAATCCGCCGGAAAAAACGCGGTTCATCGTTTCTTCCAGCTGGAAGTTGGTTTTCAGCAGCGCGCCTGCCACGATCCCGATGAACAGGGAGGAATAAACCTCCTTGGTAATCAGCGCCAGCAGGATCGCAACAATGGACGGAACAAGGGACCAGAACGTGTTCATAAACGGGCCGTTTTCCGCTGCAGCCTCCGCATCCGCGCCCTCCGCCCACACCGTCGCGGCACAGATGAGCAGCAGCATAGCTGCCAGAATGGCAAACAGCATCCTTCTTCTTGATTTCACCGGATTCACACCTCTTTTGATTGATGATGCACTATTTTACGTTACTTTCAGGGATTGTTCAAGTCTTTTTTTCGATGCTGCAGCCTGATGGGTATCCACCGTGCACGCTTCACAGGCCCGGGCGGGGTTGCAGCATGCCCTTGACGGAATCCCTTTTCCAAGAGTATACTTTCTCCAATCCTGGGCGGAAAGGGCTTCATGCGGGATGAAAAAGCACTTCCCTTCGATGCTGCTTCGCTTCAGATGGTCACTTGTCTCTTCCGGATAAGTGGTTTTTGTTTTCTCGGGAAAGGATGGGATATCATGAATAAAACAGGAACGCAGCGGATCGAAACCCGCAGGCTGGTTTTGCGCCCGTTTGAGCCGGAGGACGCGGAGGACATGTTCGTCAACTGGGCTTCGGATCCGGAAGTGACAAAATACCTGACCTGGCCGACCCACCAATCCGTCGATGTGAGCCGTGCTGTGCTCGCGGACTGGATTCCCCGATACGCGGACGGCGGATATTTCAACTGGGCCATTGAATGGAAAGAATCCGGGAAGGCGATCGGAAACATTTCGGTGGTAAGCCTGGATGAGCAGGGGGAATCAGCGGAAATCGGCTACTGTCTGGGCCGGGCATTCTGGGGCAGGGGCATCATGCCGGAAACGCTGCGGGCCGTCATCCGGTATCTGTTTGATACCGCGGGGCTGCAGCGTATTACCGCGGGGCACGACCTGAACAACCCGAATTCAGGCCGGGTGATGGCGAAAGCCGGAATGGCTTTGGCGGGCACGCTGCGCAGCATGGGAAGAAACAACCAGGGCATCTGCGACGTGGCCTGGTATGTGCTTTTGCGTGAAGAAAGAAAGCCGGAGGCGGAAAAGAAAGCCCCGGCCGAGATTACGGTTCGGTTTGCACAGGAAGGGGACCTGGAACAGGTGAACGAATTGCGCATGCAGGTTAATGCCCTGCATGTGGCCGGAAAGCCGGAAGTCTTCAAACCCGGATTCTGTGGCGAACTGCGAGACTATATTTACGTAATCATGAAGAATCCGGCCATGGAAATTGTCGTGGCGGAAACGGAAGGAACCGTTTGCGGATTTGCGGTGCTGAACCATATCGTCCGCCCGGAGAATCCCTTCATGTTTGAGCGGGATTATCTGGATGTGGATGAGTTTTGCGTGGATGAAGCCTTCCGTCGCCGGGGCGTTGCGTCCGCTATGGTTCGCTTTATCCGGGAGTATGCGGAAGCAAATGGCTTCCGTCGCCTGGAGCTGAATATGTGGGAATTCAACCGCGGCGCCCTCGCCTTTTATGAATCCGCGGGCTTTTCAACCTACAGAAGGTATATGGAGATTCTCATGTAAGCCGTATTCCGGCTTTCATTCCGTGATGTTCGAAGCCCGGTAACAGATCACATGGTCGTCCTGCTGGTACGGTTTGTCCGGCTCGCACCGGAAGGGATGCTGCAGGTCGGTGCCGCCGAACCATTTGTACGGCATATCCTGTGCCGTTTGCCCGTCGCAGATTTCCTTCACGCCGTTCCGAAGGCAGTGAAGAAGGGAAATGTCATCCGGATCATGCGCATGCCCGTGCAGAATGATGTCCGCTTTCTCCTCCAGGAACATTACCCGGTCCATTTCCTTCAGGAACGCCGCCATGGGAAGGCACCCGTCCAGCTGCATCCAGAGATGGTGGTTCACGGCATCACCGGTAAACAGGACCCGGTCCTCCCGGAGCAGGAGCAGGATGCTTCCGGGCGTGTGGCCCGGCAGGGCAAACACCTCCAGGGTTCTGCCGCCCAGGTCCACGATATCCCCGGGGCGGATCTCCCGAAAAGGCGGCATGGTCCGGTTCTTCTCCCTGCACATTTTCAGGAACTCAGGATCCTCCGTGAATTCGCGGGCCAGCGCCAGGTCCTCCGGATTGATATAGGCTTCCTCGAAATACATATTGCCGAAGATATGGTCCGGATGCCCATGGGTGTTGACCACCGTCAGCGGCAGGTCCGTCAGCTTTCGGACGGCCTTGTACAGATCATTGTATCCGTTCATGGTATCGATCACGCAGGCCTTTTCCCGGCCGATGACCATGTACCCCGTTGCTTCGTGCGCTTCATCCATCAGATAGATGCCGGGCCGTACTTCCTTGATAAACAGTTCTTTTTCCATGATGGTCTCTTTCCCCTCTTTATTCGGAATCGCAGGCGGATTTTTTCTGCTGAGTTGGATAATTCGATATGGGCAGAGGGATTTCCTTTTGAGAGTGGAGAGTTCAGAGTTCAGAGTGGAGAGTTTATAGTTTAGAGTTTATAGTTTAGAGTGAAAAACGAAGCC
>Ga0265298_10008586_pt1 | contig 12261 bp, 11 predicted proteins | sample AusTroGonzalo_MG_3_FD_193486 | JGI IMG/M metagenome (GOLD analysis project Ga0265298, IMG submission 193486) | Bovine rumen microbial communities from tropical cattle in Woodstock, Queensland, Australia - Gonzalo_01 | ecosystem: Host-associated > Mammals > Digestive system > Stomach > Rumen ...
CAAGGGAGACAATGAGTTTAAAATCACGGTCCGCTCCCAGTACTGCCGGGACAATACCATAACCGTGGTCTTCTACCGGGCGAAGCAGGACATCCCCCTCGACCTGGACGTCAGCACCTACGGCACAACGGACAAGAAGGTCATGAAAGTGAGCGCCACCACCCTTCCCGGCGCCTATGTGGAAGTGCTGACCCCTTATACGGACCTGAACATCACCGACCTGGACAAAAACGGAAAGTTTACCTTCAACGCCGTGTTTGACAAGATCGGCGACAACACCATCACCATCAAGGCCTCCTATCCCGGCAAGGCGCCTTCCCAGGTGGACCATGTGGTGTACTACCTCCCGCCGGCGGACGAGTATACGGTCAAGGCCTGGCCGCTCACGGCGGACGGATATGCGGAACTGCTGAGCAATATGACGGTGCGTGCCGCCCGGTCCCAGGTATATGTGGTCAAGGGCGTGGTCCAGTATACCGTCTCCGAGAAGCCGCAGAAGGTGGTTATCAACACGTCGGATGACGGGAAATCCCAGCCCGTCCTCGTGGAAAACTATACGAAGACAAAATGGGAAGTCGGGAAATACTACCGCATCTATGCCGACGCGTTCTCCACCTACGCCAACATGCCCTGGCTCAACGCCCGGTATACCTATCTGAAATAACGGGAGGTCGGTCCCCTGATGAAAAAGCTGCTGATCCTGTTCCTGGCGCTTCTCCTGGCGCTCCCCGCCGCGGCGCTGGCGGATCCCCTGCCCCTGGCGGAAGACCTTTCCGGAACCTTCACCGTTCTGTATGACGAGGCGGATCCCGCCGCCGGCGCCTATGTATACAGTTTCCGGTATCCCCATGTGGATCCGGCCCATCCGGACGCCCACCTCGTCAACGAATTCTATGAGTACCTGGCCCGGGATACGGAAGTCTATACCGTGCCCAATCTTTCCGACTATTACGCCGGAATCGGCCAGAGCGTGGCGGTTACCGTCACCTACGAAGTAACCTGCAACACCGACCGCTTTTTCTCTGTCCGGATCCACCGCGTCATGGAAGCGGAAGGAGACGATCCCGCTGAGATGTGGGAGGCGGATTCCTTTTCCCGGATCGACGGCCGTCCAGGAACAGACCTGACCCTGACCAACCTGCTGGGCACCCTCGATGTGGGCGAGACGGATGAGTGGCTGGAAACCCGCCAGACAAAGAAGGCCCAGAACGCGGTTCTTTCCCTTGTCTGGGCGCTCATCAGGGAAAATCCTCAGGGGATTCCCTACTACGATGACCTGACAAAGGAGGAACTGGGCTGGCTGCTGGATCCGGATCAGGATTTCTGGCTGGACGAATCGGAAAACCCGGTCTTTTTCCTGCGGGCCGGCGCCGCGGCGGATCCGGAAGCGGGGCTTCTCACTTTCCCGCTTTCACTTTCCGCGATTTATGACGAATTATAATCTTCCCATTCCGAGCCGACTGATGTATAATGCTGAATTATCAAATTGCTATCGAAAGAAGGAATCGCCATGTTGGACATCACCGTAACGCTCTCAAAGAACCTGAAGCAGAAGCCCGCGGATGAATCCGCCCTCGGTTTCGGCCGTATTTTCACGGACCATATGTTCGTGATGGATTATGAGCTCGGCCTCGGCTGGCACAACGCCCGCATCGTTCCTTACGGCGATTTTGCCATGGACCCGGCGGCCATGGTGCTGCATTACGGCCAGGCCATCTTTGAAGGCTGCAAGTGCTACCGCAGGGCAGATGGCGGCCTCCAGCTCTTCCGCGCGCAGGACAACCTGGCCCGGATGACCCGCAGCGCCCAGCGTATGTGCATGCCCGCCCTGGATGAGGAAACCGCTTTTGAAGGTCTGAAGCAGCTGATCCGCATTGACGCGGACTGGGTGCCCCACAAGGAAGGCACTTCCCTGTATATCCGGCCCACCATGATCTCCACGGATATCGGCCTCGGTGTGCACGCGTCCAAAAAATACTGTTTCTTCATCATCCTCAGCCCCGTGGGCGCCTATTATAAGGAAGGCCTCAAGCCCGTCAGTATTTATGTGGAGGACCAGTACGTCCGTGCGGTCCGCGGCGGCGTTGGTTTCACCAAGTGTTCCGGTAACTATGCCGCCTCCATTCTGGCCGGCGATATCGCGGAAAAGAAAGGCTTCTCCCAGGTGCTCTGGCTGGACGGCGTGGAGCAGAAATACGTGGAAGAAGTCGGCTCCATGAACATGATGTTTGCCTATGGAAAGAAGATCGTGACGCCCCGGCTGAACGGATCCATTCTTCCCGGCATCACCCGGGACAGCGTACTGAAGCTGGCCGTGACTTTGGGCTATGAAGCGGAAGAAGGCCGCCTGGATGTGCATGAGATCTTTGCCGACGCCAAGTCCGGAAAGCTGACCGAAGCTTTCGGCACCGGCACGGCTGCCGTCATCAGCCCCGTTGGCGTTCTCGCGCTGGACGATGAGAAGGTCACCCTGGGAGACGGCGGAATCGGCCCGGTGGCCCAGAAGCTTTACGACACGCTCACCGGCATTCAGTACGGCCGCATTGAGGATACCTTCGGCTGGATCACCAAACTCTGATTGTAAGACGGATCAATTTGACGATATTCGGGTATTTGTAAGATGTTCACACAAAGCAGCAGGCGCCCCGACTCCTGGACCGGCAAGACCATGAGCGTCCTGCGGGCCAATCAGCTGGAGGCTTGCGAGAAAGATCTCGCGAGCCTTCCTTTTCGTTGCCTTTTTGACGGGGACTGCACAGATCTGGACGCTGAGCGCTTCTACAGCCTGTCCTTTTTCCCCGTGGAAGACCGGAAAAAACGGGAGTTTTCCCTGCATACCGTAGAGCAGCTCCGCGTCCGCGTCCTTTCTTCCTTTGCGGCGGAACTGGCGCTGCTTTCTCCGGAGGAGCATGACCTTCTGGTACGGCTGGTTCTTTTCGGCGGCAAACTGACCCTGCAGGACTGGGATGAAGTGATCCCCGCCCGGGGTCTGGTGCGCCGCCTCTGGTGCCGCACCCGGGAGGAAGACGGAACCCGCATCCTGGAGATGCCGCACCAGCTCTGCGCCACCGCGCTTCTGCTGCTGGCAGGCGAATCACACAAGAAGGTGCGGGACGCGGTGGAGGCTGTCAGCGAAAACATTGACAATTCGCTCTACCTCATGGGCATGATGCAGGCTTCTTCCGCTCTGCTGCACCTGCAGTCGCTGCTGAAGGATACCCATGCTGAAAACCGGCCTGACCTGATTACCAGAATGCTCCTGGTCGGATGGAATACCATGTATGATGAAAAAGGCCGCCTGATGCTGCTTCATCCCGGTCTTGCGGATCCGGGCCGGATGTTCCGCCAGCTTCCCGCGGTTTCCGCCGCCTGCAGCGAGCTGAGCCCTGAGGCGCTGTCCGCCGCGTCGGACAGCCTGAACGACCTGGAGAACCCGCTTTATGAGCAGATGCTTTTCACCCTGCAGGACGCGGTGCGTCCCGAGCTGACCCCGGAAGACGCGGTGGAGGATCTGATCATTCTTGCCAAGCAGGACGTGTCCCTGGAGAGCATGCAGGAGGTGCTTTCCTCCATGCTGGTTTCCCTTCCCACGCCGGAAATGCTCAAAGCGCTGCGGGACCTGAGCGCCCGGGTGCCCCGGTGGGTCTGGTTCTCTTCCTCGAGGGTACAGTAATGGCGCTTAAAGCATTCATTGTTCCGCCGGAGGCGGATGGCATGAAAGTCAGCCTGTTCCTGCGCCGGGTCCTTCCTGACGCACCGGAAAGCACGCTGCGCAGGCTCTTTGCCTCCCGGGATGTAAAGGTGGACGGCATCCGTGTCGCGAAGGATACCGTCCTGCGCGCGGGGCAGTCCCTGCAGGCCTTCCTGCCGGATCTGAAGGACCGCGCCGGTACGCTGCGCGTCGTCTATGAGGACGCGGATGTCCTCCTGGTCAATAAGCCCGCCGGCGTCAGCGTGGAAAGTGACGATCCCGGTTCCCTTTCCCTGTCCGGGCTGTGCCGCATCCATGTTTCGCAGCAAAGCCCGGATGCTTTCCCGCCCGCTCCCTGCCACCGGCTGGACAATAAGACCTCCGGCCTGTGCCTTTTCGCGAAGAATGAAACTGCGCTGACGGTACTCCTGGATGCCTTCCGGGACCGTACGGTGGATAAGTATTATGCCTGCCTTGTCCGGGGCATCCCGAAGCCTCCTGCCGCGGTCTGCTCCGCCTGGCTGCTCAAGGACGCTGAACAGGGCAGAGTCCGGATCCTCGACCGGGAAAAGCCCGGCGCCCGGCCTGTTACAACCGGGTATGAAACGCTTGAAAGCGGTCCTGTATCGCGCCTCCGGGTACACCTGATCACCGGGCGCACCCACCAGATCCGCGCACATCTCGCCGCCCTTGGCCACCCCATTCTGGGCGATGACCTTTATGGAGACCGAGACTTCAACCGGCAGCAGAAAGCCCGTGCCCTGAAACTGTGCGCAGTATCCCTGACCCTGCATACCGGCGGCCGCCTTCCGGCCCTGGACGATAAGACTTTCGAAATTTCCCCACCATTCTGACCAAGGAGGAATCACCTATGATGCTCGCGACGCGCCCCCCGCTGGGATGGAATTCCTGGAATACCTTCGGAGAAAAGATCTCTGATCCCCTGATCCGTGAAATGGCGGATGTCCTCGTGGAACGCGGATACCGGGATGCCGGCTATGAGTACCTCGTCATTGACGACTGCTGGTCCCTGCGGGACCGGGATGAAAACGGCCGTCTGGTGCCCGATCCCGAAAAATTCCCCCACGGCATGAAGGACCTGGCGGACTATGTCCACTCCAGGGGGCTGAAGTTCGGTATGTATTCCTGCGCCGGCGTCATGACCTGTGCGGGCTATCCCTCCAGCTATGACCATGAGTTTGTGGACGCGGAAACCTTCGCCTCCTGGGGCGTGGATTTCCTGAAATATGACTTCTGCAATTTCCCGGAGACCGGCGACTGCCGCACCCGGTATCAGACCATGTCCATGGCTCTGAAATCCACCGGGCGCGATATCCTGTTCTCCGCCTGCAACTGGGGTCAGAAGGACCCCTGGAAGTGGATGCGCAGCGTAGGCGCCCATATGTACCGCTCAACCGGTGACATCATGGACAACTACCGCTCCTTTACCGATATTTTCAAGTCCCAGCTGGACAACCTCTGCATGAGCGCCACAGGATCCTTCAACGATATGGACATGCTGACCGTCGGAATGGGCGGCAAGGGCAACGTGGGCGTCGGCAAGGTCTGCACCTACGAGGAATACCGGATGCAGTTTGCCCTCTGGTGCCTTTGCGGCGTCCCGCTGATGATGGGAGCGGACCTTCGCTCCGTCGCCCCGGAATACGAAGCCCTGATGAAGCACCCGGATCTGCTGCGCATCGATCAGGATGAGGAATGCCGTTCCCCCTACCTGATCCGCAAGAGCAGTGTGTTTACCGGCAACCCGGATCCCAAGGAAGGCGAAATGCCCTGGCGGATGATTCCGGATTCCTCCTTCACCATCTTCCGCCATCTCTCCGGCGGCGAGTTCGCCCTTGCTTTCATCAACCTTTCCGAAGCCCAGAGCACAATTCACTGCGAGCTGGTGGACCTAGGGCTGCCCGTTTCTTCCGGCTTTGCCCTGGAAGTGCGGGACGTCTTCACCGGCGAGTCCCTGGGCAAAAAGGCGGACTATTTCAACCAGCTGGTGCCCGGCCATGATATGCGGCTGTTCCTCTGCCGCCTGGTAAAGGCCCATGCGTAATCCTTCCGTTGGTCCTTCCGGAGCATCGGAAACAGAACAGGCCGGCAGTTCCCTGCCGGTCTGTTTTCAGTGCGGCCGCCCGCTGGAGGCAGATGAGATTGCGCTCACAAAAAAGATGATCAACCGCGGCGCCACGCGGTTCTTTTGCCTTTCCTGCCTGGCGGCCCACTTTGATGTGACGGAAGATATTCTCCGGGAAAAAATCCGGGAGTTCCGGGAGATGGGCTGTACGCTTTTCCGCCGGCCCTGACGCCCGCTTTCCCGTCTCTGTCAAGGCACATATTTATAATCGATGTTGACCACGTTACCCGCGCTGTTCAGCCTGTATTCCAGCTGTACCCAGTGGGTGCTGTCTGCGATGTAGCGGTAGCGGATGATCTTGCCGCCGTCCTCCTGCACCCAGATCTTGCCCGTACCGTTCCCCGTGGAGTACAGGCCCCGGTTCCCGCTCTTGCTGGCCACCTGCAGCATATCCCGATACTTGTCCACCACGTACGCCTCGGTGTCCCCGACGCTGGTCGCGCGCGGCCCGGACATGACACCGGTGGACTTCACGGAAACCTCCACCAGGATCCAGGTCTTTTTGGACAGCGTCATCACCGCGTACCCCCAGGAATAATCATACCGCCGGCATTCCGTGGTAAAGCCTTCCTGCTGTACGCTTCCCGCAGGGGTTCCCTCGCCGAACCGGTTGAAAAACTCGTTCTGCGTGGTGACGTTCACCTTCAGGCCGTCCATCGTGTCCTCGGAGCTGAAGGCAGATTTGGGCTTCGGGTTCGCTTCGATCTTGTACTTGACCTCCAGTTTGTTGGAGATCTTCCGGTACCGGTTCACCGCCACAGCCTTCAGTGTCACCCACCCGTTGGGCAGTTTGATCGGGTCTTCGCCGAAGATGGGGCTGTCAGAATCCGGTTCCGATCCGTCGATCGTATAGTAGATAATGATGCTGGTATCCCGCTCGTCGTCAAGGCCGGGCTTCAGGCGCACAGTCTGGCTGGTCTTGTAGGTGTTCGGCGCAAGCGTGGCCCGCGGCGTCATCGGCGAAGGCATAATGATCTTGTACGTGCCCCGCAGTTCGTCCGATACCAGTTTGCCGTTGACCGCAACCGCCCGCAGATTGTATACGCCTTCGTCCAGCGGGACCCCTTCCGCGGTAGCCTTGATGCCGCCGGAAGGCAGCTCCGCCTTTTCGTCAAAGGTGTAATAGACATCGTACCCCTGGTAGGAGGAGAAGTGCAGCGTCTTCTTTGTCTCGTAATACGCGGCGATGGGCGTAACCTCCGGCGGTGCGGGCAGCAGGTCGTTTCGCTGGGTCAGGAAGGTTTTTTCACCGGTCTTTTCATAGGCCAGTTTCATCAGTTCGCCGGCTTTCACCAGATCGTTTTCATCTTCGCTGTTCTGCAGAATCCGGATATGGTTGACGTATGCCTCCGTCCGGGAAGGGGTCTTCAGGTAGATATGCTCGTACAGATCCGCTGCTTCCTGAATCCGTCCCGCGGCCTCATAGGCGCTTCCCAGCGTCAGCAGGCCGTCCACGTCTTCCACGCCCTCCAGTTCATCCTTTGCCCGGGCTTTCTCAAAGCAGGAGATAGCTTTGTCGATATCACCCTGGTTCATCAGTTCGTCACCGACAGCCCACAGGGCGACGGAGGTAGCGTCCTTTCCCAGGCGGGCCAGGATCCGCTGGCCCGCTTCCGTTTTTTTGATAAACAGGTACCCGCCCGCCAGCAGTATTCCCGCGGCCAGCGTCAGGATAAAGGCAATCTTCATCCAGTTCACCATGCGCCGCGGCGAGCCGTCCCCGTGGGCCGCCAGGTACCGGGTAGCGGTCGTTTCATCCGCTTCGTCGTCATACACGGTACGCCGGCGCCGTTCAAACTGTTCTGTTTCCGTGCCGCGGGCATCCGCCGCGTTTTCTTCCATGCTGCGGGTGTCCCGAACCACCGGCAGTTCCACGGTGTTCTGGCGCGTTTCGGGCCGCGTCTGTTTCATTGCGGTGTTCTGTACGGCACGCGCGGGGCGGGACGCCGCCGCTTCCCGGGCGCGTTTCCCCTGTCGGATCGCCTCGGCGCTTCCCTTCCGGGGATCGGATGAATACCGCAGAATATGCCCGCACTCGGGGCAGATTCTCTCCTCCTGCTCAGAATAGTATCCGCACTTGGGGCAAAGCACTCCGGTTCACCTCTTTCCGCCGTGATTTCTGTGTCCGTCCGGGTCCTTCCGTCAGGTCCTGTCCAGGTCCCTCAGCGCTTCATATTCCGGATCGTCGTCATAGTTCCGTTCCGGGCATACACCGCCCAGTTCCTCGATGGCATTTCGGATCTCAATAAAAGTCAGGTACGGCAGGCCGGGTTCCCCTGCCGCCTTGACCAGTTCCGGCAGCGCCCGGTCGTCTCCGAGCTTCGCCAGGTATCCGGCAAAAAGCGCCCTGCGCTCCGGATTCTCCCGGAAGCAATCCATGGCGATCCGGAAAACCTGCTCATTGCCGGGGAAGCGGCTCAGCACCTCCAGCAGCGCTTCCTTCCCTGCCTGGTTTGCCTTGCTGATCAGCTGCAGGATCGGCTGCACCACCGCCTCACCCATCAGGCTCAGGCTTTCCAGGGCGTTGTCCTTCAGCTCGTCCTTTTCCTCCCGGTCCAGCTGCCACTGGATATACAGCATCTTCGGCTGCGTGCTTTCCATCTCCCGCAGCAGTTCCACGGCGGTCATACGCGCCTCATCCGCGGCTTCTTCATCCTTCAGCAGTTCTGTAAGCCGCTTCTCGCAGGGCTTCCCCACGAAGGTAATCTGTTCCAGCAGCGGATCCGGCAGCGGCACGCCTTCCTCGCAGTACTGGTTCATCCAGTCCACCAGCACCTTCGGATCCTCAAACTGGGTGAAATAGGATCCCGGTGTGATGCTTCCCAGCCACGGCGCCCGTGTGTTCAGAAAAGCCATGTAGATCCGGGGCACATCCGCCTCCATCTCGTCCACGTTCTTATATTCGTCCCCGTGAACCTTCATCCACGCGGAAGTAAACTCCGCGAAGTGTTCATCAAAATTATGCACCGGCATCTTCATGGTTTTTTATCCTTTCCCGATTCTCTTCAGCGCTGTCCCGCTCATGTGAAAACAGGCAGTTTTCCGGATTACGAATTCTTCAGTTTTTCCAGTTCTTCCGTCGTGAAGTTGTACTTTTTCCGGCAGAAATGGCATACCAGCTCCGCGCCTTCCCCGTCGTCGATCAGGCTCTGCAGGTCTTTGCGCCCGAGTGAAATCAGCGCCTTTTCCATCCGTTCCCGGCTGCAGGTGCAGCGATACGCCAGCCTGGTCCGCTCCAGGATCCGGGGTTCCATTCCCCGGAACCAGTCCTCGCACAGCTGTTCTATCGGCGCGAAGGTCATCTCCCGGCTGATATCCGCAAACATGGGACTCCGGAGCTCCAGCTGGTCAATGATTTCGTCCGGGCATCCCGGCAGCGGCTGAATCAGCAGCCCGCCGGCCTTCAGCACCGCGTCCCCGTTCACCAGCACCCCCAGGGCCACCAGGCTCGGCTGCTGTTCCGAAACGGTAAAGTAGTTCGCGAAATCCATGGCGATTTCACCGCTGACCAGTTCGCTCTGTCCGATATAGTTCTTTTTCAGCCCCAGGTCCTTGATGACGCTCATCCGTCCCGTATGGCCGACGGCGGTGCCCACGTCCAGCTTCCCATCTTCCCGCAGCGGCAGTTCCACCTGCGGGTGGTCCGCGCAGGCCCGCACGTATCCGTGATCCGCCACCGCCACCAGGGAACCCATGGGCCCGTCGCCTTTGAGTGTCACGGTGACGGATTCGTCCTCACCCTTCATCATGATGCCCAGCATCAGCGTTCCTGTCATCAGCCGGCCCAGCGCCGCCGTGCATACCAGTGTACATTCGTGAATGTCCGCGCATTTCTGCACCGTCTGCGTTGTTTCGCACAGCATCACCCGCACCTGGCCTCCGCACAGGTCGATCTGCAGCATCTCGTCTCCGGTTTTGTCCGCCATGTGTCTGTTCATGCTCCCTCTTTACTCATCCTCGCCGCGGGTCGCGGCAATATGCCAGCGCTGATTCCGCTCGTCCCCGCTGTTCATCGTGTAATCTCCGTAAACGCTTACCGCGCGGAATCCGGCGTGCCACAGCGCTTCCTTCAGTTCCTGCTGTTCCCAGGCCCGCTGGTGCTGCCGTTCGTCAATCCGGCGGTATTTTCCGTCCTCTTCACGCACGAAGAAGCACAGGTCCATTTCCACGGTCCGCCGCTTCTCGTGCCAGAAATTCTGCCACAGGTAGGTGATGTTCTCCCGGTCTTCCCCCAGCAGCCCGCCGCACAGGACATCCTTGATCTTGTGGGGCGTGGATACGTCAAAAATGAGCGCGCCGCCCGGGCGTACAGCCCGGGAGGCGGCGCGGAAAAAGCTCAGCAGATCTTCTTCTGTCAGCAGATAGTTTACCCCGTCGCAGGTCGCCAGTACCGCGTCCATGGGCCGGTGCAGATTCAGCGCCCGCATATCCTGCCGCACAAAGGGAATGGCGATTCCCTGACCGCGGCTTTTCTGCGCTGCCTGCCAGAGCATTTCCTGGCTCACGTCCACCCCGGTGATCTGGAAACCGCGCCGGTACAGCGGCAGCGTCAGGGACCCCGTACCGCAGGCGCATTCACAGATTTTTCCGCCGCGAATGCCGTATATGGAAAGCAGGCGGGTATAATAATCCGCCCAGCTTTCATAGTCCACGTCATTCATCAGTTCATCATACAGTTCTGCAAACGCCTGGTACATGGTTAACCTTCCGTTCCTTTGTTGTCTTCGCCGGCCTCTTCCCCGGCTTCGTCCTCGTCCTCGTCGTCATCTTCCTTCTCCCGCAGGCCCTTGTTTACGGGTGCGCCTTCGATACGGGGGTTGATGAAGCGGTCAAACACCGCATTGGTATAACTGGCTGTCACAAAACGGCTCAGGGAGAAACCGATGATCGCGTAATAGGCGCCCAGCAGCACCAGGCCCAGCATGAGATCCATTCCGAGGAACCACACCGCCACAAACGCGATGAGGGCCGGAACGCAGTGCAGCAGCCGGATCAGCACGCTGAAGGGCAGCCGGGCAATTCCCAGCAGCAAACCGTTGCGGAGTACGCCGGATACCTTCAGGTCGTATGTGATCGTCAGCGGATGCATATACGTGATGCACAGCGCCCACACGATACCGATCAGCACCACCAGCATCTGGGGCACGATCATGATCATGTTGCTCTCCGCCATTCTGCCGTAGGTCATCCACCCCTGGTATACGAGCATCGGCAGCGCGCCGGTAATGGTGCTGAGCAGCAGCGGGATTTTCCAGTTGGCCTTGACCGCATCCTTGAAGTCCGTCCAGATAAACGCGTGCTCATCCCGGGACCAGTTCCGGGTCACGTAGCTGATACCTGCCGTGCAGGGGCCGGTGATCGCGATGCACGGGAAGAGAATCAGCAGCATCTGGAAGATGGAATTGTACAGGTAGGCCTGCAGGTTGACTTCCTCTTCCTTCAGTTTGTTGTACTCTTCCTCGGTGACATTCACCTGTCCGCCGGATTCTTCCACATACTGCACATAGGTCGCGTAATCGTTGTTCTTGACCACCATCACCATGCTCAGGTTTGAGTAAATCTGGCTGGAGGACACAAAAATGGTCACCATCGCGGGAATCCAGATCAGCATATACAGCAAGTTCAGCCTGCACAGGCCGCTCAGCCGCGTCCGCAGTGTATCCCAGAAAAGCTGCATCCGCGTTTCCGGCATATCATCCTTCCGGAAATCGCCTTTTCCGCTCTTTCCGTAGTAGTAGTTATTCATCATCTTGCCGAACATATTGAATCTTCCTCCGGATTCCGGGACGGTGTCCCTGGATTGGTCAGGCCATCAGAGCCTTGCTTGCTTCACAGAGTTTGTCGTTCAGCGCTGCCGCTGCCGCGCTGTCGGGATCGTTGGCGTTCACGTACAGCTTGATTTTCGGCTCGGTGCCGGAGGGGCGTACGCAGACCCAGCAGCCCTTTTCCAGTTCGAAGTACAGCACGTTGGAGGTGGGCAGCCCGGTGGGTTCTTCCTTCCCGCCTTCGGTCCGGATTCCCTTCTGGTAGTCCCGCACCGCGGTCACCTTCAGCCCGGCGATCTCCTTCGGCGGGTTCTCCCGCAGGCCGGCCATGATCTCCTTCATCCGGGTCAGGCCGTCCTTGCCGGGCAGCGTGGTGGAAACCACCTTTTCGACGTAGTATCCGTATTCCCTGTAAATCTGCTGCAGCCTGTCATACAAGGTGATTCCTTCCGCCATGCAGGCGCAGGCGACTTCGCTGATCAGCAGGCTCGCGTTCACGCCGTCCTTGTCCCGCACGAAGGTGCTGCTCAGGAAGCCGTAGCTCTCCTCAAAGCCGAACAGGAACGTATGATCTCCCTTGTCCATGAACTGCTGGATCTTTTCGCCGATGAACTTGAACCCGGTCAGCGTCTCGAAGATGGAAACCCCGAAGCTATCGC
>Ga0265298_10008589_pt1 | contig 12257 bp, 13 predicted proteins | sample AusTroGonzalo_MG_3_FD_193486 | JGI IMG/M metagenome (GOLD analysis project Ga0265298, IMG submission 193486) | Bovine rumen microbial communities from tropical cattle in Woodstock, Queensland, Australia - Gonzalo_01 | ecosystem: Host-associated > Mammals > Digestive system > Stomach > Rumen ...
CCGAACCCCCGTGTAGGGAGTTCGCTTCTCAAACCTCTCAAACCCCTCAAATCCGACGCTCCCTCGCCGCCGCGACATCCTCGCCGCCTCCGTCATCACCTAAACGCGCAATAACCACATGGAAAATCGCGGCATTTTGCCACTTCCCGCTTTTTTGAAAAATCGCCGCCCGCCTGTGTCTTGCCCTTAAATATGATAAAATACATGTGTTTTTCCTTGGGGGTACTATGCCCTTGAACGGAGGAAAGCGAGGTAGAAAATGGCAACATCAAGCATAACTGCGAACTTCCATTGCGACGACGCAAAGGCGGCAAATGCATTTGTGCGTATGCTTGCGCAACCTGTCAGAACCGTTGTGAGCAAGAGGCGTTCTTTGTCGGTAGTCAACGATTCAACAGTTGATGATGAAGACGCTTTTGTCAAACGCTTCAAAGCAAGGTGGTCGCGCTCTAGGAGAACCCACGCATGAGGAAACTCTCAGTCTGGCGCATTGACAAGTTTGCCAAAACGGTAGGATAGGCGGCGTTGTCGTCAACTCTATCGGGCTTTGCTGTCCCATTGAATACCGAGAACAATGTCTTCAAGTCTTGTGTCGTCGTCGGTCAAGCTCGATCTCCAGCTCATCGACGCTGACCGCGTGGCAGGCGATAGCTGCATGGAATCGGGGTGTCGGACGTCCCCGTCCGCCGAAGCAGAAGCGTCGCCGTCCGTTCCCCATTCCCCGTTCCCCTCATATCCATCTGGAACGCCGCATGGCTCTGGCCGATGTTCGACAACCTCGACATGCTGACTGCCGCCCGCGTCCAGTCGATTGCACTCAAGAACAAGACCACGACGCTTGCTACCGAATACGCCCGACAGGGCAAGAACTGGAAAGCCGAACTCGCCCAATTCGAGAAAGAGCAAGAGTTCCTATCCAAGTTGAAACTTGCTCCCAAGCGGCTCTCAGCTGCGCCTCGTCACCGCCCTCACCGAACGTGGCCTTTGGGCGGCAATCCGCGACTGGCTCGACAAGACTGGCTACTACGACCTCTTCGCTGCCGCACAAGACATCCGCGAAGACCATCCGCAGTTCGCCACCGCCCTCGCCACCGCCCGCACCCGCTTCTCACTCACCCCCGACCAAATCGCCGCCTCCGTCGCCGACTAATCGCGGCACATTCGCCGCGCTCGCAACAGGGAACCTCTTGAAAGCGTGTATGTTTTTGTGCTGTAAACCTCTTGAAAGCGTGTATGTTTTGATGTTGCAAACCTCTTGAAAACGTGAAATCCGCATTGCATTTCAGCCTCGGGTTATGATATAATAGCGCGCACAGGGAGCAAAAGCAATGAAACGCAAGATATACCAGAAGATGCTGGATTGGAAGAAAAGCAGCAATGGTCGTACGGCCTTGATGCTTGATGGTGCGCGACGTGTCGGCAAGAGCTACATTGCCGAGGAATTTGCCCGCAACGAATATTCCAGTTATCTTTTGATCGACTTCTCCAAAGCATCGGCAAAGGTCAAGCGTTGTTTCAATGAATATCTTGACGACCTCGACACCTTTTTTATGTTGCTTGAGAGTGCATGCCACGTTGAACTTAAGAAAGGCGAAAGCGTCATCATCTTTGACGAAGTGCAGCGTTTCCCGAGGGCGCGTGAAGCCATCAAACATCTTGTCAAGGACGGTAGATACCACTACATTGAGACTGGTTCTCTGATTTCCATCCAGAAGAACGTCAAGAAGATTCTCATCCCATCGGAAGAACGGCATCTTGAAATGTTCCCAATGGACTTCGAGGAGTTTCTTTGGGCCACAGGCGATGTTGGCGCACTGGACGTTCTGCGACTCCACATGACGAAGGGTAAGCCGCTGGGCGAAGACCTTCACCTCCATTATTTAGATCTCTACAGGCAGTATCTTGTCGTTGGAGGGATGCCACAAGCCGTCGCGCAATTCGTTGAGACGCACAATCTGCGCGAGGTGGATGCCGTGAAGCGTGACATTATCGCCCTGTATCGTTCCGACATACACAAGTTTGGAGGAGCGTTGCGACACAAGGTTCTTTCCGTGTTCAACGCCATCCCGTCAATGCTCTCGAAACATGAGAAGCGCTTCACGCTCGCCTCCCTATCGAGGGATGCGCGGATGCGTGAATATGACGCGGCGTTTGAATGGCTGAAAAGTGCGATGACGGTTAATGTTTGCTATCGTGCGACAGAACCGGCAATGGGACTTGGGATGAACGCGGATGTCATTTCGCTCAAATGCTATCTTGCCGACACGGGACTCCTCTTGAGCCTTGCTTTTGATCTGCCCGCGATACAGTCACAGGACATCCACGAACGGATGCTTTCAGGCAGTCTCTCAATCAACAAAGGAATGATCGTGGAAAACTCCGTCGCGCAGATGCTTCGCGCATCTGGGCAGCCGCTGTACTTCTACTCCAATTCCAGCCGGGAGTCCGCCCTTGACAGAATGGAAGTGGATTTCCTTGTCTCAAAGCCTAGTCTGACGCGGATGCACAACATCATTCCAATTGAGGTGAAGAGCAACAGGGAGTATTCCGCCGTGTCTCTCGGGAAGTTTCGGAAGAAGTACCATGATGTCCTGCACACGCCAATCGTTCTTCATCCGAAAGACCTGAAACTTGAAGATGGGATTCTCCATTTGCCGCTCTATATGACACCGCTCATTAGCGAGATTCAGCCGTAGCAGCCAACGCCTCTGACATGCAGGCGATAGCTTGACGCGGCATATCTGCTGCGCTCCTCGCCGCCTCCGTCTCCGCGCGCCTATGCGCGTCAATCACGCGCCAGTGCGCGTCGTGCCTATCTGTCATTCGCGGCACATCTGCCGCGCCCAATACTTCACGCGGCATTATGGCGAAATCGGTCAAAAACAACCAGAAAACCCGCCTCAAATATGCAATTTGCCGCCGCGCCCAGATTGACTATCGCCGCGATTTTTGCTAAACTACACTTGTTTTTCTTTAGGGGTACTATGCCCTTGAACGGAAAGCGAGGCAAAAGACATGGCAAAATACCTTGATCCAAAGGCGGATGTGACCTTCAAGAAGGTTTTTGGCGAGCACAAAAATCTCGTCATAAGCCTCCTTAACGCCTTGTTGCCTCTTGATGATGGCAAGCAGGTTGAATCGATAGAATATCTGCCGTCGGAACTTGTGCCGCGCACCCCGACAAGCAAAAACACGATTGTCGATGTCCGTTGCGAGGAGACTGGCGGACGCAAGTTCATTGTCGAGATGCAGATGAACTGGACGGCGGACTTCCGCGAGCGAGTCCTCTTCAATGCGTCCAAGGCGTACGTCAGGCAGCTTGACAAGTCTGAGAAGTACAACTTGCTCCAGCCTGTCTATGCGCTCAATTTCGTCAACAAGGTTTTCGAGCCTGGTATGGATGGGTACTACCACTACTACAGGATGGTTCACGCCCAAGACAGCGGTAAGGTTCTCGAAGGTCTGCACCTCGTGTTTGTGGAACTGCCGAAGTTCAAGGCGAAGAACCTCACCGAGAAGAAGATGCAGGTCTTGTGGCTCCGCTTCCTGACCGAGATAGACGAGAACGCGAAGAGCGCCCCGGCAGAGCTTTTGGACAATCCGCAAACGAGCCAGGCGCTTGAGATACTTGAGGAGTCGGCGTACAGCGAGGCTGAAATGCTCGACTACGACAGGTACTGGGATCAGGTTCGCCGCGACAAGGCTCTGATGGACGATCTCGACGAGACACACGCAAAACTTGACGCGGCGGTTGAGAAGTTGCGTCAAGATAAACTTCAGACGGCCCGGAAACTTAAGGCAATGAATCTCACAACGGAGCAAATCGCGGACGCGACCGGCCTTTCCGCCGCCGAAATCGCCGCGCTCTAACACCAAAGGTAATGTCAGGTAATGGAGGGTGCGAGTCATATAACAGGAGAAGCGGATTCTGAAAATTCGGCTAGGCGCGCAAGCATAGGACTGGACAACAGCAAGTGCTTGGGGGCAATCTCTTGGCTCGCCCAACACACGGGTAGCAAGATTGAATCTTCCGCCGGAGGAGTCCTTTCAGGTTACGAAATTGACAGCCCGTATTTTTCGCAGACGATTTCTTATCCTGTGCCAGGTGATTTGGCAGAGACGGACAGGACAAAGAAGAACAAGTATGTCGAGGTCATAAAAGGTCGTGGGGACAAAGATTCGCTCTTCCGATTCTTTATGGACGGATCGCGCATGGCGTATAAAGTCGCTGAGTTTCGCAAAGATGGCAAGGTGTGGCCGATCGTCGCGGGGCAAATCGGCATAGCCTATTGCGAGCGTGTCGGTCGGCAAATGCGCAGGGGACAACGGCTTTACAAAAACATACTTTCGGTTCCAAGCCGTATATGCGGATTGAGTGGTTCGACAGCAGATCAACTACGTACGCTAGATGAGCTTCGGAAAGAGGTTAACAACAGGATCGGATGGAATCGCAGGGTCGAATTTGACAGGATAATCACATACGACGAAGAGAAGGACAAAGATGCAACAAACCTTGCCATATCGCGGATTCAAGCATTGATGGTTGCTACAGAAAAGCAAGCCATAAGCGAATTGGCCAATAGCGGGAAATTGCAAGATGGCATGTATCTTGTGAAGGATGGCTCTCTTGAATATAGGGACGATCCTCTGTCCGAGATCAGATGGCGAAACATGTAGGGGCGACTGAAGTATGTAATCGGGGTGTCAAAATCCTTTAACCCAGACTTGTTCCGCATAAAGGTTAAGACAACAAACCAGTCTGCAGCAGCATTCATTGCCGCATTGCCTTTCGGCTTCCGCACACAAGCATTTCATTATTCGCTTCAACGCAATGCGCCGCCGCATTTCGCCGTTTGGTATTTGAGGATCAGAAAACCAAAACTCACAAGGAGTATCTTTGACGGCATCCTCAAAGTTGAAATGCACCTCGTAAGCAAGACACAAGAGGATTTTGGCCTTGAATCAGATGTCATAGACAGGATCAGCGGACAACTCCTGCGAGAAGCGATCCCCGTGTGCTACGGCGCAGATGACAGATGGGCAAGCCACATCTACCCCGTGTTCGTGACAGAACGCTTTCTGAAAAGTGGGTTTTACCCGGAAAACATCTTCAGATCTTTGGCCCGATAGGCGGAGAGGAAAACAATGGCAACTGAGACCAAGAAAATTGGCAAGATCGCGGCACTTGAAAACTGCCCTACAACCATAACGGGCTTTACGTTTTGGACTGGAGCAGACACGATGCTCAGCCCATTCGATGTTGTGAAGGTCAAGCACATCGACAACAGCGAGACTTTTGGACAGGTTGAAGAAATATCGCATATCACCGATTCTGCAAGTTTCATGTCGGCATTTATCTCAAATGATTTTGGCGATGTGGAGGCCGACTTGCCGACAGAACGAGTCGGGCTAAATTATGTGAAGGCAAGGGTGTTGGGAAACACAAAAGACATCTACCTTCCAGTTCATAACGATGCGCCTGTTTTCCTTGCAACAAGAGAAGAAATCGAGAAAGCACTTGGTTTCGACAATGTTCAGAACAAGGTGATATGTGGAACAACAAGGATGTACTCCAACATCAAAGGCGAGTCGTTGGAGATACCTGTGCCGCTAAACCGCGATTTCTTGATTGGCCCAGAAGGTGCCCATTTGAATATCTCTGGCATATCAGGGCTTGCGGCCAAGACCTCTTATGCGATGTTCCTTGTCAAATCACTAACAGACACCCTCGCTGTTGCGAAGAAGGAAGAAGAAGCGGGAACGGCTGCATTCGTCATATTGAATGTCAAAGGAAAGGATTTGCTTGCAATCGACGAACAAACCCATGATTCCCGTGCGGATGCAATCGCGAAAGATTATGAAGCACTTGGGTTGTCATCGCGTCCGCTTTCCGGTGTGCGGTATTTTTATCCGAGCGGTGGCAAGCCCAATGAAGCATCTACTTTTTTGGCGAAGTCGGCTCTTGATGCACAGAGAGAATCCGGCAAGGCAAAGTTCTTTAAGTTCACCTCCGACCAGGACTTGGAGAATCTCGATCTTTTGTTTTCTGCAGTCGATGATCCTCAGCAAACCATCGCTTCGATAATAGACTGGTTGATGATCGCGAAAGAAAACGAAAAACTTCCCGCTGCTACGTGGAATAGCTTAATGAAATTCGTAGAGCAACAAGCGGATAAAGATGGTGAACGGGCAGAAAAAGGTATAGCAATTCAAAGCTGGCGCAAGTTCTATCGTCATCTTAGACTCCAACTAAATTCAAGTAGGGCATTTTCAACGGACATTAACGATAGTTACAATGAATGTAGGCTCGCCGATGAGTTGATAGGAATAAAGCCCAATGACGTGTTCGTTGTTGATGTGGCTAAGGAAACCGAATCAATGCAGGCGTTTGTGTTTGGTTATGTTATGCGGCATGTCATGAAACTTCGCAATGGTGAGTACGACGAAAGCCGCGACGAGGATGTGCCAAAGCCAGATAGGATCGTAATCGTCATTGATGAACTGAACAAGTACAGCTCAAAGGAGGTCCCCAAAGATTCTCCGATCTTGAAGCAGATTCTTGATATAACCGAGCGTGGCCGTTCGTTGGGTGTGGTATTGTTTGGTGCCGAGCAGTTCCGCTCGGCGATCCACGAAAGAGTTACTGGTAATTGCGCAACAAAAGCCTATGGCCGCACGAATTCGGTCGAGGTGTCAAAGAGGGATTATGGATCGCTCAATTCGGTGCAGAAAGACATTCTCCTTCGTCTGACGCAGGGTGAATACATTATTGAGAATCCTGTCCTACGCGCTCCTGTGCGCATTAGATTCCCGCGCCCCATCTTCCATCAGTACAAGTAGGAGTATTCATGCTGCAGGAAGACCCCAAAATCGGAAAGCATGTCCTTGACCTCCTCACCACGGGGATGTACAAGGAACCTTGTCTGATATACAGAGAATACATACAAAATTCAGCAGACCAGATTGACCTCTTGTCGCCTGATGAGAAGAATGACCTAAACCGTAGCCGCATTGTTATTGACATCGATAGGCAGAATGCTCGTGTCAAGGTCAAGGATTTCGCCACGGGTGTTCCGAAAAAGGATTTTAAAGCAAGACTTCTGAACATTGCAGACTCTTGGAAGGATCCTGCTAAGGACAAGGGCTTTCGTGGAATCGGCAGACTGGCTGGGCTAGCATATTGCCATAAGCTGATATTTGAGACTTCGGCAAAAGGCGAACGAGTGGTGTCCCGCATGGAGATGGATGGCGACGAGATGCGGAGCATTCTTGGCAATAGAAAAGATCGTTGCTCTGCGAGTGAACTCATAAAGCGCATATCCACCATCTCGCAAGAAGAAACCGACATACCCGAATACGAATGTTACTTTACTGTCACACTTGAGGGAATCATAGAGGCCGTTGGCGGTGGACTTTTGGAGGTGGAGGCAGTCCGTTCGCTCATTGAGCAAATCGCCCCGTTGCCATTTTCTGAGACGCGGTTCAAAAAATGGAAGACAAAAATTGATGCGTTTGCTGCCGAAATGGGGCATCCGTTGCAAACATACTCAATATCGATAAACGGCAATACGATCGTAAAGCCATACAAGAATGTCATCATCGGAAGAAACCGTGAAGAAGTCGGGAAGATCAACGATGTTGTCTTTCGCAAAATCAAGGATCAGAGAGGAAAGGTCTTGGCATGGGCTTGGGCTGCCGTTCCAGATCAAGGTAAGCAGATAACCGAGAGCACAAACCCCGAGCGAATGATGCGCTTGCGCAAGGACAATATACAGATCGGGATGGAAGATTTCTTTAATGGGCGCGCACCTGATGGCGGAGGCTTCTTTTCTCAGGCAAGAGCCAATGGGTACATGCTCGGTGAAGTGCATATCATCGAACCATCCATCCGGCCCAATGCTGATCGAAATAATCTGGAAGTTTCGGAGATTGCCAGTAAGTTCCTCACTATACTCAAGGAATCTCTTTTTACGGATTTGTGGAACGCCGCAGAAGAAGGAAATCGGCTTTCGAAAGCGCGTGAAAACATTGAAGCCTATGCTGAGGCGTTGAGGCAGAAGCGTGAGAAGATAGAGAATCTTACCCTCCCTTATGGGAGTAGAGAGGCATTAGCCAATGAACTGGAGGCAGCTTTCAAAAAGGCGGCTGACGGGTTGGCATTGCTGAGGAGGACAAAGGGGAAGCTTTCAAAAACAGTTGACGATGGTTCTGCCATGGATTTGCTTCGCCATTCCAAGACGGCTGACATAGATCAACTTGAAACGCTTGTTATTGCCCCACCCAAGCCGTCTTTACCTCCATCGCCGGCCCCGGATGCCCCGTCCACTGTGCCGCCGACTAGGCCAAAATCTGGTCCTAAAGGGGGTAAAGCTCCATCGCCAGACAATCCGCAACGCCCTGTAGAACCACCTCCCAAAGTGCCATCGCTTGGAGACAAGGTTATCAAGATTCTCTGTGATTCCGGGTTGGACATAGAAAAGGCAATAGATGTCTGGACTAAAATCGAAGAAGTCCTCCCAAGGTAAGATTAAGAGGTCTGTGCTTCTACTAGAGCCTGACTATTCAAACAAATATCCTCCAATGGGACTGATGAAGCTTGCCACCTATCACAGGCGGCAGGGTTGGAATGTCGCTTTTTACAAAGGGGATTTGAAGAAATTTGTCGCAGAGCGAGTCGCACTTCGTTGTATAACCGTTCTTGATGAAGTATTGCCGGGAAATCATTTTGGACGTCTGTTTCCTGAGGTTGCCTCATACATAAAGAATAAGGACGATAAGCCCCTTAAGCCCTTTATGGACCAAATGTCTAACGGCCTGCTTGATTTTCTAAAGATTCTTTCGGAATATAGGCAAGTCTATGTGAACAATGGTTATTTCGACTGGCATGAATGGGATCGTGTTCTGGTGACAACGCTTTTCACTTTCTATGCTGACAAAACAATAGAGACGATAAGATTTGCCCAGCGGCTAGTGTCAAATGACAGAATAATGGTAGGCGGTGTGATGGCGTCAGTCGTTCCTGAGTACATCAAAAAGCAAACAGGTATAACGCCTGTAACTGGATTGCTTGATACGCCATCGATTATGGGTGACAAGCCAATTGACACAAACATTGACGATTTACCGCTTGATTATTCAATACTTGAGGAAGTTGATTATGTATATCCGGCAGCAGATGCATATTTCGCTCATACAACACGTGGGTGCGTGAACAAGTGTGCTTTTTGTGCCGTACCGACACTTGAGCCGGTTTATCAGAGCTTCCGCCCGTTAAAAGATAAACTAGAGTTTGAGAAGAAAATGTTCGGGGCGAGATCAAATCTTCTATTGCTTGATAATAATGTTTTTGCCTCTGCTTCATTCTCTCGGATTATTGACGAAATTAAAGCATGTGGGTTTGTTCCTGGGGCAAGAATACCTCTGTCTGATCCGTTAGAACTATGCCAAAGAAGATTAGCCGATAAACAGGTCTATAATGAAAAGGCCTGGTTACGCAAGGCGGTAATTTGTGTTCAACGATTCCTATCAAGCCTCAAAAACGAGGACGAAAAGAAACTTGTTGCAATCGCACTAGAAAAGGCGCATGCCGACAGAGACTGGCACGGGACTTCTAAGTCAGAAGTTATAAGTCTCATCAAAGAAATTATGCCTGTCTGGCGGAGAGTACACAAGGGCAGTTGGAAGGTTGCAGTAGTTGATTTTAATCAAGGTCTGGATTCGCGACTTTCTACGAAGCCAGATGTAATGAAGAAACTTGCCGAGATCCCAATTCGGCCAGTACGAATAGCTTTTGACCACTGGAATTTGCGAGGAAAATACGAAAATGCAATCAAGGCCGCAGCAGACGCTAATCTTACGCACATGTCGAACTACATACTTTATAATTTCAGGGATTCTCCTGAAGAGTTGTATTGGCGATTGAGATTGAATATTGCATTATGCGAAGAGTTAAGTGTGAACATCTACTCATTCCCGATGAAATACCACCCCATCCACGACCCTAAATGGTTTTCCAATCGGAATTATCTTGGCGAACATTGGTGTAGAAAATATATACGTTTTGTGCAAACCGTTCTGATCCCTACAATGGGGAAGATCGGTACAGGGAAGACATTCTTTCTTAAGGCATTTGGAACAACAACGGATGAATTTCGCGAGCTGCTTCTCATGCCTGATTTCATGATAAGGAATCGATGGAATTGTGAGTTGTCTGGTATGGTGGATTCATGGCGTGAAGCATTACATTGTCTGAATAGGGATGAACAACTGAGAGTTGCTGAATACATTAAAGCAGACGAATATGACAACCCTACCATTTTCCAACATGATTCCCCTCGGATTCAAACATTCTTGCATTTCTACAGTCTGAAAGAGACCGACATCCCTGTTGTCTCAGAAACAATAAAGAATAATGCATTACGAAAGTTTGAAGAAACATGGCATGATGCTAATGTTCGAATGTTTGGAGATGAATTAAAGCGAGAAGAAGAAAAGGTGAAGTTGTGGCCATTTAGAATCGCTCTTGCAGAAAAGAAATAACTTTGTGCATTGATCAATTCGGAACGCATGCGTTCCGAATTGAACCACGAAATATACCCTTTCATGCCGCCGCCCATTCGGGCGGCGGTTCGCATTTCTGTACTTCGCTCTCGCACCTTCATCGTTTCCACCGTCCACTTTGCCGCCGGAAAAATCTGATCCGGCGGCAATAAACATCTTATGCCCTGACGCGGCGTTTTGTCGCCGTCAGGCTTCACAAAAACTCAACAGGAGAAATAATCTATGTTGCTGATTCTCGCAACATCAATCGCCATCTGGGGACATCCCATCGGCGGCACGTTCTGCGCGGCCTCTTGCGACCGCTCGCTTTGCTCGCGGCTCACGCCTGCGGCGTTCGGGCAACCTGATCGCCTACGGCGACAGGCGCATCTCTACCAGTTTTGCTTCGACATTCGCGGAGGATTCCCGCCGTGGACGCCGGCGATCACGGACGCGACGGGAACCTACGACAGATGCACGGGGCTTTCGGGACGCGTCCCGAAGTGGGGCAGGAACATCACGAAGCTCGCCCAATGCTACTGCGACTGCCCCGGCGCGAGAGGAAGGTTCCTGCCGTGGCCGGAGCGATGCACGGACTTCGCGTCGTGCTTCAAGAACGCGACCGGGATGCACGGCGAAATCCCCGCGTGGCCGGAATGCGCCGAGTCGCTCGACTCGGCGTTCGAGGGCTGCACAGGGGCGACAGGGATCATCCCGAAGTGGCCGGAGGCGGTCAAGTCCGTCAACTATTGCTACAAGGGATGCTCGGGGCTCACGGGCGCGTGGACGGACGATCCCGCGCTCCTCATGCCGGAGGAGAAGCTCCGCAACTCGCCGACATCGGACTACTACCGGTGCTACGACGTGGTGACGGGGTGTGCGGACTCGGTGCGTTCGCTCTTCTGGGACAAGAACTGGGGCGGGACGATCCCGCGCCCGACTGAGGTGGCGACATGAAAATCAACAGCTATGGAGACCGGGCTGACGGCTCGGCGATGGAACGCGGACTGGCGCGAGAACCGTGCGGCGTGAAGAAGGTCGCGGGAGCGACCTACATGCGCTTCGCCCCACGGTCGCCCGCGCCGATACACAGGCTCGCCGTGGGCGCAGACGGGATCGTCCGCCACGAGTGGGCTTTCGGGATGTGGGCGGAGGCGAAGTCGCTTTCCTACGTGCCGCTTGAAACGACCTTGGAGGTTCAGGAATGAGAATCGTGATATTCGACCAATGGGAAAAACACGTAGCGTTCCTCAAGGGAGTGGCGGCGAGCAGCGCGACCGAGCGGACGCAGTACGCGATCAACCGCGTCGTGCCGAAGGACGGGCGGGCGCAGCTTGTCGACCGTGCGTCGAACAACCTCGCTGTCGATGGCGGCGCGACGACGGTCGTGATGCCCGAGATCGTGCCGGGCAAGGCGCGAGACTTCATGCTCCGCGTAACCGCCAGCGGCGAGAACGATATCGTCTTCACTGGCGCGGAGGCGTTCGAGGGCGAGGAGGGATCGCTCGAGCCCCCCGGCGACGGAGAGACGGTCGTGCTCAACAGGGTCTGACTTGATTGCCACATTAGATTGCCACACTAACAGGAGAATGCAGAGGCAGACGATAGAAGAAGTGAAGGCGCATTGCCGCGATGTCGGGCACAAAAAGTGAGGTCTGCGGCTACCACCACATTTATATAAATGTGGTGGTAGCGTGAAAGTGGAGAAGCGACAGATG